>Ga0074193_1000013_pt1 | contig 352186 bp, 309 predicted proteins | sample EPASupsiteHSE605_FD_64523 | JGI IMG/M metagenome (GOLD analysis project Ga0074193, IMG submission 64523) | Bioremediated contaminated groundwater from EPA Superfund site, New Mexico - Sample HSE6-05 | ecosystem: Environmental > Aquatic > Deep subsurface > Groundwater > Contaminated ... | reverse complement strand
CCTTTGGGCCGGGCGCTCTGCCGAGTTGAGCTACACGAACACGTCTTTGTCTGGTCTTCGTGAAGGGCTTTGAACCCTCGTCTCCCGGCCCTTTGGGCCGGGCGCTCTGCCGAGTTGAGCTACACGAACACGTCTTTGTCTGGTCTTCGTGAAGGGCTTTGAACCCCTGTCTCCCGGCCCTTGGGCTGGGCGCTCTGCCGAGTTGAGCTACACGAACACGTCTTTGTCTGGTCTTCGTGGAGGGCTTTGAACCCTCGTCTCCCGGCCCTCGGGCTGGGCGCTCTGCCGACCTGAGCTACACGAACTGTTCCCATCGTTGAGGCCAACATACGCTATCCCGATAAACTGTCAAGAGGGTAAAGAGAAAAAAACAGTCTCGCCTCTTTTTTTTCTTTGTGAAGCAAGATTTTCTTATAAATCAACAGGTTTCCAGCATGCACAGGCCCGATTGCAGTCACATCGAAGACTGGCGACGCCGCTTGCCCTACGGAATTTTGCCGCGTGCGGCCCGCGGATGGGCCAAGGGAAATGACGAGGCGGCCTACCCCTGCCGCTTGCGCAGCCGGGCCAGCCGGGCGGCCAGCCGGGGTTCCTGGCCCTGGTCCTTGGGGGCGTAGAACTGCCGGCCGGCCAGTTCCTCGGGCAGGTAGTCCTGCTCCACCCAGGCTTCGGGATAGGCGTGGGGATATTTGTAGCCCTTGCCGAAGCCCCATTCGCGCTGGAGTTTGGTGGAAGCGTTGCGCAGGTGCAGCGGCACGGGCTTGACCCCGGACTGCATGATCTCCTTCTTGGCGGCCAGATAGGCGGCGTAGCTGGTGTTGCTCTTGGGCGCCAGGGCCAGATAGACCACGGTCTGGGCCAGGGGAATAAAGCCCTCGGGCATGCCGATGCGCTCCACAGCCTCGGTGGCGGCAACGGCCAGGGGCAGGGCCATGGGATCGGCCAGCCCCACGTCCTCGGAGGCCGAGATGATGAGCCGGCGGCAGCAAAAACGCGGGTCCTCGCCGGATTCGAGCATGCAGGCCAGATAGTACAGGGCCGCGTCGGGATCGCTGCCCCGGATGGACTTGATCATGGCCGAGGCCAGTTCGTAGTGGGAATCGCCGTCGCGGTCGCCCCGGGCCAGGGCTTCGGGCAACTGCTTTCGCAACTCCTCGGGCGCGCGTTTTTCCTCGGGTAGGGCGGCGGTGAACTCTATGAGATTGAGCAGCGTGCGGCCGTCGCCCGAGGACAGCAGGGCAATGGTTTCCAGGCTTTCCCGGGCCAGTTCCATGCCGGCGTCTTTCGCGCCGCGTTCGGCCAGGGTCAGCAGTTCGGCCTGGGACAAGGGACGCAGGCGCAGCACGTGCAGCCGGGACAGGAGCTGGCGGGTGACGGAAAACGACGGATTTTCCGTGGTGGTGGCCAACAGCACGATCTCGCCGGTTTCGAGGATGGGCAGGAAAAAATCCTGCTGGGCCTTGGAAAACCGGTGCAGCTCGTCGAGAATCAGGATTTCCTTGCCCTTGATCAGTTCGCGCAGGGCGGCCAGCCCGGCCTCCGGAGCGCTGACGCGGACGTACGGCCGCCCCTTGGCCTTGGCCAGGATGAGGGCCAGAGTGGATTTACCGCAGCCCGGCGGGCCGAAAAGAAGCAGGCTTGGCAGGCGCGGCGCGGCCATCATGGCCGTCAGGCGCGAGACAACGTGGGTCTGGCCCACGAAATCGGCCAGGGAGGCAGGGCGGATGCGTTCGGCCAGGGGACGCTTTTCGTTTCCGAGCAAATCCATGGGAACCTGTCTGGGGAAATTGAAGGTGATGCGCCGGCAACCGGTGCGGCAGGCCGTGTCGCCTGCGGGGGCGGTTGCGTCAAGGGGAAGGCGGATGGACAGGGCCGGTTGGCCGCCCGTTCTTTCAGTCCTGGCCGGTTCCCAGCAGTCCCAGGGCCAGCACGGCCAGGGCGGCGGTTTCCCAGCGCAGCACCCGCGGGCCGAGCGTGACCGGGACAAATCCCGCCTCGATGCAGCATCGGGCCTCGGCCTCCTCGAAACCGCCTTCCGGGCCAAGGACAAAGAGCGCATCGCCGGGCGCGGCCACGTCCAGGGCGGCCAGCCGCCGGGAGACGCCCGGGTCTTCCCAGAGCAGATAGCGCCGGTCGTGCCTGGGGCCGTGGTCGCGGGCCAGGGCGGCCGCGCCGCCGGGTTCGACGGCAAGGCCCGGCAGACGGGCCGCGCCGCATTGCTTGGCGGCGGCAACCAGCGTGGCGGTCCAGGCGTCCTTGGGGGCGTCCGGCATGCGGCCCTGGCTGCGGGCGGCCTGCCAGAAGACGATGCCGGCCGCGCCGAGTTCCACGGCCTTTTCCAGAAACATGTCGCGTCGGGCCGAGCGGGAAAACCCGGCCGCCAGATGGATGCGGCTTTCCGGCGGGGGAACGTCGGTCAATTCGATCGGCGACAGCCCGACCCGGTCCCGGGCCACGGCGGCAATGCTGAAAAGTCCCTCGCGCCCTTGTCCGTCGAAGACGCGGACAACGTCGCCCAGGCGTTTTCGCAGCACCTTGGCGCAGTGCGCAGCCTCGCCGCCGGTCAGGGCGAAGGGTGCGGCAAACGCCTCCGGGGCGATATAAAATGCGTCGGGTCGGCCCACGTCGATCCTGAACTCTTCCCTGTCTGCGTGTTGGAGCGCCAAACGGACACGGCGCAGTCCACCTCCCCGGTCAGGGGAGGGTCCGGGAGGGGATGATCCCCTCCCGGCCGCCGGAGGCATCTTTTCTTTTCTGCGGTATTTTTCTTTTCCTTCCCTATCCCCCCACATTCTTCCTCGCCGTGCCGCCTTTGTAAAACGGCAGGGCGCGGCGCAGGGCGGGCAGTTCGGTGCGGGAGGCCTTGATGCGGAACTCCTTGGCTTCGGCTGCGGCGGCGTCCACGAAGGCCAGGGCGACGGCGTGGCCCAGGCTCGGGGCGAAGGAGGCGCTGGTCACCACGCCGACGGTCTTGCCGGCCTTGTCCAGGACGGCGTCGCCGTGGCGGGCGCTGCGGCGTCCGGGAATCTCCAGGGAGACGAGTTTTTGGCGGATGGCTCCGGCCCCGGCCTTGCCGGCGTAGTCGGCCGGGGAGGTGAGCAGCCAGCCGTAACCGGCCTCGGCCGGGGTGTGCTCTTCGTCGAGGTCCTGGCCGTAGAGCGGATAGCCCATCTCCAGGCGGATCGTGTCGCGCGCGCCAAGGCCGGCCGGGGCCACGCGGGGGTCGGCCACGAGAGCCTCCCAGACGGCCACGGCCTTGCCCGCCGGCAGGAACAGTTCGTAGCCGAGTTCGCCGGTGTAGCCGGTGCGGCTGACCATGATCTTGGCGCCGGCAAATTCCGTCCAGGTGAAATTGAAGTATTTGAGCCCCGAGAAATCGCCCGGCAGGCGGTCTTTGAGCACCTCGAAGGCGAGCGGGCCCTGCAGGTCGATCTTGGCCGTCTCCGGGGAGGCGTCGACAAAGGACAGGCCGGCCGGCAGGCGGCCTTTGATGGTCTCGAAATCCACCTGGATGCGCGAACCGTTGACCACGAGCATGTAGTGCTCCGGGCCGAGGCAGTAGATGATGAGGTCGTCGATGACGCCGCCGGCCTCGTTTAAGAGAAAACCGTAGCGGCATTTGCCGGCGGCCAGGGTGTCGAGGTCGTGGGAGACGGCCTTGCCCAGGGCCGCGGCCGCGCCGTCGCCGGAAAGGAAGAATTCGCCCATGTGGCAGATGTCGAAGACGGCTGCCTTGGTGCGGGTTTGTTCGTGTTCGGCCAGGATGGAGGTGTACTGCACCGGCATGTTGAAGCCGGCAAAGGGGACCATTTTGGCCCCGTGGTTTTTGTTCCAATCCGTCAGCGGCGTGGCGATGAGCTGTTCCACAGTGTGCTCCGGGTCTGTCGGAAGCGGGCTCCCGACGTCAAGGGTGATGCGCTGTCCGTTGTTGATGCGGCGGGCGCAGCGTTACAACAGCACTGGTTCCATGGTTTCCGCAGGGGCTTTCTAGCTTTGGGCCACGAGCGGCAGGATGATGCCCTGCTCCTTTTTTGTCTTGCGGATGGAGCGGAATTCGTCGAGCAGGGCGACGAGGCGGCCGTAGGTCTTTTTTACCGAAAGGCCGTAGGCGGAAAGCTCCAGGTCCTTTTTGCGGATGTAGTGGCGAAGCAGGTAGCTGTCGTTTAAGATCATGTCGCCGAGGGACAGGACGCGCTCGACGAGGGTGTCGAAGTAGTTGACGATCTCAAACTTGAGGTCGTTTAAAATTTCCGTGAAAAGGGTCAGCATCCGCAGATAGGAAAGCGTTTCCCCTTTGTAGTTTCGGTCCTGGAGATCTTCCAGAAGCTTCACCTTGCGGGCCTGCTGGATATAACTGTATTTGCTCCAGACTTCCTGGTAGATTTCGCGCAGGGTGCTGAAATCCTCATAGTGGTCGCCGCTGAGCAGATAGTTGTCGAGAACCTTGACGACGTTGGAATAGAATTCGTCGGAATACCCGATGATGCGGCGCTGGTGTTTGGACAGCCAGGCGTAGAGGAATTTCAGCTTCTTTTCGTGGGTGTCGGTGTTCTCCACGATCTCGTTGCGCTTGTAGACGATGCGGCCGTTGTATTCGCCGCGCACGATGTCGTTTAAACGCAAAAAGAGGCTGTAGGTGTCCTTTATGAGGTTGAGCCGGAAGAAGCTCTTGCCGGTCAGGGGGTGGATGACTTCCTGGCTGGCCACGGACAGGGCCCGGTCCTGGCGGACGTTGTTGGGGTCGTACTTGTGCTGGCGGTAGATGACCCGGGTGATGACCACGCGCCGGTCGGGATCGATGAAATAGCCGCCTTCGCCAAGGGCCCGGATGGCTTCGGTCTGGGTTTTGTCCACGGCCACCAGGGCGATTTTTTCCACCCGGGGATAAAACCGGGCCTCGGGATGGGAATACAGCGAGGTGATGGTGCGGTCGGTCTGGCCGAGGACCCGGACCATGAATTTCTCGCCCATGCGGAACAGCCGTCTGGCGAAAAGGGCCGAGGAGGTCCGGCGTTCGGACACGATGGGAAAACCGTAAAGCTCCATCAGGAACTGGTAGACGAAACCCCGGTGGCGCTCGTAGCGGCGGTCGTCCCCCACGGCGAATTTCTTGATGTTGAGGCCGAAGCGCTTGAGTTCCGTGTCCAGGTAGGACGGAAAGGAGCAGTAGGCTCCGGAGAGGTAGAAGTCGTTCTGGCTGTCCAGCGACATGACGTGGGCCCGGTCCATCTGGAGGATGATGGGCAACAGCGCGGCGTAGCTTTCCAGGCTCGTCACGTCCGTTTCGGAAAAATCGTACCGGAACTGGTCCTGCTGGCTCTTGGGCAGGCGGGCGCAGAAGGTGCGCATGTTTTGCCCGAAGATGGACGTCTCCAGCGGGCACTGGTCGCGGTAGGTTTCATCCGCGTAATCGAGCAGGCAGTGCAGGATGTCGTACTGGAAGATTTCCTGAAAATATTTGAGCGGCCGGCCCAGGGCCACCATGGAAAAGCCGGGCAGTTCCTTGTATTCGAAGGCGTCGGCCTCGAATGAGGGCAGTAGTTCGCGGAAATCCACCACCGGGTAGTTGCCGTGCTCGAAATAGGGGCGCAGCAGGCACAGCTTGATGTGCACCCAGTCGAGAAAACGCCTGAGGTCCGGCAACGACCGGACGCGCAGGATCTCCCCTTCCCTGGGGCGGTGTTCGCCAAGGAGGAAGGGGGCTTCCGCGACTTGTGAGAAGGCCTGGTTCCAATCGAAAGTCATGCCGGTCCGTCCACGCCTGTTTTGCTCCCGGAACGGCCCTGTCCAAGGACAGCCCGGGTTCCCAGGAAAAACTCCAAATAGCCCAAGATCAATTTTTTATAAAGCCCTTCCCGCTCCTGTCCGCCAACGGTCCGGCGGTTTGACGCCCGGGGCCGGCCTCCGTATGATGCGGTCCATGTGTGCAGGGCCGCTTGCGGCCATGAGGGAGGAAGCCATGGCCGAAGCCAGTTCGTCGCAACGACACGTCGCCGCGACCCGCGACCGGACCCCGCGTCGGCGCGCCGCAGCCCGGGCAGGGCGGCCGTCACGGCATCCGGCGGCCGCTTTTCGTCAGGACGGTCCCGGCGCGTCATGACGGGAACCTCTTTTTACGAACGGCTGCTGGCCATCGTCGGCAATGTCTTCGACGCCTATTCGGCGGTATTGTTCCTGCCCGGCCCGGGCGCCGACGTCTGCCGGGCGGCGGCTTCCTTCAGCCTGGGCGACGCCCTGGACCGGGACGCGGCCATCGCCCCGGGGCAGGGGCTGGTGGGCTGGATCATCCGGGAAGGCAAGCCGCTTCTGATCAGCAATTTCGACCAGCACCGGGGCATTCTCGGCTATTACCGGGGCGGCGAGGAAGAACGCATCCGGGCGTTTATGGGCTATCCCGTGGCCGCCACCGGCGGGGCGCTGTGCCTGGACAGCCGCAAGACCTATACGTTTGGCGAAAAGGACCTGAAAATCCTTTCCCAGTTCGCCGATCTGGCCGGGGAACATCTGGCCCGGGCCCGGGAGGTGGAGACGAGCCTTGGCGAGCACCGGTTTTACCTGGCCCAGCGCCGCATCGCCACCTTGCACAAGACCCATCCCAAATGGACGGTTTTCCGGGCCGAACTGCTCAAGCTCCTGGCCGAAGCCACGGGATACCGCCATTGCCTCCTGACGGTGCGCGACGAGTCGGGCCGCTCCTATTTTCTGGAGGGAGCCAGCGAAAGTCCGTTTTCGGCCGGCCGGGATGCGCCGCAGCGCTTTTCCATCGGGCAGGGGCTGGTGGGTTGGGTGTTCAAAAACCAGGCCCCGGTCTATTCCGGGGAAAAGGACGAGGCCGGGGCCAGCCGGCTGCCGCTGTTCGGGCTTGACGTGGCGACGGCGGAATTCAAAAGCCTCCTGTGTCTGCCGATCCATTTCTCCAGAAAAACGCGCGGCGTGCTGACCCTGGCCGACGAGCGCCCGCTGCCCGTCACCGAGGAACTCAAGGCGTTTGTCTCCATGGTGGCCGAAAACCTGGCGCTTTTCCTGGAAAACCTGCATCTGAGAACCCGTCTTGGCGCCCCTTCGGCGTAGACTTTTTCGTCTTCGCCATCTACCATGGGCCAATTGTCGGGAAGTGGGGCCCCCGTCCCCGGGCATCGAACTCCAATGCGAGCGTGGGCATGTTTTTCAGCAAATTTTTTCGCTTCCTCGGAAAAGACCTGGCCATGGACCTGGGCACGGCCAACACCCTGCTGTACACCCCGGCCGACGGAATTGTGCTCAACGAACCGTCCGTGGTGGCCATCGACACCCGCAACGGGGAAGTGATCGCCGTCGGCGCCGAGGCCAAGGAATTCCTGGGCCGCACGCCGGAGCGCATCCGGGCCATCCGGCCCATGAAGGACGGCGTCATCGCCGACTTCGACGTCACCCGGGCCATGATCGCCTTTTTCATCCGCAAGGTGCTCACCGGCATGCGTTTTGCCAAGCCCAAGATCGTCATCTGCGTGCCGACCGGCATCACCCAGGTGGAAAAACGGGCGGTCATCGAGTCGGCGCAGATGGCCGGGGCCCGCGAGGTCAAGCTCGTGGAGGAACCCATGGCCGCCGCCATCGGGGCCGGGCTTCCCATCGACAAGCCGTCGGGCAACATGGTGGTGGACATCGGCGGCGGCACCACGGAAGTGGCCGTCATCTCGCTGTCGGCCATCGCCTACTCCGAATCCGTGCGCGTTGCCGGCGACGAGCTCAACGAAACCATCCAGCGCTTCGTCCAGGACGAATTCCAGGTGCTCATCGGCGAGAACATGGCCGAGGAGATCAAGATCCGCATCGGGTCGGCCATGCCGCTGGCCGAGCCGCGCACCATGGAGGTGTCCGGCAAGTCGCTCATCGACGGCACGCCGCTCACCGTGACCATCGGCGACGAACACGTCCGCGAGGCCATCCGCGAACCGGTCAACATCATCGTGGGGGCTGTCCGCAAGGCCCTGGAGAAGACGCCGCCGGAACTGGTGGCCGACATTGCCCGCAAGGGGCTGCTGCTGGCCGGCGGCGGGGCGCTTCTGGCCGGGCTCGACACCCGCATCAGCCAGGAGACCAATCTGTCGGTATTTCTCGACGACGACCCGCTGACCACGGTGGTGCGCGGCACCGGGCGGTCCATGGAAGACCGGCTGCGCTTCAAGGACGTGTTTCTCAACTGACGCCGGGAGGCCGCGATGGATGGCGATATCGAAGGCCTGCTCGCCCGGACCCGGGAAGCGGCGGCGGCGGCCGGGGAGCGTATCCGGGCCGATTTCGGCGCGCCGCAGGATGTGCGCCGGAAAGGCCGCATCGATCTGGTGACGGCCACCGATCTGGCGGTCGAGGCCCTGTTAAAGGACCGGTTGGCCGCCATTGTGCCCGAAGCCGCCTTTCTGGCCGAGGAAACCGCTGCGGCAACGGCCCTGGACGGCCCGACCTGGATCATCGACCCCCTCGACGGCACCACCAATTTCGCCCACTCCTTTCCCTTTGTCTGCACCTCGGTGGCCCTCTACGACGGCCGGGAGCCGGTGCTCGGCTGCGTCAACGCCCCCATGCTGGGCCAGATGTTTTGCGCCGGCCGGGGCCTTGGCGCGTTTTGCAACGGCCAGCGTCTGGCCGTGTCCGGCGTGGACCGGGTTGAGGCGGCCCTGGTGGCCACGGGGTTTCCCTACGCCATCCGCGAGAACCTGGACGAGATCATGGCCGATCTGCGGGGCATGCTGGCCGAAACCCAGGGCATCCGCCGTCCGGGCTCGGCGGCGCTCGATCTGGCTTATGTGGCGGCCGGGCGCTTCGACGCCTTTTACGAGTTGGCGCTCAATCCCTGGGATGTGGCCGCCGGCGTGCTCCTGGTGACCGAGGCCGGGGGCCGGGTCGGCGGGTACCGTCCGTCCGGCCCCTACCGGCTGGGCGATTTCCGCATCCTGGCCAGCAACGGCCGCCTGCACGAAGCCATGCTGGGCCTGCTTGGCGGGTAGGGGCGGCGGCCGGCTGCCCGGCGATACGCTGTCCTGCGGGAGCCCTCTGGCGCTTCGTGGTCACAAGGCGCTGGGGAAGAGCGCTTTTTTTTCGAAGAAGTACACCACGGCCGGAGTCAGCCAGTCCCGGTAGTCCCGGGCCAGGGCAGCCAGTTCCGTCGCGTCCGCGAACATGCCGCCGGCGACCTCGTCGGGGTTGGGACGGGGGGGATCGCCTGTGCGGCCGATGGAAAACAGCGTGACGAATTCATAGGCCGTTTCCCGGGTGGCCGGGGCGGTGTCGAGGAGTTTGAGCGACGGGGCCGTGATGCCCAGCTCTTCGTGCAGTTCCCGGGCGGCGGCGTCGGCCAGGGCCTCGCCGGCCCGGACATGGCCCGTGGCCGAGAGATCGAAGCGGCCGGGATACAGGCTTTTTTGCGGACCACGCTTTTGCAGGTAGAGCCTGCCCTGGGGGTCGTAAACCAGGATGAGCACCGAGCGGTGGCACAGGGATTGGCGATGGACTTCGGCAAGCGGCATGACCATGAGCAGCCGGTTGGCCGCGTCTACAACATCGACCATTTCCTGGGCGGGTTCGTTTCTTCCTTTTTTCGCCATGCCGCATCGGCTCCTTCTGTTTGAAACAAACATGCCATGGACTGCGTGAAATGAAAATGCCGGCCGAACGGGCCCTGCTGCGACTGGACTCCGGGCATGTCCGGACCCTGGCCGTCCTGGAGGCCCGCTGCTTTCCCGATCCCTGGAGCGAGGCGGCCTTTGCCGCCGCGTTTTCGCGTCCGGCTTTTGCAGCCTTCGGCCTGATGGTTGGAGAGGAGCTTGCCGCTTACGTCACGCTGCATTTTCTGGGCGACGAGTTTGAAGTCCTCAATGTGGCCACGGCTCCCGAACGGCGCGGCCAGGGGCTGGCTACGACGCTTTTCGCCCACGTCTTGCAAGTGGCGGGTAAAATGGGCATGAACCGAGGGTACTTGGAAGTACGAGCCGGCAACGTTCCGGCCAAACGCCTGTATCTGCGCCACGGATTTGCCGTGGTCGGCGTGCGCAAACGGTATTACTCCGATACAGGGGAGGACGCCCTGGTCATGGCGCGCGAAAGCGGGCCGGCCGGATAGCGCCCCAACGCGGCAAAACCTCTAAGCGCCAAGGAGCACCCATGGCCCTTATCCGCATTGACGAGATGGATATCGCCGGCAGGAAACTGCTTGTTCGCGTGGATTACAACGTGCCCTTGCAAGGCGGCGTCATTACCGACGACCTGCGCATCCGGGCGAGCCTGCCGACCCTGGAATATGCCCTGTCCAAAGGCTGCTCCCTGATTTTGTGCTCCCATCTGGGCAAGGCCAAGGGCGCGCCGGACCCCAAGTTCTCGTTGGCCCCGGCGGCCAGACGGCTGGCGGAGCTTTTGGGACGCGAGGTGAAAATGGCCCCGGATTGCCTGGGCGAGGCCACCCGGGCCATGGCCGGGGCGCTCAAGCCCGGCGAGATCCTCATGCTCGAAAATCTGCGTTTTCATCCCGGCGAGACGGCGGGCGACGCGGACTTTGCCAAGGAAGTCATGGCCATGGCCGAGGTGTACGTCAACGACGCCTTTGGCACGGCCCACCGCCCCCATGCCTCCATGGTGGCTTTCCCGGCCGTGGCCGCGAAATGTTGCGCCGGGTTCCTGCTCATGAAGGAGTGGAAGTTCCTGGGCGAGGCGGTGGAGTCGCCGACCCGGCCTTTTGTGGCCGTCTCCGGCGGGGCCAAGGTGTCTTCCAAGCTCGGGGTGCTCAACAACCTGCTGCCCAAGGTGGACGCCATGGTCATCGGCGGGGCCATGGCCAACACGTTTCTGGCCGCCCAGGGCTACAAAGTCGGCAAGTCCCTGGTGGAGCCGGACCTCTTTGACGCGGCCCTGGGCATCATGGACGAGGCCAAAAAGCGCGGCGTCGGCTTCTATCTGCCTGTGGACTGCATCATTTCCAAGGACGCCGGCAAGCCGCTGGCCGAGATGTGCCCGGCGGGGCAGGCGCCTTTCGCCGCCATTCCCGACGATGCCGTGGTGCTCGACATCGGTCCCGTGACGGCGGGGCTTTTCGCCCTGGTCATCGAACCGGCCAGGACCGTGGTCTGGAACGGCCCCATGGGCGCGTTCGAGAACCCGGCCTTTGCCCAGGGATCGTTCACCCTGGCCCACATCGTGGCCGGAGTCAGGGGGCTGAGCATTGTCGGCGGCGGCGACACCGACGTGGTGGTGCACCAGGCCGGGCTGGCCGAGAAGATGGCGTTTATCTCCACAGGCGGCGGGGCGTCGCTGGAATTTCTCGAAGGCAAGGAACTGCCGGCCTTTGCGGCGCTCAAGGAGTGCAAGTCATGAAAAAATTGATGGCCGCCAACTGGAAGATGTACAAGCTGCGCGGCGAGGCCGCCGCGACGGCCTCCGATCTGGCCCAGCGTCTGGCGGGCAAACTGCCGGCGGATCGGGAGGTGCTCGTCATTCCGCCCTTCACGTCGCTTTTTGCCGTTGCCGAGGCCCTGGACGGCCAGCCCGGGTTTTCGCTGGGGGCCCAGAACTTCTATCCATCGGGGCAGGGGGCCTTTACCGGCGAGATCGCCCCGGAGATGCTGCTGGAGGCCGGGTGCCGCTTCGCCCTGGCCGGGCATTCCGAGCGCCGGCATATCCTGGGCGAGGACGACGGGCTTGTCGGGCGCAAGGTGGCTTTCGGGCTCACGGCCGGCCTGTCCATGATCCTTTGCGTGGGCGAGAAGATCGAGGAGCGTCAGGCCGGGCAGGTCGAGGCGGTGCTCGAGCGGCAACTGACGGCCGGACTGGCCGGCGTTCCCGCCTCGGTGACGTCGGTGGAGCTGGCCATTGCCTATGAGCCCGTCTGGGCCATCGGCACGGGACTGACGGCCGGACCGGAAGAGGTCGCCGAAGCCCATGCCCTGGTGCGCCGGTTCCTGACCGATCGTTTCGGGCAGACCGGGGCTTCCATCCGCATTTTGTACGGCGGATCGGTCAAGCCGGGCAACGCGGGCCAGATCATGGGGATTGACAATGTGGACGGTGTGCTGGTAGGTGGCGCGAGCCTTGAGAGTGAGAGCTTTTCAGCCATTGTGACAGCTTGACGAACACGCGGACATGTCCGTGAAAATAACGGGAAAAAAGAGTTGACAACGCTCATAATTACTGTACATGTACTCGCCTGCGTCGCAGTCATCCTTCTGGTCCTGCTCCAGTCGGGCAAGGAAGGCATGGGGGTGATCTTCGGCGGCGGCAGCCAGTCAGTGTTCGGCAGCACGGGCGCAGGTGGGCTGCTCGTCAAGCTGACGGCGCTTTTTGGAGCGATCTTTCTTATTACTTCGCTGGCCTACAACGTCTATTCGAGTTCGCAGAGACGGTCGGCCAAGTCGGTTATGATCGACGCCAGCGGCGCGCCCATTGCGCCTCCGGCGGGGATTGCGCCGGAAGCGGGCAAGGACGCGGAACCCAAGAAGGGCATCACCTTCGAGGAAATTCCGGCTCCTGGCACGCAGGCTCCGGCAAACGGGACAGCGAAGCAGTAGATAAATTTGCCGAAGTGGTGGAACTGGTAGACACGCCATCTTGAGGGGGTGGTGGGCTATGCTCGTGGGGGTTCGAGTCCCCCCTTCGGCACCATATCCGAGTCCAGGAAGGTCCAGCAAAGACCAAAATACCTGGAAACATTAACGAAGCCGGGCGAGAGATCGTCCGGCTTCGTCTTTTTACGTCCGTTGACATTTCCAAGGGCATTGCCGAAAGAAACGTCGGTGCTGATCTGCGTGGGGCGCTTGCTCCCTGCCGAGCTACAAACCCCGGCCAGCCATCATTATCGTCAAGCTAAGGAGCCGGCCATGCGAATTCTCCCCGTTCTCCTGGCTGTTCTCATCCTGGCTGCCCCCCTGTCCTCCCTCGCCGCCGGTCAGAACAATACGGCCGATGTCCCCGCGCAGGGCAAAGCCTATGATTACTCTGGCCGCTATCAGGGCAAGACGGTGTCCGACGGTCAGGGGCAGGCCAAGGTCTACGACAAGTCCGGTCGTTACCAGGGCAAGACCGTGCGCCAGGGCAAGACCATCAAGGTCTACGACAAATCCGGTCGATATATCGGCCGGCTCAACACCACGGCCGATGTCCCCGCGCAGGGCAAAGCCTATGATTACTCTGGCCGCTATCAGGGCAAGACCGTGTCCGACGGCCAGGGTCAGGCCAAGGTCTACGACAAGTCCGGTCGTTACCAGGGCAAGACCGTGCGCCAGGGCAAGACCATCAAGGTCTACGACAAATCCGGTCGATATATCGGCCGGCTCAACACCCGCTGAATTGGGCGGAGGGCCTCCTGTCCTGCCGGCATTCCGCCGAGGCCGTACTCTTCCTCGAACAAATCCTTGACCCTGACCCCGAGCGCCCCGGCGATGCCCGCCAGGGTGTCGAGGGTGATGTGGACTCTACCCAAGCCTTTTGACCCGGCCATGGCCGGTGCCTATCCCCCTGCAACCGCACGAATGGCCGCTGCATGTCCAACATGGGCAGAACGCGGCCGTACTAGCCCATGGTGAACGCGCGGATTCCGGGCCGTCTGACCGGAGCCGGAGGCTGATTGTTCAGGCGGCATGCCGTGGTCAGCGGGCAGTTGGCTTCCGTACTGTTCTGGTGGGTATTGGTATGCACGCTGCATATGGCTTGCTCTACATTTGAATAGATGTGATCCTGGCCAAGTTTTTCCAACAAACCACTGCGGTTCATGATGGCCATGACCGTATCGTTGACGCCTGAGACGGAAATGTCCACGCCCCTGCTGCGACAACGATCGATAACCAAGGACAGCGCTTCCTCGCCAGACGCATCCATGTCGTTTATACCCTTTGCAACCATGATGATATGTTTCAGTTCCTTTTTGGACTGCAGGCGCGAGGTGATCGATTCGTCCAAGAAACTTGCGTTAGCGAAAAAGAGCGGACCATTGAAACGGACAACATCGACATGAGGACAAAGATTCAATCCGTAGAGCGTGGCATCCCGAAGTTCGCCTTTCTCGGTTCGAGCCAGGGAGCTGACCATGGGGCGCATATTTCGGTAGAGAAAGACTCCAAGGGACAGGGCCACGCCGATCATAATGCCCTTGTCGAGGTGTGGAGCGAAGGCCAGGGTGGCCCCGAAAGTGATGATGGAGATGGCTCCATCATACCACGCAACCTTCCAGGAGTGCACGAAGCTGGACGGGTGGATGAGCCCGATGACCGCCATCATGATTACGGCCGCCAAGGTGCACTGGGGCAGATGGTAGAGCAGCGGTGTGAAGAACAGCAGGGACACGACGACCACGGCGCTGGTGAAAACGCTGGAAAACCCGGTCTGCGCCCCTGCCTGCAGGTTGACGGCGGAGCGGGAGAAGGAACCGGAAATGGGATAGCTGTGGCTGAATGCGCCAAGAATATTGGCCAGCCCCTGGCCTATCAATTCCTGGTTCGGATCAAGGCTCTGGCCGGTCTTGGCGGCTATGGCCTTGGCAATGGAAATGGCCTCCATGAAACCGAGCAAAGCGATAATGGCGGCATAGGGCAGCAGCCTGCCCATGACAGCGAGATCCATTTTCGGGATGGCGACACTTGGCAGACCGGCTGGCACGGCGCCAACCACGCTGCCTCCGCCGATCATGGTCAGGCTTGTCCGGTCCAGAGCCTTGTTCCCAACCTTGATGCGCCATGTGCGGCCGTCGGTCTGGGCTCCTTCCGGAACCATGCCAAGCGGGTAAAATGCGATCCCGCCATCAGGGTTCGGCACGCCTTTGAAGCGCATGGCGCGCAGCCGTGCCCTGGTCTCTCTGGCCTTGCTTTTGGCGATGTCCATTTCCAGGGCCAGGCGGTTTAGTTCGTGTTCGCCATCGACTGCAATGAATCTTTCGTCCTGGGCCTTGGCTTTCTCAATAGCCGTGGTCATGGCCGTGCGTGTGCTTGCCAGGCTGGCCTGGGTGTCCATGGCCAAATTGTAGCGGGCGATGTCGGCGCCGGCCTGGGGATCGTTCACACCCTGGATGCTGACCGTGGCGTTGTGCTCGAACCCGGTTGCCCAAGCCAAAAATGTGGTTAGGGCCACGGCTACAAGAACGTTTGGAACCCGTGGCGCATAGCGTTTGAGCAGGAACATGATGGCAAGGGCGAGGACTCCAAGGGCAAAAGTCGGCCAGTGCGTGTAGTTCATGGCGGCTGTGAACACCTGGAGAATCGTTTGGTAGTGGTGTTCGGCATTGTCCACGGACACGCCGAACATCTTCGAAAGCTGGCTGGTGGCAATGATGATGGCCGCAGCATTGGTGAATCCGGCCACCACAGGGTGCGAGAGGAAGTTGACCACGAGGCCCAGGCGCAGAACGCCCAGGGAGAGCTGGAAAATACCGACGACCAGGGCCAGGAGCACGGCGTAGGCGATGAAACTTTCGCTGCCGGCTGTGGCCAGGGGTTCGAGACTGGCGGCGGTCATCAAGGAGACCACGGCCACCGGACCCGTGGCCAACTGTCGGCTGGAGCCGAACAACGCGGCAATCAGCGGAGGCAGAAACGAAGCGTACAGACCATAATACGGGGGGAGGCCGGCCAGCTGCGCATAGGCCATGCTCTGCGGAATCAGGACCAGGGCCACAGTTAAACCGGCCATGAAGTCTAATTTCAGGTGCCCGGCCGAGTAGTTTTTGAACCAACCGAGGAACGGAACGACTTTCAATGCAAGTGTAGACATGATCCCCCTCACCAAATTCAAAAAATGAATGCTGCGATCTTTGAGGCTACCCGAACCTTGGTTTGATCTGCACAAAGTCGGGTCACTGTCCTGCCGTCTTGGAACGGGTTCTCCAGGAGGCAGCGGGGCTGGGTCGTTTTTTGATGATCCGACGTGGAACCATTTTGCTTTGGCGTGCTCAAAAGCGAGCGACCCGATAGAGCAAGGTTCGCACCAAAATTCACATGCATTTAATATATTGAAATTTAACTATTTATTATTTCCACCCTTAGTGGGTAGAGGATATGGCGTTGCATATTGCAGCGTGATACTCGTGAAACTTAAAACGGTGTTGCATATTGCAGCGTCTAACACGTGAAATTCAAGGAGTGGCCTGAATTATCCGTTGCACAAGGTGTTGAGCCGTTTCAAATCGCAACGTTTTCAAGGGAGAGCGTGAGGTCGGGCGAAAGTGAGCTGGTCCCGTTGTCGGTCGTCGTCACCGGAGCCAATCGGCATGATGTCAGCCAACTGAAAGCAGTGTTGGCAAACAAGATTGCGGAGCCGAGCATGGAATCCGAGGCGGCGACGGCAAGAGCCGCCTCGCTAACGCTCGGCGGAAAAGGTAGCGCCCGCAGGGCGTGCCGCTTGTCTCCGCATCCGAGACACGATACCTCGGAGCCAGCGGCACGCCCTGCGGGCGCATCGCCATACGCAGTCCAGACGGGAAATGCGCATGGCATCAACGGTAGCAAAAGCAAAGGGCGCTACACCGCAAAAACGATGTAACACCCTGAAAAACTGGTGCGCCCGGAGGGATTCGAACCCCCGACACTCGGATTCGAAGTCCGATACTCTATCCAGCTGAGCTACGGGCGCGCGGTCGGAAACCTAAATGCACACTCGCCCTGCGTCAAGCAAACCGGAGGCTGTCTCGTCAACATGATCCCGCATACGAAGAAATACGTTGTCAGCGTCGACGCCATTCTCGAGCCTATCTTCCCGGGTTTCCTCGATATTCAGAAGAGATATGTCAACGACATGCAAATTGCGCTCAACGCCCGCGACAACCAGGAACTCTTTCGGCTCGCCCACTCCGTTAGGGGATCAGCCGCCACCTACCAACTCCCCGACGCCGCTGCAATTGCACACGCCATCGAATTGGCCGCCAGGGAAAACAATTTTGATGCCGCCGTTCAATCCCTCGACGGCCTCGGACGCTACCTCGATACCCTTGAAATTCGATTTGTTGGCTAAGACGCGCTTTGCCCATGGTGGGGATGCTGGAAAACGCCTGCCTGGAAAAATGCCGTTCTCTCTTGCGCATGTGTGGGAAAAACCGTAGGATTCCCGTTAATGGGCAAGGCGTTCCCTTGGCAGCCCAAAGTCATTCCAGGAGCAGACGCCATGCGCTTTCTCATCGTGGACGACGATGAAAGCATCATCCTCTTTCTGCGGACTTTTCTCTCCGCATACGCCGAATGCCTTACTGCCGGGAACGGGCCCGAGGCCCTTGCCGCCTTTCAGGTCGCCCTTGAAGAACAACTTCCGTTTACTGCCGTCTTCATGGACATCCTTATGCCCGGCATGGACGGCAACCAGGTCGTACAGGCCATGCGCCGCATCGAAGCCGATCGGGACGGCCATGACCCCTTCAAGCTCATCATGATTTCCGTACTTACCGATACGAAAAACGTCAGCGATTCCTTCTTTCACGGACGCGCCGACGCCTATCTTCCCAAACCTCTCCAACGTGAAACGCTTATCGCCGAACTCGTCAAACTCGGACTTATTGCCCGCCCGGACGGGTTATAAATGCCCAGGCCGCGAGGAGGCGGGCCGGGTGTTCCGTCCGGCTGCGGCATCCTCACCGCGCCTTGGGACGGCAGGCGGCCTGACAGCATCCGCCGGACAGGAATTCACTGTAGGCGAATAAAATGCGTTGTTCCCGGGCGCGGGCTTCGTCGCTGAGTGTGGGGACGGGCGCCGGCAGGGCGAGCAGGCTCGGCCAGTCCGGGATGGCGTGCGTGCCCCGGGACAGTTCCCGGCCGGTGGCCGTCTCCAGAAGCAGGGCTTCGCGCGTGTCGGTGACCAGCACCAACGGCACCGGGCCTTTCTCGTAAACACGCCCGGCAGCCAGCGCCTCCCGGACATAGGAACCCGGCTCGCCGGAGCAGAAGATGACGAACAGGCGGGGTTTGCCGGACGCGTCAACCGCCATCAGGTCGATCATCCGGGTATACGTCTCGCCGTCCACAGGGAAACAGACGCCGATTTTCGGTTCAAGGCATGCCCTGGGGTATCCTTTTTCCTCCACAAGCAGCCGGGCCAGCGCCTGCCGGAATTCCTCGTAGGAAGTCTCTGCGAGTTCCTCGCCGGTCAGATAGTCCCGGATAACGTTGCCAAGGGATTCCTCATGCATGGCGCACCTCGGTGGATTCAGTGTTTTCGCCGATTGCGCTCTGTACCAACAAAAGCAGAAGGTAGGCAAACTGGGGAGAAGTGGGCGTTTTATCCGCAGTCGATTGTTGACATTGCCGGTCAATGCCGCATGATGTGTTGTCGGCAAAGGAACCGCCTCTGTGGTTTTCGATAATGGATGATAGCGTGGATTGAGATGTCTTGAGTTGATTTTGTAATGTATTGACCGGGCTATAGTTCTCGGTCTCTTGAAGAATAGTCTGCCGCCTTTGGGGGGGAGTTATGCAACTGTCAGCGTTTAAATTTCAAGCTCTTGAATGGCAACGACGCTATTACGCTGGGCAAAGGCTTTGGAGCGCTGCATATTATTCGTCAGTTTATGGGTCAATTGTGGCGAGTCTTTTGTCTGCTGCGCTCCTTCAATTCAAACAAGATGATGTCTCTCCTTTTGCAGCTATTTTGTCGTCAATGGCTGCGGCATTGACGAGTTTTGCAACGGTTGGGGGATTTAGGAATAAGTGGAAAAGTAATCGGTTGAGTCGCAGTAAAATAGATTGCCTTTTGTTGGACCTCAAAGAGGATGGCTCAAATATTCAAGAACTTCAACAAAGGTTGAAAGATATTATTTCGAACCATGATAATGAGATCGTCGCCGATATTCCAGACAAAAAATCAAAATGAGGTCCATGGGGACATATTTCAAAATTGTTGCAGTTAGATTCTGGCCTGTTTCCAAGTCGCCGCATCCCGATGTGATAGTATGCGATTATGGCTATGGCGAGGAAGGTTTCCGCCAAGTTTGCATAGCGGGTTGCAATGCGCCGGAATTTTTTTGTTCCTGGTTGCTGCGCAATCAGCAGGCATGGCGGCTCGCATCGCCTGTTTCCCAACGGATTGTTATTTCGCCAGTCGCAACAGCCTGTCGGCCATCATGGCCGGGGCCATCTCGCGTTTACGCGCCGTCGACAGGGCCAGTTCTCCCCGCACATCCATAGGGCCGCTGGCGTGGGCTGCGGCCAGCGCCGCCTCGAAGGCCCGGCGCAATTCCCCAAACGAGGCCTCCACTTCGGGGTAGGCATTGTCTTCCCGCCAGGGCAGCCGCAGGGACTGTCTGAGTTCGCGCATGGCATGGTGCGGCGTGGCCAGTTCGTAAAAGCCGGCCGGCGGCAGCGCGGCCCGTTCGTGTTCGCCCGGATGGCAGTGGGCCTGCCAGGAGGCCGGCGGTTCGGGAATGGTCGAAACGATGCGGACATAGGGCAGGGCCAGGGCTTTTTCGTGGCCCTCAAGCACCACGGCGTAGGTCAGCTCCGGGCGCAGGTTGCCGCGTTTTTTCTCGATGTGCCAGATGATGCGCATGGGCGGTTCCTTTTGTTACCGGGGAAGGTGCAGGACTTCGCCGAAGGGCGGCCGGGATCTGGCCGTCCCGGGTACGGCCCAGAGCACCGGATAGGGCGGTTCGGCCGGATAGCGGTCGCATTCGAGATCGGTCAGGTAGATCAGGCAGGCGGGCGTGAGCCCGTCTGCCTCGACCTTGGCAAATACCGGCCGGTAGTCCGTGCCGCCGCCGCCCTTTGGGGCCAGGGCCGGCGGCGGGTCGTTTCGGACCATGACCAGGGCCTCGCCGGCTGCCGCATCGCAGAAATAGACCAGCAGCCGGGTGTCGCAGGCTTCGAGGATGGCGGAAAGTTCGGAGCAGAAGGCGCGAAAGAGCCTTTCGTCCACGGAACCCGAGGTGTCGATGGCCAGCGCCACGTCGCCAAGGATCATGGAGCGCGGCGAGGGCAGGTAGAGGTCCATGTGGATATGGCGGCGGTTTGGCGGCGACCAGGAATAGTCGCTGATCGCCCGGGCCAGGATGAAGCGGCGAAGCAGGGTGGCCCAGTCGAGCCTGGGCCGGGCCGGTTCGCCCAGGCGTCTGGCCAGGGCGGCAGGCAGCCGGCCCATGTCCGAGGCGGCGCGCAGGGACTGGTTGACGTCCTGGCGCACCTTGGCGGCCAGTTCCTGGCGTTTGCGCTCGCTGTCGTCGCCGGCCAGTTCCGGGTGGTCGCGCACTTCGCCCGGCAGGTCGGTGCGATTTTGGCTGTTTTGCTGTTCCGCCGCCTTGTCCCCTGCTGCCGACTGGCGCTGCTTTTTCGCGTCGGACAGATCGGCTCCGGGCGGCGCGGCCTGGGGATCGCGGGCCCGGCCGGCAAAGGGCGTGTCGCCCCCGCCCCCGCCGGGGGCCGTGTCGGCCGGGCTGGCTTCGGTTTTCGATTCGCCGGCGCCGCCGCCTCCCCGGCGTTCCTCGTGCCGGCCGGCCAGCACGGCATAGATGGCTTCGGCCGGGCTGCCGGCGTGGGCCGGATCGAAGGCATAACCGGCCGGCAGGCGGAAGCCGGCTTCGACCAGCAGGCCGTTTATGGCCAGATCGCAGGCCTTGTTCCACAATGTGGCGTCGCGGCCCTTGCGGCGCAGGTGGTGTTCGCAGGCCAGATGCAGGATTTCGTGGGCCAGCATGGCCGCGATGGCCTCCTCGTCGCGATGGGCCAGGGCGGCCGGGTTGTAGCCCAGGGTCTCGCCGTCGGTCCACAAGTCCACGCAGCCGGAGTCCGGCCGGGGGAGCAGACGCAGGGCCATGGCCCCGAAAAAGGGATGGCCGAGCACCAGTTCCATCCTGGCCCGGATCAGCTTGCGGCCGAGGGCTTCGGGATCGCTCACAACAACACCTCGGCGTTGTCCCTGGCCCAGGCGGCAAAGGCCTCGGTGTGGGCGGCTTCCCGGTCGTGGCGCACGGCGTCGCGCATCAAAAGCACGCCGAATTCCACGGGAAGCCGGGCGGCATAGCGGGCCAGCGCCGGCATGGCCTCCGGACAGGCCTTGCGCCCCAGCGCTTCGCAGATGGCGTAGGCCACGGCCGGATCGGCCGGAGCCGGGGCCGTGTCCGGCGCGGCCAGCACCATGTCGGTGTCGGGCAGTTCCCGCCACATTTTGAGAAATCCGGAAAACTCCAGGGCCGCGCCGTCGCCCACAGCCCCGCGTAACAGGTCGGGTTCCACGTCCGCATCGGGCGTTGCCCCGATCATGGCCGAGACGAATTCCCAGGAACGGGGGGTGGGAAAGGACCGCGAGGCGGCCATGGGGTCGAAGTCGTGGAGCAGGGCCGGACGAAACCGCAAAAAGGCGATCACTTCCGGCCGGATGCCGGCATGGCAGGCCCAGTCCACCCAGTCCTCCAGATGCGGCTCGAACTCCAGATGCACGAACCGGTTGGCCAGGGCCGAGGGCATGCGGTGGGTGACGGCCCGGTCCTGGTCGCGGTTGCCGGCAGCAAGCACGCTCCAGCCGTCAGGCAGGCGGTATTCGCCAAGGGCCCGGTCGAGGATGAGCTGGTAACAGGCGGCCTGGACCAAGGGCGGGGCGGCGTTGAGTTCGTCGAGGAACAGCATGCCCCGGCCGCCGGTGGGCAGAAAGGCCGGCGGCCGCCAATGGGTGCGGCCGTCGCCGTTTATCTGGGGCAGGCCGCGCAGATCCACGGGATCGAGCAGCACGGCCCGGATGTCGATGAGATCAAAGCCAAGGGCGGCGGCAGTCTGGGCCACCACCTGGCTTTTGCCCACTCCCGGCGGTCCCCAGAGGAAGACCGGTTGGCGAATGGGGACAAGGGTTTCCAGGGCGCGGGCGATTTTGGACGGGATCACTTGGGGAATGCCTCCAGGCGGAAATATCCCGGAGCGCCGCCAGATCGGAGCAGGGACGCGCTTTGGCCGCGACGCGGACTTCCACGGCGTTCGGCGCGCCGGGCATGGCCGCCGGCCGGCGACGCCCGGGATGGGTGCTTGATAATGAAATTGAAAATTATTGTCAATAAGAGGGCAGGGCCGGCCAGGACCGGTCCGGACGAGAACTCCCGGACATCGGCGGCGCAGCCCGTATCGGGCACGTTTTCGGGATGGATTGGGGCGACGCTGGCGGAATCACGGCTGCCGGCCGGCGTGCGGGAAGTTCTGGAAGACGGCCGGAGGCAGGAAAAATGGTCCCGGCAGCGTGACGGGGGCACGGCTGCCGGGACCGGAGGAGGACATGGCCGAAGCCAGGACGATGCCGTTTCAGGGGGCGGCCGGCTGGATGGAATCGCCCTCCGGTTGCTCCCAAAGGGTTGGGCGGGCTAGTCGCGGGTCCAGTAGAGGACGTGGCCGGCCGCTTCCAGGGCGGCGCGCAGTTCGCGCTCCCGGGTCTCGGGCAGGCCCTGGATGCGTACGGACACGTCGCGCTGGCCGGGCTTGACCCGGTCGTAGGACGACAGGATGCTGATGATGCGGGCCTCGTGGCGGCGCAGGGCATCGAGAAAGGGCTTGAGGCTGCCTTCGGCCGTTTCCAGGCGCAGGCCGATCTGGATGCCGCCCTGGTCGATGCCGGTGATGGAAACAAACAGGCGGAAGATGTCGGTGTCGGTGATGATGCCGACCACCGTGCCGGCGTCGTCCACCACGGGCAGGCTGCCGAATTTGCGGTCGCGCATAATAAGCGCCGCCCGCTCCACCGTGTCCGTGACGCGGATGGCCACCGGGTCCCGGGTCATGATTTTTTTGACCTTCAGCTCCGAGAGCAGATAGGTCATCTCGTACATGTCGAGCGTCGTGGCCGAAGACGGCGAGGCGGCCTTGAGGTCGCGCTCGGAGACGATGCCGATCAGCCGGCCGGCGCCGTTCACCACGGGCAGGCGGCGGATTTTTTTGTCGCGCATGATCCGTCCGGCCTTGATCATGGAGACATCCTCGGTGACCGTGGCCACGTCCGCTGACATCCAATCGCCGACAAGCATGATTTCCTCGCTTCCTGGCTTAAGGGTGCGTCAAATGCCGAGGTAGGCCGATTTGACGTGGGGATTTTCCAGCAGTTCCTTTGCGCCGCCGGCGATGGCCACCCGGCCGTGTTCGAGCACGTAGCCGCGATCGGACAGGCGCAGCGAGTGGTTGACGTCCTGTTCCACGAGCAGGACCGTGGTGCCGGCGTCGGCGATCTTGCGCAGGGTGTCGAAGATCGACTTGACCAGGATCGGGGCCAGCCCGAGCGACGGCTCGTCGAGCATGAGCAGCCCCGGCAGGGCCATGAGTCCCCGGCCGATGGCCACCATCTGCTGCTCGCCGCCGGAAAGCGTCATGGCTGTCTGGTGCTGGCGCTCGAGCAGGCGCGGCAGCAGTTCGTAGACCTGGCGCAGGGTCTTGTCGCGGGTCTTGTGGGCCCGGGCATTGTAGGCCCCGATTTCCAGGTTCTCGGCCACGGTCATCAGCGAAAACAGCCGCCGGCCCTCGGGCACGTGGACAATGCCGCGCTCGACGATCGTTTCCGGCGGCAGCTGCTGGATGGGTTCGCCCCGGAAGCGCACGACCCCGGCCCTGGAGGGCAGCAGGCCGGAAATGGCCTTGAGCAGGGTGGACTTGCCGGCCCCGTTGCCGCCGATGATGCTGACGACCTCGCCTTCCTCCACGGTCAGGGAGAGGTCGTTTATGACCTGGACGTCGCCGTAGGCCACGTCCAGGTGCTCCACGCTAAGCAGCGCCATATTCCCCTCCCAGATAGGCCTTGATGACGTTTTCGTCCTGGGTCACATCCTGGGGCGCGCCCTCGGCGATCTTCTGGCCGAACTGGATGACCACCACCCGGTCGGACAGGGCCATGACGGCCCGCATGATGTGCTCGATGACGAAGACCGTGACGCCCCGGTCGCGAAGGCCCTTGATGATGGCGATCATGTCGTCCACCTCGGTGGGGCGCAGGCCGGCCATGACCTCGTCAAGGAGCAGCAGGTCGGGGTTGGTGGCCAGGGCTTTGGCGATCTCCAGGCGTTTGCGGTCGGCGATGGTCAGGTTGCCGGCGGGATTGTCGCGCAGATGGTCGAGGGCCAGGGTGGCCAGCACCTCTTCGGCCTTTTCCCGGGCCTTGTGGGTGGAACCCGTGTGCAGGAAGGCCCCGACCATGACGTTGTAGAGCACGGTCTTGCCGGCAAAGGGCTTGACGATCTGGAAGGTGCGGGCCAGCCCCATGCGGCACAGGTCCCAGGGCTTCTGGCCGTGGATTTCCCTGTCCTTGAAGCGGATGGTCCCCTCGGACGGGGCGTAGACCCCGGCCACGAGGTTGAAGACCGTGGATTTGCCCGCGCCGTTGGGGCCAATGAGCGCCAGGATTTCGCCCTGGGCAATGTGGAGGTCCAGGCTGCTGACGGCGGTAAGCCCGCCGAAGTGTTTGGTAAGGTTGGATATTTCCAGGATATTGCTCATCTGGCGTCTCCCGGGACAGTGATTTTGCGGGCCAGCCGGTCGTAGAGGGCGGCCAGGGGCGCGGTCAGGCCCTGGGGTTTGTACAGCATGACCAGGATGAGGATGAGGCCGAAGATGACGAGGTGCAGGCCCGGCAGCATGTCGCTCAGGTAGATGCGGGTGAACTCGTTAAGCGGCCGCAGGACCAATGCGCCGATGACCGGGCCGGCAATGGCGCCGCGTCCGCCGATCAGCGCGATGAAGGCGATTTCAAAGGAGAGGTCGAGGCCCATCAGCCCCTTCGGGTAGAAGTAGAGCATGAGCTGGGCGTAAAACGTGCCGGCCAGGGCCGTCAGGAAGCAGGACAGGGCCATGGAGAGCAGCTTGCAGTTGGCCACGTTGATGCCGAGGGCGGCGGCCGCCTCGGGCTCCTCGCCGCCGGCGGCCAGATAGTAGCCGATCTTGGACCGGGAGATGAACCAGGTCAGGGCCAGAACCAGGATGAGCAGGGTGAGAATGATGTAATAGTACGGCTCCTTGGACATGAACTGGTAGTGCCAGAAGGAGGCGTCCTTGAGCGGGATGAGCAGGCCCCGGGGGCCGTTTATGCGCAACGGGCCCAGGGCGTCGATGTTTTCGATCATGACCCGGATGCCTTCGGCAAAGGCGATGGTGCACAGGCAGAAGTAGGCCCCGCGCATGCGGAAGGTGGGCAGGCCGATGACGACGCCGACCAGGGCGGCGATCAGTCCGCCGACGAGCATGCCGATCCAGGGCGAGACGCCGTACTGGAGGGTCAGGATGCTCGAGGTGTAGGCCCCGATGCCGACAAAGACGGCGTGGCCCAGCGGCAGCACGCCGGCAAAGCCGCCGACGAGGTTCCAGGCGGTGGTCAGATAGGCGTAGAAAAAGAGCAGGATGAGGATTTGCAGATAGGTGGGGGAGGTCACCACCAGGGGCAGTCCGAAGGCGACGAGGGCCGCCAGTGCCAGCAGCGTGTGGTCAAGTTGTTTTCGGCTCACGGCGCGTCTCCTACCAATCCTGTTTGTGGCCGAAAAAGCCCGAAGGTTTGACGAATAAAATAACGAGGAAAATGGCGTAGATGATGGCTTCGGTCCAGGTCGAGGCCATAAACTGCGAGAAAACGGACTCGATAAGGCCGATGACCAGACCGCCAAGCAGCGCCCCGGGGATGCTGCCGAGTCCGCCAAGGACCACGATGATAAAGGCCCGGATGTCGAAGACCACGCCGACAGACGGGTAGACGTAGTAAAAGGGGATGAGCACGCAGCCGGCGATGCCGGCAATGGCGGTGCCCAGGCCGAAGGCGATGTTGTAGACCCGGTACTGGTCGATGCCCATGAGGTTGGCCGCCTCGCGGTCGAGGCTGGTGGCCCGAAGGGCCATGCCGGTCTTGGTCTTGCGCATGAAAAGCGCCAGCCCCGCGGCGGTCAGCATCGCCGCCACGAAGCCGGAGAACTTCGGGACGGAGATGATGAACTCGCCCAGGGCAAAGGACTTGTTGGAGATGGCCGTGCGCACGGTGCGGTACTCCGCGCCAAAAAGCATCAGGGCCAGATTGTCGAGCACGTACCAGACGCCGGTGGTGACGATGATGACCGTCAGCGGTTCGCGGACCTGCCGTTCGGCCTTGAACACGGGTTTGATGACCACGTCCTGGAGGTAGTATCCGAAGACGAACAGGATTGGGGGAACGATGCAAAGGGCCAGGTACGGGTGGATGCCCGTGAGCCGTATCAGCCAATAGGCGCTGAACATGCCGACCATGAGCAGGGAGCCGTGGGCGAAGTTGACCACCTTCATCACCCCGAAAATCAGGGTGAGGCCGAGGGCGGTCAGCCCGTACATGGCCCCCATCATGATGCCGTTGAGCGCCGCCTGAATCACCGCAGTCATGAGGCCTCTCCGATCATTTGGCCCCGGACCGGGGTTGTCCGGTCCGGGGCGGTTGACGCGTTCTCGCGGCTATTTGTTGGCGGGAAAGGCCGGGGTGTAGCCGGCGCGGCGGGCGGATTTGGGCCACACGGTGACGCGTTCGGGCTTGCCGTTTATTTCCGCCACCTGGATGATGACGATGCCGGCGTTCTTGTTCTGGCCGGTCTCGTCGAACTGCACGCCGTCGTAGGAGACGATCATGGCCGGTCCGGCGGTCAGGTTGGTGGCGGCCAGGGCGTCGCGGACCTTCTGGGGATCGGTCGAGGCGGCGCGTTCCAGGGCGTCGGCGATGACGTACATGGCGGCGTAGGCGTCGACGGATTCGCCGGTCAGGTCGTAGCCGTATTTTTTCTTGAACTTCTCGTTGGCAGCCTTGGCGCCGGCCTTGTTGACGTCGGTGTTCCACTCGACCTCGTCGAAGATGCCGAGGGCGTTTTGGTCGGTGTTTTCCAGGAACTTGGGATCGGCATGGCCGCCGCCGCTGGCCAGGACGACCTTGGGCTTGAGCTGCATCTCGGCCATGGTGTTGGTCAAAAGGATGGCGTCGGCGGCGTTGGAAACCAGCATGACGATGTCGGGCCTGGCCGACTTGAGCTTGGTGACCACCGGGGTCAGGTCGGTGGCGGTGCTGGGATACGGCTCGTCAAGAACGATTTCGTAGCCGTCCTTTTTGGCCATTTCGCGCCATTTCTCGGCAAAGCCGGTGCCCCAGTCGCCGTTTTCGAACAGGAAGGCGATTTTCGTGAGCTTCACGCCCGTTTCGTCCTGCATGTCCTTGAGGAAGCGGAACTGGTCGCGCACCCACCAGGAATCCTTGGCGGCCACACGGAACACGTACTTGAAGCCGCGCTCGGTGATGGTGTCGCGCACGGCAACAGGCACCACGAAGGGGATGCCGTAGCGTTCGGCCACCTGGGTGGCGGGATAGGTCACGGCGGAGTTCCAGCAGCCGGTGACGAGGTTGACCTTTTCGGTGTTGATCAGGCGCTCGGTCTCGGTGACGCCGACGGTGGGGTCGGACTTGCTGTCGGCGTAGACCAGTTCCAGCTTGGCTCCGCCCTGGGACTTGATGCCGCCGGCGGCGTTTATTTCCTCCACGGCCATTTCCCGGGCCTGCTTGCCCTGGATGCCGACCGAGGCCGAGGGGCCGGACAGCGGTTCGACGTTGCCGATCTTGATCGTCTTGTCCGCCGCAAAAGCCGGTCCGGCCAGAAAGACGGCGCAAAGCGCCGCGCCTGCGCAGCCGGCGAGCAGCGATCCGGAAAATCCCTTTTTCATGCCATACCTCGTTGTTGTCGGTTGCGGTGGTCGGGCCCTGCCTATTTGCCGAGGGTCTTTGACGCCTCGCGGATGCCTTCTTCCATGATGTCCAGGCCGCGTTCGAGCTGGTCGCGGGTGATGACCAGCGGCATGAGCACGCGGATGCAGTTGCCGAAGTTGCCGCAGGAGAGCACGAGCAGGCCGTTGTCCTGGCAGTACTTGGCCACGCCCCTGGCCGCTTCGGGACAGGGCGTTTTGGCGGCGCGGTCGGAGACGAATTCCAGGGCGCGCATGGCCCCGAGGCCACGCTCGTCGCCGATGAGTCCATAGGTTTTCTTGAAAGCGGCGAAGCGGCGTTTGACGGCGTTGCCCAGGCGTTCGGCCTTGGCCAGCAGGTTGTCCTGCTCAAAGACGTCCATGACGGCCAGACCGGCCCGGCAGGCCAGAGGATTGCCGCCGTAGGTGCCGCCGATGCCGCCGGGGGAGACGGAATCCATGATGTCGGCCCGGCCGACCACGCCGGCCAGGGGCAGGCCGCCGCCCATGCTCTTGGCCACGGTCATCAGGTCGGCGGCGACGTCGTAGTGCTCCATGGCAAACAGCCTGGAGGTGCGGCCGAAACCGGATTGGATCTCGTCGGCGACAAAGACGATGCCGTATTCGTCGCAGATGGCCCGCAGCTTGGTGAAGAACTCCTTGGGCGGCACGACGAAGCCGCCTTCGCCCTGGACCGGCTCGGCCACGATGCAGGCGATCTGTTCGGCGGCGGCGGCGCCGGTGAAGAATTCGCGCAGCTTTTCGGCGCAGGCCGCGCCGCACTTGGGATAGGTCAGCCCAAGGGGGCAGCGGTAGCAGTAGGCGTAGTAGGGATACTGGTAGACCTCGGCCGCCATGGGGCCGAAACCGAACTTGTAGGGCTTGACCTTGCTGGTCATGGACATGGTGAGAAGGGTGCGGCCGTGGAAGGCGTTTTTCATGGACACCACGCCCTGGCGGCCGGTGTGGCAGCGGGCGATCTTGACGGCGTTTTCCACGGCTTCGGAGCCGCTGTTGACGAACAGCGCCTTCTTGTCGAACGCCCCGGGCGCCACCTCGCACAGGCGCTTGGCGAGCAGCACGTAGGGCTCGTACATGGTGACCATGGAGCAGGTGTGGAGATAGCGCCCGGCCTGATCCTTGACGGCGGCGACGACCTTGGGGTGGCAGTGGCCGACGTTTAAGACGCCGATGCCGCCGACGAAATCAATGAACTCGCGTCCGGTGACGTCGCGAAGCAAAGCGCCCTTGGCGGATTCGACGAAAAAGGGCGTGGCGTTGGGATGTCCTTTGGGGACATAGCGGTCGCGCAGGGCTTGCAGTTCTTGCGCCTTGTCGGTGGTGTTCACGGATCATCCTCGGGGTTGTTCGGTTGGTGGCGATACTGCCTTGTACCATAATGCACATAGTCGGTGGGAACGGTATGGAGCAAGAAGCAGGCCACGATATTTTATCCTTTTATTTTAGAGTGTTGATTCTTTTTGAAACGTGTGTTGCCGGCGATTGTGATTCGATTATGAATCAGCATAATTGTCAAAAACAAAATAAAACATGGTGTTGGTATCGATTCACAATAGACTCGAAGCCGGAATGGCCGGTTTTTGTCTTTTCGGAAGCACAAAAATGGCGATTCCCCGAAATCGGAGATTTGGCCTATTTGTAAAAAAATCTGCAATATCTCCACATGTTGACACGGAAATTTCCCACGCGGCGCAAGCAGGCCGAGTGTCGGCCCGGAGGGTGAGGCAAAATTGTCTGATCCGAAAATGAATCAACTTAGGGTCAGGCCGTAGCGTCTGAGCTTGCGCACCACCGTGGACTGGCTCACCCCAAGATAGGCCGCCATCTGCCGGGTGGTGCGGCAGGCGGCCAGGGCCTCGCGCAATCGGCGGATACTGGTCTGGTCGGTGGATTCGGCCAGAGGGCGGGGACCGTTTTCGGCCGCGCGCAGGGGCGAGTCGCCGGCCAGGGCCTCGCCCAGGGCCTCGGTCAGGTCGTCGTCGTCGCTCATGACGAAGGCTTTCTGGATAAGCCCCACCAGCTCGCGCACGTTGCCCGGGAAATCGTAGGCCTCAAGCAGGCGCATGGCCCGCAGGGACAGGCGGCGGGCCTTGCCGTGGCGGAGGTTCTGCTGGGCCAGATAGTATTCGGCCAGCCCGAAGATGTCCTCGCGGCGTTCGCGCAGGGGCGCGATGCGCACCACGAAGGTGTTGAGCCGGTAGTAGAGGTCCTTTCGGAACTGGCGGCGTTCGACGAGACTTTCCATGTCGCAGTTGGTGGCGGCCGCCACCCGGCATTCGACCGTGCGGGCCTCGCTGCCGCCAAGGCGGCGCAATTCGTAGTCGTCGAGGTATTTGAGCAGTTTGGCCTGGACAGGCAGCGGGATGTCGCCCACTTCGTCGAGAAAAAGCGTGCCTCCGGCGGCCAGCTCGATCAGGCCGGCCTTGCCGCCTTCCAGGGCGCCGGTGAAGGCCCCGCGCTCGTAGCCGAACAGTTCGGCCTCGAAGAGGTTTTCCGGCACGGCCGGGCAGTTGATCTGGATAAACGGCTTTTCCGAGCGCGGGCTGACCTGGTGCAGGAATTTGGCGAGCAGGCCCTTGCCGGTGCCGGATTCGCCGAGGAGCAGGATGCGCGAGGCGTCCATCTGGGCGAGTTTCAGCAGCGTGCGCAAGGTGCGCTGCATCTGGGGACTCTGGGCCACGATGTCTTTCTGGGACAGTTCGAACAGCGAGAGTTCCGCCAGCTCGCTGCGGTAGCGCTCCTCCACGGTGCGGGCGTTTTGCAGCCCCTGGCGAAGATTTTGCAATTCCGTCACATCGCGTTCGTTGACCACCACCAGCGCCACCCCGCCCGCGGCGTCGAGGACCGGCGTGGCCGTGACGAGCAGTTGTTTGCCGGTCTTGGTGATGTGCTGGATCATGCTCGCCTGGCGCTTGGTGCCGAGCACGTCGAGGGTGGCCGAGCGGTCGACCATGCGTTCGGCCACGATGCAGGAGACGTTTTTTCCGATGTAGTCGGCGGCCAGGATGGAGTTGAGGCGTTCGGACGCGGCGTTGATGTCGAGAATGACGCCCGTGCCGTCGCAGATCCAGATGCCGTCGGAGACGGAGTCGAGGATGGAACGCAGACGCCCGTCCATGGCCGGGTGGCCGTCGCCGGCCGGATCGCCGAACAGGGCCGTGGCCCCGACGGCCCGGCCGTCCCGGACGATGGGGGCGGCGGTCAGGCACAGCCGTTTGCCGGCGATGTCCAGGCGGGAGCATTCCGGGGCGTTGCCGGCCAGACAGCGGGAAAGGATCTGCCACAGATCCGGCCGGACAAGGGGCAGGGCCGCGCCGGGCGTGGCCGTCTCGGGGCCGAAAAGCTCCCGCGCCGCCGCGTTGGCCGCCGTCACCCGGCCGTCGGCGTCAACGGCCACCAAGGGCCGGGGCAGCGCGGCCAGGACGTCGGCAAGGGTGAACAAGGCGGCCATGGGGCAGGCTCCGGCGGCATGGGGTCAACGGCCGCGACAGACGGCCGTTCACAAAAATGGCACGGAACCCGGGGGAGAGGCAACGGGAAAAACAACCGCGTCAGCAGGCGGCCGCCTCACGGCCAAGCGCGTCGAGCAGCGCCTCGGCCAGCGAGTCGCTGACGCTGGCCAGGGCTTCGTCGCCGCCCCGGGCGAAGCGCTGGCTGACCTCCAGTTCCACGCCGAGGTAGGCTTCGCCGAAACGCCGGCGAAAGGCCGTGACCAGCCCGTCGGCCACGCCCCGGTAGGGATAGTTGCGCCGCAGGAGCAGCTCCCCGCCAAAGCCGGCCAGCGCCCGCATCCAGCGCAGGCAGAAGGCCTTTTCCGCCGCCCGCCGGGGATCGTAGAGAAAGCCCACGTCGCAGTGGCGCGTCACCCCGCCCAGGCGCGGCGTGAAACTGTGGCTGGCGATGTGCAGCACGGTCCTGCCGGCAGCGAGCCTGTCCGCCACGATCCGGGCCACGGCCTCGCGGTGGGGATGGTAGTGCTCGCGCAGAATGGCTTCCCGCTGCGCCCTGGGCAGGGGCTTGCTGACTTCCGAAAAAAGCCCGCTGTTGCCGACGGAGCGGTTGAGGTCCACGAGCATCCGGGTCGTTGCGGCGGCCACAAGCGGCGCGCCTGCGGCCCGGGCAAGCACCCGGGCCGTTTCGAGCGCCCCGAGGTCGAAGCCCCGGTGGGAGTCGAGCAGATCCCGCCAGTCCGCAAAAAGCGGGGCATAGGGCGGCGGGACGGCGTTGCCGCCGTGCTCACAGGTAATAAGCAGCGCCAAGCAGGCCGACATTGAACGGCTCGTTTTGGGACAGGCACCGGCACAACCGGTTGTAGACCCCAAGGATGGTGCGGGGCCGGTAGTCGTTGTCCACGGCCGCCAGAATCCGGCGGGCAAGGCTCGACTGGTCCACCATGACGGCCAGCGGCTTTTCCCAGTCCGGGTCGAAGTCGATCTGGGACAGGGAACTGAGGGCCAGCCGCCGCCAGATGACGCGGGCCGGGATGTTCGACGGGGCATAGACGCCGAAAAGCCGGGCATAGTCCTGGGGCACGACGGTGCGGCCGGCTTTCCGGATGGTCTTGGTGAAAATATCGGAGAGTTGGCGGGTGTCCCAGGACTTCTGCTCCTCAAAGGTGGACCAGCGCTCCTCGACAAGTCCCTTGAGCGCCGCCACGACCACGGCGGCCAGGGCCAGATCGGCGGCCGGGCACTCCTGGGTGTCCAGCACCCGGATCTCGATGGCCGAGCGGTCGAAGCGGGCGATGGCCCCGCGGGCGTTTAAAAACTCGTCCTGGAGCGCCTTGCCCGGGTCCATGGGCGCGATGTCGCGGTACATGGGGGCCAGGATGCGGTCGCGGTACTCCTGTTCGGTGAACACCGCTTCGGGGATGACCGTGCCCATGACCGACGGCACCCGGGCGGCGTTTCGGGAATACTGCTCCATGCGGGCGTCGAGAAAGCCGGTAAAGGCCCCGTCGAGAATGGGCGTCGAGGCGGCCAGGGCCGGCATGATGGGCAGCAGCGCACGGATGGCGGCGTGCAGCCGGCCGAATTCCTCGTCGCCGCGAAAGGGCAGGTTGATGTGCATGCTTTGCAGATTGGACCAGCCATGCCCCTTGCAGTCGAAGACGGCGTCAAAGGCCCGGTAGATCTCGCCGTGTTCATGGGGCCAGAGCATGGTTTCAGCCAGCGGGTCCATGAGCGGGTGGGCCCCGGTCGGCATGAGCCGGCCGCCAAGCGGGGCGAGCAGCTCGTCGGCCACGGCCACGCTGGCGGCGAACCGGGCGGACAGCCCGGAGAGCGTCGGAGCCGGATCGGCGACCTTCATTTCCAGGACATGGTTGACCAGTTCGTTGGACCAGGCGACGTCGCCCATCTCGACGTCGGCCGCGCCTTCCCGGCCGGCGGCGGCCGCCAGCAGCTTGTCGGCCACGGGCAGGACGGCCAGGGTCTCGCGGTCCACGATCATGTACTCGATTTCAATGCCAAAGGCGGAAAAAAGCGGTCTGGCCTTGCTCATACGTTGAGGCTCCCGGTTTTGCGGCGTTCGATGCGCTTGAGGAAGACTTCCACCACGCGAAGATAGAGCTCGTCCTGCAAAACCTCGTCCTCGTATCCCGCGTCGATATTGGGGTTGTCGTTGACTTCGATGACATAGACCTTGTTGCCCACCTGCTTGAGATCCACGCCGTACAGGCCGTCGCCGATGGCGGCGGCCGCCTTGAGCGCCGCCTGGATGACCTTTTTGGGGGCCTTGCCCACGGGCAGCGTCTCGACCCGGCCGTAGATGTCCTTGCCGCTTTTGCCCTTGCGCAGGATCTGCCAGTGGCCCGAGGCCATGTAGTACTTGCAGGCGAAAAGCGGCCGCCTGTCCAGGATGCCGATGCGCCAGTCAAATTCCGAGGGCAGATATTCCTGGGCGATGACCAGATCGGATTTGGCCAGCAGGCGTCTGGCCTCGTGCAGCAGGGCGTCGGATTCGCGCACCAGCACCACGCCCTGGGAAAAGGCGCTGTCAGGCTGCTTGAGCACGCAGGGCAGGGAAAATTCCTCCAGGATGTGGTCGATGTTGCGGGCATGGGCAATGACCGTGCGCGGGGCCGGGATCTTGTGGCGCGAGAGCACCTCGGCCAGATAGACCTTGTTGGAGCAGCGCAGGATCGATTGGGGGTCGTCGATGACCACGAGGCCTTCGGCGGCGGCCTTTCTGGCCATGCGGTAGGTGTGGTGGTCGACGTTGGTGGTTTCGCGGATAAACAGCGCGTCGAATTCGGAAAGGCGGTTGGAATCCTCGCGGGTGACGCATTCGACGCCAAGGCCCAGGGTTTCGGCCGCCTTGGCGAAGCGCTTGATGGCCCGGGCGTCCGAGGGGGGGCGGGCCTCCTCGGGATCGTGCAGGATGGCCAGATCGTAGCGGGTGACCGGGCGTTTGGGGATGACGAGCTTTTTGCCGGCAAAGTATTCGGTGGAAACGGCCTCGGCAAAGTCGCGCTCCCCCCCGGGGATGTCCTTGACGGCCAGGGGCGAGACGTTTTGCAGCTGCCAGCCGTTTTGAAACACGCAGTCCGCCCGCAGAAACGGCGTGGGGAACAGCTTGAACAGCCGCGAGGCCAACTGTTCCAGGCCCTTTTCCGGGGTCTTGCCGAAATAGGCGGAGAAACTGATCTTTTCCGGTTGTCGTTCGGCCAGGGCCCGGGCCAGGACGTCTTCGAGCTCCTCGGAGGCCAGCCGGATGATGCCCACGGACTTCATGTCCTGGATGGCGGTGATGGAGGGCACGGGCTTGTGTCCGCGCGCCTCGGCCAGAAGCGACACGTAGTAGCCCATGGACTGGTAGCGGTACGAACGGCAGATGTTGATGATCTTGACGCCGCGCAGGTTGGTGAAGGTTTCGTCGGTGAGGTAGGCGCGGGCCGCCACCGGTTCCACGCCGGAAAAAACCAGGGAACAGTCCTCGGGGTTTTCGATGACCGCCAGAACGGACACGATCAAAGGCTCCTTTGCCGGGCCTCGGGCCGGCTTTTTTTGCGTGGGGAAAGCACGAGCAGGTTGGCGTCGCAGGTGATGATGCCGAGCATGACGGAACAGACCAGATGGTTGAGGGTCACTTCGTAATACTGGCTGGCGCTGATGGGGTTTGGCAGCAGCGGATCGACGATGTGGGTGGTGCGCCGCTCCATGTCGTAGCCGTTTATCACGACGAAGTGGCCGGAGGGTTCGCCGCGCAGGTCGTCGTAGCGCATGACCCCGGCCTCGTCGCGTTCCCGGGCCGTGCGGTAGAGATAGGTGGCCGAAAGGCCGGCCAGGATGGGCCGGTCGCGTTTGAGGATGCTGCGGATAAGCCCCGCCGTCAGGTCTTCGAAGCGTATCTCGCCGCCACGGGACAGGAATTGCCGGTAGGCGGCCGTGGCTTCGCGGATGCGGGGATCGGCCTTGTGGTCGAGCTGGGCGGCGAGTTTCCGGGGCAGATCGACGTCTTCGCCGGTGAACCAGGTGATGTCGAAAACCGTCAGGTCGAAGGTGTAGAGCCGGGCGGCAAAGCCGCGCGCCAGGGCGTGGCAGCCGAGCAGGGCGGCCAGGGTGCCGCCGCCGGGCAGGGTCTCCACCTCGCCGATGACCGCGGCCAGCGGCACGTCCAGGCCGTAATACCGGTAGATGGCCTGGAGGCAGGTCGGCCCGCAGGTGGTGTCGTCGGGCTGGGCCTCGATGGGTATGGCGAGCTTGGATTCCACGGGTCAGGGCACCTATCACGGTCCAAACCGATTGACTATGGGCCAGGGTCGCGGAAAAGTCGGTTTATGGCAAGGAAAAGAGTGTATTAGCGGAAAGGAGAAAGGGGCGGCCGTTTTTTGGGGAAAAGACGACACCCTTCAGGGAACCCTGAAAAAGCAGAGGGGTATAGGGGAATGACGCCACTGCGGCCGGGCGGAGCTTGCCAAACCGTCGCGCCATGTCCCGGAGCGCGCCGCTATTCGAAGTGGATTTCCTCTTCCTTGACGATCTGGAAGGCCTTGTTGGACTTGACCAGCCCGGGGATGCCCCGGAACTTGCGCACGCCCTGGATTTCGGCCTCGAGCAGGTCGTCCACGTCGTTGTCGAGCATGATGATGTCGCCGGGCTTGAGGGACAGGAGCTGGCGTCCGGTGATCTGGGACCGGCCGAAGCGCACGACCAGCTCCACCGGCGTTTCCATGAGCCGTTCCTTGAACCGGGCGATCCAGGCGTGGTCGACTTCCAGGCGTTCGGTCTGGAAGGAGGCGTAGAGCTTGGAGCGGATGGGTTCGATGGTGGCGTAGGGCAGGCAGACGATGAGCGAGCCGATGGCGTTTTCGAGTTCGACCTCGAAGGTGACCACGACGACCACGTCGCTTGGGGGAACGATGGCCGCGAACTGGGGGTTTACCTCGCTGCGCACGAGCTCAATGTGGACCTCGTGGACCGGCTGCCAGGATTCTTCCATGTTTTCGAGGGCAATGCGCACCACCCGGTTGATGATGGCCATCTCGATGGGGGTGAAATCGCGGCCTTCGATTTTGGGCTGGGTGCCGGCGCCGCCGAAAAAGCTCTCCACCATGGCGAACACCAGACGGGAGTCCACGACGAGAATGGCGTTGCCGCGCAGGGGGTCGAGCTTGAAAATATTGATCGAGGTGGGCACCGGCAGGGAGCGCATGAAGTCCCCGAATTTCGACATGTCGATGGAAATCGGGTTGACGTCGGCGCGCTTGCGCATGGCGTTGGCCATGGCGTTGGAGGCCAGCCGGGCGAACCGGTCGTTGATGATCTCCAGAACCGGCATGCGGCCCCGGATGATGCGGTCCTGGTTGGACAGGTCGAAGACCACGACCCCGGTGTCGTCCTCCAGGATATCGGTTTCCGATTCGATCTCGCCGCCGGAAAGTCCGCGAAGCAGGGCATCGACCTCGTCCTGATCCAGAATCTTGCTCATACTCGTTCCTATCGACCTAATTTGTTCCCACTATAGGGTTGCGGGAAAAAAATAAAAAGGGCCTTCGACAACGCGGAAACGACCGTCCGAAGTCGGTCGTTTCCGTGCTGATCCGGCGTGTCGCGCTGCCTCGCGTCCAGGTCCCGGGCGCAACGGGGGCCCGGGCGGCAACCGCGCCGGACCGGCGGCCTGAGCGGCCCGGCCGCCGTCCGGATGCGGTTGCGTTAGAAGGAAACGTTGAGGCCAAGCGTGCCGCCGAAGGCGTCGACGCCCTGGTTGTTGAACTGCCCGATGTGCATGTACTTGACCGAGCCCTTGAGGCTGAGCTGCTGGGTCAGGGCGTAGGTGGCGCCAAGTTCGCCGTTTTCCGTCACGCTGTTTTCAAACCCGTTGTAGGGAACCTTGGCGTCGGCCCACAGGCCGCCGACGCCGGCGCCGGCAAACAGGGTGGCCTGGGTTGTGGCCACGAAGTGCCAGCGGGCGTTGAAGTTGCCGCCGATGCCGCTGGCCGGCGAGGATTTGGAGCCATAGCCGGTCGGCGACTCAAACCGCTTGTTCTGGTCCACGTACACGCCCATGCCTTCCACTTCCACGGCCACGTTGTCCATGACGTAGTAGTTGACGGCGCCGCCGTAGGTGTAAATGGAATTGACGCGTTTGTTGGTGGTTCCGAACGCGCTGAACCGGGGTTCGAAGTTGAAGGTTCCGGCTGTCAGCGTCTGGGCCATAACCATGCCTGCCGACGCAGCCAGAACCAGGCAGACGACGGCGAGGGCCAAAAGCATTTTGCGAAGGAGCGCGTCCATACCCTTCTCCCTTTAAAAGGAAATTGGAAAACGGGCTCGTTTTTTCAATAACTGTGCCAACTGTCTGGAATGCTGAATTTTAAAGGTATCAAACTGAAATTATACGCAATAGTCTTCATGTTGCAGGCCGGGGCCACCGTCGGGGGTTTGGCGACGTTTGATTGTTTCAGAAAGTAAAACAATGAACGATCCAAACATGATACAGGGAGAGCCGCAGGGAAGCCGCTTCCGGGGAAGGCTGGGCCGGGGGAGGAAAAAGTCCCGGTCCGGCCGGATCAGGCATGTTCCCCAGGCAGACCCTGGCAGGCGGGGCAGGACTGACGGAACGTGCGTCGGGAGAATCGTCTGCCGGAGGGCAGGCGGGGAAGGTCTGTTTCCGGGTGGCCGGGATTGTCAGGAAATCCCCGCAAAATGCCGCTTCTTCAAAAAGGGCGTGGCGGCCGTGCGGGGCGGGATGCGTCCCGCACGGCCGGCGGCCTCAGGCCTGGGGGCGTTTTTCGCGGACCCGGGCCCGGAGCCAGTCGTACCAGTCGCCAAGGCCTTCGCCGGAGCGGGCGGAGACCGGGAAGACGCTGATGCATTCGTTTAACACCCGGGCGTGGCGGCTGGCCCGTTCCAGGTTGAAATCCACGTAGGGGAGCAGGTCGATCTTGTTTAGGACCAGGGCCGAGGAAATGTGGAACATCAGGGGGTATTTCTCGGGCTTGTCGTCGCCCTCGGCGACGCTTAGCAGCGTGACCTTGAAGTCCTCGCCCACGTCGAACTCGGCCGGGCAGACGAGGTTGCCGACGTTTTCGATAAACAGGATGTCGAGCCCTTCGAGGTTGATGCTTTTGATGGCTTCCTGGACTTGCGCGCTGGTCAGATGGCAGCCGCCCTCGGTGTTGATCTGCACGGCCTGGGCGCCGGTGGCCGCCACGCGGCGGGCGTCGTTGTCGGTTTGCAGGTCGCCCTCGACCACGGCCATGCGCAGTTCGCCGGCCAGATCGGTCAGCGTGCGTTCCAGGAGCGAGGTCTTGCCCGCGCCGGGGGAACTCATGAGGTTGAGGACCAGGATGCCTTTTCCGGCGAAAAAGGCCTTGAGGTCGGCGGCGATGCGGGCATTGGCCTCCAGGATGTTGCGCACCACGGGTATCTGCATGGCAAGTCTCCGCTATTCCAGTTCGAGGTATTCGATGTAGAGTTCGCGTCCGGACAGGACCGTATGGCCCAGTTCCTCGCCGCACCCCGGGCAGGGGGCAAAGGCGGACGATGGGTTTTCAGGCGTGAATTCCCGGGAGCAGGCCCGGCAGCGCAGGACCACCGGCGTTTCTTCCATGACCAGGGCCGCGCCCTCAAGGCGGGTGCCCTCGGTCAGGACCGTGAAGCCCATGTCCATGGCTTCGGGAACCACGGAGGCCAGACGCCCGTGGCGGACCTTGACGGTGACCAGTTTTTCCTTGCCGTGCTTGGCCATCTCATCCTCGATGAGGGCCAGCAGGCTTTGGACGATGGAAAGTTCGTGCATGGCCCGGCCGTGATACGGCAAATCCCCGGTCGCGTAAAGAAATCCCCGGGATACCGGCGGCTATTGTCCGAAAAAAGGGGCCAGGACGGCGGCCAGGACCATGGCCGGCAGCAGGTTTGACACCTTGATTTTCAAAAGCCCCAGCATATTGATGCCGATGGCGGTGATGAGCAGGCCGCCGACCGAGGTGATCTGGACGAGCCGGTCGGGGGTGAAATAGTCCTCGGCGGCAATGGCCAGCAGGGTGAGCGCGCCTTCGTAGAGGGCCACGGGCAGGCAGGACAGGGCCACGCCGGCGCCGTAGGTGGTGGCCAGGATCATGGCCACCGAGCCGTCGAGCATGGATTTGGTGAAAAGCAGGGTGTGGTCGCCGCGCAGGGCCTCGTCGAAAGAGCCGAGGATGGCCATGGTGCCGGTGCAGAAGATGACCGAGGCGCTGACGAAGCCGTCGGTGAACAGGGCGTTGTCCGAGCGGAAGACGGTTTTCATGCGGTCGCCGGCCAGGGCCATGCGGCGTTCGATGTCGATGGCTTCGCCGATCACCGCGCCGACGAGCATGCTGGCCACCACGAGCAGCGGCCTGTTCATGGTCAGGGCCATTTTGAGGCCGATCAGCAGGATGGACAGGCCCAGGGCCTGGAACATGATGGTGCGCACGCGGTCGGGGAACCGGCCGTGGAGGGCCAGTCCGAGCAGGCTGCCGGCGATGATGGCCGCGCCGTTGACGAGCGAACCCAGAGGAAGCATGGTCGGGTCTCCTTGTGCCGGCAGGGGCAGGGCTATCAGGTCCGGGAGGCCGGGACAAGGGGAAAAGGCGTTGACAATCGGAATATGGCTGGGATACTATTCAAAATTCAGGCCGGGATGGCGGAATTGGTAGACGCAGCGGACTCAAAATCCGCCGAGGGCAACCTCTTGGGGGTTCGAGTCCCCCTCCCGGTACCAGGACAATATCAGCGGGCTGCAACTGCACAAGAGGCAGGGGCAGTCCGCTGTTTTTTTGGGCCCTGGCGGGAGGCTACGACCATGGCCCCTTTTTCTGCCGGATGGCCGCAATGTCCTGGCGGATCTTGGCAACGCGCTTGGCATCGGTCGGATGGGTGGACAGAAAGTTGAAGATCGGCTTGGCGCTGCCGCGTCGCTGCATGGCCTCCCAGAACCGTACGGCCCCCTCCATGTCGTAACCTGCCTTGTCCATGAGCCGAAGCCCGATGGCGTCGGCCTCGTATTCCTGTTTTCGGCTGTAGGGGAGCACGACGCCGAGATTGGCGCCGAAGCCCCAGACCCTGGAGGCAATATCCACAAGGCGCGGGTCCTCGTCGCCAAGGACCAGTTGCAGGATGGCCCCGCCAAGGCGCGCCGCGATTTCCAGCGTGGCCCGCTCGGCGCCGTGCCGGGCCAGGGCATGGGCCACCTCGTGGGCCATGACCGAGGCCAGTTCGTCCTCGTCGCCAACGGCCTTCAAAAGTCCGCTATAGACAAAGATCTTCCCCCCCGGCAGGCAGAAGGCGTTGACCGCCTGATCGTTGTCGATGACGTGGAATTCCCAGTCGAGGCCCGGTTCATTGCTGGCGGCGGCAATGCGCCGGCCGATGGTCCCGACCAGCCGGTTTTGGGCCGGATCGGTTTCCATGCGCTCGGTTTGCAGGATGCGCCGGGCGGCCTGATCGCCCATGGCCCGTTCCTGGCTTTCGGGAATGACGATGAGCTGGCTGCGCTCGGTGACAGGGGCCGAGTCGCAGGCAACCAAGAGGCAGACGACCGCCAAAAGCAGGGCGCATCGGATAATGTCGGGCATGCTTTCCTCGCTCTCAGCCGGAATAGAGCGCCAGCACGAGCAACTGGCCCGTGACGACGCGCAGGATCATGGTCAGCGGATAGACCGTGGCATAGACCGAGGCCGGAGCGTCGCCGCCAAGCATCTGGCCGGCAAAGGCCAGGGCCGGCGGATCGGTCATGCTGCCGGCCAGCAGGCCGCAGGCGGAGGCGTAGTTGCACTTGAGAAACACCCGCCCGATCACCCCGGCCAGGGCCAGCGGAACGAACGTGATCGCCGCCCCGGCCGCCAGCCAGTACACGCCCTGGCCCGACAGGACCGAGGCCAGGAAACGCCCGCCGGCCGCCAGCCCCACGCAGGACAGAAACAGGCTGATGCCGATCTCGCGCAAAAGCAGGTTGGCGCTTTGGGGCATGTACCAGACCAGTCCGCCGAAATGGTGCAGCCGCGACAGCAGGATCGAGACCAGAAGCGGGCCGCCGGCCACCCCCAGCCGGACCCCGGTCGGCAGGCCCGGCACCGGCGCCGGCAGGCTGCCAAGCAGCGTGCCCAGGAAGATGCCGATAAATATCGGCAGGATGTGCGGATGGGCCAGATCCCTGGCCGAGTTGCCGATGCGCCGGGCCGCCTCGTCGAGTTGCTGTGCCCGGCCGACCACCCGCAACACGTCGCCGAAGTGCAGGGGGACGTCCGGGCCGGGCGTGAGTTCGGCGCCGGCCCGCACGATGCGGGTGGCCGTCACCTCGTGGCGTCCGGTCAGATCGAGTTCGGGCACGGACCGGCCGATGACTTCGCGTCGGGTGACGAACATCCGGCGGACTTCCAGCGGGCCGGGGAGTTCCGGCAGGCAGGCCTCGCTTTTGCGGCCGACGCGGCGGCAAAACGCGTCCAGGGCTTCGGGCCGGCCCACGGCGTGGAGCAGCATGCCCGGCGACAGGATCGTTTCGGCCCGGGCCGCCTGCACCGCGCCGCAGGCCATGACGCGGGAAACCACCACGCCGCCTGCGGCAATATCCGGCAGCCGGCCAAGCGCCGTGCCCATGATTCCGGGCTGCGCCGCTTCGACGGTGGCGGCGGTCAGCGGCGGATGCTGGCGCTGCATCTGCTCTTCGAGCTGGCGCGTCTCCCGCGCCGGGTCGATGCGGAACACGGCCCGGATGGCCAGCATGGCCAGGATGATGCCGACAATGCCGAACGGATAGGCCACGGCATAGCCCAGGCCCGCCTGGGCGGTGGCCGCTTCGGCAGCGGCCGGGGCCGCCTCCCGGAAAGCCTGGCAGGCGGCGGCCAGCGACGGCGTGTTGGTGGTCGCGCCGCTGTATAGCCCCACTGCCGTGGCCAGGGGCAGGCCGCCAAAGAGATGGAACGCGGCGGCGAGGCCGGCCCCGAGCAGCACGATCAGGGCGGCCATGGCGTTAAGCCGCAGCCCCCGGCGGCGCAGGGAATCGGCAAAGCCCGGCCCGACCTGCATGCCGATGGCGTAGACGAACAGGATCAGCCCGAATTCCCGGACAAACTCGAGCACATGGTGGTCCAGGGCCAGCCCGAAGTGGCCGGCGGCCAGCCCGCTGAACAGCACGCCCCCGACGCCAAGGCGCACCCCCCGGATGGGCAGGCGGCCAAGGGCCAGTCCTGTCGCCGCCACAAGGCCCAGGACCGCCACGGCCTGGACCGGGGACTGGGCGGAAAAAAGTTGCGTGAGCCAGTGCATGAAAAGTCCCCGGGCCGTTTGCCCCCGCGGCGCGGCCCGCTCACGGGGCCTTGCCGGGACAGGTTGGAGGTGACGGGGGGGGCGGCCGGCCTGCCGCGTCGCCCCGGGCCCCTTGACAGCCGGGGCCTTGCCGGGGGATGCCCAGCGCATTTCGCGCCGCCTCCCACGCGCACGGAGTGTGGCGGGGAACAGGAGCAGGCGTCAAGTCCGCCGGGCGTGCGTCCGGCCGTTGCGATGCCCTTGCCTTTCCTGATGCGCGTCACCATAATGTCGCCAGGACCCGGCCGCATCCACGCGCCGAGGTCGTCGCCAAGGAGAATTCATGCCCTTCGATGCCGCGTCCGCCACTCGTCTTTTGGAAAAAAAACTCGCCGACCTCTCCGGAAAAACGGTTCTGCCCGCCGCCATGCTGACCCTGGTGGCCGAGACCGCCCGGGCCCAGTTGCGCGTCCGCGCCGCCCAGTCGGTGGAGATCGCCCCGGAGATGCTCGAAGACGTCGAGCGCACGCTTCGCGGCGCGCCGTTTCTGCCCCGGGACCGCTTCCCGCCGGACAACGCCCAGGCGGCGGCGCTGTTTGCGGAAGTTTCCGGGATCGTCCGGCAAAGCGAACCCCATCTGGCCGAGGCCCTGGGCGTCATCGACGCGGCCCTGGCCGGCGGCGGCCTTGATCTCGACACGGCCTTTGCCCGCCATGTGGCCGGCGACGACGCCTTTTTTACGGCTTTTGGCGAAAAGACGCCCAATGCCCCCAGACTGCTGAATTTCCTGGTCCAGGCCGCCCTGGCCCCCCGGCTGGCCGCTGTGGCCGAGGCGGCCTACGCCCATTTTCCCAAGGACCGTTCCTGGAATTTCGGCCAGTGCCCGGTGTGCGCCAGCCCGCCGCTGATGGCCCGGCTGGCGGACAAGGCCGGGGCGCGGCATCTGACCTGCTCCTTTTGCCAGATCGAATACCGGGCCAAGCGGCTCATGTGCCCGTATTGCGGCGAAGAGGACCACAAGATGCTCGAGGTCTTCACCGCCGCCGAGGAGCCGGGGTACTTCGTCCACGTCTGCCTGCGCTGCAAAAACTACATCAAGACCGTCGATTTCCGCGAGTTCGACCGGCCGAGCCTGCCGATCCTCGACGACCTCGAGTCCCTGACCCTCGATCTGGCCGCCCGGGGACAGGGGTATGGCCGGCCGGTGCTTTCGGCCTGGGGGTTTTGATGCAAGGCGACGCCCTGACCCGCTCCGTGTCCTGCCGGCGTTTCCGCGAAGGCCGTTTTGCCGCCATTACCGACGAGGTGGCCACCGAGATCCGCGTCACCCTGGATCTGGCCGGCGTCGGGCGTCGGACGCTTTTTGCCGCGCCCATCGATCCCGAGGGACTGGCCCTGGGCCATGCCGCCCTGGACATGCTGGAAGCCGGCCGCATTCCCGGCCTGGCCCGGGGCGAAGGACTTTTGTTTGAACTCGACGCCCGTCCGGACAACCGGGCCGCGGCCGATCCGGCCCTGCCGCGCCCCATGGCGGCCCAGGAACTCCTGGCGTGCATGCGCCGCTTCATCGCCGCCCCCGGATTCTGGGACGGCACGGGCTGTTTCCACCGGGCCGGGCTGTACGACACCGTGGCCGGGGAGTTCGTGGCCCGGGCCGAGGACATCGGCCGCCACAACTGCCTGGACCGGCTGGCCGGCTGGGGCGTGCGCCAGGGCCGGCGGCTTGGCGAAGTGATCCTCTTTTTGTCCTGCCGGGTGACGGCCAGCATGATGGAAAAGGCGCTGCGGGCCGGGGTGCGCATGGTCGTCAGCCGTTCGGCCGTGACCGGCGCGGCCCTGGACGCGGCCCGCGAGGCCGGAACCACCCTGATCGGCTTCGCCCGGGACGCCGAGGAGCGCTTCACCATTTTCAGCGACCCTGCCGGTCGGGTCGGGCCGTGAGCCAGCCCGGGGAGACGCCGCTTGGCGTGGTCCTGGCCGGCGGCAAGAGCAGCCGCATGGGCCGGGACAAGGCCTGGCTGACTTTTTTCGGCCAGCCGCTGCTGTGCCGGGTGGCCGACGTGCTGGCCCGGGTGACGGGCGAGGTGTTCGTTTCCGGGCGCGATCCGGCTCCGTTCGGCATCAAGGCCCCCTGGCTGCCCGACGAAACGCCGGAGCTTGGCCCGGCCGGCGGCGTGCTGACCGTGCTGGCCGCCGTCGGGCGGTCCTGTCTGGTGGTCTCCTGCGATCTTCCCTTTCTGGACGAGGCCGCCCTGGCCCGGCTTGTTGCGGCCTGGAGGCAACGTCCCGCCGGGGCGGTCATGACCACCTTCCGCATTGTCGAGACAGGGTTCGTGGAATCCCTGGTGGCGGTCTACGATCCCCCGGGAATCGAAATTTTGCGCCGGAGTCTTGCCCGGGGGCAGCGGCGGCTGTCGGCGATTTTCCCCGAAGACCTGCGCTGGCACGTCGATTACAGCAAGACGGACCAGTCGGCGGCGCGGGCGTTTTTCAACGTCAATTCGCCGCCGGACCTGACCCTGGCCCGGGGCATGGAGGAGCCGATATGACAGGCGACGTCGCGAAACTTCGTGACGGCCGTGGCCGCGAGGTGAGCTATCTGCGCCTTTCGGTCACCGACCGCTGCAATCTTTCCTGCATGTACTGCCGGCCCAAGGACAGGATCAGGTTCATCCCCCATGAGGGCATCCTGCGTTACGAGGAGCTGCTCGACCTCGTGTCCCTGGCCCGGGACATGGGCGTGACCAAGGTCCGGCTCACGGGCGGGGAGCCCTTTGCCCGCAAGGACGTCATGGTCCTGGTGGAATCCGTCCGGCGACGGTATCCCGAAATGGACCTGCGTCTGACCACCAACGCCACGCTGATGGCCGGCAAGGCCTCCATCCTGGCGGACCTTGGCGTGACGGCCGTCAATATCTCCCTGGACACCCTGAACCGCGAGAAATATGCCCGCGTCACCGGCTGCGACCGCCTGGACACGGTGCGCCGGACCATCGACGAGTGTCTGGAGGCCGGGCTGCGGGTCAAGATCAATGCCGTGGCCCTGCGCGGCATCAATACCGATGAGATCCCGGATTTCGTGCGTCTGGCCAAGGGTGCGCCCATGGATGTGCGCTTTATCGAATTCATGCCGGTCGGCGACGGCAATCTGTGGCGGCCGGAAAACTACATCTCCGCCCAGGACGTCCTGGCCCTGGCCGCGCGGGCGGCCGAGCTGGTCCCCGTGGGCAACGACCATGTTTCGGGCGGACCGGCCCGCATGCACGACATAGCCGGCGGCCTTGGCCGTTTCGGCGTCATCTCGCCCCTGAGCGAACACTTCTGCGACTCCTGCAACCGGCTGCGCATCACCTCGGACGGGAAGCTGCGCACCTGCCTGTTTTCCGAGCGCGAATACCGGCTGCGTCCGCTATTGCGCAACAAAAAGCTCGGCCTGCGCAAGGTCAGGCAGGTCATTGCCATTGCCCTGCGCAGCAAACCCCTGGGCTACGAGGTCTTAAATCCCGGCGGCGTGGCCGAGGCCCGGGGCATGTCGGCCATCGGCGGATAGGAGGGGAAAAACAGCGCTGTTCGGGAAAAGCGGGTTTGGGGAAGGTGTTGCGCCAAAGCGCATCTGGAGCGTCGTGGATGGCCCTGGATATCGAACGCCACGCCAAAAGCGAGGAGAGCGCCCGGAAATTCCTGGAACGCTTTTGCTGGCCGGCAGGGAAGTCGCTTTGCCCGCGTTGCGGCGAGGCGAAATCCTACACCCTGGCCGGAGGGCGGCTGCGTTGCGCCGGCTGCCGCTACACCTTCCACGCCCTGACCGGGCGCTTCATCGGGCTGGCCGGGCTGTCGCCGCGCCAATGGCTGCGGCTGCTGCGGCTCTTTGCGGACGAAGAGACCGCCCATGCCATGGCCGCCAGCCTCGGACTGGCCTACAACACCGCTTATAAGGCGGCCACCGTGGCGCGCCTGGCCACCCTGGCCGCCAGCCTCGACGGCCTGGACATCCTGCGAAGCCCGCTTGGCCGGGAATTCGGCTTCGACGGCAGGACGCTGCGCCCCATGCCTGCCGACGATTCCCTGGCTGCCGTGCCCGTGTTCGGCATCCTCGAACGCGACGGCGTGGTCTTTATCGACTACCTGCCCGACATGGCCCCCGAGGACCTGCTCCACTACAACCGCAACTTTTCCCTGCCCCTGTCGTGCCTGGGGGCCATTGTCTACTCCGACCGTTACCTGCGTTACGAGACCCTGGTCACCTGCGGGGCGGATTTTTTGTCCCGGCGGCTTGTGGAGGTGGCGGGGCGCGCGCCGGCCGTCGATCCCCGGCAATCGGGCTTCTGGCCGTATGCCCGGGAACGGCTGGTCCGCTTCCATGGGGTCACGGCTCGAAAATTTCCGCTCTATTTGAAAGAGCTGGAGTTCCGCTACAACCATCGCGATCACGACATCCTTCCGATTTTGCTGGCAAACATCTGCTCGTTTGTGCCAGATCTTAACTAATTCAATTTCCTTTGACCGCAACTGGCCCGCTTTTTAGATAAAGAGTGATCCTGTTTTGCGAAGTGTATGTTATTTTTAACTTATGTTAATTTTAGCATAATAAAGTTCAGGTCAGCCAGCCCGCAGCCGCATCCTGGCGCGGGAGATCGTTGCAACGCTTAGCGGCAAGGAGAGCACTTATGGAATGGAACCGGCGAGAGTTCCTGAAAATCGCGGGCGTGACCACGGCCGCAACCGCGTTTGGCGGGCTTGGTTTCGATCTGCGTCCGGCCCATGCCGAGGCCCAGGCGGCCAAGCTCAAGTTCACCAAACAGTCCACCTCGGTGTGCTGTTACTGTTCGGTGGGCTGCGGCCTGATCGCCAGCACCGACAAGGACGGCCAGGGCAGGGTGGTCAACATCGAGGGCGATCCCGACCATCCCATCAACGAAGGCGCGTTGTGCCCCAAGGGCGCGTCCCATTACCAGCTCGGGCAAAACGACCGCCGCATCCTCAAGGTGCTGTACCGTGCTCCGTATGCCGACAAGTGGGAAGAGAAGTCCTGGGACTGGGCGCTGGATCGCATTGCCCGCAAGGTCAAGGAAGCCCGCGACGCGGGCTTTGTGACCAAGGACGCCAAGGGCCGCACGGTCAATCGGTGCGAGAACATCGCCTCGGTCGGTTCCGCCGCCATGGACAACGAGGAGTGCTGGATCTATCAGGCCATGCTCCGGGCCATGGGCCTGACCTACATCGAGCATCAGGCCCGTATCTGACACAGCGCTACTGTTGCGGCTCTGGCAGAGTCGTTCGGGCGCGGCGCGATGACCAATCACTGGATCGATATCGCCAACAGTGATTGCATTTTCATAGTTGGCAGCAACGCTGCCGAAAACCATCCCATCTCGTTTAAATGGGCGCTTCGGGCCAAGGACAAGGGCGCGACCATCATTCACGTGGACCCGCGTTTCACCCGGACCTCCCAGCACGCCGACGTGTTCGCCCGGCTGCGTTCCGGTTCGGACATTCCCTTCTTCGGCGGTCTGATCCGGTATATTCTGACCAACAATCTGTATTTCAAAGACTACGTCGTCAACTATACCAACGCCTCCTTCATCGTCGGCGACAAGTACGACTTCAAGGACGGCCTGTTTAGCGGCTACGACGCGGAAAAGCGGGCCTACGACAAGTCCTCCTGGGCCTTTGCCCGGGACGAGGCCGGCCAGATCCGCAAGGACCCCTCGCTTAAGGACCCCCGCTGCGTCTTCCAGATTCTGCGCAAGCATTACGACCGCTACGACATGAAGTCCGTGTCGGACACCACCGGCACCCCGGTGGACGACCTCCAGCGCGTCTACCAGACCTACGCCGCCACGGGAAAACCTGAAAAGTCCGGCACCATGCTCTACGCCATGGGCCAGACCCAGCACACGGTCGGCGTGCAGAACATCCGGGCCATGTCCATCATCCAGCTGCTTTTGGGCAACATGGGCGTGGCCGGCGGCGGCATCAACGCCCTGCGCGGCGAGGCCAACGTCCAGGGGTCCACGGACCAGGGGCTGCTCTACCACATCCTGCCCGGCTACATCCCGACCCCCACGGCGGCCATGCAGACGCTGAAGGAATTCAACGAGAAGAACACCCCCGTCACCAAGGAACCCCAAAGCGCCAACTGGTGGGGCAACCGGCCGAAGTACATGGCCAGCTTCCTCAAGTCGCTTTATCCGAAACAGGACCTGGACACGGGCTACGGCTATCTGCCCAAGCTTGAGCCCGGCAAGGATTATTCCTGGCTGACGCTGTTTGACCAGATGCTCGGCGGCACCTTCAAGGGCTTTTTCGCCTGGGGCCAGAATCCGGCCGCCAGCACCGCCAACTCCAACAAGACCCGCGAGGCCATGACCAAGCTCGACTGGATGGTCACGGTCAACATCTTCGAGACCGAGACCGGCTCCTTCTGGAAGGGCCCCGGCATGGACCCCAAAAAGGTCAAGACCGAGGTCTTCTTCCTGCCGTGCGCCGTGGCCTTTGAAAAAGAGGGTTCCATCTCCAACTCGGGCCGCTGGATGCAGTGGCGCTACGCCGCCCAGAAGCCTTCCGGCGACACCAAGCCCGACGGCGACATCATCTACGAACTGTTCGAGAAGATCCGCGAGCTCTACGCCAAGGAAGGCGGGGCCTGCCCCGATCCGATCAGGAACCTCGACTGGGACGTGGCCACCCAGCACGTCTTCGATCCGCACAAGGTCGCCAAACGCATCAACGGCACCTTCCTCACGGAAAAGACCCTCAAGGTCGGCGATGCGGACAAGACCTTCAAGCCCGGCGATCCGGTGCCGACGTTCGCCCTGCTGCAGGAGGACGGCTCCACCTGTTCGGGAACCTGGGTCTACTGCGGTTCCTACACCGACAAGAACATGGCCGCCCGCCGCGACAAGACCCAGACGCCCATGCAGGCCGCCATCGGCCTGTACCCGGGCTGGACCTGGGCCTGGCCGGTCAACCGCCGGGTGCTTTACAACCGGGCCTCGGTCGATCCCCAGGGCCGTCCCTACCAGCCGCACAAGGCGGTCATCGAGTGGAAGGACGGCAAGTGGGTGGGCGACGTGCCCGACGGTCCCTGGCCGCCCATGGCCGATACCGCCAAGGGCAAATCCCCCTTCATCATGACCGCCGAGGGCATGGGCCTGATTTTCGGCCCGGGCCGCAACGACGGGCCGTTGCCCGAGCATTACGAGCCGATGGAATGCCCGGTCGGTTCCCACCCGTTCTCGAAGCAGCGCAGCAACCCCACGGCGCTCAAGTTCACGGGCCCGACCGAAGTGCACGCCGCCTGCGATCCGCGCTTCCCGTTTATCTGCTCCACCTACCGGGTGACCGAGCACTGGCAGACGGGCGTCATGACGCGCAACTCGCCCTGGCTGCTCGAGGCCGAACCGCAGATGTTCTGCGAGATGAGCCCCGAACTGGCCAAGATGCGCGGCATCAAGAACGGTGAAAAGGTCATCCTGGAGAGCACGCGCGGCTCCCTGTGGGCCAAGGCCATTGTGACCGAGCGCATCAAGCCCTTCACGGTGCAGGGCCAGACCGTCCACCAGGTGGGCATTCCCTGGCACTTCGGCTGGACCTGGCCGGTAAACGGCGGCGACTCGGCCAACATTCTGTGTCCGTCGGTCGGCGATCCCAACACGGGCATCCCCGAGACCAAGGCCTTCATGGTCAACGTGCGCAAGGCCTAGGGAGGACATCGCCATGAATGGAAAGACCTTTTTTATCGACCTGTCGCGCTGCACCGGCTGCCGGGGCTGCCAGATAGCCTGCAAACAGTGGAAGAACAAACCCGTGGAACCCACGGAAAACACCGGTTCGCACCAGAATCCGCCGGATCTCTCCTGGCAGACCCTCAAGGTGGTGCGCTTTACCGAAACGACCGTGGACGGGAAGTTCAACTGGCTGTTTTTTCCGGACCAGTGCCGCCACTGCCTGGACGCCCCCTGCAAGATGGTGGGCGACTCGGAGATCCCGGACGCCATCGTCCAGGACCCGCAGACCGGGGCGGTCGTGTTCACCGAGAAGTGCAAGGGCCTTGATGCTTCCGGCGTTCGCGAGGCCTGTCCCTACGACATCCCCCGCGTCGATCCGGCCACCAGGCTCATGTACAAGTGCGACATGTGCAACGACCGGGTCCAGGCCGGCCTGCTGCCCTCGTGCGTGAAAACCTGTCCCACCGGGACCATGAACTTCGGCGACCGGGACGAGATGCTCGCCCTGGCCAACGAGCGCCTGGCCAGGCTCAAGCCGAAGTTTCCCAAGGCCGAACTGGTGGACGCCGCCACGGTGCGGGCCGTGTTCCTGTGCGCCGTGCCGCCGAGCGCCTACCATAAATACGTCCAGTTCGGCGATGCCGGCCCCAGGCCCTTAAGCCGCAAGGCCTTTTTGGCCAAGGTGCTGCGGCCGCTTCGGGCTCTCGGCTAGGTTCCCGCTCCGTCCGCGTCGGGAGGCCGCTGCCACGGCCTCCCGGCGACGGCCGGTTGTCCGGGTCGACGGTCGGCAAGCGCCCTGTTGACCCAGGGTTCTTTTCTGGTATCTCCCGGCTATGGGCATCACTGTGACAACCTTCATGCGTCTGCCGGGCCTTGTCGTCTGGGTCCTGGCCTGCGTTCTCGCCGCCTGCTCGGGGTCGTCCTCGCCCGGGGCGGACGCGTCCGGCACGCCCGGCGTGACCGACGACGCGATCGTCATCGGTTCGTCCCTGCCGCTTACCGGCCATGCCAGCTACCTCGGCAAACAGACGCTTCTCGGGGCCCAGGCCTATCTCAACGCCGTCAACGAGGCCGGCGGCGTCCACGGTCGCCGGATCAAGGTTCTGGCCCTGGACGACGGCTACGACCCGCCGCGTTGCGTGGCCAACACCCAGCAGCTCATTGTCGAGGACCGGGTGTTTTGCCTGTTCAGCTACGTGGGCACGCCGACCACCGCGAAAATCATCCCGCTTCTGGAAGAGGCCCGGGTGCCCCTTGTCGGCAGCTTCACCGGAGCCGATGCCCTGCGCTCCCCGTTTCGCCGCTACATCGTCAACATCCGCGCCTCCTACTACCAGGAAACCTCGGCCGCCGTGGACCACATGGTGCGCGATCTCGGCCTGGACAAGGTGGCCATCCTCTACCAGTACGACGCCTACGGCTTTGACGGGCTGCGCGGCACAGAAATGGCCCTGCGCTCCCACAGTCTGGCGCCCGTGGCCCGCGGTTCCTACATCCGGGGCACCATGGACGTGGAGGAGGGGCTTGGCCGCATTCTCGAAGCCGCGCCCGGGGCCATCGTCATGATCGGCACCTACGGGCCGTGCGCCAAGGCCGTCAAACTGGCCAGGGCCCGGGGCTACAAGGGCCTTTTTTACGCCGTGTCCTTTGTCGGGGCCGACGAGATCGCCAGGATTCTCGGCCCGGGCGACGACACGCCGCTTTTGATGTCCCAGGTCGTGCCGCCGCCGGATCTGCCCGAATCCGGGGCGCTCCTGACCGGGGTCATGGACTACGCCAGGCTTCTGGCCCGGTTTTTTCCGGACGAGCGCCCCAATACCGTCGGGCTCGAGGGATTCGTCAACGCCAAGGTGCTGGTCGAGGGACTGCGCCGGGCCGGGCGCGACCTGACCCGGGAACGCTTCCTCGACGCCCTGGAATCCATCAGTGATTTTTCCCTTGGCATCGCCAGTCCCGTCAGTTTCAGCAAGGATCGCCATCAGGGCCTGGAGCGGGTGTATTTCACCCGCTTCGAGCGCGGCCGCTTCCACATGGTTACGGACTGGGGCCGCATCAGGGACCTGCTGGCCGCGTTGGCCAAAAACGAGGTCGTCCCTTCGGAACCCGACGGAGCACATCAGCCTCCGGCCGCTGCCGCGCCCGGCGGGCAACGGTAACGGCCTGTGCGTTTTCCCAAACGGGTCAGCCTCAAGCTCAAGATGTTCGGCGGCACCATGGCCGTGGTGCTGTTTGTCAGCGCCGTGATCGCGCTTTTGGCCCGCTGGATTTTGGTGACGAGCCTCAACCGCGAGCTTGAGCAGCGCGGCGTGGCCATCGGCCAGAGCATTGCCGAACGGGCCAGCGGCTACATCCTGGACAAGGACCGGGCCAATCTCGTCAGCCTGGCCTTCGACGCCGCCCAACTCGGCGAACGCAAGGTCCTCGTCTCCTACATCTTCATCCAGGACAACGAAGGCCGCGTCCTGGCCAACACGTTTATCCGCCCCTTTCCCGGCGATCTCATCAAGGCCAATTCCCTGCCCGAGGGAAAGGAGTACAGCGTGCGGCTGGTCGATTTCGACGACAACCAGGCCATCGACATCGCCGTGCCCATCCGCGAAGGCATCTACACCCTGGGGGCGGCCCATGTCGGGCTGTCCAAAAATCACATAGACTCCCTGGTCGGCACGTTGCGCACCACCTTTCTCGGCTTTATCGCGGCCGTGACCGTGGTCATGTTCCTGATCGTGCTGCGCCTGTCCAACGCCGTGGCCCGGCCCCTGTCCAAGCTCACCCAGGCCGCCGACGCCATCAGCCGGGGCAGCCTGGACGCCCCGGAAGCCATGCTCGGCCTCTCCGACGACGCCATCAGGCATTGCCAGGCCTATGCCAACACCGATCTGCCCTGCTGGCATTTCGACCAGCACCGCGTCGAGGCCGAAGGCGCGGGCCTGCCCATGGCCCGGACCTGCCGGGAATGCCGGTTTTACCGCAAGGACGGCGGCGGCGACGAGGTGGCCCAGCTGGCCGAATCGTTTAGCAACATGATCTGGAGCATCCGGCTGTACCGTCGCCGGCTGCGCGAATCCGAAGAAAAATACCGGTCGCTTTTCGACAGCAACCCGGACCCGGTCTTTGTCGTCGACACTGCCGACGGCTGCATCCTGGACGCCAATTCCCAGGCCGAGACCGTCTACGGCTACGCCCGAAGGGAGTTGACCGGACGTTTTGTCGGCGATCTGGAGCCCGATGCCGGCAGCGGCGGGGTGGCCGCCTACCTAAACGACCGCGAGGCCCCGGGCCGGGTGCTTTTCCCCAAGCTGCGCCATGTGCGCAAGGACGGCTCGCCGCTCTACGTCAATCTGCACGCCTGCCGCATCGCCTACCGCGGCCGCGACGCGGTCATCATTTCGGCCACGGACATCACCGAACTGGTGGAAAAGGACGCCCAGCTCATCCAGGCCAGCAAGATGAAGACCCTTGGCGAGATGTCCGCCGGCATCGCCCACGAACTCAACCAGCCCCTAAACGCCATCAAGATGGGCAGCGACTACCTGCACCTGCTGGCCGAATCCGGCCAGACCCCGCCGCCGGACGCCCTGGCCGCCGTCACGGCCCAGGTCAGCGCCCAGGTGGACCGGGCGGCCGACATCATCGGCCATCTGCGCGATTTCGGCCGCAAATCCGAGCCAATGCTGGAAAACGTGGACATCAACACCCCAATCCGGGGCGTTTTCACCATCATCGGCAACGAACTGGCCCTGCAAGGCATCGAAGTGGCCCTGCATCTGGCCGACGGCCTGCCGCCGATTCAGGCCCACGCCAACCGCCTGGAGCAGGTGTTTTTCAATCTGGTGGTCAACGCCCGGGACGCCATGAGCGAGGAGCAGTGCCCGAAAGGCATGGCCCGGCCGCACCGCATCTCCATTGCCTCCCGCCGCGTCGCCGCCGGCGTGGAAATCTCGGTGGCCGACACCGGCTGCGGCATTGCCGACGTCTCGCGCCACAAGATTTTTGAACCGTTTTTTACCACCAAGCAGGCTGGCCGGGGCATGGGCCTGGGGCTGGCTATCACCTACGGCATTGTCAAGGATTACGGGGGGAATATCGAGGTCGAGAGCGTGCCTGGCCAAGGCAGCGTCTTCCGCCTGACCTTTCCCGCCGCCGCCCTTCAGGCGGGGCAGGGGGCTTGACGCAGACCTTGCGAGAATTCAAAGACCGAAAGCGGAGTCCCGGGAGCATGGCATGCGCACCATTCTGGTCATCGACGACGAGCGGCCCACCTTGCAGATGTTCGAACTCTACCTGGGAGCGTATGGCTACCGGGTGTTGACGGCGGCCAGCGGCGAGGAAGGGCTGGCGGTGTTTGACGCCGCGAATCCGCCCATCGTGCTCACGGACATCAAAATGCCGGGCATGGACGGTCTGGCGGTGCTCAAGGCCATCAAGGAGCGCCGGCCGGAAACCGAGGTCGTGGTCATCACCGGCCACGGCGACACCGAACTGGCCCTGGCCGCCCTGGGCCTTCGGGCCACGGACTTCATCGACAAGCCCATTCGCCGCGAGGCCCTGGAGGCGGCTCTCAAACGGGCCGACGCCCGCCTGGACATGGCCGAAACCACGGTGGGCCGCTACGGCGACGTCGCCATCGGCCGGGAAGGGGATGTGGGCGTCATCCATATCCGTGCAAGCCTTGTCGGCGAGACCGAACCCTATCTGACCCGGGCCTACCGCGAACTGGACGACGCATCCAAGGTCCTTTTTCAATTTAATCCCAGTGCCTCCATCAACGGGGCCGGACTCGACCTGCTGCTTTCCCTGGTCGAGTCCAGCCTGGCGGCCGGCCGGCCGGCCGCCCTGTGCGGCCTTTCGGACAACTTCGGCAGGGTCCTCGACCGCCTGGGCGTCACCGCCAAGGCCCCGCGTTTTGTCGAAAAGGAGCAGGCCCTGGCCCATCTCGCCGGCCGATGACCGCCCGAATCCAGGACCGGGCGGGGGCCTGCCTGTCCCGGGATGGGAGGAGCTTTCCGGCAATACCCTGTTTTTGAGAAAAAGAGCCGGGGCGAGCCGGCCTGAGCGCGTCCGATGCGCCTTTGTCCGGCCAGGAGGCAATCAGGCCCGGCCGGACGTTTACAGGCCGGCGCGCGGCCCTTATAGTGCCGTCACGCGAGAGACGGCGGGGAGCCTGCGGCATGAAGACGCGAGGCGACGCATTCGGCCGGGGCTGCCTGTGGGCCAGCCTGGCGGCACTGTACGGCCTGCTCGGCATGCGGGTTTTTGCGGCGTGGCGGGAACGGGTCTGGCCCCTCTGGCCTCTGGGCGACTGTCTGCCCGATCCCGTGGTGCGCTGGATTTTTTCCCTGCCCTGGCCGCCGGTTCGGGCGGCGCTGGCCTGGGTGCTGGGCCAGGACGTTTTGTACGTCGCGGCTGCCGTGTCTCTGCTGCTTTGGCTGCTTGCCCTGGGCGACGGGTCCGCGTCCGCCGGGGACGACGGCCCCCCCTCCCGGTGACGCCCCGTCGCCGGGCCGCATCAAGGAGGTTTGTCCGATGCGCACCGCGCTGCTGTTTTTCGCCCTGCTGCTGATCGCCGGGCTTTGGGCCGCGCCGGCCCCGGCTGCCGAGGCCGTGGCTGTGGCCGGCCGGGTCACGGGTGTTTTCCAGTATCCCAAAACCGAAACCATTTGTCTGGGGTTCGAGGCCAAAGATAAAAAGGCCTATATGATCTGCGACGACGTCACCCCCAAGGAGCTTATCGAGCAGCTTTTCGCCCTCGGCAAAAAAGACGTCGATTGCCGCGTTGACGCCACCGTGGCCAAGAAATCCGGCGACGAGGTCTATCTGGCCGTTACCGGCGTGGCCCAGGGCGGCTAGCCGCCGTCCGGCCCGCGTTTGCGACCGGCCGTTTTGGAACGGGCGCCAGTCGTTCCCGGGCCGCCAGCGCACCGACGGCAGCCGGCGCGGACCTTCCCCTCCCAACACCCGCGCCGGTTTCGATCCTGCGCCAACCCCAACCCCATTTTTTCATGCACACACCATCGCAAGCACCCCAAAGGCGTCCCACCCGGACCGTCCGTATCGGTCCCATCGGCATCGGCGGCGACAACCCCGTGCGCGTCCAGAGCATGGCCAACACCGACACCCGGGACGTGGCCGCCACCCTGGCCCAGATTGCCGCTCTGGCTGAGGCCGGCTGCGAGATCGTGCGGCTGGCCGTGCCCGACGAGGCCGCCGCCGCGGCGCTTGCCGCCATCCGGGCCGCAACCGGCGTGCCGCTTGTGGCCGACATCCATTTCGACCACCGTCTGGCCGTGGCCGCCCTGGAGGCCGGCGTGGACGCCCTGCGCATCAATCCCGGCAACATCGGCTCCGAGGCTACCGTGGATACGGTTGTCGCCGCTGCCAAGGCCCACGGCGCGCCCATCCGCATCGGCGTCAATTCCGGTTCGGTGCAAAAGGACCTGCTCAGGAAGTACGGCGGTCCCACGGCCGAGGCCATGGTCGAAAGCGCGCTCACCCACATTGCCTTGCTTGAAAAGCGCGGGTTCGGCGACATCAAGGTGTCGCTCAAATCCTCATCCGTGCTGCGCACCGTGGCCGCCTACCGCCTGCTGGCCGAAAAGGTCGACTATCCGCTGCACATCGGCGTCACCGAGGCCGGCACGCCCATGCGCGGGGCCGTCAAATCGGCCGTGGGCCTGGGCATCCTCCTGGCCGAAGGCATCGGCGACACGCTTCGGGTGTCGTTGACGGGCGATCCGGTCACCGAGATCGGCGTGGCCTACGAGATCCTGCGCTCCCTGGAACTGCGCAGCCGCGGCCCGGAAATCATCTCCTGCCCCACCTGCGGGCGCACGGAAATCGATCTGGTCGGACTGGCCGAGGCCGTGGAAGAGCGGCTTCGCGGCGTGACCGAGACCTTCACCGTCGCGGTCATGGGCTGCGTGGTCAACGGCCCGGGCGAGGCCCGCGAAGCCGATATCGGCATTGCCGGCGGGCGCGACTGCGGCATCATTTTCCGCAAGGGCGAGGTGCTCGGGAAGGTGCGCGGCGCGGCCAACCTGATCCCCGCCTTCATGGACGAACTGGAACGCTATATCATCGAAAGAAAGGAATCCCCATGCGACTGAGCCGTTACTACGCCCCCACCCTCAAGGAAACCCCGGCCGAGGCCGAGGTCATAAGCCACAAGCTGCTGCTGCGCGCCGGCCTGATCCGCAAACTGACCGCCGGCATCTACACCTATCTGCCCCTGGGGCTGCGGGCGCTCAACAACGTCGCCAAAATCGTGCGCGAGGAGATGGACCGGGCCGGGGCGCTGGAAATCCTCATGCCGGCCGTGCAGCCGGCCGACCTGTGGAAGGAATCCGGCCGTTGGGATTTCTATGGCCGGGAACTGCTGCGCTTCGTTGACCGCCACGACCGCGAGTTCTGCCTGGGGCCCACCCATGAGGAAGTGGTCACCGATCTCGTGCGCCACGAAATCCGCTCCTACCGCCAGTTGCCCGTCAACCTCTACCAGATCCAGACGAAATTTCGCGACGAGATCCGCCCCCGTTTCGGCCTCATGCGCGGCCGGGAGTTCGTCATGAAGGACGCCTACTCCTTCGACAAGGACGACGCCGGGGCCGATGCCAGCTACTGGTCCATGTACAAGGCCTACGCCCGCATCTTCGAGCGCCTGGGACTCAAATTCCGGGCCGTGTCCGCCGACTCCGGGGCCATCGGCGGTTCGTTCTCCCACGAGTTCATGGTGCTGGCCGACACCGGCGAGGACACCATCGCCGCCTGCCCGGCCTGCGACTACGGCGCGAACCTGGAAAAGGCCGAGGCCGTCTGCCCGCCGCCGGGCGGGATTGCCGTCTGCCCGCCGGCCGGGACCGTGGCCACCCCGGGCGTCCACACCGTCGAGGAGGTGGCCGGATTCCTCGGCGTTTCGCCTGCCGCCATCGTCAAGACGCTGCTCTACGTGGCCGACGGCACACCTGTGGCGGCGCTGGTGCGCGGCGACCGGGAATGCAACGAGATCAAGCTCAAGAACCTTCTCGACGCCAAGGACATCCGGCTGGCCACCCCCGAGGAGGTCGTGAAGATCAGCGGCGCGCCCGTGGGCTTTGCCGGCCCGGTGGGCCTTTCCGGCGCCAAGATCTATGCCGATCAGGAACTGGCCCTGGCCTCGGGCTGGATCGTCGGGGCCAATGCCGCCGACGCCCACCTGTGCCATGTGGATCTCGGCCGCGATGCTGCGGTCGTCTCCTTCGCCGATCTGCGCGAAGTGGCCCCGGGCGACCCCTGCCCCAAATGCGGCGCGGCGCTGACCTTCACCAAAGGCATCGAGGTCGGCCACGTCTTCAAGCTGGGCCTGAAGTATTCCGAAGCCCTCAACGCCACCTTCCTCGACGAGGCCGGCAAGGAACAGTTCATGATCATGGGCTGCTACGGCATCGGCGTGTCGCGTATTGTGGCCTCGGCCATCGAACAGAACCACGACGAGGCCGGCATCGTTTTTCCGCCGACTATCGCGCCGTTCGAAGTGGCCCTTGTCAACCTCAGTCCCAAGGACGAAACGGCCAATGCCAAGGCCGACGAACTCTACGCCGCCCTGACTGCGGCCGGCATCGAGACGCTCCTTGACGACCGCGACGAACGGCCCGGCGTCAAATTCAAGGACGCCGACCTCATGGGCTTCCCCATCCAGCTCACCCTGGGCGGCAAAGGCCTTGCCCGGGGCATCGTCGAAACCAAGGACCGGCGTACCGGCCAAAAAGGCGAACTGCCGCTTGAAGGGTTCTTCGAGGCGTTCATGTCCTGGCGCGACGCCGTCCGCCAGGGCTGGGGCCTGGAATAGGGGGAGGAGGAGACCGGGGCGCTGCCCCAGACCCCGCCGGGGGGGAGCATCCCCCCCGGATTCTCCCCTTCCTTCTCTTACCCACGACAGTGCCATGCCGCATGTTTTTGAGGTCAGCGAACTGACGCGTTCCATCAAGGACGTGGTCGAGAGCGAGTTTCCGTTTGTCTGGGTGCGCGGGCAGGTGGTCAATCTGTCGCGTCCTGGCTCGGGGCATTTGTATTTCTCGTTGCGCGATGCCGACGCCTCGCTGGCGGTGGTCTGGTTTCGCGGGGCCCAGGGCGGCAAGGTGACGAGCGGCGGCGAGCGGTACGATCCGCTGACGGGCGAGGTCTATGAGCGTTCGCTGGCCGACGGGATTGCCGACGGCATGGAGGTGATGGCGGCCGGCCGGCTGACGGTCTATGCGCCGCGCGGGGTCTACCAACTGGTGGCCGAGGTGGTGCAGGAGGTCGGGGCCGGCCGGCTGTGGCTGGAGTTCGAGGCGCTCAAAAAAGAACTGGCGGCCAAAGGCTATTTCGATCCGGCCAGAAAGCGGCCGTTGCCGCGTCATCCGACGAAGGTGGCGGTCATTACCGCGCCGACGGGCGCGGCCATACGGGATTTCATCAGAATCGGCCGGGAACGCGGTTTTGGCGCGTCGGTGCGGGTCTATCCCACGCTGGTCCAGGGCGATGCCGCGCCCACGGGCATTGTGCGGGCCGTCATGCGGGCCGTGGCCGACGACTGGGCCGAGGTGTTGGTGCTGGTGCGCGGCGGCGGATCGCTGGAGGATCTGTGGGCGTTCAACACCGCCGAGGTGGCCAGGGCCATTTTTGCCGCGCCGTTGCCCGTGCTGACCGGCGTCGGCCATGAGGTGGACGTGACCATTGCCGACATGGTGGCCGACGTGCGGGCCGCAACGCCGAGCCATGCCGCCCAGCTCCTGTGGCCCGAACGCGCCCAGCTCGTCCAGCGTCTGGACGACATGGAGCTGGCTGTCCGGCGGGCCATGGAACGCTTGCTGGACGTCCGGGAGCGGGAATTGGCGGTCCTGGCCCGGGGGCTGGCCTGGTTGTCGCCGCAGCAGCGGCTTTCCCGGCTGGAGGAAGGCTTTGACGCGGCGCGGCAGCGGCTTTTGCGGGCCGGCGGGCGTTTTCTGGACGGGCCGGCCGGTCGGCTGGAAGCCCTGGCCGGACGTGTTTCGGCCCGGTTCGGGCCGGACGGCCTGGATGCCCGGCGCGAGGCCCTGTCGCGTCGGGCCGAGAGGCTGGAGGCGGCCTTCAAGCTGTATCTTTCCGGTCATGAGCGCCGTCTGGAACTGGCGCAGGCCCGCCTTGCCGGCCTGGACCCCAGGGGGCCGCTGGAGCGGGGCTACAGCCTGACGACCTTGGCGCGCACCGGAAAGTTCCTGCGTCGGCAGTCGGATGCCCGGCCGGGCGACAAGCTGGACATCATGGTGTATGAGGGCCGGGTTGCGGCCGTCGTGACGGACGGCTCGCCACGGGAAAGTGGGAACGGTGGGGACGGGGAGGGCGCATGAGCGTCAAAGAGGAATCCTTCGAAAAGGCCCTGGAACGGCTGGAGCGCATTGCCGCCCGGCTGGAAGCCGGGGATGTGCCGCTGGAGAAGGGCGTGGCCCTGTACAAGGAAGGCATGGGGCTTGTGGCTGCCAGCCGCAAACGGCTGTCCGCCGCCCGGCTGGAGATTGCCCTTGCCGGCGAGGACGGCGCGCTGCGTCCCATGGACGCCGGCGATGTCGAGGCGGCAGACGACGGGGAAACGGGACAAAAAGTCCGCAAGGCCGCCCCGGCGGCCGGGGAGGACGCGTGACGGTGAAGGAACGGTTGGCCGCCCAGGCCGTCGAGATCGAGGTGTATCTCCGGGAGCGTTTTGGCGCGCGCATGCGCGAACGCGGCGTGCCCGAGGGGCTGCTGACGGCCATGGAATATTCGCTGATGGCCGGGGGCAAGCGGCTGCGGCCGGCGCTTTGCCTGTCGTTTGCCGGGCTTTTCGGGGCGGACCGGGCCAGGGTCATGCCCTTTGCCGCCGGATTCGAGCTGATCCATACCTATTCGCTGATCCACGACGATCTGCCGGCCATGGACGACGACGACATGCGGCGCGGCCGGCCGTCGAACCATAAGGTTTTTGGCGAGGCCAGCGCCATCCTGGCCGGCGATGCGCTGCTGACCGAGGCCTTTGGCTGCATGAGCCGGTCCTGGCCCGGCATCGCCGCCGATCTGGTCCTGCCGGCCCTTGCCGAGGCGGCCCGGGCGGCCGGTGCGGCCGGCATGGTCGGCGGGCAGGTGCTCGACATGGAGTACACCGCGCGCCAGGGCCTGGGACTGGCGGAGCTGGCCCGCATGCAGACGCTCAAAACCGGGGCGCTTATCACCGCCGCCTGCGTATGCGGGGCGATCCTGGCCGGCGCGGGCGAGGAGGGCGTGGCCCGGGCCCGGGAGTACGGCGAGGCTGTGGGCGCGGCCTTCCAGATTGTCGACGACATCCTCGACGAGATCGGCGATTCCGCCACTCTCGGCAAGCCCGTGGGCAGCGACCGCGAACAGGGCAAGAACACCTATCCCAGCATGATCGGCCTTGACGAAAGCCGGCGGCTGGCCGAGGAACGGGTGGCCGCCGCCGTGGCCGCCTTGTCTCCCTATTGTGGCCCGGCGGCGGATTTTCTGCGGGATCTGGCCAGATACATCGTGGTGCGCGTGCAGTAGTGGCCCGACAGGGGCCCCCCCCCGAGGGCATGGACAAGGAATGGACGCAATGACGGCATACAGTGACACGGCGCTTCGCATCCTCACCCGGATCAGACACCCCCATGACGTTGCCGGCCTTTCCGCCGAGGAACGCGCCGTGCTGGCCGAGGAGATCAGGCAGGTCATCATCGGCACGGTTTCCATGAACGGCGGCCATCTGGCCCCGTCGCTGGGCGTCGTGGAACTGACCCTGGCCATGCTGTCCGTGTTCGATCCCGGCCGGGACAAGCTGGTCTGGGACGTGGGCCATCAGGCCTATGCCTACAAGATTCTCACCGGCCGCCAGGAGCAGTTCCACACCCTGCGCACCATGGGCGGGATCAGCGGTTTTCCGCGCCCGGCCGAGAGCCCGTTTGACCATTTCGGCGTCGGCCATTCCAGCACGTCCATCTCCGCCGCGCTGGGCATGGCCATGGCCCGGGACCGCAAGGGCGAAAAGCACAACGTGCTGGCCATCATCGGCGACGGCTCCATGACCGCCGGGCTGGCCTACGAGGGCCTCAACCAGGCCGGGGGCTGGGGCGGACGGCTCATTGTCGTTTTAAACGACAACGAGATGTCCATTTCCAAAAACGTCGGGGCCCTTTCGCTCTTTTTAAGCCGCAAGCTCAACCAGCGCTGGGTCAAGCGGCTGAAAAAGGACATGGAGGGCTGGATCGGCTCCCTGCCCTACGGCGGCGACCTGATGGGCTATGTGCGGCGCGGCGAGGAGTCGTTTAAAAGCTTTTTCACGCCCGGCATGCTGTTCGAGGCCTTCCGTTTCAACTATCTCGGTCCCATCGACGGCCACGACACCAGCCGCATGATCGAGGTCTTCAACGAGGTCAAAGACATCGAAGGCCCGGTGCTCGTCCATGTGCTGACCAAAAAAGGACGCGGCTACGCCCCGGCCGAAAACAATCCGACCTATTTTCACGGAGTGGGCTGTTTCGAGCCCGAAACCGGCCTTGTGGAAAAGCCCGGCGCCTGTCCGCCGAGCTACACCCAGATTTTCGGTCAGGCCCTGGGCGTCCTGGCCAGGGACGATCCCCGGATCATGGCCATCACCGCCGCCATGCCCGAGGGCACCGGACTTTCCGGATTCGCCACGGAGTATCCCGAGCGTTTCGTGGATGTGGGCATCTGCGAACAGCATGCCGTCACCTTTGCCGCCGGTCTGGCCATGCAGGGCTTCCGGCCGGTGGTGGCCATCTATTCCACGTTCCTGCAGCGTTCCTACGACCAGATCGTCCACGACGTCTGCCTGCAAAATCTGCCTGTGACCTTCTGCCTGGACCGGGGCGGGCTGGTCGGCGAGGACGGGGCCACCCACCACGGGGCTTTCGACCTGTCGTTTTTGCGCCACATTCCCAACCTGATGGTCATGGCCCCGGGCAATGAGGCGGAACTGCCGGCCATGCTGGCCACGGCCGTCTCCTCGGGCGTTCCTGCGGCTATCCGCTATCCCCGGGGGGCCGGCGAGGGCCTGCCTGTGCCGGAGCTGCCGGAACCGCTGCCCATCGGCCGGGGAGAGCTGCTGCGCGAGGGAACCGACGCCGTGATTGTCGCCATCGGCAGCCGGGTCATGCCGGCCCTGGCTGCGGCCAACGAGCTGGCCGCCGAGACGGGCCGCGAGGTGGCGGTCTTTAACGCCCGCTTCGTCAAGCCCTTGCCGGCGGCCCAGTTGCTGGAACTGGCCGGACGCTTCCCGTTGTGGCTGACGGTCGAGGAAAACGTGCTCCAGGGCGGCTTTGGTTCGGCCGTGCTGGAATGCCTGTCCGACGCCGGGGCGCTCTCCGGGCTGACGGTGCGCCGCCTGGGCCTGCCCGACGATTTCGTGGAGCACGGGGCGCAAAAGGCCCTGCGCGCCCTGTGCGGCATCGACAAAAACGGCATCAAGGCGGCTCTTCGCGCCCTGCTTGGGCTTTGATCCTGGCGGGACGCCTATGCGGACGCGCAACTGCGCGGCGGCCGGCTGGCTGACCGCCGCGCCCTTTGCCCACCGGGGGCTGCACGGCCCGGACACCGGGCCGGAAAATTCCCTGGCCGCCTTTGCCGCTGCCGTGGCTGCCGGATACGCCATCGAATGCGACGTGCGGCTGCTGGCCGACGGCGAGGCCGCCGTCTTCCATGATGCGGAACTTTCGCGCCTGACGGACCGGCCGGGCCTGCTTGCCCGCCTGACGGCGGCCGATCTGCCGGCCCTTCGTCTGTGCGGCACGGACGAACGCCCGCCGCTTCTGGCCGATGTGCTGGCGCTTGTGGCCGGCCGCGTGCCGCTTTATATTGAACTCAAAACCGAAGACGCGTCAGGGCGGCTGGAACGGCGCGTGCTCGAACTGGTGCGCGATTATGCCGGCCCGTTTTGTCTGGCCTCGTTTGATCCCCGGGCCCTGGCCAACGTGCGCCGCCGCGCCCCGGAACTGCCGCGCTGCCTGATCGCCTGCGGCCATGACGCGACGCCCCGACTCGGGGCGCTGCGCCGCTTTTCCCGCCGCCATCTGCTCCATGCCGCCCTGGCCAGGCCCCACGCCGTGGCCTACGCCTGGCAGGATCTGCCCGAAGTTTCCGTGACCCTGGCCAGACGGCTCGGGCTGCCGGTTCTGCTCTGGACGGTGCGGGCGAGAGAGGATATGGAAAAAGCCTTGCGCCACGGGGACAATATTGTTTTCGAGGGTTTTTTGCCCCCGTCCCCGGGCAACACAAAGGCGCGGGCGCAAACACTATAACCGCCGCTCCCGCCCCGGATAACCCAAGGAGTCATGATGTCCGCCATATCCCGTTTCATGGAAACCCATTTCCGTCACTTCAACGCCCGCGAGACCCTGGATGCGGCCAAGGCCTGGAACGACCTGCTCGGACAGGGCGGCAAGATGTTCCTGACCATGGCCGGGGCCATGAGCACCTGCGAGCTTGGCATCTCCCTGGCCGAGATGATCCGCCAGGACAAGGTCCACGCCATCAGCTGCACCGCCGCCAACCTTGAAGAGGATCTCTTCAACCTCTTCAACCACAACGAATACAAGATGGTCCCCGAATACCGGGACCTTTCGCCCGAAGCCGAAAAGGAACTCTATGACGCGGGCTTCAACCGCGTGACGGATACCTGCATCCCCGAGGGCGTCCTGCGCCAGGTCCAGCGCCAGATTTCCAAACTCTGGGCCGTTGCCGCCGAAGCCGGCCAGCCCAGGTTCCCCTACGAGTTCATGTACGAACTGCTGGACCAGCCGGGCATTGAAGAGCATTTCCAGGTTCCCCGCGAGCACTCCTGGGTCATCGCGGCCAAGGAAAAGGGCCTGCCCATCCTTTCGCCCGGTTTTGAAGACAGCACGCTTGGCAACATCTTCTGCGCCGAGGTCATGCAGGGCCATGTCAAAAATCACGGAGCCATCCGTCACGGCACCGAGCAGATGCAGCTTCTGGCCGACTGGTATCAGGAGCAGGCCAGGACCAGGACGCCGGTGGGCTTTTTCCAGATCGGCGGCGGCATCGCGGCCGACTTCCCCATCTGCGTGGTGCCCATGCTGATTCAGGACCTGGAGTTGGAAGACACCCCGTTTTGGGCCTATTTCGCCCAGATCGGCGATTCCACCACCTCCTACGGGTCCTATTCCGGCGCGGTGCCCAACGAAAAGATCACCTGGGGCAAGCTCGATATCGACACCCCGCGCTTTATGATCAACTCCGACGCCTCTCTTGTGGCGCCGCTGATCTTTGCCTACGTGCTTGGGTGGTAAGGGCCTGACGGGAATCGGAAAATACTTGCTTTCGGCAATATCTGGCGTACGTTGATCCTGGCTTCTTAAACGGTTTCCCGTCCGCCGGCGCGGACACTGATAGACGTCGGAACCGCCAAACCTGGAGGAGACCATGAGCAACTACACCGAGGCCGATCTGCCGGTCAGCATCAACCACGAAGAAATGGTGACCCTTGGCGACGGAACGACCATCCGTTTCGAAACCAACGGCGAAGCCAAGGACATCTACGTGGGCGACGCTTTCAATGCGAACACCCAGCTGTTCCCCGGCTGCGACTATCTGGTCGAGGCGAACGGCAAGACGTTCAAAGTGCTGGCCGAGTTCGAAGACGTCATTACCGTCTCCGTGGCCTGATCCGAAAGAATTTTCCGATAGAGGATGCTTGCGAAGAAGCCTCCGGCGGCCGGGGGGAATACTTCTCCCCGGCCCCTTGGCCGTGTTCAGGGTCTATGCCGGCAGCGCGGACCAGGACGGAGACGCAAATGTCAAAGCGTGCCCCCGATTGTAGGGGGCACGCTTTTTTGATTTCCAAGCGCCCGCAGGATCGCGCCGCGCCCTCGTCTTCCCATTCTCCAGGTCCCGGAGGAATCGATTCCCCCGGCTGTCGGAGCCGTTCCTCCCTCCCTGTTTCCCCGTTCCCTGTCTCCGGTTAGGCGGCGTGCACCATGCGTTGCACGGCGGCGGGCTTCTCGCCGGATTCGGGGTTGGGCCGGGCTTCCGCGTCGTACATTTTCCAGTAGTCCTCGAAGGCTTGCTCTATGGTCCGTTCTTCGGCGTAGATGCGGCCGGCGCGCCCCATGGCCCGCATCCGTTCCGGATCGGCCAGCAATCCGGCCATGGCCTGGTACAGGGCATCGGCGTCGCCGGCCGGCGCCACCACGCCGGTTTCGCCGGGCAGAATGTTCTCCATGGGGCCGCCCTGGTCGGTCACGATGATGGGCAGGCCCGACGCCTGGGCTTCCAGGACCACGTTGCCGAAGGTGTCGGTGGCGCTGGGAAACACGAACAGGTCGCTGCTGGCGAACAGGCTGGCGAGTTCCTCGCCTTCGCGGTAGCCGGTGAAGGTCGCCGGGACGCCGGCGAGCAGTTCGCGCAACTCGTCGAGATACGGTCCGTCGCCGACGATGGTCAGGGTGGCGGCGGGGTGGCTGCCGCCGAGGCGTTTGAAGGCGTCGGCCAGCAGGTGCAGGTCCTTTTCCCGGGACACCCGGCCGGCGTAGAGCAGCCGCGGTCCGTCGCCCATGCCGAAGCGGGCGGCCAGTTCGGGCGAACGCTTGTCCGGGGAGAAGCGGCCCACGTCCACGCCCCGGGGAAACAGGCGCAGCCGGGCCGGATCGAGGCCTTTTTCCTCCAGTTCCCGGCCGGTTTCCTTGGACGGAACGTACACGAGGTCCATCTGGTTGTAGTACCAGATGATGAACTTCCAGGTCAGGTCTTCCATGCCTTCGTCGCCGGTCAGGATCTGGGCGTACTGGGGCAGGGCCGTGTGGTAGGTGCCGTAGATGGGCAGGCGAAGCGTCTTGGCGATGCACAGCGCCGCCAGTCCGATGGGCCCCGGGGTGGCGGAGTGGATGCGGGTGAAGCCGCCGGCGTAGACGTAGTGGAGCATTTCCAGCAGCGGCGGGTAGAACAGCTTCTGCTCGGGATACTCGTCGAGGTGGTAGACGCCGATGGGTTTGAAATTCTGCACGCCCGGCTCGAAAATGCGTTGCCCATGGTCGCAGGTGATGATGGACAGGCCCTTGCCGGTGCGAATGGCCAGTTCGGCCTGCTGGCGCAGGGTGCCGGACACGCCGTTGATCTCGTGGAAGGTGTCGGTGAAGTGGGCCACCTTGACGCCGCTGCCCCGGCCGTTTTGGCCGGTGATGGCATGTTTGACCTCGCTGCTGAACTGGCGGTCCTTGGTGAAGATGGAATAGGCCAGAAAGTAGGGGGCGAGCATGGTGTATAGGGCCCCGGCCGAGCCGAGGGTGCCGAAGATGTCGAAGACGTTGGCCCCGCTCACGTGGTCGAGCAGCGTTCGGGCGAAATGGGCGGTCACCCGGTTGGTGGCCCGGTTGACGAAGGAGAACCAGCCGTTTTCCAGATTTTCGCCGTTGAGCACGCCGGCCTGGGCAAACTCCATGAGCGTGGCGTCGGAGCGGATGAGGGACTCGGTTTCGTGGCGGATCAGGTCGCGAAGGGACGTCGTGGCCGAAGGCCGGCGACGGGTCAGTCCCTGTACGAGCCTGGTGCGCAGTTTGAAGGCCAGCCCGGCGCTGCCCTGGTGTTCCGGTTCGAGGAACCGGTCCACCACCTTGAGGGTCACGTCCTTGTCCAGGAACCGATCGATGCCGAAGCGGTTTTTGTAGTACTGATAGGCGATGCTGTAGAGGGTGCGGGCCATGGTCCGGGGTGTGGACGAGGCGCCGATGGCCCGGGCGGCCCCGTTTTCCAGGCCGTTTAGGAATTCTTCCCTGGTCGCGGCCCCCTCCACCTGGGTGTAGGTGGAGGCGATGTACAGCGCGCTGTGGTCGTCGGAGCCGCCGATGAGGTTCTTGCGCCAGGGCTGGGTGTAGCCGGGATCGATGCCGTATTTTTCGGCCAGCCGCCAGATGATGTCCTCGCCAAGGCTCGGGATGATCTCGCGCAACACGTCGTTTTGCCAGGCGTCGCGCGCCCCGTTGATCTCGAAATTGCGGAAAAGCAGCAGCAGCTTTTCGAAATTGGGCACCGTCATCCGGTCGTTGACCCCGAACAGCGGGTGGGCGCAGGCATGATGCAGCCCCTCTTGCCGCAGATAATCCACCAGATCGTAGACGTTCTCGCGCAGCCGCTGCAACTCCCCGTGGATTGCTTCGTTGATGTCGAAAACCAGCACATGGACCTTGCAGCGGTCTTCCGGGAAATACGACGTCACTTCCTCGCTGATAAACGTCCCCGGCAGGTGGGCAATGGACAGCGCCCCCTCGATGCGGTTGTGATCGGAGATGGTGACCAGCCCCATGCCCTTGCGCCGCGCCTGCTCATAGATGCGCATGGGCTCGGTGTAGCTTTCCGGGCAGTTGAGCTTTTGCAGCACCCACTGGGAAGGGCGGGTGGAGTATTTGGAGTGCACGTGCAGGTCGATTTTCATGGCGTCTCCTTGCGGCGAAAGGGCGGATGCCGGATGGCGACAACCGTCGTTGCCGCCTTCTAATCCCGGCCGGTTGCGGTCGGATTGCGTTTGCCCGCAGTTTTGTTGACGCCCCAAGGGGAATTGTCACGCAAACGTCGTTTGCAACATGCCGCCCCCCATCGCATGACGATTCTATGGAAAATAGCTGGGACAGCCCTCGGGAAGGCGACGCCGGACGCCGCGACCTGCTGCGCCAGGGCCGGGCCGTGCTGCAATCCCTGGGCGAGCCCGCCTTGGCCCGGGAGTTCGACCGCCTTGCCCAAACGGCCCCGACGCGGGAACGGCTCGTCGAGCTCCTGCTCGAATGCCTTCTGGCGCGCCGACTTCGGCGCTGATGCGGCTGATACCCAATTTAAAACACAACGCCAGTTGTGTTTTAAAAATATATAACTATGTCAATATGGTATGCCTCATGTCAGTTCCGCTTTTGAAGCAGAACCGGGACGATGCGGCTGCTGCGGAAGGGGAGGGAGGGGGGCGGCCTTGCATGCCGCTGCAACTTCAACGGGTTTGCCCTCGCCGAGGGGGCATGCAAGGCGCTTGTCTGCGTGTTTTCCGCTTACATCCCGGTCTGGTCCCACAGGGGCAGGCCGGTGGCGGCGTCGAGTCCCCGATGCAGGCGCGGGCCCTCGATGGGGGTGATGCAGGCTTCTCCGGCGAAGATGATGTTGCCGGGCATGGCGTGGCCGCCGGTGATGGTGAAGTCGCCCTTGAGGAGCGTGAGGTGGAGGTGGATGATGGGCTGGCCGTCTTTGAGGGAGACGTTGCCGAGGCCGGCCAGGATTTCGGCGCCGGCGTCCAGGGTATGGGTGACGTACTGCCGGGTATCCTGGGGATAATAGCCAAGCACGGCCTTTTCCAGGGCGCCGATCAGGCTCACATGCCCCTTGGTGATGTTTTTTTCCAGGCAGATGGCCACCAGGGCGGCGAGCAGGTCTTCGCCTTTGGGCAGGCGTACGAGGAGCGAGTCGTTCATTCGAGGATCCTTTTTTTCCAGAACTCGGAGCGTTTTTTGATGGTTTCTACCAATTTGGCCAGTTCGCGCCGGTCGTCGTCGGATTTGGCCGCGCCTTTTGCCTTGTCCAGCTGGAACTTGGCTTGCGGGGGATTGTTGGCGTAGACGGCGGCGTAGGCGAGGTTGAGATAGGCGTGGAAGACGTCGCCGGCCTGTCCCAGGGCCTGGGCGTAGATGGTGCGGATTTCGGCGTTTTCGGGGATGCGCATGCGCACCTGGTCGAGGTAGGCGATGGCGGCCCTGGGGTTGCCTTCCTGGGCCAGCATGCGGCCGTACTCGAAATTGGCGTCGATGTCTTTGGGGTTTTGGCGCAGAGCCGTTTCCAACAGGGTTTTGGCCCGGTCGAAGTCGCGGATTTTGAGGTAGTAGCGGCCGGCCTCGCGCAGCACCAGCGCATCCGTGCCGCCGCAGGCCAGGGCGTCCTCGAAGGCGGCGCGGGCCTGGCTGACGTCTTCCAACGATCGCGACAGGGCGATGGCCAGACCGAGCTTGTCGAGGCAGGTCGTCTTGTCGCCCAGGCGGCGGAAGTACGAAACGGCGTTTTTGGGGTCGGTGTAGCGGGCGCGCACCAGGGTCTGGGCGCGCTTGAAGGCGACGTCGCTGTTCTTGCGGCTTTGGACGTCTTTGGGGAGCATCTTGATGCGGTCCTTGAGGTAGCCCATGCGCTCGTCAAGGCCGGGGTGGGTGCTGAGATACGTCGGGATGTCGCCGCCGCCCTGCATCCATTTGAGGCGCCGCATGGTTTCGAAGGCCTCGGTGAGGCCGTTTGGCGGATAGCCGGCGGCCACGAGGTAGTTCATGCCGACCTGATCGGCCTCCTGCTCGTCGTCCCGGGAATACTTGAGGTAGGCCTGGGCCGAAGCGGCCTGGGAACCCACGGCCACCGCCGTGCCGAGGTCCTTGTTGCCGGTGGTCTGGCCAAGGATGACGCCGGCCAGGACGCCGACGAGCTGGCCGATGGTGAGCGCTTTCATTTCGCCCACGCGCTTGGCGATGTGGCGCTGGCCGACATGGGCCAGTTCGTGGGCCAGAACGCCCGCCATCTCGGATTCATGCTCCATCTGGAGCAGCAGCCCCGTGAACACGAAGACATAGCCGGCCGGGCCGGCAAAAGCGTTGACGGCGTTGTTCTGGATGATGCTGACGGTAAAGGGGAAGGGCTGCGGCGGCATGACCCGGACCAGCCGGTCGACCACGCCCGAGACGTAATCGTTGACCTCGGTGTCCTCGATAAGGGGCATCCGGGCCCGGATCAGGGCGTTGAATTTTTCGCCAAGCTCCCGCTCGTCCTTCAGGTCGAAGGAGAAAAACGAGGCCTGGGCCGTTGGGACGAAGACGACGGCCACGACAAGCCACAAGGCGGCCAGAGCCGCCGCCAGCCGCCGGGACGGGCCCGGTCGTGGACGGAAGCGTTGGGCGTGCATGGCCGGCCTATACGCCGTTTTATCGGCGAAGGAAAGCCGGCTGCCGGAGCGGAATCGTCGCGGGAAACGCCGAAGGAGGCGGCGGCAGGGGGTGCGCTCCGGCCGGCGGGGCGCACCCCTGGGCGTTACTTGTTCATCAGGTCGAGAAACTCGCGGTTGCTTTTGGTGCCGCGCATCTTGCCGAGCAAGAACTCCATCGAGTCGATGGGGCTCATGGGGGCCAGCAGCTTGCGCAGGATCCAGACGCGGTTGAGCACGTCGGTGTCGAGCAGCAGTTCTTCCTTGCGGGTGCCGGACCGGTTGATGTCAATGGCCGGGAAGACGCGCTTTTCGGCCAGATGGCGGTCCAGATAGATTTCCATGTTGCCGGTTCCCTTGAACTCTTCGAAGATGACTTCGTCCATGCGGGAGCCGGTGTCGATCAGGGCTGTGGCGATGATGGTGAGCGAACCGCCGCCTTCGATGTTGCGGGCCGCGCCGAAGAAGCGTTTGGGACGCTGCAGGGCGTTGGCGTCCAGGCCGCCGGAGAGCACCCGGCCCGAGGACGGGGTGACGGCGTTGTAGGCCCGGCCGAGGCGGGTGATGCTGTCAAGCAGGATGACCACGTCGATCTTGCGTTCGACCAGGCGTTTGGCTTTTTCGATGACCATCTCGGCCACCTGGACGTGGCGCTGGGGCGGTTCGTCGAAGGTGGAGGACACGACCTCGGCCTTGACGGTGCGCTCCATGTCGGTGACTTCCTCGGGACGTTCGTCGATCAAAAGGACGATGAGGAAGACGTCGGGGCGGTTGGCGTTGATGGAGTTGGCGATGGTCTGCAGGAGCATGGTCTTGCCGGTGCGGGGCGGGGCGACGATGATGCCGCGTTGCCCCTGGCCGATGGGGGCGAGCAGGTCGATGACCCGCGAGGAGTAGTTCTCGGCCCCGTTTTCGACGACGAACCGCTTGTCGGGGTAGAGCGGCGTCAGGTTGTCGAAGAGCACCAGGTTTCGGGAGGCTTCCGGCGGGGCGAATCCGATTTCGCCGACCCGCAGCAGGGCGAAGTAGCGTTCGCCTTCCTTGGGGGGGCGGATCTGCCCCGAGATGACGTCGCCTTTGCGCAGGCCGAAGCGGCGTATCTGGGAGGGCGAGACGTAGATGTCGTCCGGGCCGGGCATGTAGCTGTACATGGGCGAGCGCAGGAACCCGAAGCCGTCCGGCAGGATTTCCAGAACACCCTCGCCGAAAATGGCCCCGTTTTGGGAGGCGCAGCTTTGCAGCAGGGCAAATATCAGCTCCTGCTTGCGCATGCCGTTGGGGTTTTCGACGTTGTATTGGACGGCCAGGTCCATGAGCTCGGGCATGCTTTTGAGCTTGAGCTCGGAAAGGTTCATGGAGGTTTCCATGAGACCGGGCTTGGCGGTCGAAGGTTGCAGGATGTCGTCGCTTTCGATGGGATCGGAAAGCACGGGCCCAGGGGGGGACTGCGGAGGACGCCCGCGGCGTTTAGGTGCGTTGCTCACAGAAATAGCCCGGCGCGGAAAGGCGCGTATTGATAGTGAACGAAAGCCCGATGCAGCGTGGTCCAATAAAGCCGTTCGTTGCTGAAGCGGCGGGAAGCACACGTTTTTACGGGAACCAGGGGTAGTGGAGGACAGACCGACGACGGCCTGGAACGATCCATATACTTTTTCCAGGGACTGTCAAGGGAGCAGGCCGTCAAAGGCTGCGATCAAGCCAAGATCCGGGGATTATTCCTCGGGCTTGGGTTGCAGGACATCGGCAAAGATTTCATTGATGGCGTCTTTGATCACCTGCTGGTCCTGGTCGAGGGCCAGGGCCAGCTCCAGGGTGAGCAGGCTGGTGGCCTGTTCCAGCAGGCGACGCTCGCCAAAGGAAAGCTCCTTGTTCTGGCCGATCAGCAGGAGCTCCTTGAGGACATAGGCCACATCGGCCAGATCGCCGCTTTTGAGTTTTTCGGAATACTCACGATAGCGACGGTTCCAGTTCTGGCCGGTATAGCCGGTGAAATCCGAACGATCCTTGAGGGATTCGAGGATGGCGCGGCCTTCGTCCTGGGTGCACAATGGGCGCAGGCCCACATTGGCCGCATTTTTGACCGGCACCATGAGCGTGACGTTGTTGCTCAGGATGCGCACGATGAAAAAGTCAGCCGAGGCCCCGCCGATGACCTGGGTCTCGATGCGTTCGACCCTGCCCACACCTTGGGCTGGATAAACGACAAGCTGTTCCTCGGAAAACACCGGTCGACTCCTTGCGGGAAAACCACGTGCCGCAAAAGCACGCCTACCGTCTAGAACTGAAAGTAGCGCACTTGTCGCCCTGTGTCCATGCATTCCGACGACAGGCGCGGAGCTTTCGGGAAGAGGCTGCCGGGCGCGATTGCGCCGGCGGGTTTCGGCCGCCTAGCCGGCGGCGGCGTCGAAGCCGCCCACCCGGCACATGGCGGCGTCCAGGCCGTCCTCGAAAAACGCCATGACGCCGTCCACGGCCGCCGGCAGGATGCGGCGCACCAGGGGCAATTCCTCGGCGCGAAACGGTTCGAGGACGTAGCCGGCCACGTCCCGGCCGGCCTCGGGGCGGCCGATGCCCAGGCGCAGGCGGACAAAATCGGGGGTGCCGAGTTCCTGGGTCAGGGATTTGAGGCCGTTGTGCCCGGCGTTGCCGCCGCCGCGTTTGGCCCGCATCCGGCCAAGGGGCAGGTCGAGTTCGTCGTGGATGACCAGCACGTCGGTTGGGGCGAGCTTGTAGAAGTCGATGGCCGCGCGCACGGCCCGGCCGCTGAGATTCATGAAGGTCAGCGGCTTGACGCAGACGAACTGGGCAAAGGCGCCGCCCGGCAGGACCGGCAGGGAGATGGTGGCCGCCTCCATGTCCTTGCGGGCGGTCATGGCCGCCCGGGGTGCGCCGCCGAGCTGGCGGGCGCGTTCGATAAGGGCGTCAACGGCCATGAAGCCGTAATTATGGCGGGTGGCGGCGTATCTGGGGCCCGGATTGCCGAGGCCAACAATGCAGGCGCTTACGGCCATGGCACACGTCTTGTGGTCGCGCCCGGGGGCGGCTGAAGGAAAAAACAGGCGGGGCACGCCAGGCGCGCCCCGCCCGGAAAGGACGGAAAGGAACCGATCCGGCGTCCGCTACTCGCCTTCGCCAGCCTCGGCTGAGGTCAGAAGCACCGCCAGAACGGCATAATTGTCGTCGTAGACGGCCTTGACGCCCTCAGGCAGGGCGACATCGGCAATCTGGATGTTCTCGTTGAGGTCAAGGGCGGTGATGTCGATGACCACCTTGTCCGGGATGGTCAGGGGCAGGCTGACGATCTCGATGGACTCGCGGTAAATTTCCAGCGTGCCGCCTTTGACCTGGCCCTTGGACTTGCCCACCACTTCGACCGGGACGTGGACGCGGATTTCCTTGGTCAGATCCACGCCGTAAAAATCGACATGGGTGATGCGCGGCTTGGTGGGGTGGTGTTCGAGTTTCCAGATCAGGGCGGACTTGGTTTCCTTGCCGCCGTCGGCTTCGATCAGCAGGTCGAAGACGTGGGCGGAGGCGGTCTTGGAATACAGCTTCTGCAGCGGCAGATGGTCGACCATGACCGGGATGTTCACGCCCTTGGCATCGTAATAGACGCCAGGAACCATGCCGGTGGCACGCAGCTTCCGGTTGGCCCCCTTGCCGAGGCCCGCGCGAGTCTGGACGGCGAGAGACAGGGTCTCTTTCATATCGGGTATCTCCTTTGCGCCCTGGGGCGAAACATGATTTCGGGTCGGTTGGCGAGTTGCGTTTCCGGTTAGGTGAAAAGCACGCTCACCGAGGACTCGGTGTGGATGTTGTGGATGGCCTTGGCCAAGAGTCCGGCGATGGACAGGGTCTTGATCTTGGAACAGGCCTTGGCCTTGTCGTTTAAGGGAATGGTGTTGGTCGTGACGATCTGGGAAAAGGGCGAGGATTCCAGGCGTTCGATGGCCGGTCCGGAAAGCACCGGGTGGGTGGCGGCGGCCATGACCTCGCGGGCGCCGTTTTCCAGCAGGACCACGCCGGCCTGGCACATGGTGCCGGCGGTGTCGATCATGTCGTCGAGGACCACGCAGAGTTTGTCCCGGACGTCGCCGATGACGTGCATGGCCTGGGCCTGATTGGGGGCGTCGCGGCGCTTGTCGATGATGGCAAGACTGCCGCCGAGACGTTTGGCGAACGCCCGGGCCCGCTCCACGCCGCCGGCGTCGGGAGACACCACGCAAAGGTCCGGACCGGAAAATTCCTTGAAGTATTCGGCCATGATCGGCGCGGAAAAGAGGTTGTCCACGGGCAGGTTGAAAAAGCCCTGGATCTGGCCGGCGTGCAGGTCGATGGTCAAAAGCCGGTTCATGCCGGCCACGGTGAGGAAATCCGATACGAGCTTGGCGCTTATGGGCGCGCGCGGGGCCACTTTGCGGTCCTGGCGGGCGTAGCCGTAATAGGGCACCACGGCCGTGACCCGGCGGGCGCTGGCCCGCTTCAGGGCATCGAGGATCAGGCACAGTTCCATCAGGTTGAAATTGACCGGATAGGAGGTGGACTGGACCACGAAGATGTCGGACCCTCGGACATTGGCGCCGATTTCCACGCGGATCTCGCCGTCGCTGAACGTGCCGACCTTGGCCGGCAGCAGGGTGCACCCGAGATGGTCGCAGATGGCTGCGGCCAGGACGGGATTGGAAGTGCCGGTCAGGATCTTGAGATCGCCTTGCGCCATGCCGTGCCTCGGGGATTGGTTGGCCGCCCGTGCGGCGGCCCGTGTCATCGGAAAAAATGGCTGGGGCGGTAGGACTCGAACCCACGAATGCGGGGACCAAAACCCCGTGCCTTACCAACTTGGCGACGCCCCAGCATGCCGGTCCGCCCGGAGGGCGGACGAAAAAAACGCGGTGAACGCTGCCTGCCCGTCCCGCTACAGCGGGGCGAGGAAGGCGCGCGGGCCGCTTCCCGACAGTTCCGCCAGGGCCATGGCAGCCGTGTGGCGCTGTCGGAAGAGCCCGAATACAGCGGAACCGGTGCCGGAAAGCAGGGCGCCCGCCGCCCCGAGGGCCAGCAGACCTTCCTTGATCCGCCCGAGTTCCGGGTGGGCTGCGAAAACGACGGGCTCAAAGTCGTTTCGCATTGGTGCCCCGGTCACGCAAAACGCCCTTTTATTTGCGTCAAAAACGCTTGTCAAGAACTCTCCGCCGAGTTTTTGCGGGAAAGTGCGCGCGGCGTCCAGGGCGGCATAGGCCCAGGCCGTGTTGACGCGGCTGACGGGGCAGACCACGACGGCGTGCCAGCCGGCCAGTCCCGGGTCGGCCGGGACGAGCCTTTCGCCCACGCCCGTGGCCAGGGCCGGGCGGCCGAGCAGGAAAAACGGCACATCCGCCCCAAGGCCCAGGGCCAGTCGGGCGAGGTCGGTTTCCCCCAGGGCCTCGTCGCCGGCCCGGTCGTTGAGGTAGCGCAGCATGGCGGCCGCGTCGGAACTGCCGCCGCCCAGGCCCGCGCCATGGGGAATGCGCTTTCGCAGGTTCGCTTCCAGGCGCGGGGAAAAGCCCGTGGCCGCGGCGTAGGTCCGGTAGGCCCGCACCACCAGATTGTCCTCGGTTTCCAGTTCCGGATCGGAGCAGGTGAAATCGATGTCGCCGGTTTCGTCGAACCGCCGGATGTAGAAGGCGTCAGCCGGTTCCGGCAGAGGCAGGAAAAACGTGTCGATGTCGTGGTAGCCGTCGGGACGCCTCGGCCCCACGCCAAGGCGCAGGTTGACCTTGCAGGGGACGGGGATGGCGGTTTCTTCGGCCCGGATGGGAGATGACGCCATGCAGTGGCCTCTATGGCCGGGGACGCGGAGTGCCTGCGTCCCCGGGCAAGCGGTTAAATCGCGGCGGGGTTATTTCGCTTCCGCAAAGGGCACGGTGCGGAAGACGGTCTGGCGCTGGCGTTTGATCTGGAGCATGACAACGCCCTTTTTCCTGCCGTCCTCAGCCACCACGCTCTTGAATTCCTCGGGGGTGGAAACCGGCCGTTGGTTGACCTCAAGGGCCACGTCGCCGGGGCGCACATCGGCCTGCTCGGCCTCGGAGCCGTCCGCCACCTCCGTTATCAGCACGCCCTGGGGCTTGTCCATGCCCAGGGCCTTGGCCTCGCGGGCGGTGACGGCCCGCACGGACAGGCCGAGGATGGAAACGGCCTTGTCCGGACCGGCGGCCTCGTCGCCGTCGTCTTCGGAGGGGGCGTTCTGGGCCAGCTTTTTGGCGTCGCGCTCGCCGAGGGTGACCGTCACGGTCACGGACGACCCTTTTCGCATGATGGTCAGTTCGGCCGACTCGCCGGGGCGCAGCGCGGCCACGCGGCGCAACAGCTCGTTGGAGTTGTCGACCTTCTCCCCGGCCACGGCGGTGATGACGTCGCCGGTCTTGATGCCGGCCTTGGCCGCGGGCTGTCCTTCCATGACCGAGGTGATCAACGCGCCCTTGGTGTTGTCGATGCCCAGGGCCTTGGCCGTATTTTCATCCATGTCCTGGATGGAGACGCCCAGCCAGCCGCGCTTGACGGATTTGCCTTCACGCAACTGGGCGATGACGTCCTTGGCCATGGCGGACGGAATGGCAAAGCCGATGCCCTGGCCCGAGGCCACGATGGCGGTGTTGATGCCGACGACCTTGCCGTCAAGGTCGATCAGCGGGCCGCCGGAGTTGCCCGGGTTGATGGAGGCGTCGGTCTGGATGAAGTTGTCAAAGGGACCGGCGCCGATGATGCGGCCCTTGGCGCTGACAATGCCGAGGGTCACGGTGTTTTCCAGGCCGAAGGGGTTGCCGATGGCCAGCACCCATTCGCCGACCTTGATCTTGCTGGAATCGCCGAACTCCAGGTAGGGCAGGTTGGAACGGCCCTCGATCTTGAGCAGGGCCAGATCGGTCTCCGGATCGCGGCCGATGAGCTTGGCGGACAGGGGCTTTTCGTTGTTGCGGAACTGCACCTTGACCTCGTCTGCGCCGTCGACGACATGATTGTTGGTCACGATGTAGCCGTCGGCGGAGATGACGAAGCCCGAACCCATGGAGCGCTGCTTCTGGGCTTTGCCATTGCCGCCGCGTCCGTGGGGACCGAAAAACTTCTCGAATTGGTCGAAAAACTCGTCCATTTGGCCGCCGCGGCGGTTATGGAACTGCTCGAAGAGGTCGCGCATGCCCTCCTGGGCCTTGATGGTTTTGGTGGTGGAAATGTTGACGACGGCCGGCCCGTCCTTGTCGACGAGTTCGGTGATGTCGGGCAGGGGAATCCGTGCCGCAGCCAGGCTGGTCCAGGCCAGAAACATCAATGCGGCGGAGAGGGGAGCGAGGATACGTTTCGCCATGGTGAACTCCTGCTTCGTTGGGGCCCCGCGGGAAGGGGCATCCGTCCTGTGGATAGGGGTGTTTTTCCGGTTGGAACCGGTTTTGTGCGCATGGGCGATTGCCGCCGTTATACGCCGTTACGTGCTGTTGTAAACCGACAACCGGGAACGACTTTTCTCGGGACGAAGCGGTCTCGGTCGTCGGTCTGCCTCGCCACTTTCTTGACAAGAATCGTCCGGGGAAATAGTAAAGTTTGTTTGGCGCGCGTCAATTGCCGTTTTTCTGGAAGAAGTTGGCCGCCCTGGTTTGAGTCATGCGATTTTTGTATTGAAAAACAAGGTGTTGGGTCGATTGGCAGACCAGAAGGCCAAGGCAAGCTGACAAGAGCATGAACATCGTTTCATGCATCCGCCGTTGCTCCCGTAGCTCAGTAGGATAGAGCGATCGCCTCCTAAGCGATAGGCCGTGCGTTCGAATCGCGCCGGGAGCACCATATTTCAAGGGGTTGGACTGTAAAGGTCCAGCCCCTTTTGCGTTGGGGGAGGTTTGGGGTCTGTAGTTCTTCTACGTTTTCGAGCTTCTTGAGATTTACCATACGTCGGTTTCAAACGGACGTATGGTAAAATATATATTTTGTATTGATTTTTGATTGCGCCAGAGGGATAATCGTTTAATTCTCAATTGTCCGTGGCGATGTATTTTCGCATTGCTCGGTGCGGCGGGTTGTCATTGATTGCCAGAGGGAACATCCATGCCCGATTCTCGAAAATCTTATGTTGCCCATGTGTGCCGCCTGAAAGATTCCCCCTATGCCAGGGTGCAACCGCTGGAGACGCATCTGCGCAATGTGGCGGAGCTGACGAGGCTCTTCGCGACCAAGGCGGGGTTGCCGCTGGCTGGACGTCTTATTGGACTGTTGCACGACTTCGGAAAGTATTCAAACGAATTTCAGAGATATATTCTGTCGGCGGCAGGCTGCATAAAGCCCGATGATCCTGATTATATTGACCCGGTTGCGAACAAAGGGAAAATCAATCACGCCTTTGCTGGTGGTCAGCACATTTGGCGACGTTTGAGCAATAAGTCGAAAGTGCAACCAATGGCGCAAATGCTAGCTCTCTGCATGCTTTCACATCATTCTGGCCTTAAAGATTGCATCGATCCAAAGAAAGGAGGTGTTTTTGCCGACGACTACATGGCGAGAAGTGAGGAGAAGACGCATCACGATCAGTGCGTGCGGGTTTGCAATCCTTCTTTGGCCGCTGAAATTGATGATCTGCTGTCCAATCCCCTGGCGCTGGAAGTGCGTGACGTTTTTGGGGGACTGCGTAAGAGGGTTCTAGAAAAGGTGCCCGATGGCCCTAGTCAACACGACATTTTGGATAACGAAAACAGCCGCGATTTCCAGCAGGGGCTGTTGGCGCGCTTTCTGTTGAGCTGCCTGCTGGACGCGGATCGGACGGACAGCGCCGAGTTTGAAGACCCGGAACTCAAACGGCTGCGCGACGATGTGCCGCGACGCCCTTGGAACGCGCTTGTGCCGCGCCTGGAAGCTGCCCTGGCGGCAAAAAAGCCGCAACATCCCATCGACTTTCTGCGGCGCGACATTGCAGCCCACTGCGCCCGCCGGGCCCTGGACGATCAGGGGCTTTTTACCCTGACCGTGCCCACGGGCGGCGGCAAGACCCTGGCAAGCCTGCGCTTTGCCCTGCTGCATGCGCAAAAGCACCAACTGGACAGGGTCGTCTACGTCATTCCCTATACTTCCATCATCGATCAGAACGCCGATGTGGCGCGCGAGATACTGGAACAGGGCGAGACGCCCGGCTCTATTGTTCTGGAACACCATTCCAACTTCTTGCCGGATGCCGACACAGACGACGAGGACGCAATCAAACGATGGGAAATATTGGCGGAAAACTGGGATGCTCCGGTTGTCTTCACCACAGTGGTGCAGTTTCTGGAAAGCCTGTTCGGTTCCGGCACGCGTCATGCCCGCCGTATGCACAACCTGGCCCGCAGCGTTATTGTCTTTGACGAAGTGCAGACCCTGCCGGTGCGTTGTCTGCGCCTGTTTTGCAATGCCGTGGAGTTCCTGGTGGGGCAATGCGGCGCATCGGCCATGCTGTGCACCGCCACCCAGCCCCGCCTTGGCGGCCTGCCCAGGCCGCTGCTTGGCAGCCTGGACCTCGGGCCGGAGCGGGAAATCATGCCCGACGTGTCCGGTCTGTTTCGCGACCTGCGGCGCACCGACTTTTTCGACCATTGCAACAAGAACATGAGCGCTGAAGCGGTGGCCGAGCTGGCCCGGGACGAACTGCGGGGGAGCGGCTCCTGTCTGGTGGTGTGCAACACCAAGAAAATGGCTGAAACGCTGTACGCGCTGTGTCCCGAGCGGGAGGGCCCCAACCGGTATTATCTCAGCACCAATCTTTGCCCGGCGCACCGCATGGAAAGGCTCGGGGCCATACGTAAGGATCTGGACGCCGGGCGACCTGTGCTATGCGTAAGCACCCAGCTCATCGAATGCGGGGTGGACATCAGCTTCCGATCCGTGATTCGTCTGGCGGCGGGGTTGGATTCCATCCTTCAGGCGGCCGGGCGTTGCAACCGCCACGGCGAGGGCGAGCGGGGGCGGGTGCATGTGGTGCTCGTGGACGGCGATGCGGAGAAGCTGGATTGTCTGCGGGACATCAAGGACGGGCGGGATATCTTCCTGGACGCCGTGCGAGTGAAATTCGCGAAAGTGCTTGAGGCTTCGGATTATGACCTGACCCAGCCCAAGCTGACCGAGGCTTACTTCGACCATTACTATTGCCGTAGGGCCAACGTCATGTCCTATGCCGACATGGAGCACGGAAGCACACTGTTGGACATGCTTGGCAGCAACCGGCATTTCACCGCAAAAAGCCTTGCCCCCATGCTGGGCCAGTCTTTTGCCACGGCGTCGAAGCACTTCAAGGCCATTGACTCGGCGGCAACGAGCATTCTGGTTCCTTACGGCGAGGGCGAGCAAATTATCGCAGGCCTCTGTTCAACAGACATTATCTGGAAGAAGAAGGAGCTGCTTCGCAAGGCCCAGCGCTTTTCCGTCAATATTTTTCCGAATATTGAAAGGGAGCTCCACGTGGCCGGGGCGCTCTATCCTGTTCAGGACAGTGGCATGTATGCGCTGAAAAAGAACTTCTATTGCGATGCGATGGGGGTTGTGACGCAGCCGGCGTCCCGTCTCGGGCTTTTGCAACTGTAGTCAGGAGGATGGTGTGAAAAACGACATTTCCTTTGCCACATATGGGCGGTATGCCCTGTTCTCCGACCCGGTCACCCGGGTGGGGGGCGAAAAATGCTCCTACCACATTCCCACCTACGAAGCCCTCAAGGGCATCGCCAAATCCATCTATTGGAAGCCCACCTTTATCTGGCTCATCGAAAAGGTGCGCGTTTTGCGCCCGTTGCGCACCCAGACCAAGGGCGTCAAACCCATCAGACCCACTACGGGCGGCAACGATCTGTCCATCTACACCTATCTGGCCGACGTGGCGTACCAGGTGCAGGCCCGCTTCGTCTGGAACGAGCATCGGCCGGAACTGAAGCAGGACCGTAACGACGGCAAGCATTACGAGATCGCCAAGCGCATGGTGGCGCGCGGCGGCAGGCAGGACGTTTTTCTCGGCACGCGCGACTGCCAGGGCTATGTGGAGCCCTGCGTTTTCGGGGAAGGGCAGGGGGCTTATGACGATCTGGACGAATTGGCCTTTGGCCTGATGTTTCACGGTTTCGACTACCCGGACGAAACCGGCGGCGAGCGTTTCGTTGCACGTTTCTGGAAACCCGTCATGCGAAACGGCGTCATAGAGTTCCCTGGGCCGGATGATCCATCGCTGTTGCGCAAGGACATCCGCGCCATGGCGCCCAAGGTATTTCACCCCGGCCGCAATTTCGCGGGCTGCGGGGAAGAGGAATTGAGCCGGTTGTTGCTGGAACCGGAAACCGCCGTCTATCCGGACGCGCGGACCCTGCTCGGGGAAGGCGGGCCGCAAGGGGGAACGCTGTGAGCTGGATGCAGAAACTTTTCGAGACCTACGAGGCCTGCTCCCTTGAGCCTGACTACACCGATCCGCCCCAGGCGGAAGAGGGGGGGAAGGAAGCGACGGCGCTCATGCCTGTGAGCCATACGAGCCAGCAGGCGCAGATACACGTCATTCTCGACGCGGAAAGCCATTTTCAACGGGCGGAACTGCTGCCGCCCAAGACGCAGTTTATTATTCCAGCAACGGAAGATTCCGCCGGGCGCACCAGCGGCGACGCACCGCACCCTTTGTGTGATAAAATACACTATTGCGCCAAGGATTACGAGGGCGGCAAGAAGAATCTGTATGCGCTGTACGCTGCGCAATTGCAGGCTTGGTGCGAGTCGCCCCAGGCCCATCCCAAAGCCCAGGCGGTCTATGCCTATGTTTCCAAGGGCAGGCTTGTGCGGGATTTGTTGGCTTGCGGCATTTTGCGCGCCGATGCTTCCGGCGTCTTGCTGACGGAACCTGCGCAGGAGGACAGGGAGGCAGGTAAGGACAGCATATTTAGCAGGTTGCAGCCCAAAAAAATCAACGGTGAAGTCGTGCGCGACCAGGGTGATGCCCTGGTGGTCTGGAGCGTTGTGGAGCCTGACGTGGTGGAATCACGCACGTGGAAGGACATCGGCCTGCAACAGGCATGGATGGCCTACGACGCGGCGCAGATGCTGCAAAAGGATTTGTGCATGGTGCAAGGTGTTGAAAGCGCCGTCGCCACAAAACATCCGCGCAATATCCGCCGTCCCGGCGACGGGGCCAAGCTCATTTCGTCCAATGACGCCGCGAACTTCACCTTCAGAGGGCGATTCGAAGAGCCGGAGCAGGCCTGCACCGTGGGCTATGAGACAAGCCACAAGGCCCATAACGCTCTGCGCTGGCTTATTGCCCGGCAGGGCTATCGCAACGGGGAACAGGTTGTCGTGGCCTGGGCCGTGAGCGGCGCTCGGGTGCCCAATCCCTGCGGAAACTTTTTTGACGACACCGATGACGAGGACCTTCTACGCGATGATGCGCCGGCCTCGTCCGAAGCTGCGGCTGCGGAAGCGCAGCCCAAAACGCCGCCCCTGAATATGGGGCTCGTGTTTGCCCAAAGGCTGCGCAAGGCCCTGGCCGGTTATAGGGCCGATCTCAAGGATACCGACGGCATCGCGATCATGGCGCTGGATGCCGCCAGCCCCGGCCGCCTTTCCGTGACGTTTTACCGCGAACAGAGGCTGGAACAGTATTTGGGCCATCTGGAAAAGTGGCAGGAAGATTGCGCCTGGGTGCTGCCGGTGCGTCTGCCGGACGAGCAGGCGGGGAAAGGGAAGAAGCAGAAACGCACGGTGTACGCCGCTTATGCCCCGCTGCCGGAAACCATCGCCCGCGTCGCCTACGGCCGGCGCGTTGACGATACGCTGCGCAAGGCAACGGTGGAACGGCTGCTGCCCTGCATTGTGGATGGCGCGCCGTTGCCGCGCGATCTTGTGGAGGGGTGCGTGCGCCGGGCCTGCAACCGCGCGGCGCTGGAAGACTGGGAGTGGCCCGAGGTGCTGGGCGTGGCGTGCGCCATGTATAGAGGGTATCGCGCCATCAATTTTCACGAAAAGAGGTTCGACATGGCTCTGGACGAAACAATCAATTCCCGGGACTATCTTTACGGAAGGCTGTTGGCATTGGCGGAATATATCGAGCGCACGGCTCTCCAGCAGGCTGGTGAAAAGCGCTCTACCAATGCGGAACGTCTTATCCAGCGTTTTGCCGACCATCCCTACGCGACATGGCGGCAGTTGGAGTTGCAGCTGACGCCCTATATGCAGCGGCTGCAGAATAGTTCCTCTGCGGGATTGCTCGGGCGCGCCAAGAAAATTCTGCGCGAGATTTGCGACAAGTTTTCACTGGAGGCGTTCCAATCGCCCGCCAAGCTCAGCGGGGAATTTCTGCTGGGCTATCACTGCCAGATGACGGCTCTTTATTCCAAATCCGAAAAAGACGCCACACCCGAAGAGAATAATCAGGAAGGAGCGTAGCATGAGTCTGCAACACAAGATCGACTTCGCCGTTATCCTCACCGTTGACCACGCCAACCCCAACGGCGATCCACTCAATGGCAACCGGCCCCGCACCGACTATGAAGGCTACGGCGAAATCAGCGACGTTTGCCTCAAACGCAAGATTCGTGATCGGCTCATGGAGATGGGGGAGGGGCAGCGAGTGTTCGTGCAGTCTGACGACCGAAAGCTCGACGGCATGTCGTCGCTTAAGGAGCGGGCGGAATCCCCCGAGCATGGGCTTGGCAAGGACGCCTTCAATCCCAAGAAGTGCAGCAAGGAAGAAACCGTCAAGAAAGCCTGCGCCAAGTGGTTCGACGTGCGCGCCTTTGGCCAGCTTTTCGCCTTTGGCAAGGATGGCGACGCTGCGGGTGTTTCCATCGCGGTGCGCGGCCCGGTGAGCATCCACTCAGCCTTTAGCGTGGAGCCGGTCAGCGTGGCCAGCATCCAGATCACCAAGAGCGTGAGCGGCGAGGGCGACGGCAGCAAACGCGGTTCGGATACGATGGGCATGAAACATCGCGTCGATAAAGGGACTTACGTTTTTTACGGCAGCATCAACCCCCAGCTCGCCGAGCGCACCGGCTTTAGCGACGAGGACGCCCTGGTGCTCAAGGCCATTTTGCCCAGGCTCTTTGAGAACGACGCCTCCTCGGCCCGCCCGGAAGGCAGTATGGCTGTCAACCATGTTTTGTGGTGGGAACACGGCAGCAAATCCGGGCAGTATTCGTCCGCCAAGGTTCACAAAAGTCTAACAGTCAGCAACGACGGCAGCTATACGCTGGATGGCGACGCCACGCCGGGGCTGAAGGCGGAGGTTTGGGAGGGGTTTTGATTTTTTCTTCGAATTATCTCTACAGGAAGATTTTTGTAGACGGCCCGCAAATTCTCCCATATATATTCCTGGGGCGGCCGAGAGGTTGTCTGAGAAAGGGTGTATCAAGGAGGGTGGCGGTATGCGGATATTATTAGTTGCAGGCGGCAGTTGTAGTAGGGGGCGTGATTGTCGCCGCAGCTAGAGAGCCTTCCGGAGCGTCCTGGCAAGAATGTCAAGAAGGTTCTCTAGCCCCCTGTCGGCTACTGATCACTTAAACTCATGATTGTCCCGTCTGTCAACGGGCGGGACAATCATGAGATCCGTTGCTTGCTCGTCGCCCCCTGCACGGGGGCGTGGATTGAAACCTGTATGAGATGATTCGCGGTGGTGAGCAGGCCTCCTCCCTAGAGGAGGGGGCCTATATCTCTTTGGAGAAATCGCCATGCATCACCTTCCCCCGACTGACCCCATCCCCATTTCGGCGTTGCAGCACTATCTGTACTGCCCCCGGCAGTGCGCGCTCATCCATCTGGAACAACTCTGGACGGAGAACGTCTACACGGCCGAGGGCCGTCAACTGCACGAAAAAGCCCACGAAGCGGCGACGGAAAGCCGGGGCGACCGCAAAACCGTCACCGGGCTTTTACTCCGCTCTCAGGCGCTTGGCCTGACAGGGCAGGCCGATGTGGTGGAATTTCACCGGCGCGACGGGCGCTGGCAGCCGTATCCAGTGGAGTACAAGCGCGGCCGGCCCAAAAGCAATGACGCCGACCGCATACAGCTTTGCGCCCAGGCGCTTTGCCTGGAAGAAATGCTGGATGTCGCCATTGCCGAAGGCGCGCTCTTTTACGGCAAAACCCGCAGGCGTCAGGTGGTGCCTCTGGACGAGGCGCTGCGGGAAGAAACCCGCAACACTGCCGCAGCCGTGCACAACCTGCTGCGCCAGGGGGCAACGCCGCTTCCACCGCCGCTGGAAACAGCCAACGCCATCTGCCCGGCCTGCTCGCTGCGCGACGCCTGCATGCCGCTTGTCCCGCGAAAATCGGCCGCGCGTTATCTGCAATCCGTGCTGGAGGGCGCATGAAGCCGCTGCTCAACACCCTGTTCGTCACCACCCAGGAAAGCTACCTCGCCAAGGACGGCGAGTGCGTGGCCGTGCATCAGGGCGATGTATTAAAGGGCAAGGTGCCCATCCATACCCTGGGCGGGCTCGTGCTTTTCGGCCAGGTTTCATGCAGCCCTTTTCTGCTGGGGCACTGCGCGAATAACGGCGTGACGGTGTCGTGGCTGACCCAAAACGGGCGCTTCCTGGCCTCCATGCACGGCCCGGTCAGCGGTAACGTGCTGCTGCGGCGCGAGCAGTACCGCCGGGCGGACGAGGATGCCGCTTCCGCCGCTATTGCCACGTCCATTGTCGTCGGCAAAGTAGCTAACTGCCGCACCGTGCTGATGCGCACCGCGCGGGAGCGCCCCGGCCCGGAGCTTGATGCCGCCGTTGATCGGCTGGCCCAGTGTCTTAGGCATTTGCGTGAGCCGCAACCGCTCAATGTGGTGCGCGGCATTGAGGGCGAGGCCGCGCAGGCCTATTTTGGCGTCTTCGACAACCTTATCCACAATGCCGACCCCGCGTTTCGCTTTGCCGGTCGCAACCGGCGTCCGCCTCTGGACGCCGTGAACTGCCTCCTCTCCTTTCTTTACACGCTGCTGACCCATGATGTGCGCGGCGCGCTGGAAAGCTGCGGGCTTGATCCGGCGGTGGGTTTTTTACACCGCGACCGGCCTGGACGGCCAAGTCTTGCCCTGGACATCATGGAGGAGTTTCGTCCTTATCTGGCGGACAGGCTGGCCTGCACCCTCATCAACCGGGGACAGGTGAAGGGCAAAGGTTTCAAGCGCACGGAATCAGGAGCCGTCGTCATGGACGAATCCACCCGCAAAGATGTGCTGACCGCTTGGCAGGAGCGCAAACAGGAAACTGTTGAGCACCCCTTTTTGCAGGAAAAAATGGCGGCTGGCTTGCTGTATCATTGTCAGGCGCGGTTGCTTGCCCGCTATCTGCGCGGCGATCTGGACGCCTACCCGCCCTTTGTGATCCGGTGAGGCCATGCTGGTTCTGGTAAGCTATGACGTGAACACGCAGGATGCCGCCGGGCGTCGCCGTCTGCGCAAAATAGCGCGACACTGCGAAAACTGGGGGCAGCGGGTGCAGTTGTCTGTTTTCGAGTGCGTGGTGGACCCCGCCCAGTGGGTCGCCCTGCGCGCCAATCTGGTGGAGTGCATGGATACGGGGAAAGACAGTCTGCGGTTTTACTTTCTTGGGGCCAACTGGAAGAACCGCGTCGAGCATGTAGGAGCCAAACCCGCCTATGATCCGCAGGGGCCGCTTATTTTGTGAAGGCGCTGCCCCGTACAGCGTGGCGGCAACATTCGAAATGGAATAGAGCGGAACAGGGCTTCAGCTTGGTTGCGAGAACCAGAAGCGCACAGTGTTTTTCTGGGAGGTGCTCGATTTTATAATACACTGATATTATTCGTTTTAAAATTTCAAGTTCGTAGTAAATGATCATTTCCCGTTCGAGGTTGACGCCGTACTCGAAACATGGCTGGCAAATTGTGCAATGCCAGGGATAATCGGCGTCACAGTCGCTCCCCGCGCGGGAGCGTGGATTGAAGCAGGATTTTACGGGCCGTGCCTTCCAGGCTGGGCGGGTCGCTCCCCGCGCGGGAGCGTGGATTGAAGCTTGCAAAGGCTGCCGCCGCGCCCCTTGACCAGTGTCGCTCCCCGCGCGGGAGCGTGGATTGAAGCCCCCGACCGCGCCGGCCGTGCGCTGGCTCGATCCGTCGCTCCCCGCGCGGGAGCGTGGATTGAAGCCTGCCGGTTCCCCACTGGCCGAACTGCGCCGGCAGGTCGCTCCCCGCGCGGGAGCGTGGATTGAAGCAGCACAAACGATTTCGGCGGGATCTACCTCTCCCAGTCGCTCCCCGCGCGGGAGCGTGGATTGAAGCGTGACGTTTTTGGCGGCGGCGTTTGCCGGTATGTGGGTCGCTCCCCGCGCGGGAGCGTGGATTGAAGCGTGGTGCTGGCCGGCGAGGGCCGCAACGGCAAAACGTCGCTCCCCGCGCGGGAGCGTGGATTGAAGCGGTCCTTCCGCGATCGCTACGCCCCGGGCCGGGGTCGCTCCCCGCGCGGGAGCGTGGATTGAAGCATCGACCGCTGGTGTCACAAAGGCAAGCGAGTCCTGTCGCTCCCCGCGCGGGAGCGTGGATTGAAGCAGGCGCTCCAGGAAAGCCGGCGTGACTGGGACAACGTCGCTCCCCGCGCGGGAGCGTGGATTGAAGCTCCGTGCCAACCTCCAAGGCCTTCGTCTGCAACGTCGCTCCCCGCGCGGGAGCGTGGATTGAAGCAATAAACCGCCCCGAGGCGGTCATTACATATAACGTCGCTCCCCGCGCGGGAGCGTGGATTGAAGCGCCCTGTTCGATGTGGGCGGCTTTTGATGCCTTGGGTCGCTCCCCGCGCGGGAGCGTGGATTGAAGCTGTGAGTCTCTCCGAATTCGCCGCCGACAAAATGTCGCTCCCCGCGCGGGAGCGTGGATTGAAGCCATGTCCATCAGGCACTTGATGGCCAGGATGTTGGTCGCTCCCCGCGCGGGAGCGTGGATTGAAGCGTGGCCGAGTGCCGGACCAAACTGGGCGAGATCGGTCGCTCCCCGCGCGGGAGCGTGGATTGAAGCGGCGAAACCATGTCGGCGAAGTGGAGCCTCGCGGTCGCTCCCCGCGCGGGAGCGTGGATTGAAGCAGCAGCTTCCTTGAATGCCTCGCTGATCTGGCGGGGTCGCTCCCCGCGCGGGAGCGTGGATTGAAGCGCCGCAAAATGGTCCCTGGCCTTTGGCGGTTACGAGTCGCTCCCCGCGCGGGAGCGTGGATTGAAGCGCCGCAAAATGGTCCCTGGCCTTTGGCGGTTACGAGTCGCTCCCCGCGCGGGAGCGTGGATTGAAGCTCCATGTTCTCGGTCGGCTTGTAGAGGCCGACCAGTCGCTCCCCGCGCGGGAGCGTGGATTGAAGCGACGTCGAAATAATTGCGCGAGATCTTGGCCTCGGTCGCTCCCCGCGCGGGAGCGTGGATTGAAGCTCCAGGCTGTCCATCACACGCTCAAAACAGTTGGAGTCGCTCCCCGCGCGGGAGCGTGGATTGAAGCGCGTGGGAGAGGCAACAGGATCAAGGCCGATTTGTCGCTCCCCGCGCGGGAGCGTGGATTGAAGCTGCAGGTCCAGTTCTCTGCGACAACCCGTCGCTCAGTCGCTCCCCGCGCGGGAGCGTGGATTGAAGCAATGCCATGGAGGCGGAACTTTCCGCCGGCCGCGGTCGCTCCCCGCGCGGGAGCGTGGATTGAAGCGGCGTGGCGACCGGGTGGCCGTGCCGACGGGACGCGTCGCTCCCCGCGCGGGAGCGTGGATTGAAGCGAGTTGGTCCTGTCTGTTGGGATACAGACCAGACGTCGCTCCCCGCGCGGGAGCGTGGATTGAAGCTCTACGACACCACGGAGGCAAAAGGCACATTGCAGGGTCGCTCCCCGCGCGGGAGCGTGGATTGAAGCGGGTATCGGCGTGTCGGAGATGATCTCGCCCCCGGTCGCTCCCCGCGCGGGAGCGTGGATTGAAGCGTGGTGTTGGCCGGCGAGGGCCGCAACGGCAAAAGTCGCTCCCCGCGCGGGAGCGTGGATTGAAGCACCTATGTTCCCAAGGTTAAAGCGCGCTTTGCGGGTCGCTCCCCGCGCGGGAGCGTGGATTGAAGCAGGGCACGGAGCCACTCTTTGCTGTCCCAGCGGAGTCGCTCCCCGCGCGGGAGCGTGGATTGAAGCCTGGCCCAGGCGGCCCTTGAGGCCGGCCTGATCGGTCGCTCCCCGCGCGGGAGCGTGGATTGAAGCACAAAAGTAATTTTGCGTTGACGAAAAGGAAACAGTCGCTCCCCGCGCGGGAGCGTGGATTGAAGCCGAGATATAGCCGGCCACCTTGGACAGTGCGTCGGTCGCTCCCCGCGCGGGAGCGTGGATTGAAGCTCGGTCACGGACGAGCTGCCGCCGAGCAGCCCCCCGTCGCTCCCCGCGCGGGAGCGTGGATTGAAGCGGCCGTGGAGTCGAACACGGCATGCCAGGGCGTGTCGCTCCCCGCGCGGGAGCGTGGATTGAAGCCCACGTATCGAGTGGCAAGGCGTCCGCCGCGAAGGTCGCTCCCCGCGCGGGAGCGTGGATTGAAGCCGTGAATTTCGCGACAAGGCCCTGGCGCAAGGCAAAGTCGCTCCCCGCGCGGGAGCGTGGATTGAAGCTGGACGAATCCGGCCAGATTTCCCCGGAAATCGCCGTCGCTCCCCGCGCGGGAGCGTGGATTGAAGCTGCTCACGCTGGCACATCGGCCACGCGGCAGGGGCAAGTCGCTCCCCGCGCGGGAGCGTGGATTGAAGCAAATTGAGCATCTCGACCTCACCGGATGGTCACGTCGCTCCCCGCGCGGGAGCGTGGATTGAAGCTTTATGGTGGGCAATGTAGGATTCGAACCTACGGCGTCGCTCCCCGCGCGGGAGCGTGGATTGAAGCACAAGACCTTCAACGTCATGGTCCGCCCCATAAGTCGCTCCCCGCGCGGGAGCGTGGATTGAAGCTTGCGGCGTCACGTCGCAGCCAACCATGTCCGCGATGTCGCTCCCCGCGCGGGAGCGTGGATTGAAGCACCGCCAAGGATGCCGTTATTTTGATTGCGCCGTCGTCGCTCCCCGCGCGGGAGCGTGGATTGAAGCATACATTGCGTCACACCTTTGCAAGCTGGCTGGGTCGCTCCCCGCGCGGGAGCGTGGATTGAAGCTGTCTTCGATGGGCACAGGAACGAGGATCAGGAGGTCGCTCCCCGCGCGGGAGCGTGGATTGAAGCTCCAGCACCCGCCCCATGGCCAGCGCCGTGCGAATGTCGCTCCCCGCGCGGGAGCGTGGATTGAAGCCGGTCCCGGCCGGCTCTGGCCCCTCCGGTCCGGGTCGCTCCCCGCGCGGGAGCGTGGATTGAAGCTCCACCTGCGGTCCGGAAGGGGCCTACCTGTACCAGTCGCTCCCCGCGCGGGAGCGTGGATTGAAGCCGCATCCACGCGTTTGGTAAGAGGGCGGCATGAGTCGCTCCCCGCGCGGGAGCGTGGATTGAAGCGCATGCTCTGTCCGATCCCGGTGGTTTTGATAGGTCGCTCCCCGCGCGGGAGCGTGGATTGAAGCTCGCCATCAGGCAGGCCGCATTGCTTAACAACGCCTGTCGCTCCCCGCGCGGGAGCGTGGATTGAAGCTTCCAGCTCCTTGCGCACCTGCTCGCGGATCTTCGGTCGCTCCCCGCGCGGGAGCGTGGATTGAAGCAGGAAATGTCGCAGGGGCAGACGGCCCAGGCCCGAGTCGCTCCCCGCGCGGGAGCGTGGATTGAAGCCCCCCGCCAGCCGGGCAAAAAACGCCAGCTTGGCGTCGCTCCCCGCGCGGGAGCGTGGATTGAAGCCAGCCGTGGCAGCATGGGAAGCGGTGTCTGGAGCGGTCGCTCCCCGCGCGGGAGCGTGGATTGAAGCCAGAGCAAGGACCTCCTGTCCTCAACTCCAAAAAGTCGCTCCCCGCGCGGGAGCGTGGATTGAAGCTGCAGCGAGACGGCGCAATACCTGCTGACCATGGCGGGTCGCTCCCCGCGCGGGAGCGTGGATTGAAGCACGTCAGCGCCCATCGCCAAGGCTCTCCTGGAGGGTCGCTCCCCGCGCGGGAGCGTGGATTGAAGCTCGACCTTGGCCCCCAGATCGACCTTGAGCGCCGGTCGCTTCCCGCGCGGGAGCGTGGATTGAAGCATCAGCATGTGTCCCGAACCGGCTCCGCTGCCGGGTCGCTCCCCGCGCGGGAGCGTGGATTGAAGCCCCCTTTTATTTTACGCGTGGACAATGCAACCGGGTCGCTCCCCGCGCGGGAGCGTGGATTGAAGCGGCCTGTCCACGAATCAGGCCGCCATTTCCGCAGGTCGCTCCCTGCGGAACGGCAAGAACTGGCGCCGGGTGGCCGGTGAAGGTTCTCGCAAGGATGCCCGGCGCGGCGGATGTCGTTCACCGCAAAGCGTATCGCCTGGCTTTCCGTGTTGCGCGGGCTGCGGATTGATCGTCCAGAAGGGCAACTTCCCGCCGTTTACACTTTTTTTACACATCCCCGCCACATCTATACGCCGCGTTTACGACGTGCCGGCTATACCCGCCCCATCGACGACCGCTACAAGGAGGTTTTCGATGGATATCCTTTTTGTCGCCTTCATGCTGGGATTGATGATAGGGTTGTTCGGACTGATTGAATTCCTTGAACGCCTTGAGGGAAAATAAACATGGACATACTCGTTTTGGGCATCGCGGCAGTTCTGTTTGTCTACCTGCTGGCGGCGCTGTGCAAACCGGAGTGGTTTGAATGAACACGAATCAGTTGCTGCAATGGCTGTTTTTCCTGGTCGTGCTGCTGGGTCTTTCCTGGCCGCTGGGGCACTACATCGCCAGGGTGTACCAGGGTCGGGCCTGCGGCCTGGACAACGTTTTCGGTCCCCTCGAACGTCTGCTCTACCGCCTGTGCGGCGTTGACGCCGGGCGGGAGATGGACTGGAAAACCTACGCCCTGGCCATGGCCGGCATCAACGCCGCAGGAATGCTTGCCGTCTACGGCCTGGAGCGGCTCCAGGGATTGCTGCCGCTCAATCCGTTGGGCCTGCCCGGGGTGGACCCTTTCGTCGCCTTCAACACCGCCGTAAGTTTTGCCACCAACACCAATTGGCAGGCGTACGGCGGCGAATCCACCATGAGCATCCTCACCCAGATGCTGGCGCTTACCGTCCAGAACTTTCTCTCCGCCGCAACCGGCATGGCCGTGGCCGCAGCCCTGATCCGGGGCCTTGCCCGCCGCGAAACCAGCCAGCTCGGCAATTTCTGGCAGGATCTCACGCGCTCCGTGCTCTACGTGCTGCTGCCGCTGTCCGTTGTCCTGGCCCTGGCCCTGGTGTGGCAGGGCGTGCCGCAGACCTTTGACGCAAAGGTTCAGGCCAGCCTGCTGGATGCGCCGGCGCGGATGTCCCCGGTTGCAGGCCCGGACGATCCGGCGGCTGGCGGCCGGCCCGACCGGCAAACCCTTGTCCTTGGGCCTGTCGCCTCCCAGGTGGCCATCAAACAGCTCGGAACAAACGGCGGCGGCTACTACAACGTCAACTCGGCCCATCCTTTTGAAAATCCCACCCCGCTGACCAATTTGCTGGAGATGCTGGCCATCCTGCTCATTCCGGCGGCCTTTTGCCATGCCTTCGGGGCCATGGTCGGCGACCGGCGGCAGGGATTGGCCGTGCTGGCGGCCATGGCTGTCCTCTACGGCGGGTTTTCGTTTTTGACCCTGGCCGCCGAGTCCGTCCCCAACCCGGCCCTGGCGGGAACCGGCGTGGAAATCGCCCCCGGCCTTGAAGGCAAGGAGGTCCGGTTCGGCACGGCCGGCTCGGCCCTGTGGGCCGCGGCCACCACCGCCGCCTCCAACGGCTCGGTCAACGCCATGCACGACAGCTTTTCGCCTCTTGGCGGCCTGTGGCCCATGCTCCTGATGCAGCTTGGCGAGGTGGTCTTTGGCGGCGTGGGATCGGGGCTCTACGGCATGCTGGTCTTTGCCGTGGTGGCGGTTTTTGTGGCCGGGCTGATGGTCGGACGCACGCCGGAGTATTGCGGCAAGAAAATCGAACCGTTCGAAACCAAAATGGCCGCCCTGGTCATCCTCATCCCGCCGTTCTTGTGTCTGGCCGGCACGGCCCTGGCGACCGTGGCCGGACCGCCGGACGCCGTGTCCAATCCCGGCCCCCACGCCCTGAGCCAGATGCTCTATGCCTTTTCGTCCATGGGCAACAACAACGGCAGCGCCTTTGCCGGTCTGACCGCGTCCTCCCCCTTTTGGACCATTGCCGGCGGGATCGCCATGTTTGTGTCCCGCTACTGGCTTATCCTTCCCGTGCTGGCCCTGGCCGGTTCCCTGGCCCGGAAAAAACGCCTGCCGCAAAGTCCCGGTACGCTGCCGACCCATGGGCCGATTTTCGTGACGCTGCTCGTCGTCGTCGTGCTGGTGGTCGGCGCGCTCACCTTTGTGCCCGCCCTGGCCCTTGGCCCGGTGGCCGAACATCTGGCCCTTTTCCGGGCGAACTAACGAGGTTTTGCGATGTCCAAGGATAAAAACAAACGACCGCTGTTTGATCCGGCCATTTTTCGGCAGGCCGGCCTCGATTGCCTCAAAAAGCTCGCTTTGGCCCGACAGGCCCGAAATCCGGTCATGTTCACCGTCTATGTCGGCAGCATCCTGACCACGTTGCTGGCGGCGCAGGCCGCAGCCGGCCACGGCGAGGCCCCGTTCGGCTTCGTGGCCTCGGTTGCCGCCTGGCTGTGGGCCACGGTGCTTTTCGCCAATTTCGCCGAGGCCATGGCCGAGGGGCGCGGCAAGGCCCAGGCTGCGGCGCTTCGCGGCCTGCGTCGGGACGTGGCCGCCAAAAAACTGTCCGCGCCGCGCCGGGATGCCTCGTGGACCGAGGTGGCCGCCAACAACCTGGGACGCGGGGACGTGGTGCTGGTCACGGCCGGCGACACCATCCCGTCCGACGGGGAGATCGTGGAAGGCATCGCCTCGGTGGACGAGTCGGCCATAACGGGCGAGAGCGCCCCGGTCATCCGCGAGGCCGGCGGCGATCGCAGCGCCGTGACCGGCGGCACGCGGCTGCTCTCGGACTGGCTGGTCGTGCGGGTGGCGGCCGATGCCGGCGAGACCTTTCTCGACCGCATGATTTCCCTGGTGGAAGGGGCCAGACGGCGCAAGACGCCTAACGAGATCGCGCTGAATATCCTGCTGGCCTCGCTGACCCTGATCTTTCTGGTGGTGTGCGTGACGCTGCGGCCCCTGTCCGCCTATGCCGTGGCCCTGTCCGGCCAGGGGCAGGCCGTGACCATCACCGCCCTGGCCGCGCTTTTTGTCTGTCTGGCCCCGACCACCATAGGCGGGCTGCTTTCGGCCATCGGCATTGCCGGCATGGACCGGCTGATCCAGGCCGGCGTCATCGCCACCTCGGGCCGGGCCGTGGAGGCGGCCGGCGATGTGGACGTGTTGCTGCTGGACAAAACCGGCACCATCACCCTGGGCAACCGGCAGGCCACGGCCTTTCTGCCGGCTGCCGGCGTGGACGAACGGCGTCTGGCCGAGGTGGCCCAGCTCGCCTCGCTGGCCGACGAGACCCCTGAAGGCCGCTCCATCGTGGTGCTGGCCAAGGAGCGTTTCGGCCTTCGCGGACGCGATCTGGAGGGCCTCGGGGCCACGTTCGTGCCGTTTACCGCCCAGACCCGGCTCTCCGGCGTCAATCTGCCGGACCGCACCATCCGCAAGGGCGCGGCCGACGCCGTGAGAGCCCTGGCTGAAACCTCGGGCATCCGGATGCCCGAGGAGATCGAGCGGGCCATCCGCGAGGTGGCCAGATCCGGCGGCACGCCGCTGGTGGTGGCGGAAAACGGCCGGCCCCTGGGCGTTGTCTGGCTCAAGGACATCGTCAAGGGCGGCATCCGCGAACGCTTCGCCGAACTCCGGGCCATGGGCATCAAGACCATTATGGTCACCGGGGACAATCCGCTGACCGCGGCGGCCATTGCCGCCGAAGCCGGAGTGGACGACTTCCTGGCCGAGGCCACGCCCGAAGCCAAGCTGGCCCGTATCCGCCAGTATCAGGCCGAAGGCCGGATGGTGGCCATGACCGGCGACGGCACCAACGATGCCCCGGCCCTGGCCCAGGCCGACGTGGGCGTGGCCATGAATTCCGGCACCCAGGCCGCCAAAGAGGCCGGCAATATGGTGGACCTCGACTCCAACCCCACCAAGTTGCTCGAGATCGTGGCCATCGGCAAGCAGCTGCTCATGACCCGGGGGTCGCTGACCACGTTTAGCATCGCCAACGACATCGCCAAGTACTTTGCCATTATTCCGGCCGTGTTCGTCGGCATCTACCCGCAACTGGCCGTGCTTGACGTCATGGGCCTGACCACGCCCAAATCCGCCGTGCTTTCGGCCGTGGTGTTTAACGCGCTCATCATCGTCTTTTTGATCCCCCTGGCCCTCAAAGGGGTCAGATACATTCCGGCGCCGGCTGCCGTGGCCCTGCGGCGCAACCTGCTCGTTTACGGCCTGGGCGGATTTCTGGCGCCGTTTGTCGGGATCAAGTGCATAGACCTTGTCATTGCCGCCCTGGGCTGGGCGTAAAAGGAGCCGGATATGATCGCCAACTTCCTCAAAGGAGCCGGATATGATCGCCAACTTCCTCAATCAGTTCAAACCCGCCTGCCTCATGTTCGTGTGGCTGAGCGTCCTGACCGGCCTGGGCTACCCCCTGCTGGTGACGGTTCTCGGCGCCGGGCTCTATCCTGTCCAGGCCAGGGGAAGCCTGATCAAAAAGGACGGCGTCGTCCTTGGGTCGGCCCTTGTCGGCCAGCCGTTTGCCTCTCCGGGCTACTTTGCGGGGCGTCCCTCGGCCACGGCCCCTGTGCCGTACAACGCCGGGGCTTCCGCCGGCTCGAATCTGGCTCCGTCCAATCCCGCCCTGGCCGAGGCTGTGGCGCAGCGGGCCGGGGCGTTGCAAGGCGAATACCAGGCCGGTCCTGTGCCGATGGATCTCGTCACAGCCTCGGGCAGCGGACTGGACCCCCACATAAGCCCGGCCGCCGCCGCCTGGCAGGCGCAGCGGGTGGCCGCCGCCCGGGGGCTGCCTGTCCAGATGGTTGCCGCCCTGATCGAGGGGCGCACGGAAGGACGTCTCTGGGGTTTCTGGGGAGAAGGGCGGGTCAATGTGCTGGCCCTCAATATGGCCCTGGATGCCGCAACCGACCCAAGGTAGGGTGCCGCTCATGCGCAACGAGGACAAACGTCCGGACCCCGACGCCCTGCTGGACATGGTGCGGCGCGAGGAAGAACAAAAACACCGGGGACAGCTGCGGATATTTCTCGGCATGGCCCCCGGCGTCGGCAAGACCTATGCCATGCTGGAAGCCGCGCGCCTCAAAATGGCCGAAGGCTTGGCCCCGCTGGCCGGCATCATCGAAAGCCATGGCCGCCAGGACACCGAAGCCCTGCTGTACGGCATGCCTGTGCTGCCGAGGCGTCGCATCGACTACAAAGGCCATGTTCTCGAAGAGTTCGACCTCAATGCCGCCCTGGCCGAACGGCCTTCCCTGATTCTGGTCGATGAGCTGGCCCACGCCAACGCCCCGGGTTCCCGCCACCCCAAACGCTGGCAGGATGTGGAGGAACTCCTCGAACACGGCCTGGATGTCTGGACGACGCTCAATGTCCAGCATCTGGAGAGCCTAAACGACATCGTGGCCCAGATTACGGGCGTGCGCGTGCAGGAGACCGTGCCCGACGCGGTGCTGGAAAAGGCCCATTCGGTCATTCTGGTCGATCTGCCGCCGGAAGATCTCCGCCAACGCCTGCAGGAGGGCAAGGTCTACCTGCCGCGCCAGGCCGAATGGGCGGGCGAGAATTTTTTCCGCCAGGGCAATCTCAACGCCCTTCGCGAACTGGCCCTGCGCCAGACCGCCAACCGGGTCAACACCGAGGTGCTCGTCTATCGCAAGGGGCACAGCATCGAAACCACCTGGCCGACAGCCGAGCGCATCCTGGTGTGCGTCGGCCCCTCGCCCACCTCGGCCACCCTGGTCCGGTCGGCCAAGCGGCTGGCCGACGGCCTGCAGGCCTCCTGGCATGCCCTGTTTATCCAGCAGCAGCCGGAAGGGGTGTTGACGGCCAGGGCGCTGGCCAATTTGCATCTGGCCCAGGAGCTGGGCGCCGAGACCCATGTCCTGACGGGTTCCGACGTGGCCCGGCTCATTGTCGGTTTCGCCAGGCAGCACAACGTGACCCGCATCGTCATCGGCAAGCCCTTGCGCCGGACCTTCCTGGACATCCTCCGGGGCAGCCCCGTGGACAGGCTTGTCCGCGAGAGCGGGGAGATCGACGTCCACGTCATCAAGGGGCAGGACTCGGGCAAAAGGCCGGTCCATCCGGCGCTGCGGACGGCCCGGAAACCCCGCTGGCAGGAGTACGCCTGGGCTGTCGGGATCGTGGCCGCAAGCACCGGGGCCTGTTTTGCCATGTATCCCTATTTCGCGGTGGCCAACCTCATCATGGTTTATCTGGTGGGGGTCATGGCCGCCTCGGTCTGGCTGCCCAGGCGGGCTTCGGTGGCCGCCTCGATCCTAAGCGTGCTGGCCTTTGATTTCTGCTTCGTGCCGCCCCGGTTCAGCATGGCTGTTTCGGACGTGGCCTATCTGGTCACCTTCGTGGTGATGTTCCTGGTGGCCCTGGTCATCAGCACCATGGCCGCCCGCATCAAGGCGCAGGCGGACAGTGCGGCGCAACTGGAACAGCAGGCCTCGGAGCTAAGCGAACTGTCCCGCAATCTGGCCACCACGCGCGGCTCGGGCAATCTCGTGGCCGTGGCCCGCACGCATATGGCCCGGGTCTTTGGCTGCAAGGTCTTTGTCCTGATGCCCAATGCCGCCGGCAGGCTGGAAAACGCCTTTGTGGCCGATGCCGAGGAAAGCCTGGCCGACAAGGATGTCGGCGTCGCCCAATGGGTCTTTGACAATGGCAAGCCGGCCGGACTGACCACCCAGACCCTGGCCGAATCCGATGCGCTCTACATGCCCCTGCCCGGCACCGAAACGATTCTTGGCGTGGTGGGGCTGACGCCCGACACCGACGAGGCCCTGGACTCGCTGGAGCTTCCGGATCGCCGCCGCCTGCTCGACGCCGTGGTGCACCAGACGGCCCTGGCCCTGGACGTGGACCGCCTGGAAGAGAAAACCAAGGCCACCCTTGTGGCGGCCGAACGGGAAAAGCTGCGGGCCGCGCTGCTGTCCACCGTCACCCACGACTTCAAGACGCCGCTGGCCGCCATTGCCGGTTCCGCCGAAAGCCTCATGACCCTGGGCGCGGCGGCCAGCCCGGCCGTGCGCCGGTCGCTTGAGGAAAACATTGTTGAGGAGGCCTCCCGCCTGGAACGGCTGGTGGACAATCTGCTGCGCATCGCCGCCCTGGAATCCGGTTCCGTGGTTCCGGACATCAAGCCCGTTCCTGTCGAAGAGGTGATCGGCAGCGTCCTTGGCCGTCTGGAACCCTTGCTGGCCGACCATGTCGTCCGGTTGGAAATCCCCAATGATCTGCCGCCGATTCCCATGGACGAAGTGCTCATGGAACAGGTACTGCTCAATCTCCTGGAAAATGCGGCCAAGCACACCCCGCCCCGGACGGAGATCGTCCTGTCCGCCGCCGTCCGCGGCAATGATGCCTGGATCGAGGTGCGCGACAACGGCCCCGGTCTTGCCCCGGGCGACCCGGAAAAGCTCTTCGAGCGTTTCCAGCGCGGCGACAGGGCCAAAACGGCGGGATACGGCCTGGGGCTGGCCATCTGTCGCGCCGTGGTCAAGGCCCATGGCGGCTCCATCACCGCTAAACAAACCGCACAGGCGGGAGCCTGCTTCACCATTACCCTGCCGTTGTATGCGCACCACGAAACACACCATCCTCATCGTTGACGACGAACCGGCCATCCGCCGGTTCCTCGCGCCCTATCTCGAGGCCGAGGGCTATGCCGTCATCGAGGCGGCCACCGGCCGCGAGGCCCTGGCCGCCTCGCAGGACGCCGATGTCGTCCTGCTCGACCTCGGGCTGCCGGATCTGGACGGCGAAGAGGTGTTGCAGGCCCTGCCGCCCTGGAACCGGGCCCGGGTGATCGTGTTGTCGGTGCGCGGCCGGGAGCAGGACAAGGTGCGGGCCCTGGACCTCGGGGCCAGCGACTACCTGACCAAGCCGTTCGGGTTGGCCGAGCTGGCGGCCCGCATCCGGGCGCTGCTGCGGCGGGAAGGGGCCCTCTGCCAGGAGCCGCCGTCGCAATACGCCGTTGGAGAGCTGTGCATCGATCTGGAAGGACATGTGGTGCGTCTTGGCGGCGCGGAGGTGCACCTGACGCCGACGGAGTTCAAGCTGTTGGCCTTTCTCGTGCGCCATGCGGGCAAGGTGGTCACCCATGGCCGGTTGCTCAGGGAGGTGTGGGGAAGGCACAGCCAGGGACAGGAGCATTACGTCCGCATCCATGTGCACAAGTTGCGGCAGAAAATCGAACATGATCCTGCGCGGCCGCGCTATCTTTTTACGGAATCCGGTGTCGGATATCGTTTCGTTGCGATATGAAGGAACTGTCGGCCAGGCGCTGCGACAGCGCCGCCCCGTGGGATTCGCCGGTTGGCGCGCTCCGAGCGTGGGCGTATCCGGCCCGGCGACCGGAGGGCGCCAACCGGTGCAGGGGGCGGGGCCATGCGCTGTCCGGGCTTTTTGTTGTAGCACCAAAGGAGAAATCGGTATGTCCATGAGCGTGAAAGATGCCATTGCCGCGCGCCACAGCGTGCGCGCCTTTGCCAGGGAAGCGTTGACCGAAGCCGAAATCGCCGAACTGCTCGACGCGGCGCGCAATGCGCCGTCGAGCCTCAATTCCCAGCCCTGGCGGTTCAAAGTCGTGACCGATCCGGCGGCTCTGGCCTGGTTCGGCACGAGCGAAGCCACCCGCCGGCAGGGATGGATGTCCGGGGCGGCGGCGATTTTCGTGTGTTGCGCGGATCTTGAGCATTATGTGAAGGATTCGCAGGCTGCCGCGTTTTTCTACCGGGACAACAAGATCATCGAAGGCGAGACCATGGACGGCATCGACGCCTATGTGGCCCGCGAGGCCGCGGCGGCGGACATGGCCAGATTCGGGGCCTGCGCCATGAATGTCGGCATTGCCGTGTCGTTTCTGATGCTGCGGGCCACGGAGATGGGGCTTGGTGCCTGCTGGGTGGGCATGTTCGACGAGGCCAACATCAAGGCGCGCCTGGGCATCCCGGCCGGGTGGCGCATTGTCAACCTGCTTGCCGTGGGCCGCCCCGACGAGCCGACGGCGTATCCGCGCAAGCGCAAGAGCCTGGAAGAGATCGTTTTGAAATAGTCCGTTCCGGTCCGGCCTTGGCGCGACGGGCGGATGGGCCTCCATCCGCCCGCCGTCCCCCGTTGCGCTCCTTTTCAAATTCCGTACACTCCCGGAAACGTCGCCTCCGGGCACAGCCACACCGGATCAAGCAAGGAGCGCCGCCATGCCGCAACGTGTCGCCGTCGCCGGCCTTTCCGTGGAGAAAACCCTTCACGACGTGATTGTCCGCGAGATCATTCCTGGGACAGGCATCGAACCGGGCGCCTTTTTTGCCTCCCTGGCCGCCCTGGTTGCCGAACTCGGTCCGGAAAACCGCGAGCTGCTCATCCGGCGCGACGCCATGCAGGCGGCCATCGACGTGTGGCACAACGAACGGCGCGGCCAGCCCCACGACGCGGACGCCTACCGCTGTTTTCTGGCCGGCATCGGGTATCTGCTGCCCGAAGGCCCGGATTTCGCCATTGAAACGACGGATGTTGATCCCGAAATCGCCGCCATCCCCGGGCCACAATTGGTTGTGCCTGTAACCAACGCCCGCTATGCCGTAAATGCCGCCAACGCCCGGTGGGGCAGTCTCTACGACGCCCTGTACGGCACGGACGTGATTCCGGAGACCGGGGAAACGGCCAAAGGCCCCGGCTACAATCCGGCCCGGGGAGCGGCGGTTGTGGCCTATGCCGCCAGTTTTCTCGACATGGCCGCGCCCCTGGCCTATGGCCGCCATGCCGACGTGACGGCTTACGTCGTCTCGGGCGGTGTTCTGACTGTCGCCTTTGCCGACGGCCGGACAACCGGTCTGGCCCGGCCCGGCCAGTTGGCCGGGTATGCCGGGCAACCGGACGCGCCTTCGGCCGTCGTGCTTCGCAACAACGGCCTGCATATGGAATTGTGTTTTGACCGCAGCCATCCGGTCGGCGCGGCCAGTCCGTCCGGACTGAAGGACGTGGTGCTCGAAGCCGCCGTGACCACCATTCTCGATTGCGAGGATTCCGTGGCGGTAGTGGACGGTCCGGACAAGGCGGCGGCCTACCGCAACCTGCTGGGGCTTTTCCGGGGCGACTTGCAGGCTTCCTTTGACAAGGCCGGCAAGGCCGTCAGCCGTGGGCTGGTCCCGGACAGGGCGTACACGGCCCCGGACGGCGCCACGCTGACCCTGCCCGGCCGAAGCCTGCTGCTTGTGCGCAACGTCGGCCACCTGATGACCACGGATGCGGTGGTCGACGCCGACGGACGGGAGATCCCGGAAGGCATGCTCGACGCCATGGTCACGGGGCTGGCCGGCCTGCACGACCTCAAGCGGCTTGGCGCGTTGCAAAACAGCCGGACCGGCTCCATCTACATCGTCAAACCCAAGCTGCACGGCCCGGACGAGGCCGCCTTTGCCGTCAGGATTTTTGACCGGGTGGAGACGGCCCTGGGGCTGCCCCGCAATACGCTGAAAATCGGCATCATGGACGAGGAGCGGCGCACGTCGCTCAATCTCAAGGAATGCGTGCGCGCGGCCCGGGAGCGCATCATCTTCATCAACACCGGCTTTCTCGACCGTACGGGCGATGAGATCCACACGGTCATGGAGGCCGGGCCGGTGGTCGGCAAAAACGACATGCGCGCCCAGCCCTGGATGGCCGCCTACGAGGATCGCAACGTCGATGTGGGGCTGGCCTGCGGCTTTTCCGGCCGGGCCCAGATCGGCAAGGGCATGTGGGCCAAACCCGACCGCATGGCCGAGATGATGGCCGCCAAAATCGACCATCCGCGAAGCGGCGCCAATTGCGCCTGGGTGCCGTCGCCAACGGCCGCCACCCTACACGCCATGCATTACCATGCCGTGGACGTGTTCGCCCGCCAGCGCGAACTGGCCGGCCATGCCCGGGCCGACCGGGAAACGCTGCTCGTCCTGCCGCTTCTGGGGGAAACCCGTCCTTCGCCCGGGGCCGTGGCCCGCGAACTGGACACCAATGCCCAGAGCATCCTCGGTTACGTGTCGCGCTGGGTGGACCAGGGCATCGGTTGTTCCAAAGTGCCGGATCTCTCGGATGTCGGACTCATGGAGGATCGGGCCACGCTGCGTATTTCCAGCCAGCATATCGCCAACTGGCTGCGCCACGGGATCTGCTCCGAACAGGACGTGCTGGCGGCGCTTCGGCGCATGGCCGCCGTGGTCGATCGCCAAAACGCCTTGGACCCGGCCTACCGGCCCATGGCTGTCGATTTCGAGGCGGGCGTTGCGTTTGCCGCTGCCCGCGATCTCATTTTCATGGGCAAAGCCCAGCCCAACGGCTACACCGAACCGATTCTGACCCGGCGACGCCGCCAGGCCAAGTCGGGGGGCCTGAGCGGGGATACCCTGTAATGCCGGGAGCGGCTTGTCCTGATGGAACTGGCGATTTGCCGGCCGCAGCGCGCGGCCATGGCGACAATGGACCCGACCGCCCTGGTCGGGAGCGGCGCTTTTCCGGCCGCGACAAGCCAACGGTCCCTGCGAGGCATCCTCCGGCCGGGACCAGGGGAAGGAGGAATCCCATGATACCGCATCTTGTAAAAGTCTGCCTGTTGTTGCTTGCTTTTTTGCTCGTGCCCCCGACCACGACGCCGTCCCGGGCGGCTTCTGAGGGCGGGCACGGCAGCGAATCCAAGAAAAGCGAGAAGAAGGACGCCGGCAAGAAGGAGACCGGCAAGGCCGTCAACGGCGTCATCGACATCGGGCCGCTTGTGGCCAATATTTACAGCAACAAGGGCTACAAGTTCCTGCGCATCGGCATGACGGTGGAATGCGTCAACGATGCGGCGGCCGAACGCCTGGTCATGCCCGACGCCAAGGAGGATCTGGTTTTTTTCCTTTCCACCAGACAGGCAGAGGATTTGTTGTCAAGTGCCGGCAAGATGATCCTGCGCCGGGACCTGCTGGACCTGTTTAACAAGCTCAGCGGCGGAGGCAAGGTCAAGAACCTCTATTTCACGGAGTTTGTTTTCCAATAACCGGGAGGCTTCCGCCGACCATACGGGCGGCGGAGATACCGGGCTCAAGGCGGGACATGCCTGCCCCACGAACCGCCGCGTTGCGTCGGATGCCGGGCGGGTCTTGCAAAGTATCCATAGTCTCGATTACTACGTGGATTTGACAAGGATTCTGGCGGTGTTCAAGGAATACCCGGCCGGCCCGGCAAGGTGGCGCAGGCGGGCGGCGAAAGGGAGGGGCCATGGTCGGCGACGCGGCGAAATTTTTCGGGCTTTCAATCATCCTGGCGCTTTGCGTCCTGACCGCCAATGCCGGCCCCTGTTTTTCGCGAACGGACGGCCCCGCCCCGGTCCTTGTCCTGGCCGCCGCGCCCGGGCGGCATGTCGTCAAAGCCGGCGACACCATCAATGTGTTGGCCCAACGCTATGGCGTGCCGGCCCAGGCCATTCTCAAGGCCAATCCGGGACTCGACCCGTCCCGGCTGCAACTGGGCAGGGAAATCGTCATTCCGGCAACCGGACGCCCGGCGCCCGTCGAGCCGGCCCCGGCGCAGGCTGCGGCGAAGCCGTCGCAAGGCGTCGAGCTGCGCCCGGGAAAAGCGCCTCAGGCCACCCCGCCGCCGGCCGGGGGGGCCGCTGAGCCGATTGTCAGCCACGATCTCCCCGATGCCGGGAAAAACGCGGCCGGCATACCGGCTCCTTCTTTTGAAAAGGACGTCGTGCCGGCCAGGGAAACCCCGGTCGAAACGCTGCCGGCCAGGGAACAGCCCCGGGGGGGCTCTGCCGAAAAGCCGCCCGCCATTGCCGGGGAAGCCCCGCCGCTTGTGGCGGCGAGTCCCATTGCGGTGGAAAAGGTGGGGGATCGCACCCGCATTGCCATCGGCGGTGCGGACATCTTTGCCGATCAGATTGTGCCGTGGGCCTTATCCCTGGGCAGCCGGCTGTTGTCGGCCACGGTGATGTTCGCCGTCGGCCTCTGGGTGTCCAACCGCGTGGCCGGGCTCCTGGCCAGGATTCTCAACAGCCGCGGCGTGCCGCCGGAAGTCGTGTCCTTTGCCAGAAGCCTTTGCCGCTATGGCCTCTCTCTGGTGGTCCTGATCGCCTCGCTTGGCCAGCTCGGCCTCAACGTCAGTTCGCTGCTGGCCCTTTTTGGCGCGGCCGGGCTGGCCGTGAGTCTGGCCCTCAAGGATACGCTGTCCAATTTTGCCTCGGGCGTCATGCTGTTGCTTTTCCGGCTGTTCATGGTGGGCGACCGGGTCAGCGTGCCGGGCGTGCCCGGAGCTGCCGGCTTCGTCGAGGACATCGACATTTTCAACACCGTCATCCGTTCCGACGCCGGGGAGCGCATCATCATCCCCAATTCCAAGATTGCGGGGAATATCATCGTGGTCGGCCGCGAAGACGGGCCAGGGAACAAATAGCCGGATCAGCGGCAGGCATCGGGGACAAGGCGTCCCTTGGCCAGTCGCAGCACGCGCTGGGTTTCCGGGATGATCTCCCCCCGGTGGTGCACGGCGGCCACCACCGTGACGCCGCAGCGCGCCGCCGCCGACACCGCCTCCATGGCCGAGCGCCTCGAAACCGCGTCCAGCCCGGAAAACGGCTCGTCGAGCAGCAGCAGCCTGGGCCCGCCGACCATGGCCCGAGCCAGGAACAGCCGTCGCGTCTGGCCGGCGGAAAGCTGTCCCAGCCGGCGGTCCGCCAGATCCGCCACGCCGAAAAAGTCCATCCAGCGCTTTGCCGCCGCCACCTCCCTGGGCGAGGCTTCCGCATACAGGCCGACGGTGGCCGACACGCCCGACAGGACCAGATCCAGGGCTGGCAGGGCCTTGTCGTAGCCGGCTTCCAGTTCGAAGGACACCATGCCGATGCGCCGACGGATGTCGCGCAGGTCCGTCAGGCCTTCGGGCGCGGCCAGACCCGGCCGGGCGGCCCGTCCGCCGAGGGCGGGGTGGCATTCGCCGGCCATGAGCCTGAGCAGGGTGGATTTGCCCGCGCCGTTGGCCCCGAGCAGGGCCGTATGTTCGCCCGGGCGCACCGTCAGGCAGATGTCGGCCAGCACTTCCCGTCGCTCAAGAAACACCGAGGCCTGTTCCAGGATGATCAGCGGTTCTGCGTCCGTATGGGGAATGGCCGGCGCAGGAGAGGGGGCCGGGGGCGCGGCCGGGGGCTGCGGTTGCCCGGATGTGCCCATGGCGGCCTGATACCGGGCCAGGACGGCGTCAGCCGGGCCGGCGTCCACAACCCGGCCGCAGTCGAGGATCACGGCCCTGGATTGCCCGGGAGGCAGCGGCGCGCCCTGGTGGCTGGTGACGACCACCGCCGTGCCGCCGGACGCCGCTTGCGCGATGGCCGACCGGGCCGTTTCCCGGGCGTCGTCATCCAGGCCGTCCAGAAACTCGTCGAGAAAAAGCGCCAGCGGGTTGCAGGCCAGGGCCCGGGCCAGAAGCACCGCCCGCAACTGGCCGTTGGACAGGGCGGCAACGGGCGTGTCGCGCAGATGGCCGATGTTGAGGCGCGACAGCGTGTCGTCGAGAATTGTCAATTCCTTGGCGGCAGGGCGGCCCTGGACATACAGGGCGTCGCGGGGACCGGCCAAAATGACCGTGGATGCCGGCAAATGGGCGCAAAGCCGTTTGGCGGCGCGTTGGATTTCCGGAGAAACGATGCCGAAACGCTGACGAAGCCCGATGGGCGAGGCCCGTCCGGGGGCGTCGCCCAATTGGTACAGGCGTTGTCCCCGGCCGTCGTCGTCGGGCCAGATGTCGCCGCGAAGGAGGCGCAGCAGCGTTGACTTGCCCGACCCGTTGGCCCCGAGCACGAGCAGGATTTCTCCGGAGGCAAGGGTGGTGCAGAGGTCGGAAACCGCCCGCCTGCCGCCAAGCGACACGGAGACATGGTCGAGAAGGATGCGCAGGGAAAGATCATTCATGGCATGTGGGTGCGGGCCGAAAAAGGGACGGGCCTTCCGTCGGAAGGCCCGTCGTCAGAAAACTCGGTCCGGCGGGTTACAGCAGGCCGGCGGCGGTCAGGATGGTTTTGAGCTTGGCCAGATTGTGCGGTTCCAAGGGCACCATGGGGAGACGGGCCTCGAAGGGGAAGCGGCCCATCATGTCGAGGGCCGCTTTCGCCGGCACGGGATTGGTTTCAAGAAATGCGGCCCGGAAAAGCGGGGACATGGCATAGTGGAGCGTTTTGGCGGTTTTCAGGTCGCCGGCCAGGGCCGCCTCGCACATGGCCGACATCTTTTGGGGCACAAAGTTGGAAACCACGGAGATGACGCCGCGCCCGCCAATGGCCATGGTGGGCAGGGCCGTGAAGTCGTCGCCGGACAGGACCTGGAAGTCCTCGCCGCAATACTCCAGCACCCGGGACACCTGGTTGAGATCGCCCGTGGCTTCCTTGACCCCGAGAACCTGCCGGATTTCCTTTTTGAGGATGGCCAGCGTCTCGGGCAAAAGATTGACGGCCGTGCGTCCCGGCACATTGTAGACGATGTAGGGCATGTCCACCCGGTCGCCGATGGCCTTGAAATGGGCCACCAGACCGGCCTGGGTCGGTTTGTTGTAGTAGGGGGTGATCAGGAGCGCCCCGTCGGCTTTGGCATCCTTGGCGTCCTGCGTCAGCTCGATGGCCTCGCGGGTGTTGTTGGAACCCGCGCCGGCCAGGACCGGCACCCGGCCTTTGACCTGATCCACACAGATGCGAATGACCCGTTTGTGCTCTTCATGGGAGAGCGTGGCGGATTCGCCGGTGGTGCCGCAGGGGACAAGGCCGTGAATGCCTTGTTCGATCTGCCATTCGATGAAGGCGCGGTACGCCTCTTCATCGACCTCGCCGTTTCGAAATGGCGTCACTAATGCCGTGATTGCGCCTCGAAACTCCATAAGGACCTCCTTGGAAGAATAAACCCCGCCATTTCCTAGATTGTTTTTTGTCTCCAGGCAAGTCTGGCCGGTGCGGTCCCCGGCAGGTCGCGGGTGCGATCGTTGCGGTTGCGCACGGCGCGCCGGCGTGGTTGCGAGGGTTCCCGGAAAAATGGATGGCGGCGGCCGCAACGGGAGGCCTTTGGCGTCTTGCCGGGGCGCGTCGTCTGGACAGGCCCTGAGCGGCACGACGACGTGCGGCCGGGGAGCCGGCATGGCGGGCTTCCCGGCCACGCAGTCGGGCACGCGGCTGCGGGCGGACCGCTATTGGAACAATTGCTGGATCTCGGGATCGGCCGGATGCGCGTCGTCCAGGGTGACCACTTCCGCCTTGAAGGTTTCTTCCGGCTTCCAGGCGAATTCCGGCGCGGCGGGAAGGGCGAGCAGGTCCAGGCGGTTCATGGTCTTGCCCTTGATGTAGGCCCGGGACCAGAGGGTTTTCCCGTCCCGGCTCACGCGTCCGGCTGTGCCGGCATTGGGGCCGCTGCCAAGCAGCACGTCCAGGACGCCCGGGTGGGCGTTCATGAACGCCTCCTCATCGGCCATGCCCCAGGGACTGATGCCGACGACGAGCCTGGTCGCGGCGCGCAGGCCGGCGGCGGTTTGGGCCACGAGTGCGGCCAGTTCGGCCGGGACAGGCTTTGTGGGATCGGGCGAAGGGGGAAAATAGACCACGCCGATGGGCAGGCCGGCAATCCGGAGCGTCCCGGCGGCGGGCGACGCCCCAAGGACGGTGAAGCGGCTGGGCAGAGGCGCGCCGGCGCTTTGCAGGTAGGCGGCTTCCTCGGGCAAAAGCGTTCCGGCGTCGTAGGCCATGCAGGAAAGGGCCTGGCTGATGGCCGGCAGGCGTTTGGGATCGGGCTTGCGTTCCGGTCCGTCGGGCAGGATTTCAAAGGGGCAGGAAAGCAGGACGATCTTCCCCGCGAGGGCATCGGCGCTGCGAAGCGTTTTGATGAAGGCGGCCCGCCGGGCCAACCCGCCGATAAGCTTGCCGCCTCAGGACGGGCACGGCTCGTAGTTGCCGTAGGTGTTGCCGTTAAAAAGGATGGTCAGAACAGGGGAGTCGGCCCGGGCCGGGCTGGCGTGGCCAAGGGCCAGGGACCAGAGCAGGGTCAGGCACAGGACCAGTCCGGTCCGGGTGCGGGACATGGCAGTCGTCACGGGAGATGCCTCACGGGTTTGGGTCGGTTGTGGACCGGAAACCGTTGCCTGCGACTCTGGCCCTGCCGTTGTGCGGAATTGGCCCAAAGGCGCGCCGGGCGGTTTCCAAGGTCTACCGGAGAAGCTGTTCGATGGATTGATTCTGGGGAAAGGCCTCGTCGAGAGGATCGACCTTGGCCGTGAAATTGTCGCCCACTTTCCAGGTGAACCCGGAGGAGCCGGGCAGGGACAGCAGATCCAGCCGGTTGACGGTTTTCCCCTTGATGTAGGACCGGGTCCACAAAGTCTTGCCGTCCTTGGAGGTCCGCGAGGCGAAGCCCGAACCGCCGCCGCTGCCAAGCAGCACGTCCACGGCTCCGGAGCGGGCGTTGATGAAGGCTTCCTCGTCAAGAGCGCCCCAGGGGCTTATGCCGATGATCAGGCTGGCCTTGCCGCGAAGTGCGGCGGCGGCTTTGGCCGTTGCCTCCAGCAGTTTGTCCGGCACGGGAGCGCTGATATCCTTGGGCATGGGGAAAAAGACCAATCCCACGGATTTCCCCCCGACAGTGAGCAGGCGCGTCTGGGGAGCGGCTTCAAGGGTGGTCGCCCCGTTGGGGAGAGCGGCCTTTTTATCGCCAAGCAGGGCTGCTTCCTGGGGCGTGACGGCCAGGGCGTCATAGCCCAGCCGTTCGTGGGCCCTGGCAATGGCCGGCAGCTTGTCCGGTTCCGGCGGGGCAGCGGAGACCTCGGGCAAAAACTCCCAGGGACCGGCGATGGCCAGGACCTTGCCGGCCGTCGGCGGCGTCTGGCGCAGATTCCCGATGTACGTGGCGCGCCGGGCCAGCCCGCCGAGCTTCTGCGGACCGCAGGTGGGGCAGGGGTCGAAATAGCCGTAGGTGTTGCCCGCGTACACGATCGTCAGGGCGGGGTCGGCGGCAAAGGCAATCGGTGTGGCCCGGACGGTCAGGGCCACGACGAGAAGAAGAATCCGGAATATGCGCATGGCGTTACTTGTTGAGGTATTCCTTGAGTTCTTTGCCGGGGCGGAAAAACGGCAGCTTTTTGGGGGCCACGGTGACCACGTCGCCGGACTTGGGATTGCGTCCGGTGTAGCCCTTGTAACCCTTGATCTTGAAGCTTCCAAAACCCCGGATTTCCACGCGGTCTTCGTTTATCAGCGCCTGCTTGACGGAATCGACAAAGGCGTTGACGATGTCGGCGGCCTCGTCGATGTGCAGACCCTTGGTTTCGGCCAGGGTTTTGATCAGTTCGCTTTTGTTCATCGCGTGGTCCTCGCGCTGTTGGCAGTTGGCCAAAACCCGCGGCAAGCGGGTTATCAATCGTCCATCTATTTCATACCATTGCCGAAAAAAGGCGCATCCCGTCAAGGATTACTTGTCGAATTCGGGAATATTTCCAAGTACCGGCATATTCTGCAAGGCCTCCAGCCTGTTCTGGCGGACGCGGTGGAGCTTGACGGCGACGCCGAGGATGTCCTGGGCGGCCGGACTGCGGGGGGCGTGGCGCATCAGCGGCACCTGGCGGCGCACGGCGTCGGGCAGGGCGGGATCGGTGCGCACGCCGCCGAGCAGGATGGGGTCAAATCCCAGGAAATGCTGGCAGGCCGTGGCGAGCCGGTTGAATGTGGCCTGGGTGTCGGCCGGGCTGTCCACCTGGTTGACCAGAATATGGAAGTCGGAAATTCCGTACTGGGTATGGAGCACCTTGATGACGGCGTAGGAGTCGGTCAGGGAGGTCGGCTCCGGGGTGACGACCAGGACGCGGATATGGCTCATGGCCGCCACGGAAAGGACCGTCTGGGAGATGCCGGCCCCGAGGTCGAGCATGAGATAGTCGTAGGCCCCCAGGACCGAATTGAGTTTTTGGAAAAGGATCTCGCGCATGTCGTCGTCCATTTCCAAAAGCTCGGGAACCCCGCTGGCGGCGGGCAGGAAATCGAAGCCGCCGGCTTCCACGGGGAGCATGACTTCGTCGGCTGTGACTTCGGACCGGAAGAGGTCCTGAAGGTTTTTTTCGGGCGACAGGCCGAGCAATACGTCCACGTTGGCCAAACCCACGTCGAAATCCATGAGCAGCACGCGGTGGCTGGCCCGGAACAGGGCATAGCTCAGGTTCAAGGCCAAATTGGTTTTCCCGACGCCCCCCTTGCCGCTGAGGATGGCGACGGACAGGGAAGAATTGGGATTGATGGGTTGGGACATACGCCGTTTTATCCTTTGGTTAAACCGGTGAAAAGGAATCGTTTTTCGTCGGCGCGCACAAGAGTCTTCTCAGGAGGCCCGGTCAGATCGGCGATGGGGGCGGCCACGAAGCGGTCCTTGCCTTCTTCTTTGGCCCGACGCAACGAGTCGTCGGCCAGGGCAAAGAGCTTTTCACGGGTCGTGGCCATTTTGCCTTTGGTGCAGGCCAGTCCGGCAGAAAGAGTGACATGAATCGGCGCATTCCCGCAGTCGCAACTGATGGAGAGCGATCGGGCGGCGGCCAGAATGCGCTCCACGAGCAGTTGGGACCGCACCAGCCCCACGCTTGGCAGAAGCAATGCAAATTTCTCTCCACCGAGACGGGCTGCATGATCAAACGTGCGCTTTTCAGCCAAAAGAAGTGCGGCCACGCTTTCAAGGGCATGGTCGCTGCAGGAAGGCTTATGGTCGGCATTGATGAGGTTGAAATCGTCGATCTCGAAGATGACCAGGGCCAGGGACTGGCCGATCCGGGCGGACCGGCTGAGTTCGGCAGTCAACACGCGTTCAAAGGCCTCGCGGTTGTCGAGCTTGGTCAGGGGATCGTGCTCGGAAAGAAACGTCAGTTCCCTGAGGGTGGCCTGGATACGGGTGAGAAACGGCAGGGGATTGGCCGAAAGCGGGAGTGCCAGCCAGTCGCGAAGATCCTGGCGGCGGCAGAGGGCCTCCCACTCGTCCAGCCCCAGTTCCGGGTACAGACGCATGACGACCAGTCCGTCGTCGTTTGCCGGGGCGTCGGGTTTTTGCGCCGTGGCCAGTATGCGCCGCAACGCATCCAGTTCGGCCAGCATGGCCTCCTGGGGCGCCTCGTGCGGGGCAAGGTCAGGAGTCATTGCCGGCGCGCAGCAGGTAGCCGCGAATGAATTTGTCAAGTTCGCCGTCCAATACGGCTTCGACATCGCCCACGTCGACGCCGGTGCGATGATCCTTGACCAGTCGATATGGCTGCATGGTGTACGTCCTTATCTGGGAACCAAAGCCGATGGCGTTTTTCGCGTCGTAGCTTTCCTGCTTTTCCGCCTCGAGCTTTTTGAGTTCCAGGTCGTAGAGGCGGGCCTTCAAGACCTTCATGGCGCTTTCGCGGTTGCGGTGCTGGGATTTTTCGTTTTGGCACTGCACCACGATGCCGGTCGGCAGGTGGGTGATCCGGATGGCCGAGGAGGTCTTGTTGACATGCTGGCCGCCCGGGCCTGAGGCGCGAAAAACGTCCACTCGAAGATCGTCTTCCTTTATTTCGATGTCGATGTCCACGCCTGCATCGGGGTAGACATCCACCGAGGCGAACGACGTGTGGCGACGTCCCGAAGAATCGAAGGGCGAGATGCGGATAAGGCGGTGGATGCCTTTTTCGGCGGCCAGCAGGCCATAGGCGTAGGGCCCGGAAATCTGCAGGGTGACGCTTTTGACGCCGGCCTCGTCGCCGGGGAGGTAGTCGAGTTCCTTGAGCCCGAACTGTTTGCGTTCGGCCCAGCGGCGATACATGCGCAGCAGCATTTCGGCCCAATCCTGGGCCTCGGTGCCGCCGGCCCCGGGATGGATTTCCAAAATGGCGTCGGCGTTGTCCTCGGGGCCGAAAAAGGCGGCCAGCTCGGCATCGGCCAACTCGGCCCGCAGGGAGCCGATCTGTTCGGCCAGGGCGTCGAGGACTTCCGGGCTGCCGTCGTCCCGGGCCATGCCGAGCCATTCGTCGAGGTCCGTCCTGGCGGCAAGCAGGCGCTCGCCGTTTTCCACCTTGTTGGCGAGCACGCTTTTTTCGCGCAGGATCGGCGTCAGGCGTTCGGGGTTGTCCCAGGCGCCGGGCTTGGAGATTTCGGCCTCGATAAGGGCGAGGCGCTCGCGGCTTTGGTCGAGGTCAAAGACGCCTCCATAATTCCTCGAACTTCTGCAACAGCTCTGCGCCTTCGTTTCTCAATTCCGAATATTGCAACATGGGGTGGTCACTCGCTTAAAGGGTTTGGCCGCGTCCCGGCGCGACCGTCCGACGCGCCGGCAAAAGGGCGCAAAGGGCGCACATGGCCGCAAACAGGCCAGGGACGCTCCAGGAAATAAGGGTGTAGTGGCGGTGAAACCACGTCGTTTCCGACACGATGGGCACCTCCGGGCAGGGCAGGGTCAGCGCCGTGAAAAGTCCGCCCTGGGCCATGACGCGCCCTCTGGGGTCGATGACGGCGGAAATGCCCGTATTGGTGCCTCGGACGAGGGCCCGTCCCTGCTCCACGGCCCGCAACAGCGCCAGATCAAGATGCTGGCGGGGGGCCGGCGAATCGCCGAACCAGGCGTCGTTGGAGATGTTGACCAGGATGTTGGCCCCGGCCTCCACACGTTGTTGCGCCAGTTCCGGGAAGATGGCTTCATAGCAAATGAGGGTTCCCAGGGCAAGGCGGCCTTCCCGAAGGGGCTCCGCGACGCGGCCCGGCCGGAAGTCGCCCACGCCTTCGACCAGCTTGTGGATGAAGGTGAGATGCTCGCCAAAGGGCACGTATTCGCCGAAGGGAACGAGGTGCTCCTTGTCGTAGGCGGCTGTTGCACGCCCGGCCGGGTCAACCAGGTAGGCCCGGTTGAACAGGACATGACCGCCGTCGCCCAATCGTTCATAGGCCGGCGCGCCGAAGACGAGCGGGACCTTCGTTTCCGCGGCAAAGGCCGTCACGGCCTCGGCCAGGGGGCCGTTGTCCTGGAAATAAAACGGCATGGCGGTTTCCGGCCAGATGAGGAGATCCGTCGGCGCGTTGGTTATGGCCTGCCGGGACAGTTCCAGGTATTTTTCCACGATTTCCCGCTGGGCGGCGGGGTCCCATTTCCGGCTCTGGTCCACATTGCCCTGGGCGATGGTGACGTGGACGGCGCCGTCCCTGGGGGCCGGCTCGGCGGCCCGGGTGTTGCCGAGAAAAAAAAGCCCGGCCGCGAGGGCCGTGGCGGCCAGGGCCGGTTTGCTCAGAGGCCCGGGAACGACCAGCCAGGCGGTCATGCCGGCCAGGACGCCGGAAAGGCCGTAGGCCCCGACAAAGGCCGCGCCCTGGACAGCCACAGGCCAGGGGGAAAAGGCGGCGGCCAGGGTCAGCCAGGGAAATCCGGTGAAAAACGCGCCCCGGGCCATTTCCATGCTGGCCCAGGCCAGGGCGCAGAACGGCCCGAAAAGCCAGGGCGACAGGCGCAACGCCCCGGCCCGCAGGACGACGGCCAGGACGGCCGTGTAGACGCCAAGGGCCATGCCCATAAGGACCGGCACCGGCAGGGCCAGTGGCCAGGCCAGATTGCCGAAGTCATGGACAGGCAGCGCCGCCCAGTAGAGGTTGCCGCAGGCGGCCAGGGCGCCGATGCCGAAGCCGGCCTTGGCGGCGGCTTTGGCCGAGGGCGCCCGGGTCGAAGCGGCGATCAGGCCGGCCGGCAGCAGGAGGGCCAGGAGGGGCAGGCGGTACAGGGGGTTGGCAAACCCGAGCCACGCCCCGACAATGGCCAGGATGGAAGCTGTTGTCACGGTGGTGCTTTACAACCCTGAAAAGATGGTTGCGCGGGCGCGCCGGCCAGGGCCGGGCGCGATCCGCGGGGATGTGCGGCGGTCTTTCACGCGGCGGGTTCGATGACAATCCAGCGGATCTGGCGCCTGTCGCCCTCGCGGATGGTGAAGCGGCGGCCCTCCAGGGTGAAGGCGTCCCCCTGGCGCGGCACGCGGCCGGCCAGTTCCGTCAGGAAGCCGCCAATGGTTTCCACCTGCTCCGATTCGAGGGAAAGTCCCAGGGAGGCGTTCAAGTCTTCCAGCGGGTAGCGGCCGGAGACGAGATAGACGTCCTGGCGCAATTCCTTGATTTCCTCGGGCTTGCTCGGGTCGTGCTCATCCTCGATCTCGCCCACGATTTCTTCCAGCACATCTTCCAGGGTGAGCAGTCCCGACGTGCCGCCGTATTCGTCCAGGGCGACAGCCATGTGCTTTTTCTGGCTGCGAAATTCCAGGAGCATGGTCTTGAGATTGAGGGTCTCGGGAATGAACAGCGGGGCGCGCATGATGGTGCGCAGATCCACGGACTCGCCGGGGCCGCCGAGCAGATGGGTGAGCAGATCCTTGGCGTAGACCACGCCGAGGATATTGTCCCGGTTGTCCTCGTAGACGGGGATGCGGGAGTGCCCGTGGACCTTGATCAACTCACAGACCGCCTCGATGCCGTCGTCCACTTCGGCGCAGACGATGTCCGGGCGCGGCACCATGATGTCGGAAACCTGTTTTTTTTCCAGCCGCAGGATGTTGAGCAGCATGGAAGCGTCTTCCTGGATCAGGGAGCCTTCCGCCCGGGCCTCCAGGATCAATTCCTCCATGGAAATGCTCTTCTGGCGGAAAAATTTCGTCAAAGCACCCCAGAATCGACTGTCGGAGTCGTCGTCCAACCTCTTGCTCCTTGTCCGGTCCGCGTTTCCATGCCCTGGTGCGGCGCATATTGGACCGGGATGTATTGCGTTTCGTTGACAAGACGAAAAAAACCGAGGGTCGGATAGCAAAAATGTCTTCCCGCGTCCATGCCCCGGGGCGCAGGGCCGGAGGGCGTCGGCGTCGGCCCGCCCTATTCTCCCCGCTCCCGGTACAGGGCCAGATGGCGGCGGAAGGCCCAATCGTCCAGGGGCGGGATGCCGGCGGCAGCGGTTTTCCAGGACAGGGCCGCCGTCGTGTTGGCGTCGAACAGGCCGAAACTCAGGAACCGGAAGCCAAAGGCCCGAAGGCCCATGGAATCGGGCGCGCCATAGATGTTCTGCAGCCGCAAGGCCAGATAAAACTCCACAGGCTGCTCCGCTTCCGGCTCGGCCAGGACCAGCCGCATGATGAAGCGGCCGCCCGGGTCGAACAGAGACAGGCGGCGGCGGATGGCGTCGGGCTGGATTTCCAGCCGCATGCCGCCTCCGGAGATGTTGCGCAACTCGAGATCCGGCAGGGCCTGCCCCGGGTCCAGGCGCAAAAGCGGCGGTCCCCAGGAGGCGGGCACGGCAAAGCTGCCCCGGGCCTGCTGGATGGTGGCTTCATGCCACAATTCGAGTTCAAGGACAAAGGCTCTGGGCGGGTCCACCCGCAGGAAGGCCCGCTTTTGCTCAAGCTCGAGTCGCCCGGGCCAGGCCACGGTCATGTGGATGAATTCGTCGCTGGCCTTGCGGACAGCCTGGATGGGCGCCACGAAATTGTAAAAGCTGTGGTAGTCCTTGCGCGGGTCCAAACGCAGCCGGAAGTCGCAGGCCACGAGCTTGCCGACCCAGCCCGGGTTGGCCCGCACCAGGGCGGTCATTTCCAGTTCGATGCCGCGCCCCGGCGTGGCGGCCAGGATGGTGGCGTCGGTGGAGCGGGCGCCGGGATCGTCGCGTACGAAGCTGACCCGCATCTTGCTGCGCTGGGTCAGCGCCGTGTCGAACAGGGCCCGTATCTCGCCGGGGTTGACGATCCAGGTCACAGACGGCGGGGCGTTGCGCCGCGAGCGTTTGACGAGCAGGCCGGCCGCCAGGGCGAGAGCAACCAGGGAAAACAGGCCGACCGTCAAAACAATGGCCTCGCCCGAGGCATGGCCCGTATTGGTGGCGTCAAGCATCCGATCCCACCAGCCGGGATCGAAAAGGCTGAGGATGGCCGGAAGATCGCCAAGCAAATGGGGTACAAGCATATTCAGGTCATATGCGATCGTTGTCCCGGGCACAAGGGGCGGGGGTCAACCCGCGCTTTTTTTGAAGTGGATTTCCAGGCAGGCCAGGGCGGCCGGGGTCACGCCCGAAATGCGCCCGGCCTGGCCGAGGGTGCGGGGGGCAACGCGGGAAAGCTTTTCCACCGCCTCCCGGGAAAGGCCGGACACGGCGGCGTAGTCCAGGTCCGCCGGCACAGGCACGGTTTCCAGACGACCCATGCGTCCGGCCAGCTCTTCCTGGCGTTTCAGGTAGCCTTCGTATTTGACGCGCGTTTCCGCCTCCACGGCCGTTTCCGCCGGCAGTTCGCCCAGGGCCGGCCAGAAGCGGGCCAGATCCGGCAGCGCCGCCTGCGGCCGGCGCAACAGTTCGTCCAGACGCAGACTGCGGTCGTTGGGCCGCCCGCCCAGGGCCTCCCAGCCGGCATCGTCGCACGCGTCGGGCCGGACCCGCCGGCTGGCCAGCCCTTCCAGCACGCCGGCCAGGGCCTGCTCTTTGGCCGAAAACAGCTTCCATTGCCGGTCGCCGACAAGGCCCAAATCCCGGCCAAGCGGGGTCAGGCGGGCGTCGGCGTTGCCTTCGCGCAGCAGCAGGCGGTGTTCGGCCCGGGAAGTGAACATCCGGTACGGCTCGCTGGTGCCCTTGGTGACGAGGTCGTCCACCAGCACGGCCATGTAGGCCTGATCCCGGCGCGGCAGGAAGGGCGGGCGGCCGCTTCTGGCGCAATACACGTTGAGCGCCGCCCAAAGGCCCTGGGCGGCGGCCTCCTCGTAACCGGACGTGCCGTTGATCTGGCCGGCCAGGAAAAGGCCGGGCAAGGCCTTGGTCTCAAGGGTCGGCAGCAGCTGGACCGGGTCGGCGTAGTCGTATTCGATGGCGTAGCCGGGGCGCACGATGACGGCTTTTTCCAATCCCGGGATGGTGGCGATCATGGCCTTTTGCACTTCGATGGGCAGGCTGGTGGAGATGCCGTTGGGATAGATTTCCGGGCTGTCCAGGCCTTCGGGCTCCAGAAAGACATGATGGCGGTCGCGCTCGGGAAAGCGGGCCACCTTGTCCTCCACCGACGGGCAGTAGCGCGCCCCGGCGCCTTCGATGACGCCGGTGAAAAGCGGCGAGCGGTCGAAGCCGGCCCGGATGGCTTCGTGGGTGCGTTCGTTGGTGTGGGTGAGATGGCAGGGGACCTGCAGCAGCACCGGCCCCGGGCCGTGGAAGCTGAACCCCGGCGGCGGCGTATCGCCGGGCTGGGGCGTGGTGGCCGAGAAATCGATGCTTTTGGCCAGAAGGCGCGGGGTGGTGCCGGTTTTCAGCCGGCCAAGCGCCAGGCCGTGGCGGCGCAGGCTGGCCGAAAGACCGTCCGACGGCGGGTCGCCCAGCCGGCCGCCGCGAAGCGTGGTCAGGCCGATGTGGATGAGGCCGCCAAGGAAGGTGCCGGTGGTCAGCAGCACCGCCCGGGAAGGGAACACCTCGCCCGACCCGACCCGCACGCCGCCGGCCCGGCCGTCCCGGGCCAGGATTTCCTCGGCCGTGTCCTGGCGGACGGTCAGGTTGTCCTGGGCGAAGATATCGGCTTTGACCACCCGCATGTAGGCGTCGCGGTCGATCTGGGCCCGGGTGGCCCGCACGGCCGGCCCTTTGCTGGTATTGAGCGTGCGGAACTGGATGCCGGCGGCGTCGGCCCAAAGGCCCATCATGCCGCCCAGGGCGTCGATTTCCCGGACCATGTGGCCTTTGGCCAGGCCGCCGATGGCCGGATTGCAGGACAGGTGGCCGATGCGGTCGACGTTTTGGGTCACCAGCAAGGTGGCAAGGCCCAGCCGGGCGGCGGCCATGGCCGCCTCGCATCCGGCGTGGCCCGCGCCGACGACGATGAGATCAAAAGTCATACTAGGCAAACAGCACCCGGGCCATGACCTTGGCGTCGCCGATGGTTTTGGCAATGCTTGAGCGCTCGTTGGGCTGATGGGCGTTGTGTTCGAGGGTGGCCCAGACCACGGCCGGATAGCCGCGCCGGCGCAGGCAGGCGGCCACGGTGCCGCCGCCGATGCCCATGGGGCGGGGATTGCCGCCGTATTCGGCCCGGATGGCGTCCATGACCCGGCGCACGATGGGCGCGTTGTCGTCCGTTGCCGGAGCGGCCTGCTCCTTCTGGACAATCTCGTAGGCGATCGTGACGCCGCAGGCGGCTTCCACCTCGCGTCCGAGTGCACGGATGGCGGCCAGGATGTCGTCGAGGTTGTATTCGGGCAGGACGCGGCAATCGACGTAAAAGACGTCGCGGCCGGGGATGGTGTTGATGTTGTCCACGTTGGCTTCCTTCTTGGTCGGCTCGAACGTGGAGTTGGCCGGGTGGAACAGGGGATTTTTGGCCCCGAACCGTTCGTGGAGTTTGGGAATCTTGAGAATGAACAGGGCGGCGGCGGCAAGGGAGTTGATGCCCTGCTCCGGGGTCGAGGCGTGGCACTGGCGGCCGTTGACGATGATTTTGAGCCACAGCATGCTTTTTTCCGCCACCTCGACCATTTCGCTGGTGGGCAGGCCGAAGTCGGGCACGAGAAACAGGTCGTCCGGGCCGAAGAGGCCGTCATGGCGGGCGGCCACATAGTCCAGGCCGTACTTGCTGCCGGTTTCCTCGTCGGCGACGAAGAGCATGCCGTAGTTTATCGGCGGCGTGGCCTTGCCGTCGAGAATGGCCTTGCCGAGCAGGATGGCGCTGACCACGGCCTGCTGGTTGTCCTCGACGCCCCGGCCGTAGACGAGATCGCCCTCGACCGCCAGGGCGTACGGGTCCGTGCGCCACAGCGCCAGATCCCCCGGCGGCACGATGTCCAGGTGGGAGATGACCCAGAAGGTGCGGCTGGCGTCCGCGCCGGGCAGGACCAGGGCCATGTTCGGGCGGTGGCCGCAGGGGACGCGGGGGTCCGGGGCGTTTATCTCGCGGGGCTCGGGAAACCCCATGCCGGCCAGCAGCGTTTTCAGACGGTCGGCTTTTTCGCGCTCCCCGGGTCCGCCGTTGTCCGGCCCCAGGGCGGGGATGGCCGTGAGTTCGCGTTGCAGGTCGATGACGGCGTCGCGTTGGTTGCCGAGGCGGGCGAGCAGGGCGTCAGGCATAAAGGCTCCGGGCGGTTGTTGTGGCTGGGGATTGGCCGGAAGAACATAGCCGTTCGCCACCGTGATGGCAAACCGGCGGCGCAACGCAAAAAGCCGGGAGGCGCAAACCTCCCGGCGTGGATGCGGGAAAAGGAAGCAGGTGGCCTAGCGACCGCGGGCGGCGCGCTTGGAGGCCTTGAGGGGGTTGATATTGACCTTGCCGCCCTTGTCGACCTCGAGCTTCATGTGGGTGGCGAAGTTGCACACCTTCTGGGCCCATTTGCGTTCCGGCAGGGGATAGCTCTTGCAGTATTTGCCCCCATCCTGCTCGATGACACGCTCGCAGCCCTCGCATTTTTCCACGATGGGATGGCATTCAACGCCGTTGATGGTGATGACCTGGGACATGGGATAACCTCCGGGCCGCGCGGATGGGGCGCGGGAATAATTTCAGCGGAAAGCCAGCCTTTATTATGGAGTAAGGTCGCCTTGTCAAGAGGGGCGGCGGACAAGATCCGCGGCGGCGGCCCGAAAGGCGGCCAGCAGGGCGGGGTAGTCCAGCCCTGGGAATGCCCCGTCGCGGTAGAGTATCCTGCCGGCCGCCATGGTAAGCGTCACCTCGCCGCCACTTGCCGCATAGACCGCGTCGGAGATCGGATCGAAGGACGGGACGAGCTGGGGCCGGGTCAGGTCCAGGGCGCACAGATCGGCCGGGCCGCCTACGGCCAGCCGGCCCAATTCGGGCCAGCCTATGGCTGCCGCGCCGTCGCGGGTGGCCATGTCCAGGGCCGCGCCGGCATCCAGGGCCGTCGGATCGCCGGTGGCCACTTTCTGGAGCAGGGCGGCGGCGTTGGCTTCCGAAAAGAGGTTGAGGGCGTTGTTGCTGGCCGCGCCGTCCGTGCCGAGCCCCACCGTCACCCCGGCGGCGCGCAGGGTATGGACCGGGGCGATGCCGCTGGCGAGCTTCATGTTGCTTTTGGGGCAGTGGGAGACCGCCGTGTTGGTTGCGGCCAGGAGCGCCACGTCGGCCGCATCAAGGGCCACGCCGTGGGCAAGCAGCGTCTCCGGGCCAAGCAGGCCGAGTTCGTGCAGATAGGGTATGACGCGTTTGCCGTTGGCCTTTTGGCAGTCGTCGTTTTCCCGGGCCGTTTCGGCGGCGTGGGTGGAAAGCAGCAGGTTTCGCGACCGGGCGAACTCGCCGCAACGCGCGAGTGTCCGGCGCGAGCAGGTGTAGACGGCGTGGGGGAAGATGGCGGCCCGCAGCCGGTCGTGGCCGGCCAGCCGGTCGGCCAGCCCGGCGGCCGCAGCCAGGGCCGCGTCCGTGGTTTTGAAGCCGGCGTTCTCGATGTCGAACACGCCCTGGCAGATGACGGCCCGCATGCCGGAAGCCTCGGCCGCCTCGGCAATGGCATCGACAAAGAGGTAGGCGTCGAGAAAGCAGGTGGCGCCCGAGGCGAGCATTTCGGCGCAGGCCAGGGCGGTGCCGAGCCTGACGGCCTCGGGCGTCAGCCGGGCCTCGGCCGGCCAGATGTAGTCGGCCAGCCAGGTGGACAGCGGGGCGTCGTCGCAAAGGCCCCGGAAAAGCGTCATGGCCGCGTGGGTGTGGGTGTTCACCAGCCCCGGCAGGACCATGGCTCGGCCAAGGTCGAGGACTTCCCGGGGAGCGTGGGCGGCGCGGATTTGCCTTGCCGGGCCCATGGCCAGGATGCGGCCGTCGGCAATGGCCAGGGCGGCGTCCCGCAGGATGTCGCGGGCGTCGTTCTGGGTGACGACGACGTCGGCCGCAAGCAGGATGTCGCAGGGAGTGGGCGCGTTTGTCATGCCCCGGCTTGTAGCCCAGAGACGGCCGGCGGCCAAGCCCGGCTTGACCCCACTTCCCAAAATCCCTATCCGATTTCGGTTGGCAGACCGATTTTTCAAGGAGACGGCCATGGACCTGCGCACACTGATCCGCGATATCCCGGACTATCCCAAGGAAGGCATCCTCTTTTTCGACATCACGCCGCTGTTGGGCGATCCGGACGGTTTTCGCCGGGCCACCGACCTGCTGGCCGAGCGTTTTGCCCAGGCCGGGGCCACGAAGATTGTTGCGGCCGAGGCCCGGGGATTCATTTTCGGCGCGGCCCTGGCCTATAAGATGGGCCTTGGTTTTGTGCCGGTGCGCAAACCCGGCAAGCTGCCCTATAAGACCGTTTCCGTTTCTTATGATCTGGAATACGGCTCGGATACGCTGTGCATGCACGAGGATGCCCTGCTTCGGGGCGAGAAGGTGCTGGTCATCGACGACCTGCTGGCCACGGGCGGCACGCTTTCCGGCGTCATCTCGCTGGTGGAGCGCTTCGGGGCCGAAATCGCCGGCATCGGCGTCGTCATCGAACTGGCGTTTCTCAACGGCAAGGAACAACTGCGTTCCTATGGCTGCGAAAGCATTCTGCAAATCGCCTAGGCTTCCGGGGGACATATGAAAATCGGCATAATCGGCGGCAGCGGGCTGGACGACCCCAATATCCTCGACAATCCGAGCGATATGGAAGTCGACACCCCTTATGGATCGCCCAATTCGACGTTGCGCCAGGGCCGGATCGGCGGCAAGGATGTGGTGCTTTTGGCCCGCCACGGCCGGTCGCACACGGCCACGCCCACCCATGTCAACTACCGGGCCAACATCCATGCCTTGCGTACGGTCGGCTGCGCGGCGATCCTCTCCACCACGGCCGTGGGGTCGTTGCGCCAGGAGATCGGCCGGGGCGATCTGGTGATCCTCGACCAGTTTATCGATTTCACCCGGCGGCGGGCCCTGACCTTCCACGACCGGTTCGAGCCGCACAACCCGGCCCATACGCCCATGGCCGATCCGTTTTCCGAGCCGTTGCGGGAGCTGCTGGTCAAGGCCTGCCGCAAGTTCGGCTACCGGCATCACGACAAGGGGACGGTGGTCACCATCGAGGGGCCGCGGTTTTCCACCCGGGCCGAATCGAACATGTTCCGGGCCTGGGGCGCCGATGTCGTCAACATGAGCGTGGCCACCGAATGCGCCCTGGCGGTGGAGGCCGGCGTGCCGTACGCGGCCGTTGCCATGAGCACGGATTACGATTGCTGGAAGACGGATGAGCCGCCGGTCAATTGGGATGAGATTGTCACGATTTTCAAGGAAAATGCCGAGAAGGTGACGAGCGTGCTGATCGAGGTCATCAAAGAGATGTAGCCGCGGGCTGGCCGGCGGAACCACGCTTTGAGGCACGCGGGATCGCCGCAGGCGCATTGTTTTCGTTGCCGCGCGGCAGCCGGAAAAACGCAAGGGGATGCGACGCGTTGTCGTATCCCCTGTATATGATCGCACAGCCTGGAGCCGTGCTGCCGCTATTCGTACTTTTTGGCGTAGGCTGCGTCGTTGTAGAGCCCTTCGCCGTATTTGTCCCTGCCGAACGCTCCGATAATGCCCTGGCCTTCGGGCGAGGCCACAAAGTCGATAAAGCCGGCAGCCGGCTGCGAGGCCGGTTTGCCGCCGGTCTGGCCGCACAGGGCGTGGTAGGTGTTGACGAGCTTTTTGTCGCCGGAAAAGAGCACCGTGAGCCTGGGCATGCTCTTTTTCTCGGCCGCCCAGGTGCTGCTGTCGGTCATGAAGTAGCCGCCCTCGTTGTTGGCGCGGGCAAGCGTCGCGGTCATGAAGTCCTTGGTGACGATGTACCACTCGCCGGCCGGTTCCATGCCGGCGTCTTTCCAGGTGTCCATTTCCTTTTTGTGGGTGCCGGAATTGTCGCCGCGCGAAAAGAATTTGGCCTTGGACGCAGCGATTCTGGCGTAGGCGTCGGCGGCGGAGGCGGCTTTGGCGATGCCGGCCGGATCGGCCGCCGGGCCGACAATGAAGAATTCATTGGAGCCGATCAGCCTGGAACAGCCGGCCCAACCCTCGGCCAGGGCCTTTTTCTCGGCCGCCGGGGCATGGACCATGATCATATCCACTTCGCCCGCCTTGAGCATGTCCAGCGACTGGCCGGAGCCGGCCTTGACCCAATCCAGGCGGCAGCCGGCCTTGGCGCAGTAGGCCTCGCCAAGCTGCCGCAGCAGCCCCAGCTCGCCGGGGCTGCCGGTGGCCAGGGAAAAGGTCCGGGGGCCGGGGCCGTAGGCCTCCTCGACCTTGGGACCGGCCATGGCGGACGTGGCCAGAACCATGGACAGGGCCATTGCCGCAACAGTGCACAGCATTCGCATCTCGGGTGCCTCCCTTGTTTCTCGTTCTTGGTCTGACGACAGCGAAGATCCAGATATTCATCTGGAACTTGTCAATTTTTATAGGGTAAATCAATATGTTATCTATGACCGAAGAGCGTCCCGTCCGGCCGGTCCGCCGCACTCGGGACAATTTCCCTTCATCCCCTCCTGGACGGCGTCCGCAGAGGAAGCAGACAAGGGCTCCCCACGTCTGCATTCCTTCCGCTTCGTTTCCCTCCCCCTGCAACGATTTGTCACCGTTTCGCCACACGGCGATATCCTGATCGCCATGGACGGCGGGCATCGTGCCGTCGGAGTTCGCCCGAGGAAAGCAGGCAGGATATATGAAGCAAACCGCCAAAATGGCCGCTGTCGATCTGGATTTCCATTATGGCACGTTCAAGGCCCTGGAGGGCATTGACCTTGCGATTCCGGAGCATCAGGTCACGGCATTGATCGGCCCGTCGGGCTGTGGCAAGTCCACGTTTCTGCGTTGCCTAAACCGCATGAACGATCTGATCCCGGGAACGCGCACCACGGGCGACGTGCTGCTCGACGGCGAGAAGATCAACACCCCATCGCTTGACGTGGTGGAGTTGCGGCGCAAGGTGGGCATGGTGTTTCAAAAGCCAAACCCTTTTCCCAAAAGCATATTCGAGAATGTGGCCTATGGACTTCGGGTCAACGGCGTACGCGATACGGACTTCATTTCGGCCCAGGTGGAGAAGAGCCTGATCGCGGCCGGGCTTTTCGACGAGGTCAAGGACCGGATACATGATTCGGCCCTGGGGCTTTCCGGCGGCCAGCAGCAGCGGCTGTGCATCGCCCGCACGGTGGCGCTCGAGCCGGAAGTGGTGCTGATGGACGAGCCGGCCTCGGCCTTGGACCCCATCGCCACCCAGAAGATCGAAGAGCTCATCGCCAAACTCAAGCGCGACTATACCATCATTATCGTCACCCACAGCATGCAGCAGGCTGCCCGCGTTTCCGATCTCACCGCCTTTTTCTATATGGGCAGAATCATCGAGGTCGGTCCCACCGAGGCTGTCTTTACGCGTCCGGCCAAACAGCAGACCGAGGATTACGTGACCGGCCGGTTCGGCTAGTCCGCCAAACACGAGCCAGACGCGGGGCGTCGGGAGCGCACACTATGGAACCCAGATCGCATTTTCACGCCGAGTTGGACGCCCTCAAGGGGAGGGTCGTCGAATTGTCAAGCCTGGTCGAGGCCTCCCGGCAGGGGGCTGTCGACGCCTACTTCCGCCACGATCTGGTCGTGGCCAGACAGGTGATCGAGGCCGACCGGGCCATCAACCAGAAAACCTGCGACATCGACGAGACCTGTCTGCGGCTTTTGGCCCTGGAACAACCCGTGGCCCTCGACCTGCGGCGCATCGTCGGCTATGCACGGGCTGTCATCAACCTGGAGCGGCTGGCTGACGAGGCTGTCAAAATTTCCGAAGGAACCCTGGCCGGCGTCGGCCTGCCCGGTGATTGCGACATGGCCCTGGAAACCCTGGCCAACCATACGGGCCGCATGTTTTCCCTGGCCTCCCGGGCCCTTGCCGAAGACGACCTGGACGGCGCCATGGACGTGTGCCGCCTGGACGAACCGGCCAGGGAACTGGCCGTGTCCGCCATGCGCTGCATCACCGAGGCGTTGGCGAAGCAGCAGGCCGGACCCGAGGCGGCGGTGCGGGCCATCCTGGCCACCAGGAGCCTGGAACGCATGGGCGGACATGCCACGAATTTGGCGGAAATACTGGTCTTTATCATCAAGGGCGTGTCGCTGAGCCAACAGTGCCAGCCCCGATAACCGGCGTGTTTGAAACCCATGGTCCGAATGCCCTCCAGTTGCCGTGATGTTGTGGCGGCCTGCCGGGTGCCGCTTGCCTGCGCCCTGGACCTCCTGTTGGCTGACGTCCGGGTGCGGGTGCGTTCCAACTCCCGGGAACTGGTCGAGGCCCTGGCCGGGCGTTACCGGGAGTTTGCGGGCGACGGCGGCCCGGCTGACGTCGAAATCGCCCTCATCGAAGCTGCTCCCCCGGCGCACAGCCTGCCGTTTCGGGTCCGGGACGACGGGGTGGGCAAGGAAGAGTTCCTGGATTTTCCGGACGGCCGGGTGGTGCGCAAGCGCCGTACAGGCCTGTGGATCGTTTTCGGCGCGGCCGGCGACCACATCATCGGCCCTTGCCGGCGCAACCTCGATCAGGTGGCAAACTGCATCAACGCCCGGTTCATGGATCGCCAGCTCCGGGCCGGGGCGCGGCTGTTCCATGCCGCCGGCGTGGCCCTCGGCACGTCGGGACTGGCCATCGCCGGGTTTGCCGGAGCGGGAAAATCCACCCTGGCCCTGGAAATCATGCGGCATGGGGCGGATTTCGTTTCCAACGACCGGGTGCTCGTCGGCCCCGGGGCCGGCGGCCTCCTCCTGACGGGAATCCCCCGCCAGCCCCGGGTCAATCCCGGCACGGCCCTGGCCAACGACAGGCTGGCCCCGGTCGTCCTGTCCGAGGCGGAACGCGCGGTCTACAGCCGCCTCCACCCGGATGAGCTGTGGCAGGTGGAGCGGAAATACGACGTGCCCATTGCCGAATGTTTCGGTCCCGGCCGGTTTCGGCTGAGGGCCGGACTCCGGGCGCTTGTCGTCCTTGGCTGGCGTCCCGGCGGCGGCGATATGCGCCCGGCCTGGACGGATATCGGCTCCCGGCCGGAGCTTGCGCCGGCTTTCATGAAGGATCTTGGCGTGTTTTTTGAGAGCGGACCGCGTCCGGCCCGGGCCGAGGAGTACCATGCGCTGCTCGGCCGATGTCCCGTGCTGGCCATCGACGGCGGGGTGGATTTCGCCGGGGCGGCGTCGTTGTGTCTCGACCTGCTGCGGATGCCGGACGATCCCTGCCGCGCCTGCGCCTGACCCTTCCCTTTTTTTTGTATTCGCGACAAAGGAACGTCTGTGCCTGATGCCAAATCCTCCGCGCGCGTGACCATCTCCCGCACCGTCAGCCTGCCCGACCTTTCGCGCTCGGCGCTCTACCGCCGCGCCCCGGAGCTTGGCCCCCGGATTCTGTTTTTCAGCGGCGGCACAGCCCTGCGCCATCTGAGCGAAACACTCATCGAATACAGTTCCAACACCATCCACCTCATCACCCCGTTCGATTCCGGCGGTTCCTCGGCCGTGCTGCGCCGGGCGTTTGCCATGCCGGCCGTGGGCGACATCCGAAACCGCATCATGGCCCTGGCCGATCGCTCCATCACCGGCAATCCCGCCGTGTTTGAGCTGTTTGCCCACCGTCTGCCCAAGGATGCCTCCCAGGAGGATCTGGCCAGACGTCTCGGACGGATGATCGCCGGGGACGATCCGCTCGTGCGCCGCATTCCCGACCCCATGCGCAAGATCATCCGCACCCATCTGCGTTTTTTCGAGGACCACCGGCCCGAGTCCTTTGATCTGCGCGGGGCCAGCATCGGCAACTGCATCCTGACCGGCGGCTATTTCAACTACAACCGCATGCTCGATCCGGTCATCTACCTCTTCATGCAGCTCGTCGAGGCGCGCGGCGTGGTGCGCCCCATCGTCAACGGCGATCTGCATCTGGCCTGCGAACTGGAAGACGGCCGGGTGGTCATCGGCCAGCACCTCATGACCGGCAAGGAGGCCGAGCCCATCGCGTCGCCCATCAAGCGGATGTGGCTGACGGCCGATCTGGCCGACCCCACGCCGGTCACCGTGCGCATCCGGGAAAAAATCGACACGATCATCCGCCAGGCCGACGTCGTCTGCTATCCTTACGGCAGTTTTTATTCGAGCCTGCTGGCCAATCTGCTGCCCCAGGGCGTCGGAGACGCCGTGGCCGCCACGGGTTGTCCCAAAATCTACATCCCCAACCTTGGGCACGATCCCGAACAACGCGGTCTGACCGTGGCCGGCCAGACCGCCCGGCTCCTGGCCGCCCTGGAAACGGGCTGCGCCAGGGCCTGCCGCCGCGAGGACCTGCTGCGCTTCGTGCTCGTGGACAGCAAGCAGGGGCGCTACGAGAATCCCCTGGACATCCCCGCCATCCGGCGGCTCGGCGTCGAGGTCATCGACGCCCGTTTCGCCCGCCAGGACAACCCCGCCCAGGCCGACAGCCGCAAGGTGGCCGAACTGCTCCTGTCGCTGACCTGATACCCTATTTTAAAACACAACGTCAGTTGTGTTTTAAAAACATACAACTATTGGGCGTGACCCAAGTCTATCGCAAGCTCAGGCCGATTCGGCCTGGGCCTTGAGGAATTCGCCGAGGGCCTTGTCTTCCTTGGCGATATGGTTGAAGAACCACTCCTTGAGGAAAGCCAGCACGGCGGTCAGCAGTTCCCCGGAGGCCACGTTGAAAGCCTTTTCTATTTCAAAGAAGATGACGTGGTTGACGAATTGCTCGTGTTGCTCGCGATGCTCTTCCAGGCCGGGGTACCCTCGGTCGAGCATCAAATCGGCTTCCATGGCGAAATGGTCGTTAAGGTACTTCCGCAGGAAACACAGCGAGTTGTTGGCAGCGGTGTCGTCGCCGCTGTCCTTTTCCGTTTCCAGGGCATTTATCAGCCCCACAATGGCGCGGTGCTGTGCGTCGATGGCCTCGACGCCGATGGACAGGGAAGCATCCCATTCGATCATGCGCGGCTCCAAAGCAGCTTGGGTGGCGGCCGATACGCCAGAGGAACCGGCCGAAACAATTTCTGGTATGCCGGCATAGTGCCATGGCCTTGCGGCAAGTCAAGCAGGCAGGAGGCGGCGGGCGGCCGGTCGGCGCGCGGATTCGGATGGCGGGGCGATCGGGCGTCGGCGAGGGCTGTTTTGTGAAAAAGGGTTCCCAAAAAGGCCTTGTATTGGCTATGTTGCCTTCTGGCGACCGACGTTGCCATCGAAAACCAGGAGCCTGCCATGCGCCGCATCCCTCTCGCCGCTTTTTGTCTCGTCGCTTTGACCCTGGCCGCTACGGCGTGCCGGACAACCACCCCGGCCCGTCCGGACTCCCTGACAGCCCGGCCGGCGGCCGCCTCGCCACTGGCCGGATCGCAGCAACTCGTCCTCGTCGTGTCCGGCGGGTTTGACGACAATCAGGCCCGGCTGCGTCGTTTCGAACGGCCCGGCCCCGGCGCTCCCTGGCGGCCTGTCGGAGACGACGTGGCCGTGACGCTTGGGAAAAACGGCATGGCCTGGGGTCGGGGACTGCACGGAACGACTCTTGGCGACGGCCCGGCCAAGGTGGAGGGCGACGGACGATCCCCGGCCGGCGTCTTCGCCTTTGGCACGGCCTTCGCCTACCAGCCGGAAGATCTCTGGAAGCCGGCGAAGATGCCCGTGCACCGGGTAACGAACCAGACGGTGTGCGTGGAAACCGCCAATTCCGCCTGGTATAACCGTATCGTGGATGAAAACACCGTGCCGGCCGTGGACTGGACCTCGCCGGACCGCATGCTTCGGCCCGACGGCCTGTACCGCTACGGCCTCATGGTCGAACACAATGCCCCGGATACCCGGCCCGGCGGCGGTTCGTGCATCTTCCTCCACCTGTGGCGCAGGCCCGGCGCTCCTACCGTCGGCTGCACCGCCATGAACGAGCCGGCCATGCTGGCCGTGCTGGCCTGGATGGACGCCTCGAAAAAACCCCTCCTGATGCAACTGCCCCGGGCCGAACTGGCCCGTCTCGCCCCGGCCTGGGGCGCTTCGGAGCTGGCAGAGCAGGGAGGGAAATGAAGATGCAGGCAGAGATGGAGGGAGAAACAAAGAAATCGGGGCGCTGCCCCGAACCCCGCCGGGGGGAATAATTCCCCCCGGACCCCCCTGACGGGTTGCAGGGGGCGACGCCGGGAGGCTGGAGCGATACGGAATCCCGGTTTTTAGAAACGCTGCCAACCCGGAACCCCGTCGCGTCAGGTTGCCGGGCGGCAGCGTCGGCGCGCCAAGCCATACCACCCCCCGCTATACAGGGGGTCCGGGGGGGATGATCCCCCCCGGCCGCCGGAGGCACTCTTTCTCTTTTTGTCTCTGTCGGTTTTTACGACGCAGGCAGGGGCTCGGTGTCTTTGCCTTGTTTTTTCAAGGCGAAGTTGAGCAGCTTATGGGCTTCGACGAAGGTTGGCGACAGGCGCAGAGCCAGCCGCGAGGCTTTTTCGGCTTTGTCCCAGCGTTGCCAATCGAGATAGACCCGCCCCAGATTGAAGTAGAGGTTGGGGTCGGATTTGGCGAATTCCACGGCCCGCATGAAGTATTGCTCGGCGATGTTGAACCGGCCGAGTTTGCGAAGCACGATGCCGATGCGGTTATACAGGTGGATCTGGTCCGGTGAAAGGTCGATGGCCTCGTCCAGGTAGGAGAAGGCCTCTTCGTACATTTCGGCGGCGATCAGGATGTCGGCGATTTGTTCGCGCAACTCCGAATCGTTCTGGTATTCCCGGGACAGTTTCCACAGGATCTGTTTGCCGCCTTCCTTGTTGCCGGCCTCGATCAAGGCCTTGGCCTCGGCCAGCAACCGTTCGGTCCGCTGTTCCTTTTCAGCGATGTAGTCCTTGGCTTCCTCGACAACGGTGGCCTGCAGTTCGCCGAGCAGGCCGACCAGGATCTCGGCCAGTTCTTTTTCGCTGCCGGGCTTGTAGCTGAGAATCAGCGGGTAGACTTTGCGCAGATTGCGGTCGCCGTTGAGCAGCAGCACGGCGTCCGTGATGAGTTTGGAGAACTCCTCACGTTCCGACTTCATAAGCGACGCGCGCAAAACGGCCAGGAGGGCCTCATACAAGGCCGACACGGCAGGCAGGGGTTTGCTCTGCTTGAGGTAGGACCCCACCTTGTTGATTTGGGCTCTGGCTTTGATCAGTTCGGCGGACATAGCTTCCCGGCGCAGTGGCGCTTCTGGTTATTTTCCCGTTTCGCGGCGCACGAGGTTGCGAAAGCGGGCGAAGAAATACCGGCTGTCGTGGGGACCCGGCGCGGCCTCCGGATGATACTGGATGGCGATGACGGGTTTTTTCTTGTGGGCAAACCCTTCAAGCGTGCCATCATTTAAATTGACATGGGTCAATTCTACGTCGGACAGGGTTTCGATGTCCACGCAAAAACCGTGGTTTTGCGAGGAAATTTCGATTCGTCCGGTCTCCAGGTCCTTGACCGGATGGTTGAGGCCGTGGTGGCCGAACTTGAGTTTGTAGGTCTTGCCGCCGAGGGCCAGCCCGAGCAGTTGGTGTCCCAGGCAGATGCCGGCCAGGGGATATTCGTCCACGAGCACCGCGGTGGTGTGGACAAGGTCGGTCAGGGCGGCCGGATCGCCGGGGCCGGGCGACAGGAAGATGGCGTCGGGGCCCAGGCGGCGCACCGCCTCGGCCGAGGTGGTGTAGGGCACCACCAGCATGTCGAAGCCCTGGGCCGTCAGCAGCCGCAGGATGTTCCACTTGATGCCCATGTCGAACACGACCAGCCGCGGGCCGGCGCCGGGCCACTGGTAGCGGCCGTCGACGATGGCGGCGGGCTTGATCTCCGTGCCGGTCCAGACAAACGGGGCGTCGCAGGATACGCGGTCGGCCAGTCCCAGGCCTTCCATGGACGGCAGTCCCCGGGCCGCGTCCACGAGCGTGTGGGGATCGGCCACGTCGGTGGAGATGTAGCCGCGCATGGCCCCGTGCAGGCGCAGATGGCGGGTCAGCGCCCGGGTGTCGATGCCCTCGATGCCCATGACGCCCTGGCTTTCCAGGTAGGCCGGCAGGGTCATGGTGGAACGCCAGTTGGAGGGCTCCTTGCAGCATTCCTTGACGATGAAGCCGGCCACGCGGATGGCGGCCGATTCCACGTCGTCGGGGTTGATGCCGTAGTTGCCGATGTGGGGATAGGTCATGCACACCATCTGTCCGGTGTAGGACGGGTCGGTGAGCACTTCCTGATACCCGGTCATGCCGGTGTTGAAGATGACTTCGCCGCCGGTTCGGCCCTCGCCGGTAAATGTGTGGCCGTGAAAAAGGGTGCCGTCTTCGAGGGCCAGGATGGCTTTCATGCGTGTCTCCGAAAGGGTTCGCCGTGGGCCGCCTGGGGCGGCTGCGGGCTGGGTATGGCGGAACGGGGCCGGCGCTGCTCGGGGGCCGGGCGCGCCGTGATCGCGCTCAATTAAGGTCTCTTGCCCCGACAGGCAAGCCCCAGTTCGATGAGCCGGGCGATTAAATCCGGAAATTCGAGCCCCGCCGCCCTGGCGGACCGGGGCAGCAGGCTGGTCGGGGTCATGCCCGGCAGGGTGTTGACCTCGAGCAGCATGGGGCCTTTGTCGGTCTGGATGAAATCCGCCCGGCTGTAACCCGACAGTCCCAAGGCCTCGTGGGCGGCCAGGGTGATGCGGCCCAGGGCCTCGGTGAGCGAGGCTTCGATGGGGGCAGGGCAGAGTTCTTCGGCTGCGCCGGGTTCGTATTTGCTGGCGTAGTCGAAAAATTCCCCGGCCTTGGGCCGGATCAGGATCGGCGGCAGGGGGGCGCCGCCAAGCACGGCGCAGGTCAGCTCCGGGCCGCTGAGGCCTTCCTCGATCAGCGCCGCATCGCCGGAAGCGAAAATGCGCTCCAGCGCCGCCGGCAGATCGGCCGGGTCGCGCACCAGCGACATCAGGATGCTCGACCCGCCAAGGTTGGGTTTGACAAACCACGGAGGCCCGAAATCCGGCACAAAGGCCCCGGCGCTGCGATCCGGCACAAAGGCCCAGCGGGGCGTGGCCAGCCCGGCTTTTTCAAAAAGCTGCTTGGAGGCGGCCTTGTTGAGCGCCAGAAACGATCCGGCCGGACCACTGCCCTGGTAGGGCACGCCGGCCGCATCGAGCAGGGCCTGGGGCAGGCCGTCTTCGCCGGGCGCGCCGTGCAGGTTCAAAAAGGCGAAATCGCAGGTCCGGGCCGTGGCCACAAAACCCGGGAAATCCCGGGACAGGTCGCAGGACACGACCTCGTGGCCAAGGGTCAAAAGGGCCTGCCCTATCTGGGCCGCGCCGGACAGGGAGACGTCGCGTTCATTCGACCAGCCTCCCGCAACCAAAAGTACTTTCATGGATAGCCATGCCCAGGGTTTCGGCCAGGGCGCGCTCGATGGCCTCGGCCTGTTCAAAGGATTCCCGGATGCGGGCCCGGATGAAGTCGGTTTTGCCGTAGCGCACGAGCAGGTCCTCAAAACGCGCTTCCAGGGTGACGATCTGGTTGTGCTTGACCCGTTTGTCGCTATAAATGATCGCCAACGGCAGGAAATTTCCCCGCAGGTCCAGCGGGTGGGGCCAGGAGACGTGGCACAGCACGCCCTGGGACAGGGCCGGATTGCCCGTCAGTTCCTGTACCCAGGCCGCGCCGAGCTGGCAATGGTTGCCGCCGTGGTTGATGGTGTAAGTCTTGGCCAGATCGTGCAGCAGTGCCGCCGCCCGGACTTCGGCCACCGACACCGGCAGCCCGGCCCGGACCGCGCCTTCGGCCAGAGTCGTGGCCAGACAGGCCACAAGCGCGCTGTGGGCCCGGATGTTCGGCAACATGCCGTAGGCGTCCCACAACCGACGGCACTCCTCGTCCGTCGGCACGAAGGAAACCCGGGGCGGCTCGGTCAGCACCGGCCCCGGTTCGGACACATCGGCGGAAAACCGCCGGCTTGGATCTCGGGTGTGTTCAGACATGGAAAAACGCCGTGCCGCAAGGATCAGTTATGGCGCATCCCCGGCACCCGTCCTGATAGCAACCCATCGCCAAAAAGCAAAGGCCGACGTGCCCGTCGCGGCCCGTTCGGAACGGAAAGGCTCATGAAAAAATACCGCGTGCGCTATGAAACGAAAATACTGGAGCCTGTGGAAGGCGCCGAGATCGTCGCCGCCTCGGGCAAAGGCCAGGCCATGTTCGCCGCCCAGGCCCGCATCCACCCCACAGCCCGCACCGACGAACCCTATTTCCACTTTGAGCCCCTGAGCATCCGGCGTCTTGACGCGCCGGATAGCTACGAGGTCGTTTACCGTTCCAGAGTCGAAAACGACGTGGCCGGAGAAATCGACGTCACAGCCGAAGACGCCGCCAAGGCCGCCGCCAAGGCCCGCTTTGCCGTCCACCAGGAACTCATCCCGCCAAAGTGCTTTAAGGCTCTGGAAGTTGTTGAAATTGATGAATGACGATGGCTTGAGGATGCCTCCGGCGGCCGGGGGGGATCATCCCCCCGGCCGCCGGAGCACTCTTCGTCTTTATCTTTAATCATCGTTATCTTTATCATCCCCTCGCCCGCATCGCCGGCCCGCCGTTTTGACAACATCAGCCGGGATGCGCATATTTCGCCTTGGCGACGGGAGGTTCCCGTCGCCCACCGAGAACCGCCACGGAGGAGCTCATGTGTCTTGCCGTTCCCATGGAAATCACCGCCATTCATGACAAGGTCGCGGATGTGGAAATTGGCGGCGTCACCCGTCAGGTGCGCCTCGATCTCATTGACGCGGCCCCGGCCATTGGCGATTTCGTCATTGTGCACGCCGGGTTCGCCATCCGTCGCCTTGACCGCGAAGACGCCATCGAAACCATCAAGCTTTTCCAGGAAGGCCTGAACCTTGAACTCATTTGACGCATTCAAGGACCCCGCCCTGTGCCGGGCGCTTCTGGAGCGTCTGACCGCCGAGGCCACGGAGCCTTTTCGTTTCATGGAGGTCTGCGGCACCCACACTGTCGCCATTTTCCATTCGGGGCTGCGAAACCTGCTGCCGCGAACCATCACCCATCTGACCGGCCCGGGCTGCCCCGTGTGCGTCACCCACGAGTCCGAAGTGGCCGCCTTTCTCGATCTGGCCGGCCGCAACGACGTCATCGTCGCCACCTTTGGCGACCTCATGCGCGTGCCCGGCCCCAAAGGCCGGAACCTCAAGACCGCCAAGGCCGACGGGGCACGTGTGGAAGTCGTCTACTCGCCCATGGACGCCCTGGCCCTGGCCGCCGCCAACCCCGGGCAGACCGTCGTCTTCCTCGGCGTCGGTTTCGAGACCACCGCGCCGGCCGTGGCCGCCACCATCAAACTGGCCCGTGAGCAAAACCTCAAAAACTTCCGGGTGCTCAGCTTCCACAAACTCGTGCCGCCAGCCCTGGAAATTCTTCTGGCCGACCCCGACATCGACGTGGACGCCTTCATTCTGCCCGGCCATGTCTCTGCCGTCATCGGCGCGAGGCCCTACGCCTTTGTGGCCGAGAAGTACCGCGTTCCGGCCGTTATCGCCGGCTTCGAGCCCCTGGACATCCTGTCCGCGCTGCTCGATGTCGCCGCCATGCGCCGCGATGGCGCCCCGGCCGTGCACAATACCTATACCCGCGTGGTGGCCGAGGACGGCAATCCCGTGGCCCGGGCCGTCATGCACGAAGTCTTTGCGCCTGCCGACGCCCTGTGGCGCGGACTGGGCAGAATTCCCCAAAGCGGGCTCGTCATCCGCGACGAATTTGCCGATTTCGACGCCATGCGGCTCCCCGGCGTCAGCCTCAAGGAAACGCCGCCATTGGCCGGCTGCCGCTGCGGCGATGTCCTCAAAGGGAAAATGGCTCCCAACCAGTGTCCGCTTTTCGACAAGGCCTGCACCCCCGCAACCCCCGTAGGCCCCTGCATGGTCTCTACCGAGGGCGGCTGCGCCGCATATTACAAGTACCAGTTGGAGTTGTAGGGGGCGTCAAGCCTGCCCTGCGGGAAAATCCCGTTACAGGCGGGGGGCGACAGATTGATGCGGCCGTGCGCTTTACGCGCATGCCGGCTCCGGGATCGCCGCCCCCTCCTGCCGCGTCACCCGAATACCCTTTGTTGCACGATGCGCCGTGACGTAACGCATGGCAACCGGAAGGCATGGGATTGCCGCCCCGGCGTCACCCTGTCGTCGCATTTTCCGGCCATAAGCGGCGGACGGCATAATCCTGCAACCAAGCGGTATGGAAAACATGACAAACAAGTGGGGCAGGCGTCTTCAGGACGCCTTTTTCGGCCTGATCCACGGCAACCGTCTGGTCTACAACACCTGCTGGGAAGACCCGCGGCTGGACAGGCGGCTTCTGGGACTGGGGCCGGATTCCAGGGTGGCGGTCATCACCTCGGCCGGGGACAACGCCCTGGATTATCTGCTCGACGGCCCGGTCTCGGTCGACTGCGTGGACATGAATTTCCGGCAAAACGCCTTGCTCGAACTGAAGCGGGCGTTGTTTCTCCATGGCCGTTTCGAGGAATTGTTCGCCTTTTTCGGCGACGGGGGCGGCCCGGGCTGCGCCGGGGCATACGCCCGGATACGCGGCGCGCTGCCCCCCTATGCGGCTGATTTCTGGGACGAAAACATCGGGTACTTCAAGTCGGGCCGGCTCGGCCGGTCTTTTTATTACCATGGGGCGTCCGGCGTGGCGGCCTTTCTCTTTTCCAGACTCATAAGCGCCGTCAAGCCGCGTCTTCGCCGGGATCTGCCGCGTCTCTTGGCAGCGCAAAGCCTCCAGGCCCAACGTCGGGTCTTTGAAGCCCTCGAACCGGTCTTCTGGGACCGTCTGAGCCGCTGGCTGGTGGCCCGGCCGGCGCTCATGGCCCTTTTGGGCGTGCCCGGGCCCCAGATCCGGCTGATCCAGGACTCGCATCCCGGGGGGCTCGAAGGCTACGTGCGGGACAAGGTGCGCCGGGTGTTCACGGAATCGCCCATGGCGGAGAACTATTTTTGGCGCGTCTATCTGACCGGCCGCTACACGCGGGAGTGCTGCCCGCAGTACCTGAAGGCGGAGCATTTCGAAACCATCCGTGGCCGTCTGGCCCGGCTTTCGGCCCACACCGACACGTTAAGCGGCTTTTTGCGGCGAACCCCCGGACCCTATACCCATTTCGTGCTGCTCGACCACCAGGACTGGCTGGCCCATCACGCCCCGGCCGCCCTTGACGAAGAGTGGGCGCTCATTTTGCAGACGGCGGCTCCGGGCGCAAAGATCCTTATGCGATCGGCCGGGCTCGATGTGGCCTTCGTTCCGGCCAGGGCGCGGCAGCGGTTGCGGTTTTTTCCGGAACTGACCGAGCCCCTGCATGCCGTTGACCGGGTCGGCACCTATGGCAGCCAGCATCTGGCGGTGGTGGGGGGATGACCCGCGAGGCGGCGCATCCGTTGTTGGGATATTATCGGCTGCACGCGCGGCTCTATGACGCCACGCGCTGGAGTTTTCTGTTCGGCCGGGAACGGCTGGTCCGGCTTGCCGCCCAGGCTGTGGCCGGGGAAAACGGCGGGCAGGGACGGCAGGTGGTCGAGGTGGGCTGCGGCACGGGGCGCAATCTGCGCCGGCTGTCCCGGCTTTTGCCCGGGGCCGGGATCACCGGCATCGACCTGTGCCCGCCGATGCTCGCCCGGGCCCGACGGGCGCTCGACGGCCAAAACGGGCGGGTGCGGCTGGCCTGCACGGCCTACGGACCGGCGGCGCTGCCGGCGGGCTCGGTTGACCTGATCGTCTTTTCCTACGCCCTGTCCATGTTCAACCCAGGATTTGCGGAGGCCCTCGAGGCGGCCCGGGACCATCTGCGTCCCGGCGGCATTATTGCCGTGACCGATTTCGACGTCACGCCCGCTCCCTGGTTTGAAGCCTGGATGCGGGTCAATCACGTGCGTATGGAGGGGCATTTGCGGCCGGCTATCGCCGCCCGGTTCGACGTCGTCCACCAGTCGTCGCACCCGGCCTATGGCGGGCTGTGGCGCTATTTCCGTCTGCTTGGCCGGACGCCGGGGCATGGCGGCTGATGCCGCGCCCCGGCGTCTGTAGCGGCAGATTGCGGGAAGGGATGGCGGGCGGGTTTCCCGCGGGAACAGGCAGCGACCGTTTCAGGGCGCCCGTCAGGCGGGCACTGCTTCGGCCGCGGCATACTGGTCCAGGAGTTCCTGGAAAAGCTCGGCCACGGACACCACCGAAGTCACCCGCCAGGCGTTTTTGCCGGCAAAGGCAAAGCCGTACTTGAGCCGGCCTTTTTTGGCGTTGGCCAGGGCCAGGGTGATGCAGTAGGGGGCTTTCTGATAGTCGCAGGTATGGATGCAGCGGTAGGGGCACACCGAGGGCCGCTTGCCGCCGGCTGCGGCGCTGTCGAGAAAGTCGTTGTGGATGGCCCGTCCGGGCATGCCCACCGGGCTTTTGATGATGACGACGTCCTTTTCCTCGGCGTCGATGTAGCTCTGTTTGAAGCGCTCGTCGGCGTCGCATTCATGGGTGGCCACGAACCGGGTGCCCATCTGGACGCCGGCCGCTCCCAGCTTGATGAAGCGGCGGATGTCCGCCCCGGTGTAGACGCCGCCGGCGGCGATGACCGGAATGGGCTGGCCGTTGGGGGCCTTGTAGGGGGCAACCCCGGCCACGACCTCGGCAACGAGATGTTCCAGGACGAACGCCGGATCGTCTATTTGCTCGGCTTTGAAACCCAGGTGGCCTCCGGCCATGGGGCCCTCCACCACGAAGGCGTCAGGCGTGCGGTCAAAGCGCGACAGCCATTTTTTGCAGAGGATGACGGCGGCCCGGGCCGAGGAAACGATGGGCACGAGCTTGGTTTTTGAGCCTTCGGTCAGGTAGGACGGCAGATCGAGCGGCAGTCCGGCCCCGGAAAAAATGGCATCCACATTTTCCTTGATGGCTGTTTTGACCAACTCGGCAAAGTTGGCCATGGCCACCATGATGTTGACGCCGATGGCTCCGGTGGTGACGGCGCGGGCGGCCCGGATTTCCCGGGCCAGGGCCCGGTTGTTGGCCTCGACGTAATTCGAGGAGAAATCCGGTTCGTTCATACCGATTCCGGCAGCCGAAATGACGCCGAAGCCGCCGGCTGCGGCAACGGCGGCGGCCAGGCCGGAAAGCGATATGCCAACGCCCATGCCGCCCTGAATGACGGCCCTGGCTATGGAGAGGTCGCCGATGGTCAAGGAAGGAAACGACAAGCGGGCTCCGAATGTTGCGTGTGGGGCGGGATTGCCAGCCCTTCCGGGGAGGGGCGTCACGACGGTTGCAAGATATGCCGCAAAACACGAACGAACCAGTCCTTCGCGACGGCGGCAAAAGACGCCACACCGGACGGAGGCACCCGGCCGGCCGCATTCGGAAACGCAACGGATCCGAATCCAGGCTCCCTGTCTTGCGATCGGGAGCCTACGCAAAATGCCGGGAGCAGACAACTGTTCCCGGATCGAACCGACGCGTCCCTATAACGTCATATCGGCCGTTCTGGCAATGGGATGTTTGCCCCTTCCCCGTTGCGATCGTCCCGGACAGTCTGTCAGGGCCGCATAGGGCGGGTGTTTGGCGCACGGGATTGGTTTTTTGAGGCCCGGCCAGGGAATTCCACCGTTGTTTTGGGGCGAGTGCCCGGAGCGTCTGCCGTGCGCACCCCGGGCGGCCTTCTTGTGTCGCAAAGCCCTTGCCCCGGCGCTTGGCGGGGAGCGGGCAGTCTGTCCGAATGTGCCCAATTTCACAGGGGAACGGTCGTTGTCCCCGTTTTCTCAAGATGTTTATTCCTCAACGCCCCTCCTTGCGGTGGGAGGAATTTTTTTTTGGCCTGTAATTGCAGGGATTTTTCGTCTTGCATGGCTGTTGCTGTTTCCGGGCTTTGGTTTTCCAGGGGGCGGACGACAACTTTCCGTTTTTACATCGACTTGGTGAGGTTTTAACGGTGTTTTGGGGCTTGAAGGCAATGTTCACGTTTTGTCCGTGTTTTAAAATAGTAAATAAATAAAATATGTTATACTTTAAGATTGGCAAAGGGCGTCCCGTGCAAGCCTGATTGCGGGCAAAGTGGTCTGGTGAGAGTCCGCAGTCTCTGTTAGGATAAGGCTGTTTTTTTCAATCTTGACGAGGGCTGGGAAATATGTTTATAAGCACTCCGCCAGCGTGTTACGGTTCTTTGAAAGTATGGCACGTAGTGCACGGGTTGCCGCTGCAAGTGTCTGTTTGATACAAGATGTTGGATGGCTTGTGATATATTTAGCAATGCAAGTTGTGAAAAAAAGAGCGTTGTAGGCATTTTTCTGCAGGAAAATGCACGGTGTGCAAGGCATCTACCCCAGTAAAGGCAGGATAAGATGCAATGCCACTGTTTCAATTTGTATGTTTGAAATAAAATCTGCAATAAAAAATATTATTTCCAACCTAAAAATATTAGTATGTAACTGTAAATGTGTTGATATTTTTGGAATATGCTCTTTGTTGGTTTGTGTATATGTTCAGTTCGTCTTGTTTGAATTTTGAATTGCTATGCTTTGTTGTTGGATTTTCTCTCGTTGTGGGAGATGAAAGGATATGGATTCGTGGCAGAGTGTGTGTTGTTTGGTTTTGTATCGGTCGATAGCGTGACGAGGAGAGTAGCGGGGCGCTTATGAACGAATTGTATCTTGGGCAGATCGCCTTCGCCTTCTACACCCTGATCGCCCTGGCCGGCGGCGTGACAGCCGTTTCGGCGGCCAGTCTGGTCAGGGCCATGTTGGGGCTGGTCGTATCCCTGTTCGGCGTGGCCGGACTCTATCTGCTGCTCCTGGCCGAGTTCGTGGCCTTGATGCAGATCCTTATTTATGTCGGGGCGGTCACCGTCCTGATCTTTTTCGCCATCATGCTCACCCGCGCCTCGGCCGATGGCGGCGAGGCCGAGGGGCCCGGATTTGCCGGCAGTCTGCGGGGCATCCTGGTGGTGCTCGTTCCCTGCGGCATCCTGGTGCCGTTTCTGGCCGTTTACGGCGTGGCCGGGTTTCCCACCCCGAAAAACGTCGATCCGGCCCAGCTTGGCGCCGGATTGCTCGGCCCCTTTACGCTGGCCTTTGAACTGATCTCTGTCGTGCTTCTGGCCGCCATGGCCGGAGCGGTGCTGCTGGCATTTGAAAAGCGAGGCGCCAAATGAATCCGATCCTGTATTATCAGGCCGTGGCCGTGGTGCTGCTGGGGCTCGGGCTGTATGCCCTGGTGGCCCGGCGCACCCTTGTCGGCATGCTCATCGGCGTGGAGCTGATGCTCAACGGCGCCGGCCTTTCCATTGTGGCCGCCGCCCAGCTCACGCCCATGGATGCGGTCCTCGGGCAACTCGGGGCCCTTCTGGTCATGGGGCTCGCCGCTGCCGAGGCCACGCTTGTGCTGGCCATCGTCCTGGTGGTTTCCAAACGATTCGGGGACGCCTCAGCCGACGCCCCCGCCGAACTCAAGGGGTAGAGCATGGCCGCCGCAGTCACGACCATCGAAAGCGCCCGGGTGCTCGCGCCCCTGGTCATCACCTTCCTGTCCCCGTTTGCCCTGTGGGTTTTCCGTAAAAATCCCGATCTCCGCGAAGGCGTCTCCTTTGCGGCCGCCGCCATGGCCTTTGCCTCGGTCCTTTCCATGGTGTCCGGCGTGCTGGATGGAACCATCTGGACCTACCATCTGGTGACGTTTTTCCCCGGCGTTTCCCTGTCCTTCGCCGTGGACGGGCTGTCCTTGATCTTCGCCCTGGTGGCCACGTTTTTGTGGTTTTTCGCCACCAGCTATAACGTCGGCTACATGCGCTCGCTCAACGAGCACGCGCAAACGCGCTACTACTTCTGCTTTGCCGTGGCCATTTTCGGGGCTGTCGGCGTGGCCTTTTCCGGCACTATCGCCACCTTGTACCTCTTTTATGAAGTGATCACCGTCTTCACCTATCCCCTGGTCGCCCACCATCAGGATGTCGAGGGCTACCACGGCGCGCGCAAGTACCTGGTCTACCTCATGGGCACCTCCAAGCTCTTCCTGCTGCCGGCCATGATCCTGACCTATGTGCTCTGCGGCACCCTGGACTTCAACCTGGGCGACGTCTCGCGCGGCATGTTCCCGCCGGACGCCGACCCGACGCTGGTGAGCATCACCTACTTTCTGTTCCTGTTCGGGCTGGCCAAGGCGGCCATCATGCCCCTGCACAACTGGCTGCCCTCGGCCATGGTCGCCCCGACCCCGGTCTCGGCCCTGCTGCACGCCGTGGCCGTGGTCAAGGCGGGCGTGTTCTCGGTGTCGCGCATCATGCTGTCCTGCTTTGGCGTGGACCTGCTGGCCAACCTCGGCCTGGGGCTGATCACCGCCTATCTGGCGGCCATCACCATCGTGGTGGCCTCCATCATCGCCCTGACCAAGGAAGATCTGAAGGCCCGGCTGGCCTATTCCACGGTCAGCCAGCTCTCCTACATCATCATCGGCGTGGCCATGCTCTCGCCCCTGGCCGTCAAGGGCGGGCTGCTCCACATCGCCCACCACGCCTTTGCCAAGATCACGCTCTTCTTTGCTGCCGGGGCCATCTACGTGGCCACGCACCTCAAACAGATTCCGCTCATGGACGGCCTCGGCCGCAAGCTCCCCTTCACCTTCGGGGCCTTTGCCATAGCCTCCCTGTCCATGATCGGCGTGCCGCCGGTCTCCGGCTTCGTCACCAAATGGTATCTGGCCAACGGGGCCATTTCCATTCACCAGTATATCCTGTTGTTGGCGCTTCTGGCCTCCACGCTGCTCAATGCCGGCTATTTCGTGCCGGTCATCTACCGGGCCTTTTTCAAGCCGGCGGCCGAGGGCGTCGACCATGCCCATTTCAAGGAAGCGCCGCTCGTCATGGTGGTGCCGCTTTGTCTGACGGCGTTTATTTCCGTGGCGCTGGGGCTTTACCCCGAGGTCTTTGCCTCCTTTGTCGATGTTTTCGGCAAATTCTAGGCAAAGCGGGGCAGCGGCAGTTGTTTGAATGAATATGCCTATACGCGACGGACGGTTGACCGTTCGTTGCTGACCGGATCGAAGGAGGAGGCCATGCGGGAACCGCAATCGCTTGGGAACTGGCTGGATCGGGCCAGGGAGAACGCCCAGGCCTGGAAAAAGGCGCTCTTTGTCGTCCTGGCCGCGCTGGTGGGACTCAACCTCTTTATCACGCCTCATCATCCCCATTTTACGGGGGAGGGCCTGCCGGGATTCTGGGCCGTTTTCTCCCTGGGAGCGGCGGTGGCCATGGTCGTTGTGCTCAAAAAGATCGTCTACCCCATGCTGGCGCGCCCGGAGGATGACAATGGCCGGCCTTGAATCAATTGCGGGCATCCATTTCCTGCACCCCTCCATCGGCTTTTTGGCCCTGGCCCTGGTTTTGGCCTTTCTTAAAAACGAACACTACATGGCGTGGCGCTGGCTGCTTCTGGCTCCGCCCGTGCTGGCCATCGTCTCGGTCGTCTCCCTGACCTTCGGGCCGGACGGGGCGCGCGAGCTGGCCAGCCTGAACTACCTCGGCCAGACCCTGATCCTTGGCCGGGTGGACGCCCTGGCCCTGGTTTTCGCCCACGTCTTCGCCATCCAGGCGCTCATCGGCTTCATCTACGCCCTGCACGTCCCGGACCGGGGCCAGCACATGGCCGCCTGCCTGTACGTGGCCGGCGGATTTGGCTGCGTGTTTGCCGGCGACTACCTCACGCTGTTTATTTTCTGGGAACTCATGAGCATCGGATCGGTGTTCCTGGTCTGGTTGCGCAAAACGCCCCAGGCCACGGCAGCCGGTTTCCGCTACTTCCTGTTCCACATTTTTGGCGGCCTCTTTCTCCTGGCCGGCCTGCTCCTGCGCCACGCCGCAATCGGCACCTTCGCCTTCACCGCCGTGGCCCCGGACGCCGCCCGCTACTACGACTACATCATCCTCATCGGTTTCCTGGTCAACGCCGCCTGCGTGCCGCTGCACGCCTGGCTGCCCGACGCCTATCCCGAAGCCACGGTCACGGGCGCGGTCTTCATGAGCGCCTTTACCACCAAGACCGCCGTCTATGTGCTGGCCCGGGGCTACGCCGGCTTCGAGGTGCTGGCCATCGGCGGTCTGGTCATGTGCCTCTACGGCGTCTTTTACGCGACCATCGAGAACAATGCCCGGCGCATCCTGTCGTACCACATCGTCTCCCAGGTGGGATACATGGTGTGCGGCATCGGCATCGGCACGGCCATGACCCTGGACGGGGCCTGCGCCCATGCCTATGCCCACATCCTGTACAAGGGCCTGCTGTTCATGGGCGCGGGCTGCCTGCTCTATTCCGCCGGCACGGCCAAGCTGACGGAGCTTGGCGGGCTGGCCTCCCGGCTGCCCCTGGTCATGATCGGCTACATGGTCGGCGCGGTGTCCATCTCGGGCATGCCGCTTTTCAACGGCTTCGTCTCCAAGACCATGACCATCGCCGGCGCGGCCGAAGCCCATCGCACCTGGCTGGCGCTCGGCATGGAACTGGCCGCTGTCGGCACGTTCCTTTCCGTCGGCATCAAGCTTCCGTACTTCGCCTTTTTCGCCAAGCCCAAGAGCACGGTGGAACTGAAGCCCATTCCCTGGAACATGTACCTGGGCATGGGGATTTCCTCGCTGTTGTGCCTGGGCATCGGCCTGTTCCCGCAAACGCTCTATTCGCTGCTGCCGTTTCCCACGGACTACGCGCCCTATACGCCCTGGCACGTGCTCCAGGCCTGTCTGATCCTCGGCTTTACCGGCCTGGGCTTCTACCTCATGCGCCGGATCATCCCGCCGCACCCCAGCCGCAACCTGGACTTCGACTTCCTCTACCGGCTCATCGGCCGGGGCTTTGTGAAGCTCGTCAGCGTCCCGGCAGCGGCCATCGATAACATCTGGACCGACGTCTACGAAAAGATCGGCCTCAAGGCCCTTATCCAGGCCGGCTTTGGCACGAGCGTCTTTGACGTCAAGGTCATCGACGGCGTCCTCGACGGTTCGGCCAAGGGCGTGCGGGAAGTCGGCGGGACGACCGTCGCCCGCAGCCAGACCGGCCGGTTGCAGGACTATCTGGCCGCCGCCGTGGCGCTTGGGCTGGTGATCTTCGCGGCCGTCTGGTTTGTCGGATAACCGCCGGACGGCGAAAGGGAGCGTGAGATGATGACGGACAACGGATTTCCGGTGGTGACGGCGCTGATCGTCCTGCCCCTGGTCGCTGCCGTGGCGCTGTTTTTCCTGCGCCAGGAGCGGACGGTGCGTCTGGCGACGCTTGGCGTGGGCATCCTGGAGTGCCTGCTCGCCGTGCCGCTTTTCGGCTATGCGCCGGCCGGCCCGGCCTTCCAGTTTGTGGAGCATGCGGCCTGGCTGCCGGCGCTTGGCATGTCCTACCACCTGGGCGTGGATGGGCTGAGCCTGTATATGATTCTTTTGACGGCGCTCATGCTGCCGCTTTGCGTGCTCGGGTCCTGGACCTATATCGGCAAGCGGGTCAAGGAGTTCCATTTCTGCCTGCTGATTATGACCTCGGCCTGCATCGGGGTGTTTGCGGCCCTGGATTTCGTGCTCTTCTACGTCTTCTGGGAGGCCATGCTGGTCCCCATGTATCTGCTGATCGCCGTCTGGGGCGGTCCCCGGCGGCGTTACGCCTCCATCAAGTTCTTCCTGTACACCCTGGCCGGTTCGACCCTGCTTTTGGCCGCCATTGTGGCCTTCCGGCAGGTCGGCGGCACGTTTGCCATTCCGGAGCTGATGGAGAAGACCTATTCCTTCAAGTTCCAACTCTGGGCCTTTTTGGCCATGGCGCTGGCCTTTGCCATCAAGGTGCCCATGTTTCCGTTCCACACCTGGCTGCCGGCCGCCCACGTCGAGGCCCCGGCCGCCGGCAGCGTGCTCCTGGCCGCCATTCTGCTCAAAATGGGCACCTACGGCTTCCTGCGGTTTTGCCTGCCGCTGACGCCGGCTGCTTCGGAAACCGCCGCCCCGATCATGATCGCCATCTCCGTGGCCTCGATCATCTACGGCGGCTGCATCGCCCTGGGCCAGTCGGACATCAAAAAGCTGATCGCCTATTCGTCCGTGGCCCACATGGGCTTTGTGACGCTGGGCATCTTCCTGTTCAGCGTCTCGGGCGTTTCCGGGGCCATTTTGCAGATGCTCAACCATGGCATCACTACCGGCGGCCTCTTTATGATGATCGGGCTGCTCTACGAGCGCAGCCACAGCCGGGAGATCGTGGACAACCAGGGGCTGGGCAAGTTCATGCCGTCGTTCATGTTCCTGTTCGGCCTGTTCTCCTTTTCCTCCCTGGCCTTCCCCGGCACCAACAGCTTTGTCGGCGAGATCCTGGTGCTGGTCGGGGCGTTTAAGGGCAACGTCTGGATCGGTTTTGCGGCCGTGCCCGGGGCCATGCTGGCCGCCGCCTACATGCTGCGGCTGCTCCAGCGCGTCACCTGGGGCGAACCCGCCGCCTACAAGCCGTCCTGGAAGGATCTGGGAACCCGGGAGTGGGTCACGCTGATGCCCCTGGCCCTGCTTGTCTTCTACATCGGGTTGGCCCCGGCTCTGGCCATCAAGACCATCGAGCCGTCCATCGAGCGCACGCTGGCGGATATGCGGGCCAAGAATCTGGCCCTGGGCCTGACCAAGGACATGCCCCTGGCCGAGCGTATGCGCCTGCCTGCGTCCCTGACCGTGGCCAAAGCTGCGGACTCCACTCGCAAGGAGCTTCCATGACCATCTACAATCTGTTGCCGGAATTGTGGTTGCTCGGCACCATCTGCGCGTTGTTCGTCGCCAGCCTCAATGGCCGCCGGGGACAGCCGTCCTGGTTGCCGCTGGTGACCGGTCTCGGGGTCCTGGCCGCCCTTCTGGGCCTTCCCGCCCGGGAGGAGATGCTCTACGCCACGTATCAGCTTGACGCCCTGTCCCAGTTCTTCAAGCTGCTCATCAGCTTCGGCTTTGCCGTGGTCGTGGGCATCGGGGCCGGGAAAAAGGAAAACGAGGACCTGACGCCGGACTACTATATGCTCCTTGGCCTGTCGGCCTGGGGACTGATGCTGCTGGCGTCCTGCGTGGAACTGATCACGCTGTATCTGGCCCTGGAGCTGTCCTCCTACAGCCTGTACGCGCTTATTCCCCTGCGCGGCCAGGACCGCCGGGCGGCCGAAGCCGGCATCAAGTACATCCTGTTTGGCGCGGCCGTAACGGCCCTGGCCCTTTTTGGCCTGTCCTACATCATGGCCGCCAAGCATACGACCTATATCGCGGCCCTGGCCGCCAGTTCCTGGAGCTTCGCCGACGCGCCCCTGGCCGTACTGGGCCTGATGCTCTTCCTGGCCGGCTTTTTCTACAAGCTGGCCCTGTTCCCGTTCCACTTCTGGTGCCCGGACGTCTACCAGGGCGCGAAAAACGAGACAGCCGCCTATGTGGCCACCATTCCCAAGCTCGGGGCCGTGGTGGTGCTGGTGCGTCTGGCCGCCTTCGTCTCGCCCCACATGGAAGTGACCAACCTGCTGGCCGTGCTCGGGGCCGTGTCCATGACCGCCGGCAATCTGGCCGCCCTGGTCCAGCGCGATCTGAAGCGGCTGCTCGGCTATTCATCGGTGGCCCACGCCGGTTACGTCATGCTCGGTCTGGCCGCCGGTTCGGCCGCCGGGCTGTCGGCCGCCGCCTTCTACAGTCTGGCCTACATCCTGATGAACCTCGCCGCCTTTTATGTGGTCTGCGTCGTGGCCCGGGACGGCGACAACCCGGGTCTCGACGATCTCGACGGCCTCTACCGGCGCGCGCCGGCCCTGGCCATGATCCTGGCCGTGGCGGCCTTTGCCCTGGTCGGCCTGCCGCCGACGGCCGGGTTTACCGGCAAGCTCTTCCTGCTCTCGGCCGCCTGGGACCAGGGCTACCATTGGCTGGTCATCGTGGCCGTGCTCAATACGGCCATCTCCATCTACTACTACCTCGGCATGGTGCGCCACGCCTACACCGGCGAATCCGACGCTCCGGCCCTGGTCTTGTCCCGGGGGGCCGTGGTGTTCGGCGGCGTCCTGGCTGTGCTGGTGCTGCTGGTCGGCGTGTTGCCCGCGCCCCTGTACGATCTGGCGGCCATGGCCGGAACCCGGCTGCACCCCTGATCCGGGCCGCTCGGGTGTGACGGCGAGGTTATTTGAACCGGAGAGAGGAGGGAAAGGCGCATGGTCTTTACCTGGTTGCAAGCGGCGATACTGCTTTTTTTCCTGGGCGGGGTGCTCTTCGCCGCCGGGCCTTTGGCAGGCTCCCTGCTTTTGGCCCCCAAGGCCAAGGGCGGCGCCCTGGCCGAGGCTTATGAATGCGGCGTGCCCACGCATGGCCGCTCCTGGGTCAAGTTCGGCATCAACTATTACTTCTACGCCCTGATCTTTTTGGCCTTTGAGGTGGATATCCTCTACCTCTTCCCGGTGGCGGCGCTCTACGCCACGCCCCAGGGCCCGGGCGCGACCATCAAACTGTTGGTGTTTATCGCGGTGCTTGCCGCCGCCATCATCTACTTCATGCGCAAGGGAGTGTTCACATGGCCCCGCAGAATCCATGTTGCAACCCGGCCGTAAACACGGTCGATCCGGCCCTGGTGGCGACCCCCGCCGTCCAGAAGGTTGTGGACGTGTGCCGGGCCATGTCCATCTGGCCCATGACCTTTGGCCTGGCCTGCTGCGCCATTGAAATGATGGCCGTCGGCATGGCCCGCTTCGACATCGCCCGGTACGGCGCCGAGGTGTTTCGCCCCTCGCCGCGCCAGTCCGACCTGATGATCGTGGCCGGAACGGTCAACAAGAAGATCGCCCCGGCCGTGGTGCGCCTGTACGAGCAGATGCCGGCCCCGCGCTACGTCATGGCCCTTGGCAACTGCGCCATCTCCGGCGGACCGTTCAACATCGAGGGCCAGTACGGCGTGGTCCAGGGCGTCGACACCCTGATTCCGGTCGACGTCTATGTGCCGGGCTGCCCGCCCCGGCCCGAAGGGTTGCTCGAAGGCCTGTTCGCCCTGCAACAAAAAATCACCGGCAAGCGCTGGTGGCAGGTCCCCAAGGGAGGCCAGTCATGAGTTTGGAGTTTGTCGCCAGACTGGGCGCGGTCTGTTCGGCCCCCATGGACCCGGCCGCCACAGGCATGACGGTTTCCGTCACCCTGACCCCGGAAACCATCCGGGACGCCGTGTCCGTCCTCGATGCGGAAGGCTTCCTGCTGGAAGACGTCATGGCCTCGGACATCGAAGAGGGCTTTGAAGTGATCTATCACTTCAGCCGCCTCGACGGGGTGAGCCGGGTGGCCCTGCGCCTGACCGTGCCCCGCGAAGCCCCCGACGTGCCGACGATCAGCGCCATCTATCCCGGCGCGGACTGGCATGAGCGGGAATGCTACGATTTTTACGGCATCAATTTCGTCGGCCATCCCAACCTGCACTATCTGCTGCTGCCCGAGGACTTCGACGGCCATCCCCTGGTCAAGTCGGACAAGGCGCGCAAGTCCCTGGCCGATCTCATGCCGCTTTCCTACCTTGTGGACTGCGGTCTGGCCCAGCCGGAAGCGCCCAAAGCCAAACCCGCCGTGGTCAAGCCGGCGAAAAATGACGCCTAGGGCCGGGAGGAACCATGCAAGCCTTTGATCCGAAAACGCTTCGGGGCGACCTCTCGGCCGCGCGGTTCGAGCCGGGGCCGACCGAAGACAAGCTCATCCTGAGCATGGGGCCGCAGCATCCGTCCACCCACGGCGTGCTGCGCATCATGCTGGAACTGGACGGCGAATACATTCTGCGGGCCGAGCCGATCCTCGGCTACATCCACCGCATGCACGAGTGGATGGCCGAACAGAAGACCTACATGCAGTTCATGCCCAACATGGGCCGGGTGGACTATCTCCACGCCATGGCCTGGAACTGGGCCTATGCCGGGGCCGTGGAACGGCTTTCCGGCATCGAGGTGCCGCAGCGCGCCGAATACATCCGGGCGGCGGTGACGGAGCTCAACCGCATCAGCTCCCACCTGCTGTGGTGGGGGGCCTACCTCCTGGATCTCGGGGCGTTCACGCCCATCATGTACGCTTTCGACGACCGGGAAATGCTCCTCGACATCCTGCAGGACGTGACCGGTTCGCGCCTGACCTATTCCTACTTCACCATCGGCGGCGTGTACGGCGACGTGCCGGACAACTTCGCCTCCCGCTGTCTGGCGTTCACCCGGCAGTTGCGTTCGCGTCTGCCCATGTACCGCGATCTGGTCACGGACAACGTGATCCTGCGCGGCCGGTGCGAGGGCATCGGCGAAATGGACGTGGAGCTGGCCCGGCGCTACGGCGCCACAGGGCCGGTCATCCGGGGCTCGGGAGCGCCGGTGGATACCCGTCGGGCCGAGCCCTACGGCGTCTACAACCGCTTCGACTTCCGCATCCCGGCCTATCCCCAGGGCGACGCCATGGCCCGCTACATGGTGCGCATGGACGAACTGGAAACGAGCTGCGACATCATCGAGCAGGCGGTTGCCAATCTGCCCGACGGGCCGATCACGGCCAAGGTGCCAAAGACCGTCAAACCCCCGAAGGGCGAGGCCTGCTTCGCCGTGGAAGGGGCCCGGGGCAAAATCATCGTCTACGTGCGTTCCGACGGCGGCCCCAAGCCCTATCGGGTGAAGTTGCGCGCGCCGGGGTTTTCCAACCTGAGCGTGTTTTGCGAACTGTCCCGGGGAACGCTTCTGGCCGACGCCGTGTCCATTCTGGGCAGTCTTGACCTCGTCATCCCGGAGATTGACCGATGAACCCCGAAGTCCTGCTGCACCTCGATCATCCCCTGACGCGTCTGGTCCTGGGGCTTGTCTGCATCTTCGCCTTTATCGGCTTAAACGGCCTCGTGCTTGTCTGGGTGGAGCGCAAGGTGGCCGGCCATGTGCAGTTGCGCCCCGGGCCGCTGCACGTCGGCCCGCATGGCCTGCTCCAGCCCCTGGTCGATGCGGTCAAGCTCATCGGCAAACAGCTTGTGGCCCCGGCCGGCAGCGACAAGATCCTCTACTGGGCCGCGCCGCTTCTGGCCTTTGCCCCGGCAACGGTCTGCTTTCTGCCGCTGCCGTTTGATCCCAACCTCGCCCCCATGCGGCTCAACCTCGGGCTGGTGCTCATCCTGGCCTTTTCCGGCCTGGGCGTGCTGTCCCTGATCCTGGCCGGCTGGGGCTCCAACAACAAATGGGGCCTGCTCGGCGCGGCCCGGGCCGTGGCCCAGTCCGTGGCCTACGAAGTGCCGCTTTTGTTGTCCGTCATGGCCGTGGCCCTGACGGCCGGCTCGCTGGATCTCTACGAAATCACGGCCAAGCAGGGCGCCTGGCCCTGGCAGTGGTACGGGGTGAAAAATCCGCTGGCCTTTTTCATCTTCCTGGTGTGCGCCGTGGCCGAGACCAACCGCGCTCCCTTTGACCTGCCGGAAGCCGAATCCGAACTGACGGCCGGCTTCCATACCGAATATTCCGGCATGGGCTTTGGCCTGTTCTTCCTGGCAGAGTACGCCAACATGATCATCGTGTCGGGCGTGGCGGCCGCGCTTTTCCTCGGCGGCTGGCAGGGGCCGTTTCTGCCGGGCATCTTCTGGTTTCTGGTCAAGGTCTACTGTCTGCTGTGCTTCATCATCTGGCTGCGCTGGACCTACCCCCGCGTGCGCTTTGACCAGTTGTTAAACCTCAGTTGGAAGTGGCTGACGCCCCTGGCGTTGCTGGATTTCGCGCTGGTCGTGATTGTGGCCGGCTTTGGAGGCTGACATGTCTGTTTCGCAACTCGTGCAGGAAGCCTATACGGGCCTCAAAAGTCTGGTCATCGGCCTTGGCGTGACGGGCAAGGCCTTTTGCCAGCCCGGGGTCACGGTTATCTACCCCAAGGAAGAGGTTGATAATCTGGCCTCTTTCCGTGGCCACGTGGAGCTTGTCGGCAAGGAGGACGATCCCGCCGTGCCCAGGTGTGTGGCCTGCGGGGCGTGCGTCAAGGCCTGTCCGTCCAACTGCCTTACCATCCTGTGTCCGGTGGCGGCCAAAGAGGGCGAGGAGGGCGGCCCGGTAAAAATGGGTCCCGCTCCCCAGAAAGGCAGCAAGACGCCCGGCGTCGTCATTGTGGATTTCTCCCTTTGCAGTCTGTGCGGGCAATGCGCCAAAACGTGTCCTGTGGATTCGCTGCAGTTTTCCGACAACCCTTACATGGTGAGCTTTGATCGCAAGGATTTCCGCATTGACCTGCTGGCCAGGCTGCGGCGTCTGGCGGAACAATAGCGAACGGCTTCCGGGAGCCGGCTCGCGGCTGCGCTCCAGAAGATGTCCCACTCCCCGGGGATACTTCGGATATTGACCGCTTTGCGATGTTGGAAAACAAACGCTCCTCCGGTGCTGGCCGGAGGAGCGTTTGTTTTTGGGGAATTGATGCGGCGACGGACGCATTCTGCATGAAGCTTCCCGCGCAATGCAATCGCTGGATCTGCCTGCCGCTGAAATTGGATCAGTTGTTGATGATGGTCGTGATCGTGATGGTCTTGCCATCGCCCAGCAGCAGCAGGCGCTGATCCCCATCGGAATCCGTCAGCATGACTCCCCGTTTGTTGATGAAGATCCCATCCAGCTTTTGTCCCAGGGCGGCTTCCCTGACCTTTGGGGTCATGATGGCGTCATACTGCCCGATGAAGTCGTCTTTGCTTTCGATGGAAAGCGTGTCGCCTTCAGGATTGACCTGGAGCGGGTAGTCCGCCAGGGCGGCCACGGCGGCTTTGTCGCCGGCGGCCACGGCCTGGCGCAACTTGTTCAGGAAGCTCTCCAGTTGGGCGGGATTCCTGATTCCGGCCAGGGCGCATTCGGACTTGCTGGGTCCGGCCGCATGGGCAGCCGGGGCCAGGGCGGGAAGCATGGCGAGGAGCAGGACCAGGATCAGGGCAGGAGTCAGACGGAGGTTCATGGGGGTTTCCTTTGGGCGGCGCTGCCGGAATGGTCGCACGCGTGGCGCGCGAATGCACGAAAAGCGCCTGTTTGCGCAGCCAACGCGGTGGCGGCGCGGTGGTTGTTTCGTGAGCTGCCGTCGATTTCTTGAAAACGCAGGCCGCGTTGCTTGGCCGGAGTGCCGGGCCGTGTGTGGAGGCCGGGCAAGAACGCACAGCGGGTTCTGGATTTTCACAATGTCGCCTCATGCCAAAATGCAGGCGGCATGTCTGTACGGATTTTCCCCGACAGGCATTGCGGGCAGATCGGATGGGTCCGGACCACGGCAGGGCAGGCGCGGGCTTTTTCCGGCGTGGGGGGAAATAACGCTTGACGGGCGAAGAGGGATTCTCTAAATAGGAATTAACAGCAAATAGGAACAAACCTCATGAACATCGAGAACCTGAAAACGCTCTTCGCCCAAAGCGGCCTCAAGTTTACCAATCAGCGCTATCTGGTTTACAGGGTCATGGTCGAAGCCCGGGACCACCCTTCGGCTGAGACCGTCTGGAGGCGCGTACGCGGAGAGGCTCCGGCCATTTCCCTGGACACCGTGTACCGGACCCTGGCCTCCTTCGAGGCGCGGGGGCTGGTGATACGGGTGCCGGGAAACGGAGAGGAAGGGCGTTTCGATGGCAACCCGATGCCGCACCATCATCTGGTCTGTTTGTCGTGCGGTTCTATTGACGATTTTACCATGCCAGGAGCCGGACTTTCCGATCTGCCGCCGGCCGTTGCCAGTTGGGGGCGCGTGCGCGATGCCCAGGTGCTGGTGCGGGGCGTGTGCGGAAAGTGTCTTGGCCTGTCCGAAAACAACCAACCCGCATGAATCGAAAGGAGTGATCCCAATGACGAAGACCATGGAAAATCTGCAGGAAGCTTTTGCCGGCGAGTCCCAGGCCAACCGCAAGTACCTTGCTTTCGCCGCCCAGGCCGAGAAGGAAGGCATGATCGGCGTGGCCAAGCTGTTCAAGGCCGCAGCTGCCGCCGAGACGGTCCATGCCCACACCCACCTGCGCAACATGCAGGGCATTGCCGGCACGGCCGAGAACCTCAAGGCCGCCATTGCCGGCGAAACCCACGAATTCAAAAACATGTACCCCGGCATGATCGAGGCGGCCAAGGCCGAGGGCGACAAGGCGGCCGAGCGCGGCTTCACCTTTGCCAATGCGGTCGAGGAACTGCATGCCAACCTGTATGGCGAGGCGGCCAAGGATCCGGCCGGCTATCCGGATCAGGACTGGTACGTCTGTTCCTTGTGCGGCTACACCATTGCCGGCGCCGCTCCGGACAAATGCCCGGTCTGTCAGGCTCTGGCCAAGGCCTTCTTCAAGGTCGACTAGGTTGTCGGAAAAATCGTGGACATGGCGTTGTGGGAAAAATACGCTGCGCTGACAATCCGATGCTCCGGCTTTCCATGGCGGCGCTCCGGAAACACGGCACAGGGATGACGGCAAGCGTCTGGGCGCGTCGCCCGCTAAGGAGTGAACATGTCCGCTCCGGAAAACATGTGGCAGTGTCAGACAACCAATTGTGGGTACATCTACGATCCGGATCGGGGCGATCGAAAAGGCAGGATTCCGGCCGGCACGGCGTTCGAGGATCTGCCGGAAGGGTGGAAGTGCCCGATCTGCGGCGGCGGGAAGAAGTGTTTCCGCCCCCTGGCCGGCCCGGGTTCGACCAAAGACGTGAAATGCCCTGTCTGACGATCGGGCGGTTCCCAAAGGGCCGCCCGTGAAGAGACCTGCCGGCCCCCGTGAGCACGGGGGCCGTTTTCGTGTGCAGTCCGGCAGGGGGCGTTTATGTCCGGGGGTGCGCAGGGAGGGCCTCCCGGACAGGCGCATCCGGTTTCCCCGGACGATGGCACGGTTTCTGCCGCACGCAACCGTTCAGGCCGGCTATTCCACCGGAGGCTCGCCAGGGGGCGTCGGCGCGGCGACAATGTTCCGTTCTTCCAGGACATGGCGGTAGTCTTCAGCGTACAGCGACAGCATGACCATGGCGAAGCCCAGGGTCAGCGGTCCATAGAGGATGCCCAGGGCCCCAAAAAACTTGATGCCGCCGATGATGGACAAAAAGACCCAGAACGTCGACATCTTGGAGCGGTTTTGCATCAGCAGCGGCCGGATGACGGAGTCGATGCTGGACACCACCACGGCCCCCCAGGCAATCATGAATACGCCCCATTCCCATTGTCCGACGAGGATGAGGTAGATGGCCACGGGCAGCCAGATGATCGCCGTGCCGACAACGGGAATGAGCGAGGCAAACCCCATCATGCAGCCCCAGAAAAAGGGCTTGATGCCGACGATGAAAAGCCCGATGCCGCCGGCCAGGGCCTGGGCCAGGGCGATGACGAACGCCCCCAGGATCACGGACTTGGAAACGTCGTCGAGCTGGCGGAAAATACGGTTTTCCTGGTCCGTGGACAGCGGCAGCAGATAGCGCAGCTGGGACATCATGGTTTCGCCGTCGCGGATGAGGAAAAACAGCACGAACATCAAAATGACGAAGTTCATGGTCAGGACAAACACGTTGCCGATGATCTTGGTGCCGCTGTCGAGGAGGATCTGGCCGGCGGACTTGGAAATGTCGAGGAGGTCCGCCTGCAGGGCCAGTTTTTTCACGTCGAGAAAGGGCAGGTGTTCCTGGACCCAGTCCATGTAGGGGGCGACGGCGTCGTGGGAAAAAAGGGCGTTGAAATCCGTTGCGGCGAGGCTGGCCTGGAGGGCGTTGACGGACTGGACGCCCTGGGCCAAAAGCGCCCCCAGGAAGAAAAAGATCGGGATGATGATGCAGGTGAAAATGAGTCCTGTCGTCAGCAGGGCGGACCAGGTGGCCCGCAGGCCGCACAGGGCGTGCAGGCGGCGCTGGACGGGACGGAACAGCGCGGCCAGCACCACGCCGATGATGATGATGTCCACAAAGGGCCGGAGCACAATGTAGGCCATGGTCAGGGCTACGGCCAGAATCAGCAGTAAGAAAGCGGAAGAGAAATGCTTGCGTTCCCGGTTCATGGCCTGCCTCTACCAAACGCGGCCACCGGGCGGCAAGGGGTTGGGGCCGGTTTCAGGACGATATTGCCTAATGTCGTGGATTCGACATACCGTGACGCTTCCATGAGAACTTTCACCCTGTTGTTGTCTTGCCTCGCCGGGGTTGGGGCCGCCGCGTGACGGATCAGCCGCGTGCGCCCAGAAGGCTCCGTTCGGTCCTTGCGGCCGGGCGCTCATCGCTTTGGCCACGGCCCGGCCAGCGGGATCTGACCCCGGCCCTGCTTGGCGGGGGCGGCCCGGCCACGGCCATTCGGGCCAGGGAGTGGTCCCTGGTGCTGACGGCCCGGGGCATTCCCCATGTACTCAAACGCCAGGGGGGCGGCTACAGGTTGTTGGCGCCGCGCCGGCGGGCCGAGGAGGCCCTGGCCGAAATCGGCGGCTACGCTGCCGAGCGCGACGGCCTTGTCCTGCCCGATCCCGAGGCCGCGCCGCAGCGGCCGGCGGTGTGGCCGGAAGTGCTTGGCGTGGTCGGGGTGGCGACCGGCATTTTTGGGCTGCTGCTCGGCGGCGCGACGTTTTTCGGCCGGCCTGTGCCCTGGCGGGCCATCGGGGCAGGGGATTCGGCGGCCATGCTGTCCGGGCAGTGGTGGCGGGCGGCCACGGCGTTGTGCCTGCACGCCGACCCGGCTCATCTCATGGGCAATGCCGCCTGCGGCGCGCTGTTTCTGTCGCTGTTGTGCCGGGAGACGGGCCTTGGCCTGGGTTTTGCCATGACGCTTGCGGCCGGGATCGGCGGCAATGTGCTCAAGGCCCTCGTCCAGGGGCCGGGCATGCATTTTCTGGGGGCGTCCACAGCGGTTTTTGCCGCCCTTGGCGCGCTCGGCGGCATCCGGCTGGCGGGCGGGGCCGGGGCCCTTTCCTTCCGACGCACGGCCCCGGCCGGTGCGGCCTTGATGCTTTTGGCCATGCTCGGGGCCGGGACGGAGGATGGCAAGGCCGTGGATCTGGCCGGCCACCTGTTCGGCTTTCTGTCCGGGGCGGGGTTGGGGGTTGTCGCCGGCCTGCTTCTGGAGCGCCGGGGCCGGCCCGGGCCGGCGGCGCAGGCGACGTTTGGCCTCCTGGCCGGCCTGAGCCTTGTCGCGGCCTGGGTGCTGGCCGCATGGCGCGGTGCGCCGTGAAGCGCCGGCACGCGTTGGCGGCGGTCAGGAAGGCTTTGCCTTGCCCGCTCTTTTCGGATAATGCCGTTGACTGTCTTCGATTCGCCCCGGGGCGGACCGGGGGATATGCCGCCTTTATGTGGGGGAGCCATGAGCCTTAAGGGCCTCGTGTTCGAGGGAGAAGCCATTCGTTATCGGACGGGCAAGCACTGGGTGGTGCTGGCCAAGGCTGCCGCGCTGTTTTTCCTGGCCCTGGCGGTCTGGTCGAGCGAGCCGGCCTTGCTCAAGCTTGTCCAATTCAAGGCTCCGGAAGAGTTGGAGAAGTTTTTGCCGAAGATCCTTTCCACCGGGGTATGGCTTTTCCGCTACATCTTTTTCATCCTGTTTACGCTGCTGGCCCTGACGCGGCTCTTTTCCTTTTTCACCTTGCGGGTGGGGCTGACGGACAAGCGGCTTTTGTGCGACGACGCCCTGTTCGGCAGCTTTTCCCTCGATCTCGGCAAGATCGAATCGGTCAAGTGCGAACCGGGAATGTTCGGGGGCCTGCTCGGCTATGGCAAGGTGATCCTGACGGCCTCGAGCAGCCAACGGCTGGTGATTGCCAACCTGCGCCGTCCCCACGTGCTCGGCCAGGAAATTTTCGCAGCCAAATAGCTTCCGGGAAGCAGGCGGCCGCTTTTGCAGCCCGCCGGCCTTCCCGCGTCGCGAACCAGACGACCATGTACCTCTACCGCAAGCCCATCAAGCAGTACGGCATCCTTTTCAAGCTGCTGGTGGTCTTTATCGGCATCATGGTCGTGGCCTATTTCACCATCTCCACGCTGCTGATTTATATCAAGGACTCGGTCAATATCTCGCGCGACATCGTCAAGGTCCGTTTCGAGGTCCTGTCCATTTCCCAGCGGCTGGTGGACAGTCTGCTGACCATGGAGGAGAATCAGAAGAAATACGAGATTCTCCATTCCGATGAATATAAAAAGCACTTCCTGGCCGCTCTGAATGAATACAAGAATGCCATCTGGAGCATCCTGTGGTTCCGCTACGAGGGCTTTTCCGCCTGGGAGGAGCTGCACGCCGAGTTTCGGGACGCCTTTCCCGATCTGGCCCAGGGAAAGGAGCTGACCAGGGAGCCATGGATCGACCAGGACAAGCTCAACCAGTGGATGCGCATTGTGGTCAGCGCCCGCCAGGACAACGAACGGGTGCTGGAATCGGGCATGCGCGAGCTTTTCCGCATCAGCGAAGTGGCGGTCAGCCGGGGCGTGTCGGGCCTTGCCGTGTCCATCGGCGTCGGGCTTCTGGGCGTGCTGTACCTTATGTACTCCCTCAGCCGGCCGCTGCGGGAGTTGCGGCGGGGCATCCGGGCCTACACCCGCGACGGCCGGCTGGAACCTATCCGCGTGTTGTCCAAGGACGAGTTGGGCGAACTCGGTGCGGCTTTCAACGATATGACCGTGCGCCTTAAGGAAGAGGAACGCATGCGCACGGACTTTATCGACATGATCAGCCACGAGATCCGCACGCCCCTGACGTCCATCCGGGAGTCGGTCAATCTCATGCGGGAGCGGGTGCTTGGCGACGTCAACGAACGCCAGAAGCGGTTCCTCGACATTGCCAGCGACGAGTTGCAACGGATTTCCGCCATGCTGACGAGCCTGCTCAAGGTGTCGAGCATGGCTTCCCAGATCGTGGATCTTTCGCCGGTCACCTTCAATCCCGAAGAACTGGTCCGCGAGACCCTGGAGAAAGCCGGGCCGTCCGCCGAGGCCAAGGATATCCGCCTGCTGGCGCGCGTGGGGCTGGACATCGTTTCCGTGGTGGGCGACCGGGAGCTCCTGGGACAGGCGCTGTATAATCTGGTCGGCAATGCCGTGAAATTTTCGCCGCCCGAGCGCACGGTCCAGGTGGGCCTGGAAATGGCCGACGGCGGGGAAAAGCTCCTGCTGAGCATCACCGACGAGGGGCCGGGGATTCCCGAGGACGAACAATCCCACGTTTTCAACAAGTATTACCGTGGGGTGCGCACCAAGCGCACCACCGACGGCATAGGTCTTGGCCTCAATATCGCCAAGACCATTGTCGAGGCCCACGGCGGCAATATCTGGTTGTCGAGCCTGCCCGGCAAGGGGTGCACGTTTTACTTTACAATACCAGTGGATGGGGCAAAAACGTAGTATGGCCCAAAGTGTCTTCCAGAATCTTGGCGTCGCCGCCTCCCGGGGGTTGTGTTGTCTGGCTGTCGTGGCCGGGCTGGGCTGCGTCAGGCATGAACCGGTTGCGCCGCCCGTTCTGGCCGCGCCGGCCGCAGCAGCTCCGGTCAAACCCCTGCTCGTGCGCAGTCTGGAGCGGGAAACGGCTTACGATCAGGGCGTGCGCGCCTATGACGCCGGAGAGGTCAAGCGTGCCCTGGCTCTTTGGCGCGAGGCCTCGATCGTCGAAATCGACCAGAACGTGCGCCAGAAGGCCCTGTTTGCCCTGGCCGCGGTGAAGGTGGCCCAGGCGGCGAGCGACACGGAGTTGTCCACGGCCCTGGAACTGCTCGACGCCTGGGCCAGGAACGCGCCTTCCGGCGGCAGCGGCGAGGACCCGCGGTTTTTGCTGCCGGCCCTGCGCGCCTTCAAACCGGCCTATGCCGTCAAGGAACTCAAGGCCTCCCTGGAGCGGGACTGCGCCAGAAGGCTGGCCGAGCGCGAGGAACAGGTCCGTCGCAGTGTCCAGCAGCAGGTCAGGGCCCTGGAGAGTATCCACCAGCAGATCCAGGAAAAAAAGAAGGGATTGACCAATTACTAGGGCCTGTTCACAATTGATGCGATGGGGAAGACCCTCCGGCGGCCGGGGGGAACCATTCCCCCCGGACCCCCTGGACGGAAAACAAATTTTTCCTCACGGCGTGGCCGTCATATGGTTTTCCGCCGGGGAGGGTCCGGGAGGGGAGCATCCCCTCCCGGCCGCCGGAGGCTCTATTGCCCGTCGCCATGGTCCTGCCGGGGGGCGCGGCCCGCGCCTTGGCCCGGGGACAGGACAAAACGCCTATGAAAAGTGCTGACGCGACCCGCAAGACCATCCTGGTGGTTGACGACGACCCCCACATCCTGGAAGTGCTGGAGGTGCGTCTGGTCTCGGCCGGCTATGACGTAGTCGCGGCCGGCGACGGGGCCGAAGCCCTGGACGTGCTGGCCAAAAAGCCCGTGCGTCTGGTCATCTCCGACATCCGCATGCCGGGCATGGACGGCATGCGCCTGCAGGAGGAGATGGAGCGGCGGGGACTGCGGCTGCCCATCATCTTTCTCACCGCCCACGGCAGCATCCCCGGCGCGGTGGAGGCCATCAAGCACGGGGCCGTGGACTACCTGACCAAGCCTTTTGACGGCCAGGAGCTGCTGACCCGGGTGACCGAGGTCTTTGCCAAGGCGGCCGGCGAGAGTGTTCCCCGGGCCCCGGAACTCAGCGAAAGCGGGCTTGTCGGCAAAAGCCAGGCCATGCGCGATCTGGCCGCCATGATCGAGCGGGTGGCCCCGCGCGACGTCAACGTGCTGGTCCTTGGCGAATCCGGCACCGGCAAGGAACTGGTGGCCAACCTCATCCATCGTCGCAGCCTGCGCAAGAATGGCCCCCTGGTCACCGTGGACTGCGGCTCGACGCCGGCCGGGCTGCTCGAATCCGAACTCTTCGGCCACGTCAAGGGTTCGTTCACCCACGCCGTCAAGGACAAGAAGGGATTGATCGAGCAGGCCCACCAGGGTACGCTTTTTCTCGACGAGATCGGCAACATCTCCACGGAAATGCAGGTGCGCCTGCTGCGCGTCCTGGAAAATCACAAGATCCGCCGCATCGGCGACGTGCGGGAAATCCAGGTGGATTGCCGGGTGATCGCCGCCACCAATGCCGACATTTTCGAGCAGGTGGCCGAGGGCGTTTTTCGCGAGGATCTGCTCTACCGCCTCAAGGTCGTGACCATAAACGTCCCGCCGCTTCGCGACCGCCGCGAGGACATTCCCATTTTGGCCGAGCATTTCACCCGCCAGTTCTGCGCCGCCCAGGGCATGCCGCCCGTGACCGTGCCGCCGGAGACCATGGCCTATCTGATGGCCTATCCCTGGCCCGGCAACGTGCGCCAGCTGCGAAACGCCCTGGAGGCCGGCGTGGTCCTTTGCACCGGGGAGGTGCTGGCTCCCCAGGACCTGCAGCTGCCCCTGGCCGGCAAGGGGCCGGACCGCGCCGGCGAACCGTTGTCGCTGGATCAAAGCGAGAAGGCCGCCATTGTCCGGGCGCTGGAGCAGGCGGGCTGGGTGCAAAAGGAGGCCGCGCCGCTTCTGGGCATCAGCCGTCGGGCGCTCAACTACAAGATCCAGAAATACGGCATCGAGATCCCCAGGCGTCGGCCCAAGAAATAGCTGCTCGCCGGTTGCGGCTTCCGCCCCTTTCCCTGCGGTTTTGCGCCTTGGCAAGGCGGACGCTTTCTGTCAGGAATCAGGGGACAATCCCTGAAGTCACGGGGACGGGCAGGCCTTGCCGGCAGGGCCGCAAGCGGGGGGGGCATGGCGCAGTCGCAAGGCGCGGTTTCGGCCGTCGCCGGCCGCAAGGCCAAAATCGCCAGGCAGGTGGTGCTGCCGTTTCGCAAATCCCTGGAAATCAGTCTCCAAAACATTCGGGTTCGCTTCTTCCGTTCCATGATCACCGTGGCCAGTCTGGTGCTGGCCGTGGCCTTTTTGAGCTTCACCCTGGCCGGCGCCGACGTGGCGGCCGGGCTTGTCCGTTCGGGCGATCCGTCCCTGCGCGCCGCCCTGGCCGAAGCCGGCTACGACGTGCCGCCCCTGGCCGCGCCCGGCCTGTCCCCGGGAGACGAGGCCGGACGCCTGGGGGCCAGTCCCAAGGAACGCTGGATCGTCATTTTGTCGCTTCTGGTGTGCACCGTCGGCATCGTCAACGCCCAGTTGATGGCCGTGACCGAACGCTTCCGCGAGATTGGCACCATGAAGTGCCTGGGGGCGCTCGATCGGTTCATTCTGCGGCTGTTTCTCCTTGAAGCCGGCATGCAGGGGCTGGCCGGTTCCCTGATCGGGGCCCTTGGCGGCATAACCGTTGCCCTGGCGGCGGGGCTGGTCCGTTTCGGCGCGGCGGCTGTCGGGCAGGCGTCTGCCGCGGATCTTGGCCGCACGTTGGGCCTTTCCATTGCGGTCGGCGCGGGCCTGAGCCTGCTTGGCGTGGTGTATCCGGCTGTTGTGGCCGCCAGGATGCGGCCGGTGGAAGCCATGCGGTCCCAGGAATAGGCGCCGGAAACCCCCGCTTCGGGACTGATCGCTGAAGGACACGGCGCGGCAGGCCCGGGCGTCGTGCGCAGGCAGGAGGGAGCAATCGCAATGGCCGAGGCCCACAACATCGTCCGGGTGGCCGGGGTGGCTAAGACCTTCACCATGGGGACCCAGGTGGTCACGGCCCTTCGCGGCGTGGATCTGACCATCCGGGCCGGGGAATACCTGTCCATCATGGGGCCGTCCGGGTCCGGCAAATCAACCCTGTTCAACATGATCGGGGGCCTCGACAAGCCCAGTTCCGGCAAGGTCTTTATCGACGAGGTGGACATTGCCCAACTCGACGCCTACGAACTGGCCTGGCTGCGAAACCGCAAGATCGGCTACATCTTCCAGACCTTCAACCTCATCCAGGTCATGACGGCCCTGGAAAACGTGACGCTTCCCATGACCTTTGCCGGGGCCTCCCAGGACGAGGCGGTGGAAAAAGGCCTGGAGCTGCTCGGGCTGGTGGGGCTGCGCGAACGCCATGCCCACAAGCCCCAGGAGCTTTCCGGCGGCCAGCAGCAGCGCGTGGCCATCGCCCGTTCCCTGGCCAATACCCCGGCCATTATCCTGGCCGACGAACCTACCGGCAACCTCGATCTGACCACCGGCGAGGAAATCATCACGCTGCTCAAACGACTCAGCGCCGAACGTGGGGTCACGGTCATCTCGGCTACCCACGATTACAAAATGCTCAATGTTTCCGATAGGGTGGTCTGGATTCGCGACGGCCGCATCGATAAGATCGAGGAGCGCGACCAGCTCAACATCTCCGTCGGGGCCATCGGGACCAGGGAGGAGTGAGTCCGGTGCCGCCTTGTCCCTCCTTTTTGGGTCCGAAACCGCAGTGTTCCCGCCTGATGGCCCTGGTGTTGGCCGTTGCCGCCGTGCTCTGTCTCGCCTTGGGACAGGCCGAAGCCAGGCGGGTGAAAAAATCCGCGCCGGACGGCCGTGGCGCGGCCATGGCCGCGTCCTGGCTGGCGGCGGCCGAGGCTGATCTCGACAAAACGGTTGTCGCTTCCCTGGCCGGGCTGGGCGACCGGAGTCTGGGCACGCCCGGCAGCCGTGTGGCGGCCGATGCCATGGAAGCGTTTTTCCGGGGACTTGGCGTCGGCGAGGTGGGGCGGTTGGCGTTTCGGGCCCCGGCCATGGCCCATGGCCCGGCGGCCCTGGCCGTGGACGGCGGCGGCACGGCGGCCCTGGCCCCGTTGGCGCTTGATGCCTTCACCCCGGGTTCCCTTCCCCCCCAGGGACTGGCCGGTCCTGTGGTTTACGCCGGAGCAGGGGCCTACCGCGATTTCGATGGGAAAAATCCGGACGGGGCCATCGTGCTCATGGACCTGTCCTCCGGGCGCAACTGGCAGGCCGCCGCCCAGCTCGGGGCCAGGGCGCTGGTGTATGTTGACGCAGGCGGGCCGGACGCCTCCGCCGACAACGGACTTTTCAAAGACAAGTTCGAGCTGACGCCCGTTCGTTTTCCGCGTTTTCTTCTCGCGGCCGAGACGGCCAACGCCTTGTTTGGCGACTACAAATCCCTGACGGGCCGGGATGGCGGGGCGAAGGCCACGCTGACGGCCCGGGCCGATTGGGAAGCCGCCGTGGCAACGGATGTCCACGTGCTCATTCCCGGGGCAGACCCGGCTCTGGCCGGGGAACTCCTCGTCATCGAGGCCCCCTATGATGCCTCGGCCTTTGCCCCGGGGCATGCCCCGGGGGCTGACGAGGCGACCTCGGCGGCGACCCTGGTCCGTCTGGCCCGGCATCTGGCCGGGCATCCTCCGGGCCGGCCCACCCTGCTTGTGGCCACGGCCGGCCGGTCCCAGTCCCTGGTCGGCGTCCGGGAATTTTTCGCCGCCCTCCGGGCCAAGGGCAAGGATCTGCGCACGCGCTCCAAGGACTTCAAGGAGTCCGTGCGCCGCATCGACGCCACCCTGGCCGGACTCGACGATCTGGCCGGGCGCGGTCCCGCGTCCCTGACGGAGGTCCGGGACGGCCGGCCTTCGCCGCTGGCCGATCCGGCGGTGCGCGAGGCGCTTCTGGTCGCTCTCAAGGACGAGGTGGACAGCGTCGCCACCCGGCTGATGCGCCTGCGGCTCGTCCGGGAGCAGCGCGACGAGACGGCCATCGCCGCCCTGGCCGAACGCCGGGCCGGGCTGCGGCGGCTGTTGTGGCGCGAGGAGTACCACATTCTCCCAGGCGACGAAGCCAAGGCCCTCGCTGCCCTGATTCCGGCCGCCCGGGACCGGCTGGTTGAGGCCAGGGCCGGGGCCGGGGCCGAAATCGAATGCCTGGAAAGCGCCCGCGACCTGCGAAAGCTCGTCGGGGACCGCGATATCGTGGCCCAGGTTTCGCTCCATCTGTCCAGCCATGGCGACGGCGTGGGCGGCTTTTGCGAGGGGTTTGCCTTCGACGTCAAGCCCGACGTCAATCCCGCCCAGGCCTACGGCCGCATCAGCCGCGCCCTGGTTGCCGTTGCCGGGTCCGCCGCCGGGAAGGAAGGACTCCCTGCGGCCTATTACCGCGACAGCATGCGGGACGATCGGGACCAGCCCTGGCAGGGATTGCTGCCCGACCGGCCGGCGCTTGGCGGCGAGTTCGGCAGCATTGCCGGCGTGCTTGGCCTGACGCTGGCCACGGTCAACGACGCGCGCCTTGCCTGGGGCACTCCCGGCGACAGGATCGAACGGGTGGATTTCCAGGCGCTTTCCCGTCAGGCCCGCTTTGTCGCGGCCATGCTCGCGGCCATGGCCGGGCCGGAGTTCCAGGCTGGCGAGAAGCGGCCCCGCAACGTGTTTTCAACGCTTACCGGGCGGGTCAACTTCATCCGCCAGGGGGAGCTGTTTCCCGAGCGTCCGGCCCCTGGCACGATTATCTGCGTCTACCAGGGCAAAACCCGGTTTTACGCCGTCACCGACGCCCAGGGCCGTTTCCAGGTAAGCGGGCTGGCCAACAAGAAGTATGTACTCGACAAGGCTGTCGTCGAAGGCTTCCGGTTTGACCCTGAAACGGGCGAGGCGATCTGGGCCATCGACAAGAAGCAGACCGGCAAGGAGGCGTACCGGGTCAAGATGAACCGGAACGCCATGGAAACCGATCTGATCATGTTCGGCTGCGAGCAGACGACGTTTTTTTCCGCTTTTGATCCGCGTTCGTTTCGCCACTTCACCCGCATCGAGCTGCTCGACGCCAGACGCGAGGCGCCGCCGTTGCGCTCCTGGTTCAGTCGTATGGACACGCTCGATTCGACGGCGGTTTCGCTTTTTCTCGAACCCGGCACCCCGTTCAAGGCCATTTTGTCCGACACGGTTCTGGCCCGCAAACTGCTGCTGCTAAACGCCAGCCCCGGGCACAGCATCGGCGTCGGGTATCCGATCGACGCCTGGCCCATTCTGCCTGTCACGGAATTGCTGGCCGCCAGGGACATGTGGGACCTGCTGGCCCCGCGCGTGAAGAACCTTGAGGACCACGGCATTGTCAACGACCGGGTCCGCGATCTGGAAAACCGGGGCCGGGCGCTTTTTGAAAAAGCCCTGGCTGCCCGCGAGGCCCATCGTTTCGACGCCATGGTCGTCGCCGCCCGGGCCAGCTGGGCCCTGGCCGTGCGCGTCTACAACGATGTGGAGAAGACCCAGCGCGACGTGCTGCTTGGCGTGCTGTTTTACATCGCGCTCTTTATCCCCTTTGCCTACTGCCTGGAACGCGTGATCTTCAATTTCGCCGACATCCACAAACGCATTGCCGCCTTCCTGGTTGTGCTCGCCGCAGTCATCGCCGTGGTCTATGCCGTGCATCCGGCCTTCAAGCTCACCTACAGTCCGTTGGTCGTCATCCTGGCCTTTTTCATCCTGGGCCTGTCGGTCATGGTGGCCTTGATCATCTTCATGCGTTTCGAGCGGGAGATGACGGCCCTGCAGAAGCGGGCCTCCCACGCCAAATCCACCGAGATCGGAGGCATGCGCGCTTTTGCCGCCGCCTTTGTCATTGGCGTCAGCAATCTGCGCCGCCGCAAGGTGCGAACGGCGTTGACCTGCCTGACGCTGATCATCCTGACCTTCACCATCATGAGTTTTACGAGCGTCAAATCCACCCGGGAGGAGGACGCGGCCCGTTTTGCCGATGCCGCCCCCTACCAGGGGGTGCTGCTCAAAAACATCGGCTGGCGTTCCCTGCCGCCCGAAGCGCTGGCCGTGTTGCGCGACGCATGCGGGCACACCGACGTTGTTGCCCCGCTTGCCTGGCTGGAACTGCCGGAAAAGACCCTGTCGCCGGCGACGAGCATCCGTTGCGGCGGCCGGGTCGAAACCGTCCGGGGCGTTGTCGGCCTGACGGCTGGGGAGGCGGCTGTGGGCCGTGTGGGCGGTTTGCTGTCCGATGGCCGGTGGTTCGGTCCGGGAGAACGCGACGCCGTCATCCTGCCCGAACCCATGGCCGAGCGCCTGGGGGTCGCCCCTGGCGGCGTGGTCGCCCTTTTTGGCCGTACGTTTGTCGTGGCCGGGACGTTTCGGAAAAATGCCCTGGACAGCCGCGTCGATCTTGACGGCGAAGCCATAACGCCCGTGATTTTCCCTTCCGAGGTCTCGGCCGAAGCCTCGGAAGCCGAAAAAGAGGCCGCGGAATCGGGCGAGGACGTCAAAAGCCTGCAAAGCCGCTACCAGCATGTCGACGACGATCTGACCGTGATCCTGCCCTATGACATGGTCATGGGCCTTGGCGGGGAACTCAAGTCCATGGTGGTGGCCCCGCCGGCCGACCGCATGCACATGGGCAAGGCCGAGGCTGACGGCGGGGCGGGCATGGCCGGAAAACTGGCCGACCGCTTCGGACTGGCGGTGTTTTCCGGACAGCCCGACGGCGTTTTCCTCTACCGCGCCGGAGACGCCCTGGGCTATGCCGGCGTGCCCAACATCTTGATTCCCCTCGTGATCTCCGTCCTTATCGTGCTCAATACCATGATCGGGGCCGTGTACGAGCGCAAGCGCGAGATCGGGGTCTACACGGCCGTGGGGCTGGCCCCGTCCCATGTCTCGTTCCTGTTTATCGCCGAGGCGTTGGCCTTTGCCGTCATCAGCGTGGTGCTTGGCTACCTGCTCGCCCAGACGTCGGCGGGCCTGCTGTCCGGCACCCGGCTTTGGGCCGGCATGACCGCCAACTACTCCTCCATGGCCGGCGTGGCGGCCATGCTGCTGGTCATCGGCGTGGTGCTGCTCTCGGTCGTCTACCCGTCGCGGGTGGCCGGCCGGATCGCCATTCCCGACGTCAACCGTTCCTGGTCCCTGCCCGAGCCCGAGGACGGCCGCATAACGACGCGCCTGCCGTTTCTGGTCCGGGTGCGCGAGCAGGAATGTGCCGGCGGCTTTCTCTACGACTATTACCAAAGCCACCAGGACGTTTCCCACGGCCTTTTTTCCACGGATGACGTGGACTATGTCTTCGAATGCCCCTGGGATATTTCCGGCGCGCCGCCCCACCCCAAGGAACGCTTTCCGGAATTTTGCGACCTGCGGGCCTGCATGCGCCTGACCGGCACGGTCTGGCTTGCGCCCTTCGATTTCGGCATCAAGCAGTCTGTGGCCATCACCTTCCTCCCGGCGGCGGATACGCCGGGCTACATGGAGATCGACGTGGAGCTGACGCGCCTGGCCGGCGAGGCGGGCATGTGGAAGCGGCTGAACAAGGGGTTTGTCAACGACCTGCGAAAGCAGCTCCTCGTATGGCGTTCCCTGGAGGAAGCCACCCGGTCCTCCTACGAGGACAAGGTGATCAACCACTACAATGCGCGGCTTCGCGGCGAGGATGCGGACGCCGGGGAGACGACGCGATGACGTCCCGGACGATTCGTTTTCGGGCCGTGGCCCTTGGGCTCGTTCTGGGCCTTGGCGTCTGCGCCGCAACACCGCTCAACAACCTGTATTATGGCGCAACGCCCCTTGGCGGCGGGCACTTTCCCCTGGCCCCGTTTTTCATCCTGGCCTGGCTGACGCTGCTGGCCGCCGGCCTTGGCCGGCTTTTCCGGGGCAGGACGGTCCTGACGGGCACGGATTTGCTGGTCTGCTGGATGTTGATGGTCGTGGTGTCGGGCGTGGCCCACACGGGGCTGGTCCGCACTTTTTTCATAACGCTCACCGCGCCCTTGCATTTCGCCACCGAAGGCAACCAATGGAAGGCCGTGCTTGGGCCGCTTTTGCCCCCGGGCTGGTATCCGGCCGACGCCGAGGCCGTGGAGACGCTGTATAACGGGCTTGCCGGCGGCTATGCCATGCCCTGGAGACAGGTTGTGGCCGCCATTCCCTGGCGGGCCTGGGCCGGGCCGCTGGCCGCCTGGGGCGTCTTTGTCGGCTTGTGTTTTTTCGTTTTGCTGTGTCTGACCAATCTGTTCTCCCGGCAGTGGGTCTCCAATGAGCGCATGAATTTCCCGTTGCTGCGCCTGCCGGAAGTGCTGACCGGGGCCGTGGACCAGGGCGGACTGGCCGCTTTGCTGACCGACCGCTTTCTGTTGTGCGGGCTGTTGTGCAGCGTGGTCCTGCACACCGTAAACGGCATCGCCTTTTACGATCCCTCGGTGCCCCAGATTCCGACCCTGATCCTGGCCGGTCCGTATTTTCCCAAAACCGGGCTTTTCTCCGGCTTCACCAAGCTCAAGATCTATTTTTATCCGGCGTTTATCGGTTTTGCCTTTCTGACGGCCCGCCAGATATCCCTGAGCTTCTGGGCATTTTTCCTGCTCGGCGGCTTTGTGTACGGCGTTTTTGACCTCATCGGCCAGCAGTACCCGGCCTCGGCCCTGGGCGTGACCTTCGGCCCGACGCTCGCCATGCCCGAGGAAACGCAGATGATCGGGGCGTACGGCGTCTTTTTTCTGTTCCTGCTGTGGCTGGCCCGCCACCACCTCCGGGAGACGGCCAGGGATGCGCTGCGGTTTCGATTCCGTAGCGCGGACGAGGCCGAGTGGGTGGGCGCGCCTGCCTCGCTGTGGGGGCTTGTTTGCGGCAGCGGGGCGCTTGTGGCCTGGAGCGTGTCCTTTGGCATGCCGCTTTTCCAGGCCGTGCTGCTTTTTGGGGCGTTTTTCATGGTGATGCTGGTGGCCAGCCGCATCATCTGCCAGGGCGGCATTGCCTATTTCACCCTGACCGCCGCGCCGACCGACGGGTTGCTGGCCTTTTTCGGCGCCGGCCTGTTTGGCCGCATGGCGCTTTTGATGGCTGCCGTCATGCAGAAGGTGCTCTTTGTCGATCTCCGCGAATCCCTCCTGCCGTCGCTTTTCCACGCCGCCAAGGTGGGGGAGAAAAGGCGGCCCAAGCTGCTGTATCTGGCCGCCATCGTCTGCGCCCTGGCCCTGGCCGTGGGGGTGTCGTTTGCGGCCATGCTGGCCGTGTGCCACAAATACGGCCTGCGCGACCTGCAGGTGGACTGGGAGACGCAGACCGTGACCACGGCCTACGAAAACGTCCAGCGCCTCATTGAGGCTCCGGCCGGCCCCAATGCCACGGTCATCGGCTTCACTCTTGCCGGCGCGGCCGTCATGTTCGCCCTGGTCGTCGCCTACCAGCGTTTCTACTGGTGGCCGATCCATCCTCTTGGTTTTCTCACCATGTATTCGTCGGCCATGCGGATCTTGTGGTTTTCCTTTTTCCTGGGCTGGCTTTGCAACCATCTGACCCTGCGCTACGGCGGCATCGTGCTGCTTAAGCGCGTGCGGCTGCTCTTTATCGGGCTTATTTTGGGGGATTTCCTGATGGGCGGCCTGTTTGCGCTCATCGGACTGTGGACCGGGCAGAGCTATCTGGTGCTGCCCAATTAGGACGAGCCGATGTACGACGACAAAGAGTTGGCCGAATACCGGGATCTGCTCCCGCCGCCCAAGCACTTCGAAGAGGGCTTCGACTGGAAGACCATTGTCGGCGCGGTCTTCATCGGCTTTCTCATGATGCCGGGCAGCATGTACCTCCAGCTTGTCATCGGCACGGGCATCGGTCCGGCCGCCCGCTGGGTCACCATCATCCTGTTTGCCGAGATCGCCAAGCGGGCCTACACGGAACTCAAGCAGCAGGAAATCTTCCTGCTCTATTACATGGCCGGCGCGGCCATGGCCTCGCCGTTTCACGGCCTGCTCTGGAACCAGTACCTTGTCCAGTCCGACGCGGCCAAGATGTTGGGCCTGACCGATCTCATCCCGACCTGGGTAGCCCCGGGGCCGGATTCCGATTCGCTTGTTTCCCGCACGTTTTTGCACCGCGACTGGCTGGTCCCCATCCTGCTGCTGGTCGGCTCCCAGATCGTCCAGCGCATCGACCACTTCGGCCTGGGCTATGCGCTGTACCGCATCACCTCGGACGTGGAAAAACTGCCGTTTCCCATGGCCCCGGTCGGGGCGCTTGGCACCATGGCCCTGGCCGAATCCACCGAGGACCGCAAATCCGGCTGGAAATGGCGGATTTTTTCCATAGGCGGCATGATCGGGCTGGCCTTTGGGGCGCTCTATGTCCTTTTCCCGGTGGTTTCGGGACTGATCTTCACCGAACCCGTGCGCCTGATCCCCATTCCCTGGGCCGATTTCACCCGCAACACCGAGGAATGGCTGCCGGCCGTGGCCACGGGCATCCAGTTCGATCTGGGGCTGGTGTTTACCGGCATGGTCCTGCCGTTTTGGGCCGTCATCGGCGGTCTGGTGGGGCTCGTCGTCACCATCGCCGCCAATCCGGTCCTGTATTCCCACGGCATCCTGCATCGCTGGCGGCAGGGCATGAGTACGGTGGATACGGTCTTTGCCAACAATTTCGACTTCTACATGTCCTTTGGCATCGGCCTTGGGCTGGCCATCGGCGTCATCGGCATCTGGCAGGTGGCCCGGTCGCTGCGCAAGGGCGGCGTCGACGGTTCGGCCTACAAGGCGCTTTTTTCCACCAACAAGGCCCGGGGCGACATCAATTTCTGGGTGTCCATCGCTATCTACGTTGTTTCCACCCTGTCCTACGTCGGGTTGTGCCTGTTTCTCGTGCCCCAGTTCCCCTGGCTCTTTTTCGTGCTTTACGGGTTTGTCTACACCCCGGTCATTTCCTACATCACGGCCCGCATGGAAGGCATTGCCGGCCAGTTCGTGAGCCTGCCGCTGGTGCGCGAGGCCAGCTTTATCGCCGGGGCGCGCTTTTTCGGCTACCAGGGCATCGAGATCTGGTACGCCCCCATCCCTATCCACAACTATGGCAAGGCGACGGTCGATTTCCGGGAGATAGAACTGACCGGCACCAGCCTGCGCGGCATCATCAAGGCCGAAATCGTGGTTTTTCCCGTGGTCATGGTGGCCAGCCTGCTGTTTTCCCAATTCATCTGGCAGCTTGCCCCCATCCCTTCGGCCAGCTATCCCTACGCCCAGGAACTGTGGCACCTCCAGGCGCTCAACACCCTGCTCATGCAGACCTCGACCCTGGAAGGCAATTCGTTGTTCTTCCAGGCCCTAAACGGCTGGTACGTCAGCGCCGGACTGGGGCTCGGGCTGGTGACCTATCTCTTGCTGATGCTCTTCGGCCTGCCGGTGCTCCTGGTCTACGGCATCGTGCGCGGGCTTGGCCAAAGCGTGCCCCATGGCCTCATTCTCGAAGTGGTCGGGGCGCTTTTGGGCCGCTACTATTTCCTCAAGCGCTACGGAAAGCCGTGGCGGCAGTACGCGCCGGTGCTTCTGGCCGGGTTTTCCTGCGGCATGGGGCTGATGGGCATGTTTGCCATGGGGGCCACGTTGATTCTGAAGTCCCTTGGCAAGCTGGCCTATTAGCCTGCCTTCTGCGCGGCGCCGCATGGACTGCCCGTTTTTTTGAGAGGGCGGCAGGCGTCGGTTTTCTCCTTGACGCGCAGGCGGAGTGTGGAATATAAACTTCGGTTTCGCGTTGGATTTCATGTCCGCCGAACCGGGGGTACCCCTTGACTCGGCGGAAAAACGTCTTACCAGGGTAGCGAAACGCGCCCCGTGGCGAGCGTCTTACCGCATCCAACGTGCAAGGAGAATCGCATGGCGCGCATTACCGTCGAAGATTGCCTCGAAAAAATCAACAACCGGTTCCTCATTGTCCAGATGGCCATCAAGCGGGTCCACCAGTACCGCGAAGGCTACGAGCCCCTGGTCGAATGCAAGAACAAGGAAATTGTCACCGCGCTTCGGGAGATCGCCGCCGGCGAGGTATTGCCGGCCGAACCCATTGTGGAAGCGGGCGTGATGCTTCCTGAAAACGAACAGTAGAATACAATGCCCCGGGATTATTACGAAGTGCTCGGCGTTGAGCGGGACGCCGACGACGAGACCATCAAGAAGGCCTACCGCCAGATGGCCTTCAAGTACCACCCTGACCGCAACCCCGACGATCCTGAGTCCGAATCCAATTTCAAGGAAGCGGCCGAGGCGTACGAGGTGTTGCGAAACGCCGAAACGCGCGCCCGATACGACCGTTTCGGCCATGAAGGGCTTGGCGGCAACGGCTTTGGCGGCTTCGGTTCCACCGATGACGTTTTCAGCGCGTTTTCCGATATTTTCGGCGAGTTTTTTGGTTTCGGCGGCCGCGCCGCCTCGGCGCGCGGACCGCGCCCCCAGGCCGGCAACGACCTGCGCTACGACCTGACCGTGTCCTTTCGCGATGCGGCCAAGGGCGCCGAAGTCACGCTGAAGATTCCCAAAAACGTCCAGTGCCATGTCTGCAACGGTTCCGGCGCCGAACCCGGCACCACGGCCGAGACCTGCAAACAGTGCGGCGGCTCGGGCCAGGTGGTCCAAAGCCAGGGCTTTTTCCGCATCGCCGTGAGTTGTCCCATCTGCCGGGGCGAGGGGCGGGTGGTGACGTCGCCGTGCCGGGAATGCCGGGGACGCGGCGTGACGCGGCAGGTGCGCGAGCTCAAGGTCCGCGTGCCGGCGGGCGTTGACGACGGCAGCCGGCTGCGGCTTCGCGGCGAGGGCGAGCCGGGCCTGCATGGCGGGCCTCCCGGCGATCTGTACGTCATCCTGCACGTGGAGCAGGACAAGGTTTTCGAACGCCAGGGCCAGAATCTGGTGCTGCGCGCCGACATTTCCTTTGTCCAGGCCGCCCTTGGCCACAAGATCGAGGTGCCGACCCTGGACGGCGCCGAGACTATGGAGATTCCCAAAGGCACCCAGAGCGGCGAGGTCTTTTCCTTGCGCGGGCTTGGCCTTCCTGTGCCGGGATCGAGCCGGACGGGCGATCTCCTGGTCGAAGTCACGGTGGCGACGCCCAAGAACATCTCCAAGAAGCAGGAAGAGCTTTTGCGTGAATTCGAGAAACTCGATGAGCAAAAGCCCATGGAAAAGGTGAAAAACTTCTTCCGCAAGGCCAAAGAGGCCATGGGGAACTGACATGGGAAAACTGTCTCGTTTTGGAGCCCTTGCCCTGGCGCTGTCCCTGGCCCTGCCCGGGGCGGCCCTGGCGGACCCGAACCAGGATTACCGCGAGGGCATGACTGCCGCCACCCAGGGCGACATGGATACGGCCATGGCTGCCTTTACCCGCATCATCGAGGCCGTCCCGGCCATTGATGCCAAAAATCTGGCCAGCGCCTACAACCTGCGCGGCATGTGCCACGAGGCCAAAAACGAGTTGGAATTGGCCATGGCCGACTACAACAAGGCCGTTGAAACCGACGCCAAGCTGGCCGAGGCCCTGGGCAACCGGGCCATGCTCTACATGAAGCTCGGCGAGACGGACAAGGCCAAAGACGACGCTACGGCTGCCCGGCGCATTGACCGCAAGGTCAAGGTCCCGGAATTCAAATAGGCGGGTTATGAGCGAAGGCTTTACGCATATTGACGCCGAAGGGCGCACGCGCATGGTGGATGTCGGGGCCAAGTCCAAGACGCGGCGTCTGGCCATTGCCGGCTGCGAGGTGAGGCTTTCGGCCGAAACCATGCGCCTTCTGGCCGGCGCGGCCCTGCCCAAGGGCGACGCCCTGGCCACGGCCAAGATCGCCGGAATTCTGGCCGCCAAACGCACGGCTGATCTGATTCCGCTTTGCCATCCGCTGCCGCTGGCCTTTGCCGACGTCCGATTTCACGTCGACGAGGCGGCGGCCATCGTGCGTATCGAGGCCGAGGCCTCGACCACGGCCGAAACCGGCGTCGAGATGGAGGCGCTCGCCGCTGCCTCGGTTGCCGCCCTGACCATCTACGACATGTGCAAGGCCGTGCAAAAAGACATCGTCATCGGTGAAATCCGGCTGCTCTACAAATCCGGCGGCAAATCCGGCGTCTTCGTTTCGCCCCACTGGCCCAAGGATCGGCCGTTCCCGGACGCCTAGGCTGGCGGCAAAGCCATTGTAAAAGCCCGGGAGACATGTGTCTCCCGGGCTTTCCTGTTTCCTCCGGGGACCGGGGCAGCGCCCCGGTCCCCGACGCTTCACTCTACCACACCCTCCGGACTTTCACGCCGCGCTCTGCCATGCGTTCCTTGCAGTCCCTGATGCTGTATTCGCCGTAGTGGACGATGGAGGCGATGAGCGCCGCCGAGGCCTTGCCCGTGGTCACGGCGTCGGCCATGTGGTCGGGGTTGCCCGCGCCGCCCGAGGCGATGACCGGGATGGTGACCGCTTCGGCGATAAGCCGCGTCAGGGTCAGCTCGTAGCCGGTCTTGGCCCCGTCGGCGTCGATGGAGTTGCAGCAGATTTCGCCGGCTCCCAGGGCCTCGACGGTCTTGGCCCAGTCGACGGCGTCCAGGCCCATGGGCTTGCGTCCGCCGTGGATGACGATCTCATAGCCGGAAGGGATTGCCGCCGATACCGGCGCCTGCTTGACGTCCATGCCGACCACCACGCACTGGGAACCGAAGGCGGCCGCGCCCTGGCTGATGATGTCCGGGTTTTTCACGGCAGCGGAGTTGACCGAGATCTTTTCCGCGCCGGCCAGCAACACGGCCCGCATGTCTTCGACGGTGGAGATGCCGCCGCCGACGGAAAACGGAATGAAGATCTGGCTGGCCACCTTGTCCACCACGTCGAGCATGATGCCCCGGCCTTCGCTGGAGGCCGTGATGTCGTAAAAAACCAGTTCGTCGGCTCCGGCCTCATAGTAGAGGCGGGCGGTTTCCACCGGGTCGCCGATGTCCACGTTGCCTTTGAACTTGATGCCCTTGGTGAGCTTGCCGTTTCGGACGTCGAGACAGGGAATGACGCGTTTGGACAGCATGGATCAGGCCTCCTGGCAGTAGGCGGCGAAATTGCGCAGCAGGGCGAGTCCCGGGCGGCCGCTTTTTTCCGGGTGGAACTGCACGGCCCAGAGCTTGCCGCGTCCGTGCACCGAGCAGAAGGTGAGGCCGTAGTCCGTCTCGCCGATGACGTATTCGGGACGGGGCACGGGATAATAGCTGTGGACGAAATAGAATTCCGCATCCGGCCCGATGCCGTCAAAGAGCAGGCACTCCCTGGCAAGGCGCACCTGGTTCCAGCCCATGTGCGGGATGCGGATCGGCGCGCCGTCCTCATCGGCGAGGGCCTGGTTGAACATGGCGCAGGCGCCGGGCACGATGCCAAGGGCCGTGGTGTCGTTTTCCGCGCTGTAATCGAGCAGGATCTGGCAGCCGACGCAGATGCCGAGCAAAGGCTTTCCGGCCGCGACCTGCTCTGTTAAAAGCGCGTCGAGACCGGTGGACGTCAGTTCGCGCATGGCCTGTCCGGCCGCGCCGACGCCCGGAAAGATAATGCCCGAGGCGTCGGCAATGACCGCCGGATCGGCGGTGATGCGGCAGGGGATGCCGAGATGGTCCAGGGCGCGGCGGACGCTGGTCTGGTTTCCGGCCTTGTAGTCCAGGATGGCAAGCATTGATGGTCTCCTTGGCGGATCGCCGGGGAAACGCGGCCGCTTCTGGCTGTCGGCCAGCAAGGGCTTTGCCCTGTTCCGGTCCGGGGCTCCCGATGGGCTCGTCCCCGGGCCAGGCGGCAGGGGAATCCGGGAACGCCGGAGGTCGATCCGGGTGCCTTTGGCGCGCAGGCTGCCGGGCGTGTTCCCCTGGCAGGCTGCCGCCTTGTTTCGCAGAAGGCGGTTGTGAACATTTTAGGCATTTTTGGCAAGGGAGACGGCTATGATCATCGTCACCGGCGGGGCCGGTTTTTTGGGCAGCGCCCTGGTATGGGGGCTCAATGTCGCCGGATGTGACGACATTTTGGTGGTGGACAACCTGGGGCACGGCGAGAAATGGAAGAATCTGGTCAATCGCCGGTATGCCGACTACCTGCACAAAGATGCGTTTCTCGCGGCCATAACCGGCGGCGCGGACCCCTTCGGGGCAACGGCCGTCATCCACCTGGGGGCCTGCTCCGCCACCACCGAGACTGACGCCGAATACCTCATGCGCAACAATGTGGCCTATTCCAAGGCCGTAGCCCGGTACGCGCTGGCGGCCGGGGCGCGGCTCGTCGTCGCCTCGTCGGCGGCCACCTACGGCGACGGCGGCTGCGGCTTTGACGACGATCCGGCCGGCCTCGACCAACTCAGGCCACTCAACATGTACGGCTATTCCAAGCTGTTGTTCGATCTCTGGGCGCGGCGCGAGGGGATTTTGGGGATGCTGGCGAGTCTCAAGTTTTTCAACGTCTACGGCCCCAACGAATACCACAAGGGCGATATGCGTTCGGTGGTCTGCAAGGCCTACGGGCAGATTGCCGACACAGGGCGGTTGTCGCTTTTCAAGTCGTACCGGCCTGAATACCCGGACGGCGGCCAGATGCGGGATTTCCTGTACGTCAAGGATGCCGTGGCGGTGATGCTGTGGCTTTTGGAGCATCCTGGGGCCGGCGGCCTCTTCAATGTGGGCTTTGGCCGGGCGCGGACCTGGAACGATCTGGCGGCAGCGGTCTTTGCGGCCATGAACGTGCCGCAAGCCATCGACTACATCGCCATGCCCGAGGCCATTCGCGACAAGTACCAGTATTTCACCGAAGCCAGGATGGACCGGCTGCGGCAGGCCGGTTACGGGACGCCGTTTACGCCGCTTGATGCCGGCGTGAAGGATTACGTGCAGGGCTACCTGTCCCAGGCCGACAGCTATTTATAGGCCGGAGTCAAAGTCACGGTCGGAGTCAGAGAGCTCTGGCGGCCAAAGGGCTTTCCGCCCTTTGGAATCCCGAACGGAACAGCCCGCGCTATAAGTTTTTTCATGTCCCTATTGTCGATCATCCACGGCACGGCCGTTGACCAGAGCCGGACCGGGGGGCCGGGGGGATGATCCCCCCGGCGGGGTGGTCCAGGAGGGGCGACGCCCCTCCTGGCCGCCGGCGTTCTTCCCGTCTAATCGTATTTCACCGCGCTGATTTCCATGAGCTTGTCCAGGCGGATGCGGGTTTCGATGCGGCGCATGGTGCCGGTCTTGCCCCGCATGACCAGGGAGTGGGTGACGGCATGGGTGCCGGTGAACTGGACGCCTTCGAGGAAGGTGCCGCCCGAGATGCCGGTGGCCGCGAAATAGGTGTCGTCGCTTTTGACCAGGGTTTCCTCGGTGAAGATCCGGGTGCAGTCGATGCCGGCTTCGGCCAGGGCCTGGGTCTCGGCGTCCGACTGGGGGTCGAGCCGGGCCAGGAGCCGCCCGCCCAGGGCGCGGATGGCGCAGGCCGAGAGCACGCCTTCGGGGGTGCCGCCGGTGCCGAGCATGACATCCACCACGTTTTCGGGATCAACCGCCATGAGGGAGCCGGCCACATCGCCGTCCGTGTGCAACTGGATGCGCGCGCCAACGGCCCGGATATCCCGGATCAGGCCCTTGTGGCGCGGTTTGTCCAGGATAAAGACCACCAGATCGTCCACGTCCTTGCCAAGGGCCCTGGCGATTTTGGTCAGGTTGTCGCCCACGGGCGCGTCGAGATCGGCCACGTCCTTGGCTTCGGCCGGCACCACCAGTTTTTGCATGTAAAAGCTCGGCCCGGGGTTGAACATGGACCCGCGCGGCGCGATGCCGACTACGGAAATGGCGTTGGGGCGGCCATAGGCCAGCAGATTGGTGCCCTCGACCGGGTCCACGGCCACGTCCACGGCATGGCCCAGGCCGCTGCCCACCCGCTCGCTGTTGTACAGCATGGGGGCTTCGTCTTTTTCGCCTTCGCCGATGATGATGACCCCGTCGATGGGCAGGGTGTTAAACGACAGGCGCATGGCGTCCACAGCGGCCTGATCGCCGGCGTTCTTGTCGCCGCGTCCGAGCCAGCGCGAGGAACTGAGCGCCGCCGCCTCGGTCACGCGTACGAGATCCAGTCCAAGATTTCTATCCGGCGCTTCCATGGCATGTGCTCCTTTGGGCGGTTGGGAGGCGGAAGAGGGTGGTCTGGGGGAAGGCGGCCCTTGCAGCGCAAGAGGAGTTCCCCGCGTCTTTGCCTCGGCGTGATTTCGTGGAAATCCGGGGTATGGATTCAAAGCGGCCCCGAAAGTCGAAGCTTTCGGGGCCGCCGGGAAGATAATCCAAGGGGGCGGGAAAGGCCATGCCCCAAAACGGGCGCTATTTGCCGGCGTAGGCGTCCTTGATCCGTCTGGCCAGGCTTTCCGGGGTGAACCCATAGACCTCGGCCAGCTTTTCCGCCGGCGAGGAGGCCCCGAAGTGGCTGAGTCCGAGCACGCGGTCGAGGCGTCCGGTGTACTGGCACCACAGTTCGGGACGGCCGGCTTCGGCGGCGAAGCGGAAGGGGACTTCCGGCGGCAGCACGGCGTTTTTGTAGGCATCGGGCTGTTCGTTGAAAAGCTCCATGCAGGGCATGCTGACGATGCGGATGGCCAGTTCCGGCAACAGATTGGCCGCGGCCATGGCCAGGGAGACTTCCGAACCCGAGGCCAGCAGGATGACCTCGGGCTTGCCGCCCGCCGCCTCGACGAGGACGTAGCCGCCCTTCCTGACCCCGTCTTTGAGGCCCGGGTAGGCCGCATAGTCGAGGATGGGCAGGTTCTGGCGGGTCAGCAGCAGGCAGGTGGGCCGGCTGGTCTGGGTCAGGGCGGTTTCCAGGCAGATGCTGGTCTCGTTGGCGTCGGCCGGGCGCATGACAAGCATGTTGGGGATCAGGCGCAGCGAGCTGGTCTGTTCGATGGGCTCGTGGGTCGGGCCGTCTTCGCCGACGTAAAAGGAGTCATGGGTGAAGACGTGCAGGGCCGGGATGCGCTGCAGGGCGGCCATGCGCAGGGCGTTGCGCTCATAGTCCGAGAAGATGAGGAAGGTGGCGCCGAAGGGAAGAAGTCCGCCATGCAGGGCGATGCCGTTGACGATGGCCCCCATGGGGAATTCGCGCACGCCGAAGCACAGATTGCGGCCGAGCGGCGTGTCGTGGCTGAAGACGCCGGTGATCTGGCGGAATTTTTCCGTCTGGTTGGAAGGATCAAGGTCGGCCGAACCGCCGACGAGCAGGGGCAGCTGGTCGATCAGGCCGTTTAAGGCCGCGCCCCAGGCCGACCGGGTGGCCACGGCCTTGGCCGGCTCGTAGACAGGCCAGGAGAACGTGCGGTTGCCGGGAGCCCGCCTGATCTGCCGCCACAAATCCTCGAAGGCGGCGTCGTTTTCCAGACGGTCTTCCAGGGCCTTGTTCCAGGCCTTGCGTTCGGCTTCCAGGGCGGGGAAGCGGGCGCGGAAGTGGTCGGCCACCTCGGCCGGCAGATGAAAGGTCTTGTCCTCGGGCAGCCCGAGCAGCTTTTTGGTCTCTTTGATCTCGGCTTCGGAGAAGGGCGCGCCGTGGGAGGCGCAGTTGCCTTCCATGGAGCAGGACCCCTTGGCGATGGTGGTCAGGCCGATGATCATGGAGGGGCGCCTGGTTTCGGCCCTGGCCGCGTCGATGGCGGCATGGATGGCGGCGTGGTCGTGGCCGTCGATCTCGATGACGTGCCAGCCCAGGCTTTCGAAGAGTTTTTTATGGTCCGTGGCGTCGCATACGGCCGTCGGGCCGGCCAGTTGCACCTGGTTTTTATCGAACAGGACGATCAGGCGGCCAAGGCCCCAGAGACCGGCCAGGGCGGCCGAGCCCAGAAAGACCGGGGCCTGGACGTCGCCGTCCGAGGAAAGCACATAGGTATGGTGTCCGGCCACGTCGTCGCCCAGGCGGGCGCGCAGCATGGCCTCGGCCACGGCCATGCCCACGGACATGGAAAAGCCCTGGCCGAGCGGGCCGGTGGTGCATTCGACGCCGGGGGTCTCGTAATTTTCCGGATGGCCCGGGGTCTTGCTCGCGAACTGGCGGAAGCGCTCAAGGTCTTCCATGGTCAGGATGCCGCGCAGATGGAGCAGGGCGTAGAGCAGCATGGACTCGTGCCCGGCCGAAAGCACGAAACGGTCGCGGCCGAACCACTGCGCATCGGCGGGATCGAAGCGCAGGTAGTCCTTGAAAAGCACATACGCCATATCGGCCGAAGACATGGCCCCGCCGGGGTGGCCGGAGGCGGCCTTGCGGGTGGCGTCCATGATGAGGCCTTTGATGGCGTTGACGGCCTTGGCATCGAGGCTGGCGGCGTTGGTGGTCATGGAGGAATCCTTGAAAGGGGCGGTTGAAGGGTTTTACGCGCCGCAAGCCGGACGGCACGTTTCGATGAGGTCCACGCGGCGCTGGTGGCGGCCGCCTTCGAACGCGGCGTCCAGAAAAACGTCGGCGATGGCGGCGGCAAGGCCCGCGCCCAGAACCCGCTCGCCCAGGCAAAGGACATTGGCGTCGTTGTGCAGGCGGGTCATGCGGGCCAGATATTCGTTGGTGCAAAGGGCGGCCCGGATGCCGGGAATGCGGTTGGCGGCCATGGACATGCCGATGCCCGTGCCGCATACCAGGATGCCGGCGGCCCCGGGCGTCTCCAGGACCTTGGCGCAGACGGCTCTGGCGAAGTCCGGGTAATCGACGCTGGCGGCGTCCTGGGGGCCGAGGTCGGCCACGGTGTGGCCGGCGGCGGCCATATGGGCGGCAAGGCTGGCTTTGAGGGCCAGACCGGCATGGTCGGAACCGATGAAAACGGTCTTTGGCATTGTGTGACTCCGCTGTTTCGCGTGCGGGCCGGGCTGGCGCATGGGGAATGCGATTACAACTCCGGCAGAAGGCTCCCATCCCCGGGGGCGTCCAGGGAGCGGACATCGGCCTGCGGGGGGACGGGCAGTTCCAGGTCGGCGGCCGGATAGGGCGTCTGGCGAGGTTGCAGGCTTTTGACGCGAAGGGTCAGGGAAGCGCCGCCGGGCGTCGTCAGGATGATCTTGCGGGCCACCGGCGCGGCCATGCCCGGCGCGGGTTCGTCGTCGGCGAAGTCCACCCGCCAGGGTGCCACCCCCCGCCCGGTCAGATGTCGCGGTTTCCCTTCGAAGTCAAGGGTCAGCGTCGACAGGCGCGGGTCCCCGGAAAAGGCGTATTCGTAGCCGTCGGCGACCTTTTTGGCCGAGCCGTACCGGCCCGGGGCCAGTTCGCCGAAACGTCCCGAGACGACGGCAGCCAGTTCCCGCATGGTGAAGGGCAGGGGAATGCCCAGGCGGGAGGCGCCGGCCCTGGCGTCATTGTGCAGATACACGGCGTTGCGGCCGGGAACGAAGGCGGCGAATTCCTGGCCGTCTTCCCGAAGATGGGCGTAGGCGCCGCCCATGGTCGTGGTCAGGTCCAGGCGCACGGGGTTGGCGAAGTTGCCGTAGAAGCGGTAATTGAGGCGGCCGCTTTTGCTGCCTTTGGCAAAACTGAGGGAGCCGGACAGGGAAAAGGCCGACGCGGGTTCGTTTTTGGCCTGATTGGCCAGAAACGTCTTATAGACGGCCGAGGCGTCGTCGGCGGCCGGCGGGGCGGGGCGCATGGCGGCGCAGCCCGAGGCGGCCAGGGCCAGGGCGGCCAGGAAAAGCAGGCGCGCGGCCAGGGCGAGACGGGGCATCACAGGGACTCCAGTTTCTTTTTCACGGCGGCCGGGGTGTCGGAACCGAGTTCCAGGGCCTGCCGATAGGCCTTCTGGGCTTCGGCCTTGCGCCCGGCGGCCGCGGCGATGTCGCCGTAGTGCTCCCAGATGATGGCGTCGCGAACCTTGTGGGAGATGGCTTTTTCGATGGCGGCCAGGGCTTCGTCGGTGCGGTTGAGCTTATGCAGGGTCCAGGCCAGGGAGTCCAGGAAGAACGGGTTGTCCGGTTCTTTTTCCAGAGCCTTTTTGATCATTTCCAGGGCTTTTTCCAGATCGCGTCCCTCTTCGGCCAGGGAGTAGCCGAGATAATTGAGGGCGTCGGGATTGGCGGGGTCCTTGGCCACGATCTTTTCCATGACCGCCTTGGCCTCGTCGCGGCGCTTGAGTTTTTCCAGGGCCACGCCGTAACGGTAGAGCAGATCCACGTCGTCCGGCCATGTTTTCAAGGCCTCGTCCAGGATGGCGGCGGCCTTGGCCGTGTCGCCGCCCTTGTCGAACAGGGCGGCTTCCAGGCCCACGAATTCCTTGCGGTCGGGAAAGCGTTCCCGGGCCTCGGCGGCCAGCGACTTGGCCTTGGCCAGATCATTGACTTCCGAGGCGATCTGGATGCGAAAGCTCAGGCTCTTGTCGTAGTTGGGATTGTCCAGCGGGACCCGGGCCAGGATGGCCATGGCTTCCTTGGGATTCTTGTCGCCTTCGTAGGCCAGGACCGCCTTGTAAAACAGCAGATCCGGGGCGGCCGGGTCGGCGGCCTCGAGCATGCCGAGGACCTGCCGGGCCTGTTTGGCGTAGCCTCCCTCGACCAGGGCCGACATGGCGTCGAGCAGCTGGCTTTTCCCGGGCTGGCCTTCCTTGAGCAGGGCGATGGCCTTGGCCGGATTTTTTTCCTTGATGGCCAGACGGACGAGCTTGGCCTGGACCTCCGGCGAATCCTCGCCAAGGACAAGCATCCTGCGGTAGGCTTCCTCCGCCCCCTTGACGTCGTTTTCCTGTTCGAGCAGGCCGGCCAGGTCGACCCAGGCGGCCATGAAGGCCGGGTCCTTGGCCACAGCCGCGCGCAGATGCCCGACGGCTTCCTTGTCGCGGCCCAGTCCGACCGAGGCCTTGGCCATGAGATACAGGGCGGTGGCGTCGCGGTCGGCCTCGGGGATGCGGGCAAGGATTTCGGCGGCTTCCTTGTGCTTGCCGGCGTCTTCCAGCAACGAGGCCAGTTCCTGCATGGCCCCGGCATCGCCGGGGTGGGCCGTCAGAAAACGTTCCAGGGTCTGGACGGCTTTGTCCGGCATCCGGCGCATCTGGTAGGCGTTGGCCAGATAGAAGGCGATCTGCCGGGCCTGGGGAAAAGCGGCCAGGGCCCGTTCCAGGGTTTCGGTGGCTTTTTCCCGTTCGTTTTGGCCCCACTGGAGGTTGGCCAGTTCCACGGCCAGATCCGGCGAGGGGTGGGTCTCGGCCAGCCCGGCCAGGATCTGGATGGCTTCGTCCTTCTGCCCCTGGCGCAGGAGATCCTGGTAGACGAGGAACTGGTAGCTGACCTCGGCTGCGGGCGACAGGCCCCTGGCGTGGGCCATGCGGGCGGAGCGGCTGGAGGCGCAGGAGTTGGATAAAAGACAGGGCAACAGCGCGAGCACCAGAAAAAGGGGCAGACGCGCCGGAACGAGGCGTTTTATTGCATAAGGCATGGCCGGCATCCGATGCGGCTCGCGAGGCTTCCATCGTCGGGCGGGTTGCCGATGGATGGGGCATGGCTGGCGCCGCTATTCTTCCTTGTGAATCCAATCCGAGGAAAAATCCTCGATACGCTTGGACAGGTGTTCCTTGAGTTTTTCCAGGAGGCGGGCCTCGATCTGGCGCACCCGCTCCCTGGTGATGCCGTATTTGGCCCCGATTTCCCGCAGGGTCACCGGGGAGTCGGACAGAATGCGGTTGTCGAGGAGGTCGAGTTCCTTTTCATTGAGCGCCGGCCTGATAGTCTGGATATGCTTGTCAAGTTGGTGGGAAATCTCGTCTCCGGCCAGGATTTCCTCGATGCCCGGGGTCAGGGCCGGCAGAAAGTCCAGACGGGTGGACGAGGAGTCGTCGCCAAGGGTGACGTCGAGGGAGAGGTCGTTGCCGCTTAGGCGCTGGTCCATCTCCACAATGTCGGATTCGGTCACATTGAGGGCCTCGGACAGTTGGGAGGCGCTGGGGTCAAACCCCAGAGTCTGCAGACGCTGGCGCTCTTTGTTCAGGTTGTAGAACAGCTTGCGCTGGGCCTGGGTGGTCCCGATTTTGACCATGCGCCAGTTGTCCATGATGTACTTAAGGATATAGGCCTTGATCCAGTAGGCGGCATAATACGAGAACTTGATGCCCTTGTCGGGATCGAACTTGGTCACGGCGCGCATCAGCCCCACGTTGCCTTCCTGGATGAGGTCGAGCACGTTTTGCATCCAGCGGCGCTGAAAGTCCATGGCGATTTTGACCACCAGCCGCAGGTGGGAGGAGATGAGCCGGAAGGCGGCTTTCTGGTCGTTGGCGTCGCGCACGCGGCGGGCCAGTTCCTGTTCCTCCTCGGGCCGCAGCATGGGGAATTTGCCGATTTCACGCAGATAGAGCTGGAGAGGGTCCCGGGTGAGGGAGCCGCTCGAACCCTCCCGGGGGGCTGGCAGGCGGAAATCGTCGGCGGGTTCGAGGTCGATGGCCGCCGTGTCAGGGTCGTTTTCGTCGTCGAACACTTCCGGTTCGGCGGAGTCCAGGTCCGTTTCGTCAGGCGAAATGTCTTGATCGTCTCGATGTTCCATCGGATAATGGCCGTGGTTAAGGCGCGGCCGCGCCGCTCGGGTTTGACGGCATGGGGCGTCCTTTCGGGCGGGCTGTCTCACATGCCTACCTTACAGTGTAAAGTTTTGATTTGTCCTTTTCAATGATTTTCAGTAGACCGGCCGCGTTTCGGCCCGGCGATCCGTCGGGCGGCAACCCGAAAAGGAGATCTTGTGGGCGATTTCAGACAGGCGCTTGGCGATGACGGCATACTGATTTTCGACGGGGCCATGGGCACCCTGCTCCAGGGGCGGGGGCTTTCCGCCGGCGAATCCCCCGAGCTGTTCGGCCTTGGCCATCCCGAAGCCATCATGGCCACCCACCGGGAATATGTCCAGGCCGGGTCCCGCGTCATCACCTCCAACACCTTTGGCGGCAGCCGCTACAAACTGCCGGCCGGCGCCGACATCACGGGGCTCAACCGGCAGATGGCCCGTCTGGCCCGCCAGGCGGCCGGGCCGGGCGTGTTCGTGGCCGGCTCCGTCGGTCCCACGGGACATTTCGTCGCCCCTCTGGGCAAGGCCTCCCTGCGCGAACTCGTGGACGCCTTTGCCGCACAGATCAAGGGCCTTGCCGAGGGCGGCTGCGATCTGATCGTCGGCGAGACCCATTTCGATCTGGCCGAGGCCCGGGCCGTCATCCTGGCCTGTCGGGAGGTCTGCGACCTGCCGGTGGCCATGTGCATGACGTTTGAGGGCGCGGCCAGCCTGACCGGCTCCAGTCCCGAAGTGTTTGCCGACGCCATGGAAAACCTCGGCGTCGACCTGATCGGGGTCAACTGCGGCGCGGGGCCCGACGACATGCGCCTTGTCGGCGAGGTGTTTTCCCGACGCCTGTCCACGCCCTTTTTCGTCAAGCCCAATGCCGGCATGCCCCGGCTGGAAAACGGCCGCACGGTCTTTCCCATGGGTCCCGAGGAGTTCGCCGAAAAGACGGCCCGCTTCGCCGATCTCGGGGCCAAGGCCCTGTCGGGCTGCTGCGGCACCACCCCGGCGCATATCGCGGCCCTGGCCGGCCGCCTTGCCGGGCGACGCCGCGTCCGCGGCGAGGCCCCGGACCGGCCGGTCCTGGCCGTCACCTCCCGGGCCGTCACCGTGCCCATGGGCGGGGCGAGCCCGTGCGCCGTCATCGGCGAGCGCATAAATCCCACCGGCAAGGCCGAACTGGCGGCCGAGCTGGCGGCCGGCGAATTCGGCAAGGCCCTGGCCTTTGCCGAGGAGCAGATCACGGCCGGGGCGCATATTCTCGACGTCAACGTGGGCGCGCCCATGGTCGACGAGGTGGCCGTGCTGCCGGGGCTGGCCATGGAGCTGACCAAGCGCCAGCGCATTCCCCTGTGCCTCGATTCCAACAACGCCGATGCGCTGACCGCCGGGCTGTGGGCCTATCCCGGCACGCCCCTGGTCAATTCCATCAGCGGCGAGCCCGGGCGCATGGAACGCCTGGGGCCGGTGTGCCGCGACCATGGCGCGCCGTTTATCCTGTTGCCGCTCAAAGGCCGCAAACTGCCGGTCACCGCTGCCGAGCGTCTGGCGATCATCGAGGACCTGCTCGTCCAGGCCGAAGGCCTGGGCATCCCGCGCCGCCTCATCATCGTCGACGCCCTGGCCCTGACCGTCTCCTCCAAGCACGAAGCCGCCCTGGCCTGTCTGGAAACCATCCGCCAGTGCCGGGAACGGTGGGGGCTGCCCACGGTCCTTGGCCTGTCCAACATTTCCTTTGGCCTGCCGGCCCGGGAACTGGTCAATGCCGCCTTTTTCGCCATGTGCCTGGGGGCCGGGCTGTCCGCCGCCATCGCCAACCCCAACGTGTCGCGCCTGATGGAGACGCTCGGGGCCGGCGAAGTCCTGCTGGATCGCGATCCCCAGGCCGGCCGGTTCATCGAACGCTACAGCGGTTGGAAGGCCAGCCAGCCTGTTGCGGCTGCGGCCGGGGCCGGGGAAGGGGAGGCCGACGACGGCTCCCCCATCCGCCAGGCCGTCATCCGGGGCCGCCGGGCGGCTCTCGACGGCTTGCTCGACGCCGCCCTGGCCGAAGGCCGCGCCCCGGCCGATCTGCTCAACGAGGAACTGATCCCCGGCATCATGGAAGTGGGGCGGCGCTATGAGCGCAAGGAATTTTTTCTGCCCCAGCTCCTGGTTGCGGCCGAAACCATGCGGGCCGGCTTCGAACGTCTCGAACCGCTTCTGGCCGAGGAGGCCGGGGTCGAGAAGGCGCGTGTGGTCATGGCCACGGTCGAGGGCGACATCCACGACATCGGCAAGAATATCGTGTGCCTAATGCTCAAAAATCACGGCTTCGAGGTCATCGATCTCGGCAAGGACGTGTCGGCCGAGCGCATCGTGGACGAGGCCGAGGCCCGGGATGCGGCCGTTATCGGCCTGTCGGCGCTGATGACCACCACCATGGTGCGTATGGAGGACACGGTGCGTCTGGTCCGGGAACGCGGCCTGCGGGCCAAGATCATGGTTGGCGGGGCCGTGGTCACCGAGGCGTTCGCCCGTTCCATCGGGGCCCACGCCCACGCCGCCGACGCCGTGGACGCCGTGCGCCAGGCCAAGGCCCTGGCCGGCGTCGAGTAAGGAAAAAACATCTGGCGCGCCGCGGCCGCTTTGGAGTAAACCTGCCGCTGTCGGCCGGCTGGTCCGCTGTCAACCCTGTCCTGTGGAGGACGCCTTTGCGTATTCGTTCCTTCGTCTTTGCCCTGGCCCTGCTGCTTTTGCCCTGCGCCGTCGCCGCCCAGGATGCCGGCCCCGTAAACGGCCAGGGCGTTCTGGACGCCATTGTCGCCGCCCAGGGCAAGGTGGTGGTCATCGACTTTTTCGCGTCGTGGTGCAAGCCGTGCCTGATGGAGATTCCCGAGTTCATCGAGGCCCGCAAGCACTACCCTGCCGACAAGGTCGTTTTCATCGGCATCTCGCTGGACCAGGACCAGGGGCAGTATCATCGGTTCGTGAAGCAGACCCCGTTTAATTTTCCGGTCCATCTGGCCGATCCCGACGTCATTGAGACGTTTGGCGTCAAGATGATTCCCAAAACGCTGGTGTACGACGCGAAGGGACAGCAGGCGTTAAACCATGCCGGCTATATGCCCGGCGAAATGCTCCGGCAGGTGCTCGACAACCTGCTGCATGACGGCGGTAAATGACCAACCTCTTTATTCGCAAGGCGAGAATCCAGGACGTCAAGCAGATCCACGCGCTGCTCATGCACTGCGCCCGCAAGGAGTTCCTCCTGCCGCGCTCGTTCAACCAGCTCTACAGCCATCTGCGCGATTTTTTCGTGCTGGCCGAGCACGACGCGCCCGGCATACGCGGCTGCTGCGCCCTGTCCATCTGCTGGGAAGACATTGCCGAAATCCGTTCCCTGGCCGTCAACGACGACATCCAGAACCAGGGCTGGGGCGGCAAGCTGGTGGAAGCCTGTCTTTCCGACGCCGTGACGCTGGGCATTTTCAAGGTCTTCACCCTGACCTACCGGCCGCGTTTTTTTGAACGCCTGGGCTTCGCCCCGGTGGACAAGGAACGGCTGCCCCAGAAGGTCTGGGCCGATTGCATCAACTGCCCCAAGTTTCCAGAATGCGACGAAAACGCGCTGCTCATGGAAATGTAAGGGTTTTATAAAATCATCCTGATCGTGGGGAACAATGGCGGACGAACTGCGCGAAGTGTTTGGCGAGGCGGCTGTGGCCGCCCGGGTGCTCGAACTGGGGCGGGACGTGTCGGCGCATTACGCCGGCGTGGACGGGGATGTGGTCATGGTCGGCGTGCTCAAGGGCGCGTTGCCGTTTATGGCCGATCTGTTGCGGGCCCTGGATTTCTGCCCGACCCTCGATTTCGTGCGCGTGGCCAGCTACGGGGCCGGCGTTGCCCCGGGCCAATTGCGCTTTCTGATGGACCTCGAGACCGACATCCGGGGCCGTCATGTGCTTTTGGTGGAAGATATCGTGGACACCGGGCGCTCCCTGGCCTATCTCCTATCCATGCTTGGCGAACGCGGTCCGGCCAGCATCAAGGTCTGCTCGTTTCTGGACAAGGCCTACCGCCGCGAGGTGGACGTGACGGTGGATTTCGTCGGTTTTCCGGCGCCGCCCGTGTTTCTGGTCGGATACGGCATGGACATCGGTGAGCGTTTGCGGCGGCTTCGTGGCGTGTACGAATTGGTCCGGTAGTAAATGGCGTTGAAATTGCATGGGTGTGGCGAAAAACCGCAACCGGCGTGGGATGAAGCACCATGATAGTACAATGCCCGAATTGCCAGGCCAAGTTTGGCCTGCCCGAGGAGAAGATCGGCCCGGCGGGAGCCAAACTGCGTTGTGGCAAATGCCGCCAGATCTTCCATGTCGATCCGCCGCAGCCTGTGGGGGAGCCCCAGCCCAGCCAGTCGCCCAGACCCGCGGAACCGCCCCAGGCCAAGGAGCCGCCGGCTCCGGCCGCTCCTGCGGCCAGCGACGGTTTTGGGGATTTTGACTTTCCTGACGACCTGACGCCGCCGCCCGCGGCCAAAAGGCCCCGGGAAGAGGACGATGAACCGCAAAAAGTGCCCGGCAACGCCTTTGCGCTCGACGATGACGAAGGGCCGCCTGACGTTTTTCATTCCGAGTCCTATGAGCCCCCGCTTGCGGCAACGCAAAAGGCGAAGGCCAGGGAGGAGGATCCCTTTGAGGAGCCTGCCGACGGCCCGGTCCGGCCTGGATTCAGCCTTGATGACGTGGCCGACATTCCCCTGCCCGGCAGCAGTGCGTCAAAAGACCGTCGTCGGCGTGTGTTGGTTATTGCCTTGGCCATGCTCGTGGTCCTGGCTGCCACTCTGGCCGCTGTCCACTTCCTGGACCTGTGGCCCGCGAAAAAGCCCGCCAAGGACGCCGGCCAGCCGCCGGCCGCCATGGCTCCGGGCGCTCCTGAAACCGCCCCGCCGGCCGGCCCGGCCGCGCCGACGGCCGAGGAGACGGTCAAGGTGAAGGACATCATGCTGCAAAATGTCCGTCAATATTATGTTTCCAATGAAAAAGCCGGTCAACTGTTCGTCATTGAAGGGAAGGCCGTCAACAATTTCAAGATGCCCAAGGAAATGGTCAAGCTGGAGGCCAGCCTGTTCGATGAAAAAGGCGCGACGCTTGCTTCCCAGCAGGAGCTGGCCGGCAACACGGTGTCGCTTTTTCAGCTCCAGGTCATGACCCGCGACGAGCTGAAAAACGCCCTGACCTCGCAGGTGGGCGTGCTGACCAACAACACCAACATCGCCGCCGGAAGCGAAGTGCCCTTTATGTTGGTTTTTTTCGATCCGCCCGAGGCGGTCAAGGAATTCGGCGTCAAGGTTGTCGACGCCAAGGACCCGCCCAGGCAGTAGGATGGCGGTCAAGGCCAAACGGAGTTTCGCCTGCTCGGCCTGCGGGGGCGTGTCCCCCACATGGCGTGGCCAGTGCCCGCGGTGCGGAGCCTGGAACACCCTGGCCGAACGGGCGGGACCGGTCCGGGGGCCTGTCGGCGACGGCGCGGCCGCAGGCGTTCCCATCCCGCTTGGCAGCCACCCGGACGGAGAATTTCGTCCCTTTTCCACAGGTATTGACGGCCTCGACAGGGTGCTCGGCGGCGGGCTGACCCCTGGCGGGGCTGTTTTGCTTGGCGGCGAACCCGGCATCGGCAAGTCCACGCTGCTGTTGCAACTGGCCGGACTCGCTGCCGCCGCCGGCCGGCGGGTTGTCTACGTTTCAGGCGAGGAATCCCTGCCCCAGCTCAAATCCCGGGGCGGGCGCCTGGGCGTGCTCCATGACGGGTTGCTGGCCGCCTCCACCACCGACGCCGGCGCGGCCGTGGACATCATCGGCGCTTCCCCCGCTCCTGATCTCGTCATCGTCGATTCCGTCCAGACCATGCACGCTTCCGGCGTCGAGGGCGCTTCCGGTTCTGTGGGGCAGGTGCGGGCCGTGGCCGCCGCCTGCGTGGAAGCGGCCAAGCGCGGGCAGGCCTGTCTCGTGCTTGTCGGCCACGTCACCAAGGACGGCCAGATCGCCGGCCCAAAGCTCCTGGAGCACATGGTCGACACGGTGCTCTACCTTGAGGGCGAGCGCCGCCATCTCTTTCGCATCCTGCGGGTGCTCAAAAACCGCTACGGCCCGACCGACGAACTGCTCGTCATGGAAATGCGCGAGGCCGGGCTGTCCGAGGTGCCTGATCCTTCGACCTTTTTCCTGGGCGACCGGGACCCGGCCGTGTCCGGTTCGGCCGTGGTCATGGCCGTTGAGGGCCGGCGGCCCTTTGCCGTGGAGGTTCAGGCGTTGGCCGCCAAGTCGTTTCTGGCCATGCCGCGCCGGGCGGCGCTTGGGCTTGACGTCGGCCGGCTGCATCTGCTGCTGGCCGTCCTGGAGAAACGCCTGCGCCTCAACCTCGGCCAGTCCGACATTTACGCCAAGATCGGCGGCGGCTTGAAAATCCAGGACCCGGGCCTGGATCTCGGCATTGCCGCTGCCGTGCTGTCGTCGTTTTACGACAGGCCTCTGCCGGCCGGGGCGGTCTTTTGGGGCGAGGTGGATCTGTCCGGGCGCATCCGGCCGGCGGCCGGCCAGGAAACGCGCCTGAAACAGGCCGAACGCCTGGGCTATGGCCCGATCCTGTGCCCCGGGGCGGGCAGGCCGGGAGCCAAGGTGGACAATCTTGCCGATCTGGCCCGTCTGTTGTTCGGGGGCCGCGAGTAGCTTTTTTTTCGCCGCGAGGTTTGACCCAGTGTAGCATTTCGTGCATACAAATATGTATGCAACGAATGCTCTCCGGGTCGTTGTCGGTCGGCCCGCAAAAAATCGGCTCTGATTCCTGGCGCGTCACGGTCTGGGCTCCCAGACGAAAAAGCGTCTCCCTGGTCCTGCCCGAACGAGGCGAAACCCTGGCCATGCAGCCGCTGCCGGGCGGCTATTTCGCTGTCGCGGCGGCCGGCCTGCCGGTCGGGACGCGCTACCTTTTTGATCTTGACGGCGAGGTGCGCCGGCCCGATCCGGCCTCGCGCCACCAGCCGGACGACGTCCATGGGCCGTCGGCTCTGGTGGACCCCGGCTCCTTCGTCTGGACAGACCAGGGCTTTGTCCCGCCCCCTCCGGAAAAACGCATCACCTACGAAATCCACGTCGGCACGTTCACGCCCCAAGGCGCCTTCGAGGCGGCCATCGACCGCCTGCCCCATCTCGTCGACCTGGGCGTCACCTGCCTGGAACTGATGCCCGTGGCCCAGTTCCCCGGGGGGCGCAACTGGGGCTACGACGGCGTCTACCCCTTTGCCCCGGCCGCCTGCTACGGCGGTCCGGCCGGACTGGCCCGGCTGGTGGACGCCTGCCACGGGGCCGGACTGGCCGTGATCCTCGACGTGGTCTACAACCACCTGGGACCCGAGGGAAACTACCTGCGCGATTTTGGTCCCTATTTTACGGACCGCTACCGGACGCCCTGGGGCGAGGCCGTCAATTTCGACGGCCCGGGCAGCGACGCCGTACGCGGCTTCTTCATCCAGAATGCCCTGTATTGGCTGGATGCCTTCCATATCGACGGGCTGCGCCTGGACGCCGTGCACGCCATCTTCGACCAGGGGCCGCGCCATATCGTGGCCGAACTGGCCGACGCCGTGGCCCGCCGGGAAAAGGCCGCCGGCCGTCGGGCCTTTCTCATAGCCGAGACCCACCTCAACGATCCGGCCGTGGTTACCGGGCCAGACGCCGGCGGCATGGGCCTGGACGGACTCTGGAACGACGATTTCCACCATGCCGTCCATGCCTGGCTGACTGGCGAAAAGCGGGGTTATTACGCCGATTTCGGCAGCCGCGACGACGTGGTCGCGGCCATCACCGACGGCTTTGTCTATGCCGGCCGACAGTCTCCGTTTTTTGGACACAGGCGGGGCCGGCCGGCCGCCCACCTGCCGGCCGGCCGGTTTGTCGGCTGCATTCAGAACCATGACCAGATCGGCAACCGGGCCATGGGCGACCGGCTCGTTTCCCTCGTCGGTCCCGACGCGGCCCGGCTGGCCGCGGGGCTGCTCCTGCTTGCGCCGGGCTCGCCGCTGCTCTTTATGGGCGAAGAGTGGGGCGAGACGAACCCCTTTTGCTATTTCATCAGCCATCTCGATCCCGGGCTGGCGGCTGCCGTGCGCCAGGGCAGGAAGCGCGAATTTGCCGCGTTTCGCTGGCGCGGCGAGCCGCCAGATCCCTTTGCTGTGGCAACCTTCGCGGCGAGCCGGCCCGACTGGGCCAAACCCGACATGCCCGGCCACGCCGCCACCTTGGCCTGGTACCGGGCGCTTTTGTTCCTGCGCGCCCAAAGTCCGGCCCTGCATGGAACTGTTCGCCACCTGACCCGCTGCTGGCCTCTTGATGCCGCAAAAGCTCTGGCCATGGAGCGGCGGGGCGGGGACGGCCGGTATCTCTGCCTGTTCAATGCCGGCCGACGGCCCGCCAGGGTCCAGGTCGGCACGGCCGGCCGGCCCGAGGCCTATGGCCGTGTTCTCGACAGCGAGGACGCCGGATACGGCGGGGGAGGAAAGCCGGCCCCGGAGCGTTTGGCCGGACGCCTGTCCCTGCGGCCCTTCCATGTCGTGGTCTACAAAAACGAGGAGGCTGTCTGATGAACCGGTATATTTGCATCCATGGGCACTTCTACCAACCGCCCCGCGAAAATCCCTGGCTGGAGGAAGTGGAGGTCCAGGACTCGGCCCATCCCTACCACGACTGGAACGACCGCATCACCGCCGAATGCTACGGCCCTAATTCCGCTTCGCGCATCCTCGACGGCGAGGACCGCATCATCGACATCATCAACAACTATTCAAGAATCAGTTTCAATTTCGGTCCGACCCTGCTTTCCTGGATGCTGCGCCACCACCCCAGGCTCCATCAGGCCATCGTCGACGCGGACAAGCTCTCCATGGAGCGTTTCGACGGGCACGGTTCGGCCATGGCGCAGGCCTACAGCCACCTGATCATGCCCCTGGCCAGCCGCCGGGACAAGATCACCCAGGTGCGCTGGGGCGTGGAGGATTTCCGGCGGCGCTTCGGGCGTGACCCCGAAGGCCTGTGGCTGCCCGAGACGGCCGTGGACCTGGAGACGCTGTCCATTCTGGCCGAAGCCGGCATCCGTTTCACCATCCTGGCCCCACGCCAGGCCTCCCGGGTGCGGCGTCTTGAGAAAGCCGACTGGGAGGACGTGTCCGAAAGCCGGGTGGACCCGACCACGCCCTATCTCGTGCGCCTGCCGGAGGGCCGCGATATCAACGTGTTTTTCTACGACGGCCCCATTTCCCAGGACTTGGCCTTTGGCGACATCCTGGCCAAGGGCGAGGACTTCCATGCCCGGCTCATGGCCGCGTTTGCCGACTCGGACCGCGACTGGCCGCAGCTCGTCCACGTTGCCACGGACGGCGAGACTTACGGGCATCACCATCCCTTCGGCGAGATGGCCCTGACCTATTGTCTGTCCTTGGTCGAGTCCGATCCATCGGTGGCGCTTATCAATTATGCCGCCTACCTCGACCGGCATCCGCCGGAATTCGAGGCGGAAGTGTTCGACAACTCCTCCTGGAGCTGCATCCATGGCGTCGAGCGCTGGCGGGCGGACTGCGGCTGCAATTCCGGCAGTCACGGCCATTGGCATCAGCAATGGCGCGGCCCCCTGCGCGAGGCCATGGATTGGCTGCGGGACAAATGCGCGGATATTCATGAGCGGATTGCACCCTGGTATTTCACGGATATTTGGGCTGCCCGGGACGCCTATGTGGACGTGATGGAGGACCGGTCGCCGGCAAGGCTCGACAGCTTTTTTGCCGCCCAGCAAAAGCGGCCGTTGTCGCCAAAGGATGTAACCATGGCGCTTAAGCTTTTGGAGCTGCAACGCCACGCCATGCTCATTTTTACCAGTTGCGGCTGGTTTTTTGATGAGATTTCCGGCATCGAGACGACGCAGATCCTGCAGTACGCCGCCAGGGCCATCCAGCTTGCCGAGGAAATAGACGGGGTTTCCCTGGATGCGTCATTCGGGGCGCTGTTGGCCAAGGCCCCGGGCAATGTTCTGGCAACCGGGCTTGAGGCGTATGAAAAACACGCCAAGTCCGCTGCCGTCGATCTGGCGCGCGTGGGGGCGCACTACGCCATTTCCTCGCTTTTCGAGGAGTATCCCGAGGAATACGAGTTCGGCTGCTACCGGGTTACCGGCGATATCGTGCATCGCCAGTCCGCCGGCCGCTCCCAGCTTTTGACCGGGCGGGCCTCCATCCTGTCCAAAGTCACCCAGGAGTATATCGACGTGCAGTTTGCCGTCATCCATGCCGGCGACCACAACCTTTCCTGCGGCATCGCTTCCAATGTCGCGTCGGCCGCCTTCCGGGGCATGGAGGAAGCCCTGCGTCAGGCCTTTGAGCGGGGTGATCTGGCCGCCACCATCCGCACGCTGGACGCCCATTTCGGCCAGAACATCTACTCCATCCGCCATCTGTTTCGCGACGAGCAGCGCAAGGTGGTGGGCGAGGTGCTGGCTCCGGCCTTCCAGACGGCCGAGGCCATGTATCGCCAGATTTTCGACAACAACTATCCGGTGCTGCGCTTCCTGCAATGGCTGTCGGTGCCGCCGCCGCGTCATTTCCTGGACGCTGCCGCCTTTGTCGTCGAAACCGACATCAAGGCCTTGCTTGCGGCTGACGACATGGACCTGGAACGTCTGGACGAACGCATCCAGGATGCCGAACGTTTTGGTCTGTCCCTCGATTACGGAGCGCTTGGCCTCGAGGCGGCCGAATGGGTCAACCGCCGCCTGAGCGCCTTTGGCCGCGAGCCGGAGGCGACGGATATGCTGGCCAACGTGCGCGATGCCCTGGATCGTCTGCGCAGCCTGCCCATGGGGCTCAATCTGTGGAAGGCCCAGAACGTGGTGTTTACGCTGTCCCGGACGGAGTATCCCAAGAAGGCCCGGGCCGCCCAAGACGATGCGGAAGCGCAGCGCTGGCTGTCCATGTTCAATGCCGTTGCCGAGTCCCTCCTGGTGAGGGTGCCGGCATGAGTATGCCGCTTTCCACGTACCGGTTGCAGTTTTCCTCGTCGTTTACCTTTGCCGATGCGCTTGGCGTTCTCGATTATCTGGCGGCCCTTGGCGTTTCGCACATCTATGCTTCGCCGATCTTTCGGGCCCGGCCGGGGTCGCAACACGGCTATGATGTGTGCGATCACAAGGAAATCAATCCGGAACTCGGCGGTGAGGAAGGCTTCAGGGCACTTGCGGCCGAGGCAAAAAAACGCGGCATCGGCTGGATTCAGGACATCGTGCCCAATCACATGGCTGTTTCGGGCGACAACCATATGCTGGTCGATGTGTTGGAAAACGGGGCCTCCTCGCGATTTTACAATTCTTTCGATATTGATTGGGATCACCCCTACGAGAGCATCAAAGGTCGGATGCTGGCTCCGTTTCTCGGGAACTTTTACGGCCGCACTCTGGAAAACGGGGAAATCTCCATCGGGTTTGACAGGGAAGGTTTTTTTGTCAGCTACTACGCCCTGCGCTTCCCGTTGCGCATTGACTCCTACGCCCGCATCCTGACCCTTGGACTCGACAGGCTGCGCCAGAAAATCGGTCGGGATTCACCGGATTACATCAAGCTCCTTGGTATCCTCTACACGATCAAGTCCCTGCCGCCGGACGATCCCCAGGCCGATCGCTACGACCAGATCTTTTTCATCAAGCAGATGCTCTACGAACTGCATGAGGCAAGCGCCCCGGTACGCGAGCATATGCGGGGCAATCTGGTCCAGGTCAACGGCACGGAACCGGACAAGGAAGGGAACGATCCCCGGGCGCTTTTGGAAAGCATCCTGGCTGAGCAATACTTCCGCCTGTCCTACTGGAAGGTCGCTGGCGAGGAGATCAATTATCGTCGCTTTTTTTCCATAAACGATTTGATTTCCCTTCGCGTGGAAAACGAGCCGGTGTTTCGCCACTCTCACGAAAAGATTCTGGATCTGGTGCAGGAGGGGTTGTTTTCCGGGCTTCGGGTGGACCACATTGACGGGCTCTACGATCCCACGCGCTACCTGCGGCGGCTTCGCGACAACATTGGCGACGCCTATCTTGTGGTGGAAAAAATCTGCATCGGCGACGAGCCCCTGCCGGCCTTCTGGCCCGTGGCCGGCTCCACGGGCTACGACTTCCTGAACGCCGCCTGCGGCCTGTTCGTGGATACGGGCCAGGAAAAAGCCTTCGAACGGCTGTATTCCGGATTCACCGGCCGGCGTTTTGACGCCGCCGACGTGGTGGTGTGGAAAAAGCGCCGCATCATCGAAACCCATATGTACGGCGATGTGGAAAACATGGCCCGGCTTGTCAACGCCGTTTCCAGCCTCGATCGCCAGGGCTTCGACATCACCCTGCGTTCGACCAAGCGATCGTTGGCCGAAGTGCTGGCCCATTTTCCAGTCTATCGCACCTACCTTTCACCTGACGCCATCCGGCCGGTGGATATCGGCTATGTGCGTACCGCCATTCGTCTGGCCAAGCTTCATAACGAAGACCTCGCGTATGAGCTTGATTTTCTGGAACGTTTTCTCCTGCTTCAATACGACGAGCACCTGGGTGAGGACAAAAAGATGCAGTGGGCCCGGTTCGCCATGCGTTTTCAGCAGGTGACCGGGCCACTTATGGCCAAAGGGGTGGAGGATACGGCCTTTTACGTGCAAAACCGATTGCTGTGCGCAAACGAGGTAGGCGGCGAGCCGGGGAACTTCGGCCTGTCCGAGGCGGCATTTCACGAACGAATGGCCGAGAGGGCCAAGCAGTGGCCGGCCACCATGAACGCCACCGCCACCCATGACACCAAGCGGGGTGAGGATGCCCGGATGCGGCTGGCGGCCCTGTCGGAACTGCCTGATGTCTGGCGGGGCGCCCTGACGGCGTTTATCCGTCTCAACAAGCGGCGCAAGATGCGAATCGGGGACAGGATCTGGCCGGACAAGAATGACGAATATACGCTTTATCAGACCCTTTTGGCCCATTGCCCGGCGGAGGCCGAGGCATTGGACGATTTCGGACAACGGCTGTCGGCGTATCTCGTCAAGGCCGTGCGCGAGGGCAAGGAGCGTTCCAACTGGCTCAACCCGGACCTGAAATACGAAAAGGCCTTGACGGATTTTGCGGCCAAGCTGCTGCGGGACAGCGCGAAAAATGCATTTATGGCCGAATTCCTGCCGCTTTGCCAACGGATTGCCGCTCTTGGCTATTGCTATTCCCTGGCCCAGGTGGTGCTGAAGCTGGCCTGTCCGGGTGTTCCGGACATCTATCAGGGCACGGAAGGGTGGGATTTGGCGTTTGTCGATCCGGACAACCGTCGTCCCGTGGATTTTGTCGCCCGGTCCGAAGTTTTGGCCGGGCTGTCGCGGGAATTCGCCGAAGATCCGGCCGCCTTGTGCCGGGAGTTGCTCGCGACTCCGGAAAACGGCCGGGTCAAACATTTTGCCTTGTGGCGGGGGCTTGCCGCCCGGCAGGAAAATCCGGAGGTGTTTGTCTCCGGCGACTATCGCTCGGCCCGTTTTGAGGGCAGTCTGGCCAAGCATGTCTTCGGATTCTGGCGCACCTTCGAGGACCGCGCCGTTCTGGCCGTTGTGCCGCGGCATATCGCCCGGCTGACCGCTCCGGGTACGCCGTTCGTCCTTGGCGGGGCCTGGGAGGACACCCGGCTGGCTGAGCCCCCGGCCGGCATCGGTCCCATGACGGATGTCATGACCGGACGGCGGGTGGTGTGCGGCGAGTGCTACATCAAGGATGTACTGCGGGATTTTCCGGTGGCCCTGCTTGTTTCCGAGGCCGTGGCGGAGCGAAATGGCGGCTGAGACGTGGCGGTCAACGTGTCGCGGAGAAGGCGTCGCCCGGCCGGGCATAACGGAAAAGCGCCGTAGCCGGACTGGCGAGCCGGTCGGCGAAACGGTCGATGTATGCCGTGTGGCCGTTTAGGTGCATGGGCACGAAGACGCGCGGGCGCACGGTCGCCACGAAATCCGGCGCGCCGGACAGGCTTGGCAGCCTCGGGTCCATGTTGGAGAAGGCCACGTCCACCGGGCGGTCAGCTATTCTGCCAAGCGCCCGCCGCCAGGACATGCCGACGGCCCGGGCCGCCGCCGCCGACTGACCGGGCCAGTCCCACAACGCCAGATCGCCGCCGAAATAGATTGAAAGCCCGTCTGCCTCGATGCGGTAGGCCAGCCCCATGTCGTTGCTTTCCATGGCCCGGACGGTCAGGCCGCCCAGGTCGCGGCAATCGTCCGGCTCCATGACCACGGCGTCCGGCGGCAGGGCGTCGGCGTGGAGGTCCGCCACATCGTCGGAGACCACGAACCGCCGCGAGGCCGCGCCAGCCGTGGCGGCCAGGATGCCCGGATCAAAATGGTCGTCGTGGCTGTGGGAGGCAAATACCGTTAACGCGCTTCCGGCCATGACGGCAGCGGCGACAGACGCGGCCTCCGGCGGCAGGTATTGGGGAGCCGGATAGTCAAAAAGCAACGCCCGGCCGCCGGTCAGCAGAAAGAAACAGTCGTGGTGGATGTAGACAATGCGTGTTGGCATGGCGTGAGTCGGAAAGTCATTCCTGCGTCGTCGACGATGCGCAGCTTGCTGAAACCATGCGGCTGCCCATGCCCTGCGGCAAATCAGTCCATGCCGCCCCTTGAAAGTCTTTGGAAAGGGGATTTAGGGGGAGAACCTTTCTGCAGAAAGGTTTCCCCCCGGTTTTCTTTTCTTTCCCTTCGCGACCTTCTACGCCACATCCCATTGGGGGCCGGTCGGCGTGTCCATGACGGTGACGCCCAGGCTGGCCAGTTCGTCGCGGAGGGCGTCGGAGCGGGGGAAGTCTTTGGCCTTTCGGGCTTCCTGGCGTTCGGCCACGAGGCCGTCCACCCGGGCGGCGTCGATGCCCAGGCGCGTAAGGCGGCAGGCCTTGAGTTCGGCCAGGAAGGTCTGGCTGTCCCGGCCGAAGACGCCGAGGATGCCGGACCACGCCGCCAAGTCGGCCAGGATGCGGCCCAGGATGTCCGCCGTCTCGCGGCTTTTGGCCAAGGTCTTGTCTTCCATGAGCCGGCCGGCCAGACGCACCGCCCCGAACACGTGGCCCAGGGCCTGGGCGGTGTTGAGGTCGTCGTCCATGGCCGCCGTGAATTCTTCCTCGTGTCTGGCCAGTTCCTGGCCGATCTCGGGGGGCAGCTTCGTCTCGGACCACTTGGCCCGGGAAAGGGCCTGTTCCATCTGCGCCTTGGCGGCGTAGATGCGCTTGAGGCCTTTCTCCGCTTCGTCGAGGCCCTGGTCGGAATAGTCCAGCGGGCTGCGGTAGTGCGAGGACACCAGGAAAAAGCGCAGCACTTCCGGCAGGTAGCGCTTATAGATGTCGCGGATGGTGACGAAGTTGCCCAGGGACTTGGACATCTTCTCGGTGTTGATGCGCACGAAGCCGTTGTGCACCCAGTAGCGGCAAAATTCCCCGCCGGCCGCCGCCTCGCTCTGGGCGATCTCGTTTTCGTGGTGGGGAAAGACCAGATCCTGGCCGCCTCCGTGGATGTCGATGGGCAGGCCCAGGAGCTTCTCGCTCATGGCCGAACATTCCAGGTGCCAGCCCGGCCGTCCGGGGCCAAACGGGCTTTCCCAGACCGGCTCGCCGGGTTTGGAGGCCTTCCACAGGGCGAAATCCAGGGGATCTTCCTTTTCCTCGCCTGGCGTCACCCGCGCTCCGGCGCGCATGTCCTCGATGTCGCGGCCCGACAGCTTGCCGTAGCCGTCAAAGGAGCGCACCCGGAAATACACGTCGCCGGACGGCGTGCGGTAGGCGTGGCCGCCGGCAATGAGGCGCTGCGCCAGGGAGGCCATCTCGCCGATATATTCCGTGGCCCGGGGTTCGGCGTCGGGATGCAGGATGCCGAGCCGGTCCATGTCTTCATAAAAGGCCGCAATGTAGCGTTCGGCGATTTCCTGCGAGGTCGCGCCTTCGGCATTGGCCTTCTTGATGATCTTGTCGTCCACATCGGTGAAGTTCCGGACGAATTTCACCTCGTATCCGATATGGCGCAGGTAGCGCACGAGGACGTCGAAGACCACGGACGAACGGGCATGCCCGATGTGGCACAGGTCATAGGCGGTGATCCCGCAGACATACATGGCGACCTTGCCCGGGACCCGCGAAACGAAGGGCTCCTTGGTCCGGGCCATGGTGTTGAAAAGCTGCATGCCAAGCCTCCCGTGAAAAGTCCCCACCTTTTGCAAAGCGGGTCTGTAAAGTCAAGGGAATGGCAGGGAGAAGCAGGGAGGGAACGCCTGTTTACGGCATTCCCTGGTCCGACTCCCTGTGTCCTTGAAAATGGCGCATGGTTGTGTTTCGGGCCGCTGCGGGCGCATCGGGCAAAGTCTTTGTCCCGATGCCGCCCGCGTCACCGGGGGGCGGGATGCCGCCAGCCGGTGACCAGGGCCACGGCCTTGAGGCCTTTTTTTTCGCCGGTGAATCCCAGCCCCTCTTCGGTGGTGGCCTTGATGTTGACCTGGGATTTGTCGAGTCCCAAAAGCGCCGCCACATTGACCCGGATGGCCTGGGCATGGGGGCCGATTTTGGGAATCTGGGCGATGATGGTCAGGTCCGCGTGGGTGATTTCCAGCCCCTGGTTTCTGGCCAGCAACAAGGCCTCGCTTAAAAAGACGCCCGAGGCCATGTTGTCGAAATCCGGGTTGGTGTCCGGGAACAGTCCGCCGATGTCGCCCGCGCCCACGCAGCCGAGCACGGCGTCGGTGAGCGCGTGCAGCAGCACGTCGCCGTCGGAGTGTGCCAGGACCTCGGGGCCGCCGGTGATGGGGAAGCCGCCGAGCTTCATGGGCCGGGCCGGCTGCCTGCCGGGTCGGGCCGGGTCGGCGTAGCGGTGCACGTCGTAGCCGTAGCCGGTGACGGGCAGGGCCGGCTTTGTTGTCGGGGCGAGCAAGGCGAGATCCTCGGGGTTGGTGATTTTGATGTTGTCCGGCGAGCCGGGCACGGTATGCACGGCGCGTCCCAGGTGCTCCACCAGACTGGCGTCGTCGGTGACGGTGAAGTCGTCTCCGGCGTGGTCGAAGGCGGCCAGCAGCAGGGGAAGCGCAAAGCCCTGGGGTGTCTGGACAGCGGCCAGGGCGTGGCGCGGCAGGGTTTTGGCCACGACGCCGTCGCGGATTTCCTTGATGGTGTCGGTAACGGGCAGCACGGGGATGACGGCCCCGTGTCCGGCGTCCAGGGCCCCGGCCACGCGGCTGACAAGCCCCGGATCGACAAAGGGCCGGGCCGCGTCGTGGACAAGGACGCGGGTCGCCTCGCGCGGCAGGGCGGCCAGGCCGTTTCGCACCGAGTCCTGGCGGCGTTCGCCGCCGGCGGCGGTCAGGACCGGGATGCCGGGGTTTTTCCGGGCAAGCAGGGCGTCAAGCCCTGCCCTGGCCGATTCGATGTCGGCGGGGGGGAAAACCACGACCACGCCGGCAACGTCCGGGCTTTTGGCAAAGGCTGCCAGGGAACGCCAGTACAGAGGACGTCCCGCGAGTTCGAGAAACTGTTTTTTGATCCCGCCGGCAGCGTCGGCCAGACGGGCGCCGGAGCCGGCGGCAAGCAGCACGGTCCACAGGGACACGGGGCATCCTTTGGGTTGGCGGTGGAAAAAAGGGGAGTCGGCCGATAAGCCGGGTTTTGTTCCCCGGAGATTCCGGGGCGGCCATCATTCCTCTAGGACTGCGATTGCCCGCAGCCTCAAGCAACCTACCCGAGGGCACGGCCGGGCCAGCCTTGACGCCCTCCTATTTGGTTTTGCTCCGAACGGGGCTTGCCGAGCTTGCCGCGTCGCCGCGACAACTGGTGGGCTCTTACCCCACCGTTTCACCCTTACCCGCGCGCAACGGCGCAGGCGGTCTGCTTTCTGTGGCGCTCTCCCGGGATCGCTCCCGCTGGGCGTTACCCAGCGTCCTGCCCTGTGGAGCCCGGACTTTCCTCCCCGGGCCGAAAGGCCCGCGACGATAGCCTGTCCGACTCCCCGGCCTTACATAAGGCGCTTTTGCGGGGCCGTCAAAGGGCCATGCGAAAAGAAGGCCTGAAGCCGCCTTGTGGGTCGGACGGGGCAGTGGTAATGGGATTTGCGAAAAAATATCGGATGACCTGGACGCAGGAGGCCCTTCATGCGCGTCTGCCTGATGCTTTTGGCGGTTATGGGCATGGCCGGCCCGGCTCTGGCCACGGATTGGCAGTATCTGGCCGGCTACGCCGACCAGTCGGTGACCCTGTATTACGACCGGCATTCGGTCCATGTTTTGGGCGACGTCGTCAAGGTGCGCACCAAGCGGGTGTTTTCCGAGGATGAAGGGCGCGAGATGGCGGTGGAGCAGGGCTTTGCCGACAACGTGGCCTATGTGGTGGAGCGGGTGGCCCTGGACTGTCGGCGAAAGCGGATCGCCCGGCAGCAGACGGCCTGGATCGGGGTTGGCGGCAAGGTTCTCGATCGTACCGTGGCTTCGGGCTATCGTTGGCGCGACATGCGCCCGGGCGGCCTTGGCGAGGCGGTGTGCGAGGAACTGCAGTAGCTGCGTCGGAAATCCCCGCCAAGCGCCGTCAACGCTTTGGATCGAGCAATCTGGCCAGGGCGGCGAGCAGGTCGGCCTTGCGCACGGGTTTGCTGAGATAGGCGGTGCAACCGGCCTCAAGGCAGGCGGCCTCGTCTTCGGGAAAGGCCCGGGCGGTGACGCCGATGATGGGGACCGGGGCAAGGCCGTGCTGCGCCTCATGTTCGCGGATGGCCCGGGTGGCGGCCAGCCCGTCCATGAGCGGCATGACATGGTCCATGAGGATGACGTCGAAACGATCTTCCAGGCAGCGGGCGACGGCGTCCTGTCCGTTTTCCACCTCCTCGATCACAAACGGCGCGTTTTCCAGGTAGAGCCGCAATACCTGCCGGTTGCCGGCGGAGTCGTCGGCCAGGAGCATGCGCCAGGGGATTTCCCGGGTGGCGAAGAGCGCCGGGACGGCCGGCTCGGGCTCGGGCGGCGTCAGGCTCCGGGCGTCGTCGGGGACCCGGTCCAGGCGGACGGTGACGGTGACCCGCGTTCCTTGGCCGGGCGTGCTCTCGATGGACAGCGCGCCATGCATCAGCATGGCCAGACGTTTGGCGATGGCCAGTCCCAGCCCCGACCCGCCGCGGCGTCCGGCGCCGGCCTGGAAGAAATTGTCGCAGACCAGGGCCAGATCTTCCTGGCTGATGCCGATGCCGGTGTCGCTGACCGTCAGGCGCAGGAGAAAGGACGCGTCGTCGCCGTTGTCTTCCGCCGGGGGGACGACGGCGTTGAGGCGTATTTCGCCGGCAGGGGTAAATTTGCAGGCATTGGCCAGCAGATTTGTCAGGATCTGGGTGAGCCGGATGGCGTCGCCGCGGGCCCGCCTGGGCAGTCCGGGAGGCAGGTCGCAAAAAAGCGACAGGCCTTTTTCCTCGGCCTGGGGGGTGAAAACGGCGCAGGTCTGGAACAGTGCTTCGGGCAGGTCGAAGATTTCGGGCACGAGCGCCAGTTTGCCTGCCTCAAGCTTGGACAGATCAAGAATGTCGTTGATGACGCGCAGCAAAACCAGGCCTGAATGCTGGAAGATGTCCACGAAACGTTTTTGCCGGGGATTGAGCGGGGTTTCGGCCAACAGTTCGGCCATGCCGAGGATGGCGTTCATGGGGGTGCGGATTTCATGGCTCATATTGGCCAGGAAATCCGATTTGTCCCGGTTGGCCTGTTCGGCCCGTTCCCTGGCGGCGACCAGCTCCCGCTCCAGGGTCTTGCGTTCGGTGATGTCGGCAATGAGCATAAGCAGGCAGCGCTTGCCAAAGGCGTCGATGACCACGGCCGAGCACAGGCCGACGATGGGGCGGCCTGAAGCGTGGCGCAGGGCCAGTTCCTGGTTGGTGACGGACTCGTGGGCGGCCAGCGTTTTCAGGAGGGCGGCGCGATCCTCGTAGCGCTCCCAGTAGCCGAGTTCGAAGGAGGTGCGGCCGATGGCCCGTTCCGCCGGGATGCCGGTGAGCAGGGTGAAGGCGTCGTTGACGCGCAGCATCCGCCCCGAATCCTCCTCGGTGATCATGACGGTCAGGGGCGAAAACTGGAAAATGGCGGAAAAGCTCATGCGGCTTCGATGCAGGGCCGCTTCGACGGCTTTTCGCTCCTCGATTTCGTTTTTCAGATCTTCGGTGCGCCGCCTGATCGTCTCTTCCAGTTCGCGTCGTCGCCGCTCCGCCGTGGCCATGCGCCAGCGGTAGCTTCCGTACAGCAGGGCAAGGCCCGACAGGGCGCAGGACAGGCGGAACCAGACGGTTTGCCAGTACGGGGGGGTGACGGCGACGATCAGGGACGCGCCGATTTCGTTCCAGATGCCGTCATTGTTGCAGGCTTTGACCCGCAATACGTATTGTCCGGGGTCGAGATTGGTGTAGGCGGCGGTATTGTTCGGCGAAGGCGGCGAAAAATCGGGATCAAAGCCTTCGAGTCTGTGGGAAAACCGGTTGCGGGGAGGATCGGCGAAGTCCAGGGCCGCAAAGGAAAAGCCGATGGAGTTCTCTTTGTAGTCGATGGCAATATTCTGGGCCACGGCCATGTTTCCGGCCCTGGTGAAGGGCTTGTTGCGCATGGTCATGCCCGTGATGACGACGGGGGGGGTGTGGCCGTTTGGCCGGATAGCGCCCGGGGCAAAGGCGGTCAGGCCGGTTGTCGCGCCAAAGAAGAATTCGTCGTCCGGTCCGGCGGCATAGGCGTTCATCCAGAACTCAAGGCCGGTCAGGCCGTCGCGGTCGGTGTAGTTGCGCACGGCCCCGGTCGACGGGGTATAGCGGGCAAGGCCCCGAAAGGTGGAGCACCACAGGTCGCCGTTTGCGTCGCGCAGCAGGCCCTGGATGCCGTCGTTGGCCAGACCGTTTTGGGTGGTAATGCGTTCAAACCGTCCCGTGGCCGGGTCGAAACGGTTAAGCCCGGCGTCGGTGCCGACCCACAGGATGCCCGAGGGGTCCACGAGAATGGGCGTGACCCGGTTGTTGGAAAGCGAGTGCGGATTGGCAGGGTCGTGTTCCCAGTGGGTGAAGGTCCCCGTGCGGGGATCGAAGCGGTTGAGCCCGGCGTTGGTGCCGATCCACAGGACGCCGTCCGGAGCCGGCGTGATATGGCGCACGCGGTTGTGGCTGATGCTTTGGGCGTTGTCCGGGTCGTGCCGGTAGGTCCTGGCCTTGCCGGTTTCCGGATTGAACCGCGTCAGCCCGCCGGAACTCGTGCCAAGCCACAGCAGGCCCGAAGCGTCTTCGGCTATCCACCAGATCTTGTTTTGCCCGATGCTTTCCGGATCGTCGGGGTCATGGCGGAAGTGTTGGAAACCGCCGGTTGCCGGATCGTGGAGGTCAAGGCCGTTGTCCGTGGTGCCGATCCACAACCGGCCGCGCCGGTCGATGTGCAGGCAGTTGATCCCGTCGCCGGCCAGGCTGTCGGGCCGGCCGGGATCATGTCGGAAATGGGCGACGGCGCCGGTCTTGCGGTCCAGCCGGTCGAGGCCGTCGTAGCGGGTGCCCACCCACACGATGTCCCGGGTTTCGGGGGCAACGGCGCTGACGGCGTTGCTGGAAAGCGTGTTGGGATTGCCGGGCTGGCTGCGATAGGTCAGGAAATCCTGGTAGGCGGGATTGAGTTTGCTCAGGCCGCCCGAATAGGTGCCGAACCACAGGATGCCGCCGGCATCCTCCAGAACGCTGATGACCTCGTCCTGGGACAGGCTTTCCGGGTCCGTGAGGCTGTTGGCGTAGAGAACCGTCCGCAGGCCGCCGGGTGCGCCGGGATCGGGAAACAGGCGGGCCAGCCCCCGGCTGGTGCCGATATAGAGGGCCTGGCGCGAGTCCCGAAAGGCAAACCAGGTGGCCAGTCCTGGCAGGAAGTGGTCCGCGTCGCCCGTTTTGAGGTCAAAGCGGTAGGCGCCGTGGATTTCCGTGAGCACCCACAGGCCGTCCGGGCCGTCCAGGTCGAAGCCGTTGATCCTGGCATCGGACGGCAGCCCGCCCAACGGACCGGGCAGCAGGCGTTCCGCGCCCGGCTCGCCGTTGATCAGCCGGTAAAGGCCTTGGCTGGTTGCGGCATAAACATCGCCATTTGGCGCGGTGCGGACAGCGAGTACAGATTTTCCCGGGCCTGATTTCCCGGCCGTTCCCGGCAGATCCGCCATGCAGGGCGGTTCCCCGGGAGCAAGGCGCGCCAGACCCGCGCCGCCGCCGACCCAGAGCCGGCCTTTCCGGTCCCTGGCGATGGAACGGATTTCCGCATCGGCGTCCCCTTGCGGATACGGCAGTTTTTCAGGAAACCGGCTGAACGTGTCCGTTCCCCGGTCGTAGACGGCCAACCCGCCGTTTTTGGTGCCGATCAGCAGCTGCCCGTCGGGGTCCACATGCAGGGTGCGGATGCTGTTGTCGGGCAACGAGTGCGGATCGCCGGGAATGTTCCGGTACACCACGATGTCCGAGCCGTCATAGCGGTTGAGCCCGTCATAGGTGCCTACCCACAGAAAACCCTGCTTGTCTTGGGCCATGCAGACGGCGTAGGATTGGGAAAGACCCTGCTCCAGGGACAGGCGTTGGAACCGGGGCGAAGGTTCACAGCGTGCAGCATGGGGGATACCCAGGCAACCCAGAAGGCAAGCCGCAAACAGCAGGCCCAGGCGGGATAGGACTATAGTGGGGTATCCCATGTTTCGGTGCCAGGAAATAATTTCAAAGTGACAATATATGTAAACCATTCCATTGCGCATGGCATCGAAACAGCAGGGTTGTATGCCGCGCCCCAGTATGCGGGAATCGTCAAAGGAGTTCAAATGCTTTTATGGCAATGCACCCGGAATCATGTTTTCGGAGTTGAGGATTTCCTTTCCGGGGGCTTCCCCCGGCGGAGCGGCCTGGAGCGGAAAATTTTTGGCATAATCCTTGTTTTACAAATGCTTTTAGCCGTTGCGGGAGTCAACGCGGCCGATAGGTCCGTAGATACTCCCTTCGCGGCGCTGCTTGCCGCCCATGTCCACCCGGGCGCGGTGGACTATGCCGGCCTCAAACGGCAGGAATCCATGCTTGACGCCTACCTGGAGAGCATTTCCGGCATCGAGCCCGACCTGCTGCCCCTGCCGGAGCAGTTCGCCTTTTATATTAATGCATACAATGCCTGGACGCTCAAGCTGATTTTGGAGCATTACCCCGGCATCCGCTCCATTAAGGAGGCGGGCGGCCTTTTTCGTTCTCCCTGGAAACGAAATTTTGTGCGGCTTCCCGGCCGCACGGTCAGCCTTGACGCCATCGAGCACGGCATCCTGCGGCCGCGGTTCAAGGACCCGCGCATCCATTTCGCCGTCAACTGCGCGTCCAGAAGCTGCCCGCCGCTGGCCGCCGCACCCTACCGGGGGGAAACCATCGACGCCGATCTCGATGTCGCGACCCGGGCCTTCGTGAACAATCCTGACAATACCTTTTTTCAGGAGGCCCGCCTCCACGTCAGCTCTATTTTCGATTGGTACGCCGAAGATTTCGGCGGCCCGCAAGGCGTCTGGGAGTTCATCCGCCGCCACGCCGGCCCGGACCTCGCCCGGCAAATGGATGCGGCGACAAGCCGCAAGCTGGCCTATACCGATTACGATTGGTCGCTTAACGGCCAATAGCTGGCGATGGCGGCGGGCTGCGCCTTTTCGGTTTTTCCCTTCGTCTTCATTTGAGCCGTAACCATGCCAAACCAGGACAAATCAATAGCCACGCCAACGCGGACCGGGGGGGAAGCTTATGCATCGACCGGCGGGCAGCCGGGGCCGGCTTCCAGGTCTGCTTCCGTCATGGGGCGATCCCTGTGGGCGGCAGCCGGTTGGGGCCTTGCCGTGTTGCCGCTGCTGGGGCTGGCGCTGTGCGGCCGACTGGAAGCCGGGCGGGGGGCGTACGCGGCCTGTTGGATCGCCTCGTTTGCCGGTCTGGCCTGGGGAGCGCGGCGGATTTCCGGCGTGGGGCGGCGGGGCACGGCAGGAATTCTGGCCGCCGGGCTGGCCTTGCGGCTGCTTTTTGTCTGGGCGTGGCCGGCGGATTCCGACGTCAACCGCTACATTGTCGAAGGCAGCCTGCAGGCCTCGGGCATAAATCCGTATCGGGTGGCCCCGGGCGATCCGGCCGTGCCCGGCTGGTTGTCCGAGACGGCCCGACAGGCGCTTGGAGGCGTCAACCACAAGGAACTGTCGGCCGCCTATCCGCCTCTGGCCGAACTCTACTGCCGGGCCGTGGCCGCCGTGTCGCCGACGCCGTTTGGATTCAAGGCGGCGGCAGCCCTGGCGGACATGGCCGCCTGCTGCGCCATGGCCGGCTTGCTGGCCGGCCTGCGGCTGCCGCCCGGATTGCTGGCCTGTTATGCCTGCAATCCGTTGGTTCTGGCCATGGCCGCCGGAGAAGGGCACATCGACGCCGCCATGGTCCTGTGTCTGGCCCTTGGCCTGCTGACCTTTGCCCGCCGCCTGCCGGGGTTGGCCTTTTTTCTGCTCGGCGCGGCGGGGATGGTGAAGTACCCGGCTCTGGCGTTGCCGCCGTTTTTTCTGGCCGGCGGCAACCGGTCCAAAGCCTTGTGGGGCTTTGCCCCCCTGGCCTTGTTCGGGTTCTATGCCGGGGCCGGGGCAGAGCTTTTCTCTTCGCTGGCGGTCTTTGCCGGCCATGTGTCCCATGGCGGTCCCCTGGCTGCCGCATTGCGGCCGGTGCTGCATGGGGCCGCACCTGTCGTTTCCCTGGCTGTTGGCGGCATGCTTTTGGCTGGAATCTGGCTGGTCGTGCAGGACCCGTGGCGGGGGGCGCTGGCCGCCGCTGCCGTGGTCCTTTTTTGCCTGCCGACGGTTTACCCTTGGTACTATTTGCTGCTGCTGCCGTTTTGGTGTCTGCGGCCGGGTTGGGCGTGGTGGTGGCTGCTCGCCGCCCAGGGACTGGCGACGACGCCGGCATGGCTGCGTCCCCCCGGTCTGTCCGGCCTTGGCGGCGAGGGCTGGGCCCTGGCTGCCTGCTGGCTGCCGTTTGGGCTGCTGGTTGTCCGGAGTTGGCGGCGTCCCCTGTTCGTGACGCCGCCGAGGCGTTATGCCCCCGTTTCGCGGCTTACGGTGGTGGTGCCGGCCCGGAACGAGGCGGCGCGCCTCGGATGTTGTCTGGATGGGCTGGCCCCGGCGCTTCGGACCGGGGACGTCGCCGCCGTGGTGGTGGTCGATGGCGGATCGGACGACGCCACCGTGGCGGTGGCCCGCCAGCGCGGCGCGCGCGTTCTTTCGGCCACGGGCGGCCGGGGAGGGCAGATTGCGGCCGGCGTGGCCGCCAGCGGCGGTGATGTCGTGCTGGTGCTGCATGCCGACGCCGTCTGCCGTCCGGAGGCGCCGGCGCGTCTTGTCGCAGCCCTGAACGCCTGCCCCGAAGCGGCCGGCGGAGCCATGGGCATGGCCTTTGCGGACCCGGGGCCGGGGCTTTGGACGTTGGCCGGTCTCAACGCCCTGCGGGCCCGGATCACGGGCATCAGTTTCGGCGATCAGGGGCAGTTTTTCCGCCGCGAGGCCCTTGAGGCCGCTGGCGGATTCCCGGAAATGGCCCTGATGGAGGACGTGGAACTGGCCTTGCGGCTGCGCGGCGTCGGGGAAACGCTGCTTCTTGGCGGCGGGCTGACCGTGTCCGGCCGCCGTTGGCACGGGTCCGGGTTTGGCGGCAAGGTGGCCGGCGTGCTCGGGCTTTTCGCAGGCTATCTGGCGGCCAGACGTCTCGGGCTGGCCGATTCCACCGGGCGTCGGTACTACCGTCGTTACTACGGCCGGCCGCCTCACCAGACCGATGTGTAGGCCAGCGGGGCCAGATCCCAGGTGCGGCCGTAGACATGCACCCGGTTGGCCGGCTGGCCCGAAGCATCAACCAGGGTTCCGCCGGCGTGCAGCCAGCCGAGCAGTCCCCCGGCCATGTTGAGGACGGGCAGGCCCTTTTCGGCCAGGGCGGCGGCCAGGACGCCGCTGCGGTAGCCGATGGTGCAGTAGGGCACGGGCGTCTTGCCGGCAAAGCGTTGCGGATCGGCCAGATACTCCTGTTCGGCGACGGCCCCGGGCAGGGTGGATACGGCGCGCTCCTCGGGGCTGCGGATATCGACGGGCAAAAGCCGGCCTTCCCGCCACAGGGCCAGGGCGTCTTCGGCGGAGATCTCGGGAGCTGTCGTGAAATCTTTTTTATACCCGGCGTAGAGCGCGTCCACCCGGGCTTTGCGCGAGGCGTCGTCTGCCGGCGACCGGGAACAGGCGATAAGCGTCGTCAGCACGGCAAACAGCGAAATGCCAAGCGCAACAAGTCGGTTGCAACGCATATCAGGTCCTTTTGGCCGAAGAGGCGTCTTTGGGAGAGCCGGCGTCGGCCGGTTGTCGCCGCCCCCGGCGGCAGGAATCCGGCAGTCAGGCGCCGCCGGGACGGCTCTTTTCGCCGGAAAGGCAAAAGACCGCGAGTCCGGCCACCAGTGCGGCCATTGCGAGCAGATATTCCATGGCGGCTTGCTATCATCCCTGCCGGCGATCGTCGATGGCTGGTTCCGGCTGGTGACAGCCGGGACGAAACGATCTATGGACCGGACAAAACAAGCGCCGCTTTGTCGGCTGAGCGGAGGATTCATGCGCAAACGGAGTTGGTTGGTCGCGGCCGCCATGTTGGCAGCCTTTGCCAGGCCGGCCCTGGCTGATGACGATGTGGAACGAATGCGGAAAGTGCTTCGCGAACATCCGGAAATCGTGCTGGAGGCCATCCGGGAGCAGGGGCCGGCTGTTTTGGAAGTGATCGAGAACGCGGCCCGGACCCGGCAGCGGGAAGTGGAACGCACGCGTTTTGCCCAGGCCCTGGCCAAACCCCTGACGCCGGCCATGGCGGCGGACCGGGCCGCTCTTGGACCGCAAAACGCCCCGGTCACGATTATCGAATACTCCGATTTCCTGTGCCATTTTTGCTCCCAGGCTTCCGGCGTCGTCAAGGAACTGCTCAAGGCCCATCCCAACGACGTCCGTCTGGTGTTCAAGCATTTTGCCACCGGCAAAAACGACGTCCGGGCGGCCGTCTACTTCGAGGCGCTGAACCTGCAGGATGCCAAAAAGGCCTGGACCTTCATGGACAAGGTCTTTGCCGGCCAAAAGGACGTGTCGGAAAAGGGCGACGCGGCCCTTGCCGCCATTGCCAAGGATCTTGGCGCGGATATGGGCCGGCTGGCCGAGGACCTGAAGCGCAAGGAACTGGCCGACCGGGTCACGGCGGACGTCAAGGAAGCCCGGGACTTCGGTTTCGAGGGCACGCCGGTGTTCCTGATCAACGGCGCACCGGTGCGCGGTGCTGTTCCTTTTGAAATTCTGGAAGAATTCATCGATGTTGCCGCCAAGGCCCAAAAGGCCGCTCCGGCCAAAGCCCAATAAGCCTTTCGGCCTTCCGCCGGCCCGGGGGTTGTCTTCGGGCCGGGGCAGGCCTATGTTGGCGAGGCGTTGGCAACCATACTGGCCTGGATCACGCCATGCCGAGCGTCAGACAAATACTGGTCGAAAACGTCATCCGGACCATACCGGTGGGGCTTTTGGTTATAAGCCCCAGGGGCATGGTCACGGCCTTCAGCCCCTCGGCCGGACGGCTTCTGGGGTTGCCGGCCGAAGCTGTCGAGGGCCGGGAATGGAAGACCCTGCTGCGCGTCGAGCCGACCAATGAGCAGTTCAACCGCAACCTGATCGAGGCGGTGGAGTGCGGCCGGCCTTTTCGCCACGCGCTGGCCGACTACAGGCGTCCCGACGGCGAGATGAACCGGTTTTCCATGACCGCCTCCTGCCCGGAAATCGACGGCAAGCGGGTGGGGGTGACGCTGCTTATTGACGACGTGACCGCCCTGTACCGCAGCCGGGAGCGGGAAAACGCCGTCCTGCGCGAGAAAAACCGGCTCCAGTTCGACATGATCGAAAGCCTCAACAATCTGGCGCTTTCCGTTGCCCACCAGATCAGAAATCCGGCCGCCGCCATTGGCGGCTTCGCCTTCAAGCTCCTGCGCGAGCACAAACAGCGTCATCTTTCCACGGAATACCCGGACATTATCTTCCAGGAGGCCCGCCGTCTGGAGGAATTGGTCGCAGCGGTGGTGCGTCTGTCCTCCCTGCCGCATCCGCGCCTGTTTGCCCTCAATCTGGCGGCCCTGGCCGCAGAGGCTGCGGACAGGGCTGCCGAGGCGGCGCAGAAGCTGCACAAGCGGGTGGAGTGCGAATTTGCTTTGGAAGAGGCCGAAATCGTGGCCGACGCCGGTCTCATCGGGCAGGCGCTGGATGAAATCCTGCTCAATGCCGTGGAGTTTGCCGATCGCGAGGCTGTCCGGCTGCGTCTGGCCCTGGCCCGTCGCGACGAGTCCGTGGTCCTGACCGTGGCCGACGACGGGCCGGGGGTGCGCCGCGATCTGCGGCCCTTCGTTTTCGATCCGTTTTTCACCACCAAGGCCCGGGGGGCCGGCATCGGGCTCACCCTGGCCCGACGGGCGATCCTCGAACACAACGGCGAGATCGAACTGCGCGAAACCGAAGGCGGCGCGACAGTCGCCATCCGCCTGTTCGACACGCCCGAGGCCGGTCTTGGCCGGCAGGCCTTCTTCGGCCCCATGGGCCTCGACGTGCGGGAACTCAAGGCCAAGGCCCGGGAATTCGGTCTCGACATATCGGGCCTGACCACCATCGACGCCGTGCGGGCCATTCAAAAATGCGAAGGCTTCGCTCCGTGCTTCGCCTGGGGCGTGCATGACCGTTGCGGCCAGGAACTTTGCGCTTTTCGCCGCGAATGCGTCAAGACCATGCGCATTGACGACGACCGGCACATCACCTACGGGGGCTCGTGATGCGCGGCGCAACTGTTCCGGCTTTGGCTGCAAGACCGTCCTGCCTGGCCTCTGCCTCTGTCCTGCTGGCCTTTTTGCTGCTGGCCGTTTCCGGACAGTGCCGGACGATTTACGGTTACGAGGACAGCCTGGGCATGCTCCATACCGCCCCGACCAAGATTAACAGCCATTATAAGCCGTTGTACGAAGGCACGACGGATCATGACGCCCTTGTGCGGGCCCTTCGCGAGCAGAATGCCATGGGCGGTCCGCCCGTTGCCCCCCGGGGCGCTGTGCTGCCGGCGGATACGGGGCCTCTGACTGAGGCCGGCGAGCGAATCATGCAGGCGGCCGGACCCTATATGGGCGCGCCGTACCGCCTGGGCGGGGACACCCCGGCCGGCATCGACTGTTCGGGGCTCACCCGGGCCGTCTACGCCCGGTTCGGCTGCGACCTGCCGCGCCAGAGCCGGTTGCAGGCCGGGCTTGGCGCGGCTGTCGGGCCAACGGAACTGGCTCCCGGGGATTTGCTGTTTTTCGCCACGGATCGGGATGTGGGCATAAGCCATGTGGGCATCTACCTTGGCGGCGGCCGGATGCTGCATTCCAGTCCCCGGCGCGGCGGCGTCGGCGTGGACCGGTTGTCCGGTTCGGATTACGAGCGTTGGTTTGTGGCGGCAAGAAGGCTCGCCCGGGCCGGCGAGGCCGATGTCCCCGCCAAAAAGGGCATGGCCGCAGCCGTTCGAAGCAACTGACGGGGCTTTCGCCGCAGGCGGCCAGGCGCCCGGGGCGTCTTTTGATGCTGCGGCATTGTGGATGGTGCGTCGGGCGTGCGCACCGAGCGGGGCTGCCGGGGAATGGGAAAAGCCGTTTTCCCGCCCAGGGACCGGGGCCGGTCCCGGTTTGCAAGAGCGGATGTTTTTCCAGGGGGCGACGGCGATGGAACAGGCGGGGCCGCGGATTGACCCTGAAGCGTGCGTGGGGTGCGGGGCGTGCATAACGGCGTGTCCGTCGCGGATGCTGGCGCTGGCGGACGGCATGGCCGCCGTGCGCGGCAGCGGCTGTATCGGCTGTTGCCACTGCGAGGCCGTGTGCCCGTCCGGGGCGGTTGTCGTCGATGTCGGCGACGGCTGGGCCGAGGCGTTTTCCACATTTGCCCCGACAGGCGAGGTGTCGCCCCCCGGGCGGTTTCCCCCGGCCGAACTGGTCGATCTCATGCGTTCGCGCCGTTCCTGCCGACGCTACGCGGCCAGGGCCGTGCCCGGTCCCGTGCTTGAGGATCTCATCCGGGCGGCCGTGACCGCTCCTTCCGGCACCAACTCCCAGGCCTGGACCTTCACGGTCCTGGCCTCGCGCGAGGCGGTGATGCACCTGGGGGAGGCCGTGGCCGGTTTTTTCCGGCGGCTCAACAAGCTGGCGGCCAACAGCATCATCCGTCGGGCCCTGGCCCTGGTCGGACGTCGCGAACTGGAAGCCTATTACCAGGAACATTGCCAGTCCGTGACGGCTGCCCTGGCCGACTGGGATAGGGACCGTACGGACCGGCTGTTTCACGGGGCCACGGCGGTCATTCTGATCGGTTCCCGGCCCGGGGCGAGTTGTCCGGCCGAGGACGCCCTCCTGGCGGCGGGCAACCTGCTGCTGGCCGCCCATGCCATGGGCCTTGGAAGCTGCCTCATCGGCTATGCCGTGGAAGCCATACGCCACGATTCCCGCATCGGCGAAACAGTCGGCATCGCCCCCGGGGAGGCGGTCCATGCCGTTGTGGCCCTGGGCTGGCCGGCGGTGTCCTATGCCCGGCCGGCCAGACGTCGACGACCGCTTGTGCGCTACAAGACCGCCTGATCCGGCGGCAATGGACGATGGGCAGAAGGAAAGACGCGACGGGTTTTATTGGGGCGGATTTACGGTAAGACGGTGCGCGACGTTTGGCGCGTGCCGCGCCCGGAGGGGGAGCGATGCGGGGATGGGCGGCTCTCGTCCTTATGATGGCCTGCCTGCTGGGCGTGTCGGGCCATGCGGCGGCCATGCGGCTGGAAGCGGTTCGTCTGCAGGGGTTGGCGCTTATGCGCGAGCCCAACGGGCAGTCGGCAATGCTGCGCGCTCTTAAAGCGGGCGAAACCGTAACCGTCCTGGACCGTCAGGGCGACTATGTGGCCGTGTCTCTGGCGGATGGAACGCGGGGCTACGTGCATGGCGGTTTTTTAACGGGTTTTGACGATATCGCGCCCATAGCGGCCTATGCCGCGCGCATCGATCCTAACGTGTCGCGGCCGAAACACGACGGAAAGGAGCCGGCCGCAAAAAAAACGACCGAAACAGCGCCATCCGCCAAAGCGGTCTGGCCGGGCTATGTCCCGGCGGCCGACGGCGGCGGCCTGTCCTATTTCCTCGACAGCCTGTCCCGGTCTGCCGATGCCGGGCTGCGTCCCGGGACAAACGCCCTGGCCGAGGACTTCAACGCCCGCAAGAACCGGTACGCCATCGAGGTGCATCTGTCCCAGCGCAAGCTCTACCTCTACGAGAACCTGCCCGACGGTTCGCGTCATCTCGTGCGGGAGTACGTGGTGGCCGTGCCGGGCAAGGACATGGAGGCCCCCCTTGGCTGGGGCGTGGTGACGGGAATCAGTTTCGAACCGTCCTGGCGGCCGACCCCGGCCATGAAGGAGCGGGCGCTCAAGAAAGGCAGGCCGTTGCCGGAATACGTCAAGCCGGGCGTCAGGGAAAACCCCATGGGGACGTTTAAGATCATCCTGTCCCATGGCTACGGTTTTCGCATCCACGGCAACAATAATCCCCGGTCCATCGGCCGGCCGGTCACCAGCGGCTGCATCCGCATGCGCAACGACGAAGGCCGGGATATGGCCAGATTGATCGATGTGGGCACCGAAGTGGTGTTTCTGGAATAGACGGCAAGGCAACGGGGGAGGCCGACGGGAGGCGCATGGCCGCCACCCAGGGAGGCTCCATGAAAGGATTGTTTCCAGGCGACGGGGCGTTGTCCGGCGATGCCGGACACGATCCGGACGCCCGGCGGAAAACGGCTTCCGCCTTTGATCCTGAGGGCGCCAGACGGCACATGGGTGTTGACCGCGAGCGCTTCCGCCGTATTTTTGATTGTATCTGGAACGAAGTGACCGAGCGGCGTTCCCTGTTGGACGAGGCCTTCCTGGCCGGCGATCTCACCTCGGTGGTTTTGCAGGCCCACACCATCAAAAGCTCTGCCGCTGCCATCGGCGCGCTTGCCCTGAGCCGGGCTGCCGCAGCCCTGGAAGAGGCGGCCGCTGCCGGACGCCTGGCCGATGTGGCTGCCGCCATGGACGCGGTCCATGTGGCCAGGACGACTCTCGGCAAGATCATCGGCATGGTCTGACCCTGCCTTGTGTTCTGGAAACCACGGGAACGTTTTTTGGAAACGTGCCGGCAGTCTTTATCCTGTTTCATCAATATGCGACGTCACGGCGTGCGGGGAGCTGGCCTCAGGTCCGTTGCCGCGCCCGGCATGACGGAGGAGGATGCGCATGATGCGGCGTCTTGTCACCGCCTCGGCCCTGCTGGCTTTGTTTCTGGCCGGGTGCGCCACGAACAAGGACTTTGAAAAGGAAATCCTGGGCCATCCGGCCCCGGAAATGCCTTCTGACGCCGGCTGGTCCAGAAACCAGCCCCCACCGCCTCCGCCGCCGGCATCCGTCCGGGCCCCGGTCTCCCAGAGCGCGGCTGCCCCTGTTCCGCCTCCCGCCCCGGCGTCGGCCGCCCAGCCTGCGCCGGCATATCCGCAGGCCGGTGCGGGGCCGCAGGCCGCTGTTGCCGGCGGGGCGTCAATTCCGCCGCCGGTGGTCAGCCCGCCGCCGGCGCTTTCGCCGGCTGATGCGGCGCGCTTTCAGGCCAAGCCCTTTGCGCCGGCCCCGGCCGCGGGCGAGTCTTCTGCTCCTGGGGCTCCCGGCGCGTCGCCGCCGACCGCCGCCGAACCGGCTGCCCCTGCCGTGGCGGAAGCGTCCGGCCCGACTGCTTCTGCACCGCCGGCTGCCGGCATGGCTCCCGGCGATCGGGCCGTTTTTACCTTCCAGGTCGGGGATTTCGCCCATGCCGACAAGGCCCAGGACCTCATGAAGGGGCTTGAGGGCCGGGGATTTTCCAGCCGCATGGACCAGGGCAAGCGCAATAACAAGACCTTCTACCGGGTGTTCGCCACCAAGGAAGGCAACCGGGCGGAATTGGAAGGCGAGCTGCTGGCCAGTGGCGTGACCGAGCCGCGCCTGACCGAGGAGCGGCCGCTCGACGCCGCGCCTGCTGCGAAAAAAGCCGCCTCGCCAAAACCCGCCACGGCCACGGTGACGCCGGCCTCTGCCAGAACGTCGCCTCCGGTCGGGGCGACGCCGCCGCCGTCGGCCAAGGCCTCCGCGCCCAAGGCTTCGGGCAACATTCCGCCCCCCTTGGTGGAGCCGGCCCCGCCGCTGCCCGACGGCTATGTGCCGCCGCCTCCCAAAAAGGCCGGATCGTAAGAGCGTTTATGGCCGGCCACGGCCCGGGAAGCCGTATTCCCGGACCGTGGCCGGCTTTTTGCCGGCCGCAACGGCCAGCAGCCAGATCCCGGCCAGAACGCCGGTGCAGCCCGCAATTTCCCGCCAGCCCACAGTCTCGCCGCACCAGACGGCCGCGCAGCCCAGAGCCGCTATGGGCATGATGCCCGTGGCCACGCCGGCCGTGGCCGCATCCACCCGCACCACGCCGTAAAACCACAGCATGTAGGCTGCTGCCGTGACGCCGAGGCCATAGTAGGCCACCTCGCCCAGGGCCCTCGGCGTCAGCCGGGCGGCGTCAAGGTCGAGCGCCTCCACGAGGCCCGGAATGAGGAAGAAGGCCAGTCCGAGCACCGATACCCACATGGCGGCGGCAAGCGGCGTGAGCGGCTCGCGTACGGCCCGGCGCAGCAGCAAAAAAACCGCCTCGAAGCCCACGGCGGCCAGGACCAGCAGGTTGCCCGGAAGCGAGGCGGCCCCCGTTGTTTGTCCATTGCCCGCATGCAGGGCGGCGATGCCGGCCATGGTGGCCAGAATGCCGGCCAGGGCCTTTCCCGAGAGCCGCTCCCGAAAACACAGCCAGCCAAGGATCGCCACCGCAGCCGGGGTCGCGGCCGCCAACACTCCGGCGTCGGCCGCGCCGGTCAGGCGCAGGCCGGACAGCAGGCACACGGTAAAGAGAAAAGATCCGCAAAGGGCCTGCCCGGCAAGAATGGCGAAGGTGCGCCCGGTCACCCGCGGCCATCGGCCTTCCAGCACGACCACCAGCGGGGCGAGCACGGCGGCGGCCAGGGCGAACCGGGCCATGGAGGCGAAATACAAGGGCAGGGCGGCTGTCAGCGTCCTGCCGACCGCAACCGAGGAACCGACCAGGAGCATGGCTCCGGCCAGGGCCAGCATGGCCTTGAGGCGATGTTTCACGGAACCCTCCGGCAAATTGGATTGCCGGAAGCTAACGGCTTATGGCGGCGCTGTTTTGAACGATCTTGCGGTAGGCCCCTGGCGCGAGGCCGAAACGGGCGCGAAAGGCCCGGGTGAGATGGCTTTGGTCGGCAAAACCGACAGCCGCGGCGATGTCGGCCAGACGATCGGGGCCGGACAGACGCTCCCGGGCTGCCCGGCAGCGCAGTTCCAACAGATGGGCGTGGGGCGGCAGGCCGGTGTGGCGGGTGATCGCCCGGGCCAGATGCCAGGGGGAAAGGCCGGTTTCCCGGGACAGGTCGTCGAGGCTGGGATTTTCCGTGAAGCGGGCGGCCAGCAGGTCAAGGGCGATCCGCACGGCCCGTGGTTCCGGACCGATGCCCGGTGCGGCGGGGTGGTCGTCGGCATGGCGGGCGATCCAGGCGGCGAGCAGGCCCAAAAGGCGGGTCTCCATGGTGAGCCGGGGCGTTTGCCGGGCCATGAGCGCATGATGGGTGCGGCAAAAAAGTGCGGCCAGCCCCGGGTCCATAACGACGCCCGGCCGAAAGTGGGGCGCTGGCGCGTCCGGCGGCAGCACCAGGGCCAGGGCGGCCGGAGGCAGGTAGAGCATGTGGTAGCGCCAGCCCTCGGGTACGGCCGCCGAGCCGTCGTGGGGCACGTCCGGCTGGGCCAGGCTGATCGCTCCGGCCGGGGCCACGACGCGGCTTCCCCGGTACCGAAAGGCCAGAGCGCCGGCTTCAATGACGCCCAGGGCGTAGTTTTCGTGGACGTGGCGGGTAAAATGCTGGCGACGGTAGCTGGCGGACAGGGCCAGAACGCCGCCGGCCAGGGGCAGCATGCGGGCTGCCTGGGCCGGCGGCTGGGAATGCGTCCGGGCTGGGTCCATATTCTTCCAAAAAAAGACGCCGCCGGGATTTCGCCCGGCGGCGTCGCACTTCGCCTGTTACTGGGAGACGGCGTTTCGCCGGTACTGGATGTAGGCGTCCTTGACGGCGCTGTAGGGCTCGATGGCCGGCTTGACCACGCTGTCGTAGGCCTCAAGGGTTTCAGGCAGCCTGTTGAAGACGTCGCCGCCCTTGATGATGTAGGACCAATACCAGGGATTGTAGTCGCCCCGGATGGACCAGGGGCCGAAGATCCAGGTCAGCGGGTTGGCTGCGGCGTCGCCGGCCAGTCCGATGGTGTCGCGGGCGCTCGAAGGGCCAAGCAGCGGCCACACGATGTAAAAACCGTCGCCGATGCCGTAGTGGCCCAGGGTCTGGCCGAAATCCTCGTTGCCGGGGGCGAGGTTGGGGTCGGATTTGGCCACGTCCATGAGACCGCCGATACCCAGGGTGGAGTTGATCATGAACCGGCCGAACTCGCGGGAGGCCTTGGCGAAGTCCAACTGGAGCAGGGCATTGAGAAAGCGGATGGGGAAAACGAAATTCTGGTAGGCATTGCCAAGGCCGGTGCGGACCATTTGGGGCACGACAAAGGCGTAGCCCTTGGCCACGGGCCGCATGAGGCCGCTATAAAACAGGTGGTTGAAGCCGAACCAGAATTTGTTCCAGGCGTAGAGCGGGTCGGGAACGGGAGCCGGCATGGCTTCGGCGGCTTCGGGGGTTGACGTGGCGGCCACCTTGCCGAAGTCCTGGCCGGCCTGCTTTCGGGCATGGCAGCCGGAGCAGGCGAGAACCGTCAGGGCAAGCAGGATGAGGAGGCATTTTTGCGGCAGGGTGGCAGTCATGGGAACTCCACAGGTTTGTCCATTGCGGGGGAAATGCGCCTACCGGGTACAACGTCTGTCGCCCGCGCTACGCCTGGGGCGGGACGACAGGCCATCGGAACGCGACCGTGCGCTCAGGATTTTTTCCCCGAAATTTTTGCGATCAGGACGTCGGGACTTTCATGCATGAGAATCTGCCCGAACTGGCTGCGATAATTCTGCACAAGGCTGACGCCCTCGATGACCACATCGTACACCTTCCAGCCGTCGCGGTCGAGCAACCGATAGGAAAGGGGAATCTCCTTGCCCTTGCCGACAACCTTGGTGGACACTTCTGCCTTGCCGTCGCCCAGATCCTGCTCTTTGAGATACTGCACCTTTTCATCGGTGTAGCTCTCGATTTTGTCAAGATAGGTGTTTTGCAGAAGCGTGCCGAAAGCAGCCACGAAGCGGACCTGCTGTTCCGGGGTGAACTTGTTCCAGTCCGCGCCAAGGGCCCGGCGCGACAGTTCCTTCATGTCAAAAATGGACTCAATGGCGGCGATGAGCTTGCCGCGCATATCCGGGCGGGTGGCCGGGTTCATGTAGGCCGGGTCGGCCAGCAGGGCGATGATGCGGTCGACCGAGCCGCTCAAGGTCTCTGTGGCCGGGCCGGCCATGGCCGGCCCGGCAGTGGCGGCAAGCAGCAGCAGGGCACCAAGGAAGCGCAGGACAAAACGTTTCATACGTCGGTTCCACCACTGGGAGGCTGAGGGTCTGGGGCATCGCGGCCTTGCGCTTACTTTACCCCGCCGAAAACATATTTGCCGATGAGATCGCCGAGATCAACCGACGATTCTGTTTCCACGATCATGCCGCCGGGCTTGAGCACATCGTCCGAGCCGCCCGGAGAGACCTTGACGAACTTGTCGCCGATAAGCCCGCTGGTCTTTATCGAGGCAATGGTGTCGTCGGTCAGGCGCACGCCTTGCTGGATGCGAAGCGTGACCAGGGCCGAGTTGTCCTTGGGATCGAGCGAGACGCCGGATACCCGGCCGATGCGAACGCCGGCCATTTCCACGTAGGCCCCGTTTTTGAGCCCCGTGACGTCCTTGAACCGGGCCACGAGAGGATAATCGTCGCCGCCGATGACTTCGAGCTTGCCGAGCTTGACGGTCAGGTAGGCCATGCACAACAGGCCTGCCAGGACGAAAATCCCGACCGTGGTTTCCAGTGCGTACTTTTTCATATGCTTGGCCTTTTACGGCGATCCCGGGGAAGTTGCAACACGGTTGGCTTTGTGGGCGTCACAGCAGAAACGAGGTCAGGACATAGTCCGCAATGAGGATGGTGACGCACGACAGCACCACGGCCGAGGTGGTGGCGAGGCTGACGCCCTTGGCGCCGAAGCCTTCCCGGCGGGTGTGGGTGAAATAGCCCTCGTAACAGCAGATGGCCGCCACCAGCATGGCGAAGACCAGGGTCTTGGTGAAGCCGCCCGTGACGTCGGCAAGCTCCACGGTGGCGTCGATGCGGTCGAAAAAAACGCCCGGGTTGATGCCAAGCAGCACCACGCCCGTGAGATAGCCGCCAAGGATGCCCACCACGTCGAAAATGGCCGTGAGCAGCGGGAAGCAGATCAGCGACGCCGCCAGCCGCGGGGCGACCAGAAACCGCATGGGGTTGATGTCCATGGTGGACAGGGCGTCGATCTGTTCGGAAATACGCATGATGCCGATCTCGGCGGCCATGGACGAGCCGGCCCGGCCCGTGATCATGATGGCCGTCAGCACCGGCCCGAGTTCCCGGATGATGGACAGGGCCACGGCCGCGCCGAGAAGCCCTTCCGAGCCGAACTTGACCAGGGTGTAATAGCCCTGGAGCCCGAGCACCATGCCGGTGAAAAGTCCGATCAGGACGATGACGAAAACGGATTTCACCCCGATGAAATAGACCTGCTGCACGATCTTGGCCCAGGAGGGCGCGGGAGCCACGATGCGATAGAGGCCCTGGGCCAGGAAAATAAAAAGGCCGCCCAGTTCGGCCAGAAAGGACAGCATGGTCCGGCCGAGAAGGGCAAAGGGGGAAAACAGTTTGGCGGTGGCGTCGATCATTTTGGTTTGCTGGCGCGGTGGCATGACTTCCCGGGCCGGCCGGGTTCCCGAATTACACTTCTTTGCAGCAAATGGGAAGCGTTCATGGGGGTTCCTGGGTCTTGACGGTGTTGACAATGTGGTTTAACCATTTGGTTGAAACAAACGGTTGGACAGGGTGGAAACAATGGAAGAGGCAACAGACGTTCTGGCCCGCATCCTGGATGCCGCCACCGAGGAATTCGGTCGCGCCGGATATGCCGGGGCCAAGGTGGAGGCCATCGCCCGGCGGGCCGGGGTGAACAAGGCCGGGCTCTATTATCATGTGGGCAATAAGGAAAAGCTTTACGAAGCCGTGCTGCTGCGGCTTTTCGGGCAGGTGGCGGCGTCTTTGGAGCAGGCGTCGCAGGCCTCGCCGGCGTCGACGGACCCTGTGGCCGCCTTTTCCGCCCTGACGGTCGTGTTGGCCGGGCTTTTCACCCGTCTGCCCATGCTGCCGCGCATCATGGCCATGGAGATGGCCTCGGGCGGGGCCCATATGCCGGCGGCGGCCATGGCCGAGTTCCGCCGTATTTTTGGCGTGACCCGGCAGTTGCTTGTCCGGGGGGCGGACCTGGGGATGCTGCGGCCGGCCGAACCCGTCTTCGTCCATCTGACGCTTGTCGGGTCGCTGATCGTCTACTGCCTGTCCGAGCCGCTGCGGCAGCGGTTCGCTGCCGCAGCCAAGGATCTGGGCCTCCGGCTCGATCTGCCTGTGGAAAACATGGCCGCTTTTCTGGCCGAGGTTGTGGGGCGCGGTCTGGCCAAGGTTCCTGATGCTCCTGCCGCGCCTGTGGAGGAATCCCATGAAGGCATCTGAGGCGTTGGTGCTTGCGGCAGTCCTGGTGGCGCTGGTCCTGTCCGGGTGTGGGAAGGCTGAGCCTGGAACGACGTACCAGGGCTATGTGGAAGGGGAGTTCGTGTATGTCGCCGGCAAGCTTCCCGGACGGCTCGATGCGCTGCGCGTTTCCCGGGGCGATATGGTGGCGGCCGGCCAGGAACTCTATGTCCTGGAACACGCCTACGAGGCCCAGGGGCTGGCGCTGGCCGAGGCGGAGTTGCGTCAGGCCGAGGATACGCTTCGCGACAAGCAGAAGGGACTGCGGACCGAGGAGATCGACCAGCTTGTGGCCGACCTGCGCCGGGCCGAGGCGGCCCACGAGCTTTCGCGACTGGAATTTGACCGGCGCGTCAAGCTGTACGCCGACGCCACCATCGCCAAGGAAGAGCTGGATAACGCCCGCACCACCCACACCAAAAACCGCGAACAGGTGCGGGAACTCGAAGCCAAGCTGGCCACGGGGAAATTGCCCAGCCGCATCGATCAGGTGAAGGCGGCGGCCGCTGCCGTGGAAGCGGCCCGGGCCAGGGTCGGGCAGGCGAAATGGAACCTGGAGCAGATGTCCCGGCCGGCGGGCGTGGCGGGATTTGTCTACGATACCCTGCACTACCAGGGCGAATGGGTGGCGGCGGGGACGCCGGTGGTGGCGCTTTTGCCGCCCGGCAACGTCAAGGCCCGCTTTTTCGTGCCCGAGGCCGTGGCCGGATCGCTTGTCCTGGGCCAATCCGTCCGGGTGGCCTTTGACGGCGGCAGGGAACCGCTTGCCGCCACGGTCAGCTACATTTCCCCCAAAGTGGAATACACGCCCCCGGTCATCTACAGCCAGGGGTTCCGCGAAAAGCTCGTCATGATGGTCGAGGCGTCCTTCCCGCCCGACGTCGCGGCCGGACTGCATCCGGGCCAGCCGATCGACGTGTCCCTGGCCGCCCCGGCCGGCGCCCGGGCCGCAGGAGGCGCGAAGTGACCTCCCCCGCGTCCGAAACGCCTGCCGCCCCCGGCCGCCAGGGCGCATCCGCCGCGCCGGTCATCGACGTCACGGGGCTGACCAAGGTTTTCGGTAAAAAGACCGTGGTCGACCACATCGACATGCGGGTGAAGCGGGGTGAAATCTACGGCTTCCTTGGTCCCAACGGCTCGGGCAAGACCACGTTTATTCGCATGCTGTGCGGGTTGCTGCGCCCGGACGACGGCCACGGGACGTGCCTGGGCTTCGATGTGCGCGAGGAGGCCGACCGCATCAAGCCCCATGTGGGCTACATGTCCCAGAAATTTTCCCTCTACGAGGACATGACGGTGCGGGAAAACCTGGACTTCATCGCCCGCATGTACGGCGTGGCCGCCAGGAACGAGGCCGTGGACCGCATCATTTCGCGCATGAATCTGGATCGGTTCCGCAACCAGCTGGCCGGCACGCTTTCCGGCGGCTGGAAGCAGCGGCTGGCGCTTTCCGCCTGCATGATCCATGAGCCGAGCCTGCTGCTGCTCGACGAACCGACCGCCGGCGTCGACCCCATGGCCCGGCGGGATTTCTGGGACGAGGTGCACAAGCTCGCCGGCGAGGGCATAACGGCCCTTATTTCCACCCACTACATGGACGAGGCCGAGCGTTGCCACAGGCTGGCGTACATCGCCTACGGGCATTTGCTGGCCACGGGGACGGTTTCGGAAATCGTGGCCGCCGAGGGCCTGACCACCTATGAGGTGACCGGCCCGGAGCTCTACAGCCTCATCGACCGGCTGCGGGGGTTGCCCGGGGTCGAACAGGTGGTGGCGTTCGGCGTCACGCTGCATGTCAGCGGCCGCGACAATGGGGCGCTCGAAAGAAGCCTGGCCCCGTTTATGGCCGCGCCGCTGGCGTTTCGCAAGATTGCGTCCAACCTCGAAGAGGTCTTCATCAGCCTCATGCGCAAGGCGGTGTCGTGATGGCGCGACGATTCGGCTTTTCCCTCAAGCGATTTCTGGCTGTGGTGTCCAAGGAATTCACCCAGATGCGCCGCGACCGGGTGACGTTTGGCATGATGGTGGGCATTCCGCTGTTGCAGCTCATCCTTTTTGGCTATGCCATCAATTCCGATCCCAAGCATCTGCCCACGGCCATCCTGGACAATGACCGCTCGGCCTTTTCCCGCGACATGGCCATGGCCATGAAAAACAGCCTCTATTTCGATTTCACCAGGGAGATCGCCTCCGAAGCCGAAGCCGACGAACTGCTGCGGCTGGGGCGTATCCAGTTTGTGCTGACCATCCCCCAGAATTTCGGCCGCGATCTTGTCCGCGGCAAACGGCCTGTGGTGCTGCTCGAAGCCGACGCCACCGATCCCTCGGCCACGTCCAACGCCGTGGCGGCCGTACGGCAGGCCGCGTCCAGCGCCTTTGACCGCGACCTGACCGGGCCGCTTTTGGCCCTGCGCTCCGGCGAGGGCGTGGTGGATCTGCGTCTGCACGCCCGCTACAACCCCGAGGCCGTCACCCAGTACAACATCGTGCCGGGGCTTATGGGGGTGGTGCTGACCATGACGCTCGTCATCATCACCTCGCTGGCCATCACCCGCGAGCGGGAGCGGGGCACCATGGAAAACCTGCTCATCACCCCCGTGCGGCCGGTCGAGGTGCTGCTCGGCAAAATCCTGCCCTACATCCTGGTCGGCTACATCCAGATGGCCCTGATCATCTTTGCGGCCATGGTCCTGTTCCGGGTGCCGGTGCTTGGCAGCCTGCCGTTGCTTTTTGCGGTGTCCTTTCCCTTTATCGCCGCCAATCTCGGCGTCGGCATCACCTTTTCCACCGTCGCCCAGAACCAGTTGCAGGCTGTGCAGATGTCCTTCTTCTTCTTTCTGCCGTCCATCCTGCTTTCAGGCTTCATGTTTCCATTCCAGGGCATGCCCGAATGGGCCAGATGGATCGGCTCGGCGCTGCCGCTGACCCATTATCTGCGGGTGGTGCGCGGCATCGTGCTCAAGGGCAACGGCCTGGCCGACATCCTGCCCCACCTTTGGCCGATCTGCCTCTTTCTGCTTGTCTCCCTGGGTCTTGGCGTCAAACGCTACCGCCAGACCCTGGATTGACGGCAGGGCGGCGGCAGGCGCAACCGGACATCCGTCCGGGAGGGCATTGTCTCTACGTTTTCGGCATGAAGGCCGGGACTGTCGCAGAACGGACGCTGTGCGACGCGGGCAGCGGCTTGCGGGCGCAGCCCCGCCGGCTCCCGAGCGAGGGGCGGGGCTGCGCCTCGATCAATTACAGCTTCTGTAAATCTTCGGCCTTGGCCAGCAGGTCGCGGCCGAGCAGCTCCAGGTTTTCCCGGCACAGCCGTTCGACGTCGGCGTCGGAGACGGTGTATTCAAGCTTGATCTTGTTGCCGACGATATGGGCCACCTGGGCCTGGGTCTGGGCCTTGGCCAGACTCGAACCCTGCTGGTGGGCCACGCGGATGGCGCCGTTGTAGATGCAGGGATAGCCGGCCAGAAAGGAGCGGATGTCGCGCTCCAGATCGTCGAACTGGGTGGGATTGAAGCGGATGTCGAACGGGCCGGCCGCGTCGAGGGCCTGTCGGGACAGCAGATGGCAGCAGCCCGAGACGGACAGGCAGGGCCGGATGTAGGCGAAAAGCCCGAAATCCGGCGCACCCCGGCAGGACTCGCAGACGAAAAGCCGTTCCTTGACCTCGGGCAGGCCGGACCGCCCCATGTGGGGCGGAAACAGATTGAAGTCGGCGGATTGGTGGTCGCGGGGGGCGTCCATGTCGGTGATGGCGCAGCCGACAGCTCCGGCGGCCGGGTTCTCCCGGGCGGTTTGCAGCAGTCTTGCCAGCCAGTCGGACGGCGGAAAGGCGTCGTCGTCGAGAAAGGCGACGTGCCGGCAGGCCTTGACTTCGGGCAGGGAGAGCAGCCAGTTGCGCGCGCCGGGCGCGCCGACGTTGACCGGCAGGCGCACCGGGACGAACTGTCCGGGCGCAAACAGGCCGGCTGCGTCGCGCAGCATGTCGGCCGTGTCGTCGGTGGAGCCGTTGTCGAGCACGGCGACCACGGACCCGCCCAGGTCGGTTGCGGCCAGATGGGCCAGGCATTGTCGGAAGAGTTCCGCCTTGTTGAGGGAATACAGACACACGGCCGCCTCGCCCGGGGCCGGCGACGGCGCAGCCGGACGGGCCTGGGCGAGCTGATGGGCGCGCAGGGTCAGGTTCACGTGGTGAGGAAGGGCCTTTTGGGCGGACCGGCAGGCAGCAAGCGCCCCCTGCCGGTCTCCCAGGCGCTCCAGGCAATGGGAGGCGGCTGTGGCGGCAAAGAGCCCCCAGGTGTCCTGGTCCAGGCGCAAAACATGGTCCAGGGCCGTTTCCGGCGGCAGGCGCAGGCAGGCCAGCTCGGCCAGGAGCCGGCCGAAAAGCGATGGCGGCAGGTGCGGGGCAAAGGCCGCAAGCAGCCGTTGCGCGGCATCGGCCTCGGGCAGGCGGCACAGCACGGGGTAGGCCACGGCCAGCCGGGACAGGGCCTTTTGCCGGTCCCGGGCGGCAATCTCCAGGTATCGGACGATCATGTCCGTGTCGCCGCTGGCCCGGATTTCCTCGATGCCCACGTCGTCTGGGCCAAGGGGCGGGGCGGCGGCGAGCAGCCGGGCCGTGGCCACGGCTTTGGGCGGCAAAAAGGGATGCGTCTGCTGCACCTGAAGGAGGGCGTTCGTGGTTGCCGCGTCAAAGGGGGCATCCTGGAACGCCTGGGCCAGCATGCCCTGGGCGGCGGCCAGGAAATCCGGCGTTCCCGGAGTCTGGTTGAGCAGGATGCCGGCCAGCGACAGGCGCAGTTCTTTTTGCTGCGAGGTCAGGGCCCAGATCGGCAGGGCGCGCAAAATGGCGGGGAGAAATCCGGGGCCGGGCCGGGGCAGGAGCAGGGGGGCGGCGCGATGGCTGTCGGAGGGCATGGCGGTCCTTTTCCCTTTGGGACGATGGTGCTAACAACGGCTTGGCAATTACGTGCACACCTGCAAAATGTCCATTGACCGGGTTTTTGATCCCATGAAACAGCACACCTTGGCCGAGGCGGCGCGCATCCTGGCAGACGGCGGCTGCGTGGTCTATCCGACCGAAACCTATTTCGCCCTGGGGGCGCTGGCCGCGGATGCCCGGGCCCTGGCCCGGATCGTGGCCGTAAAGGCCCGGCCGGCCGGCAAACCCTTGCCGCTTTTGGCGGGGGATATGGCCCAATTGTCGGCCGTCGTGCCGGAGGGATTCGCGACGGGCCCGCTGGGTGCGGATTTTGCGGATCTGGCCGGGCGGTTCTGGCCGGGGCCGCTGTCGCTTGTGGTTCCCTGCCGGGAGAGTCTGCCGGGGTTGGTCAAAGACGGGCAGGGGCGCGTTTCGGTGCGGCTTACGCCCCATGATGCGGCGGCGGAGCTTTGCCGGCTGGCCGGCGGGGCGCTGGTGGCCACCAGCGCCAACGTGAGCGGCCGGCCGCCGGTTGCAACGCCTGAGGCACTGGACCCGGCGATCGTCGCGGCCGCGGACGGGCTGGTGACGGCCGGGGCGAAGCCGGCCGGCGGTCCGGCCTCGACCGTGGCCGGCCTGCTTGGCGGCCGCCGGCTGCTGCTTTTCCGCCAGGGGGCCATTGCTGCGGCGGCGCTACGGGCGGCCGGATATGAGGTGACGCCGGGCCAGCCGGCCTAGGACGTCTTCGGCCTTGATCCCGGCCATGCACGGCAGGGGGCGGGGACAGCCGGCGGCGAATTCCCCGGACGTCACGGCCGTGCACGGCGAGCAGGGGAGATTGGCCGTGGCGATCGCCATGCCTTCGGGTCCCCACTGGCCCGGGGCGGTCGGGCCGAACAGGGCCACGCCCGGCACGCCGTGCAGGCCGGCCAGATGCATGGGGCCGCAATCCGGGCCGACTACGAATCGGGCCGACCGGATGGCCGTCGACAACTCCCCGAGATCGCCCGGCACGAGCGTTTCGCCGCGGGACGGCGTCATGTTCCGTTCCACTTCCGCCGGACCAAGGACGAAAACCGGCCGGAGGCCGTGCTCCCGCAGCAACCTTGCCAGATGCTCCAGCCGCGCAAGCGGCCAGGCCTTGTCCGGATGGCCGGCTCCGGGAAAAAGCAGCGCCGTGTCGCCTTGCGGCGCAGAGCCGCCAAAAAAAGCCTGGAAGGTCTCCCGAAAGTCCGCGGCAAAGGGTATGCCGCGTCCGGCCAGCGCCTCCTGATACAGCCTCCGGGGGCTTTGCCATTTGCCCGGCGCGATCCCCTGGAGAAACAAAAAATCCTCGCTTTGGGGAATGTTGGGTCGCGCGGCCAGTCCCGGCCGGACGACCAGCGCGCCCCGCAGGGGCTGTGGCCAGACGTCCTCGGCGAAGCGGGCCTCCAGGCCGCGGCGGAGATCCGGCGGGCAGGGCGTTGCCAGGGGTGAAAGCCAGGGCGCATGGGACGGGCGCACGGCATGATGGACGGGGACCTTTGGGAAGTGTCGGACAATGGAAAGAAACGCCGGCCAAGCCAGAAGAAAATCGCCAAGAGCCCCGGCATGTTCCAAAACGATCTTGTCAGGGGTTTTCATTTCGCGTAACCTTGGTATTAAGAAAAGACGTATTTTTATAAACGCTTGAGACTTTTTCCCCGATTGGCCGCCGCTTCGGCCCGGATGCGGGGAGACCGTCGCGAGTCCGTCACGGAGCCCATGCCCATGGCCCTTGTCAAACCCTGTCCCCATTGCGGCCAGCCTGTGGTGCATTACCGCAACCCCGTGCCCACGGTGGATGCGCTCATCCATCTGCCCGGGCGCGGCGTGGTGCTGGTCAAACGCCTCAACGAGCCGTTGGGCTGGGCCCTGCCCGGCGGATTCGTCGATTACGGCGAACCCGCCGAATTGGCGGCCATCCGCGAGGCCAAGGAGGAAACCGGACTTACCGTGCAACTGACAGGCTTGCTCGGCGTCTATTCCGACCCCTTCCGCGATCCCAGGCAGCACACGCTAAGCGTCGTCTATACCGCCCAGGCCCTGGACCCGGACGAACTGGCCGCCGGCGACGACGCCAAGGACGTGGACGTCTTTCCGGTCGGACAGTGGCCAAGCCCGCTGTGTTTCGACCATGAACGCATTTTAAACGATTATGCCATGCTTTTTAAGCGGATCAACCCACGCTGAGGCAGGCGCGGGGGAGGGAGCAGGCGGGGCGGGCGCCGCGGCCGCGCCGTGCTTCCTCGTCTCCAGGGAACGCAACCGGCCAGGCCGAGGAGCGAGATGAAGTTTCATCACAAGGTCCTCTTTATCGCATCGGAAATGTATCCCTTCTCCAAGACCGGCGGCCTTGGAGACGTTATGGGCGCCTTGCCCAAGGAACTCAAGCGCCAGGGCGTCAACGTCGCCCTTATCGCGCCATACTATGGTCGCCTCAACCACAGCGATCATCAGCTTCGCCTGATCTACTCCAAATGCCGCGTCGGCTATCCCTGGGCTCCGATAACCGCCGACATTTACACCGCCACCTGCGACGATGTTCCGGTGTACTTCGTGCAACGCGGCGAATACTTTGATCGCCGGTTCTACTACAATACCCACGACGGGGATTATTTCGACAACTGCGAACGCTTCATCTTCTTTTGCCGGGCCACCATGGCCTGGGCCAGCCGTCTGGAAGGGGCGCCGGCCATCATCCACGCCCATGACTGGCAGGCCGCCCTGGTGCCGGCCTATCTGAAATTCCTGCGGCCGGCCGCGCCGTTCTGGCGCAACACCAAAACCATCATGACCATCCACAATCTGGCCTTCCAGGGCCGGTTCGCCTCGCGTCTTTTCTGGGACAGCGGGCTGCCCAAAGAGGCCTGGAACGTGGACGGGTCGGAGTTCTGGGGCGATTTCAACCTGCTCAAATCCGGCATCGCCTATTCCGACATCATCACCACCGTGAGCCCGACCTACGCCCTGGAGATCCTCTATCCCCAGTTCGGCTGCGGCCTGGAAGGCATCCTGTCCAAACGGGCGTCGCAGCTTCGCGGCATCTTAAACGGCGCGGACTACACCGTCTGGGACCCCATAAACGACCGGTACCTGCCGAGCACGTACAGCCCCGACGATCTGGCCGGCAAGGACATCTGCAAGCGCAACCTCGTGGCCGAACTGGGCCTGGACCGCCGCTTTTTCAAGCGTCCCATCCTGGGCTTTATCGGCCGTATCCGGGACCAGAAGGGCATTGACCTGCTCATCGGCATCATGTCCCGGCTCATGGAAAAGGATGTGGCCGTGGTGGTGCTCGGCGAGGGCAGCCTGGATTACGAGGCCGTGCTGCTCGACATGATGGAGAGCTATCCCGGCCGGCTGGCCGTGCGCATCGGCTACACCGAGGATCTGGCCCACCGCATCCAGGCCGGGTCGGACATCTTCCTTATGCCCTCGCGCTATGAACCTTGCGGCCTGACCCAGATGTACGCCCTGCGTTTCGGCACGCCGCCCGTGGCCACGGCTGTGGGCGGACTGCGCGACACCATCGTGCCCTGGCCCGATCCCGAGGCCACGGGGTTCACCTTTTCCGATCCGGACCCCGACCTCTTTTACCGGACCGTGCTCGACGCCCTGGACATGTGGTCGCGGCCGGAAGAGTGGCGCGGCATGGTGGTCCGGGCCATGCGGGCGGATTACTCCTGGGAGAAGGCGGCGAAAAACTACATCAACCTCTACCGGGAACTGGGCGCGGACATCTGAATCGCGGAGGGATAACCCCGCCTGTTTTGGACACGGCAGAGCCAATTGCGGCGCGGTCCCGGTTTGGAAAAACGAACCGGATGTCCTCAAGCGATGTTACGAGACAGCCCGGGCCGGGAAGTTCGGCCCGGCTGCCAATGGCTGGTACGCCGGCTTCATGGCCGTGTTGGCGTCCGGACGCCGCAATTGGCGTCGAAACGGCTTCGATCCGCCTCTGCCGTCCGGCATGACGGCCGTACCACGACAGCGGTTTCAAGGAGTGCATGCCCATGACCCGATCCGTCTCGTCCAAAGCGTCCAGTCTGCCTGTCGCCATCGGCGAACTCGACATCTATCTTTTCGGCCAGGGCCAGCATTGGGACCTTTACCGGGTCCTTGGCGCGCATCCCCACGACGGCCCCGAAGGGCCGGGCTATCGTTTCGCCGTCTGGGCGCCCAATGCCCGGGCTGTTTCCGTGGTCGGCGACTTCAACGCCTGGACCCCGGGGGAACACGTCCTGTATCCGGTGGCCGCATCCGGCGTGTGGGCGGGTTTTCTTCCCGGATTTGCCAAAGGGGCGCTGTACAAGTTTGCCGTCGCCGGCAAGCACGGCGAGATGCTCCTCAAGGCCGACCCCTTTGCCTTGTGCACGGAAATGCGGCCCGGCGTGGCGGCACGGGCCTGGACGCTTGACGACTACGCCTGGAACGACGAGGCCTGGATGCGGACCCGTCGGGAAAATGGCCTGCCCCTAAACGACGCCATTTCCATCTACGAGGTCCACGCCGGTTCCTGGCGCTGGAAGACCGGGGAATACGGCTCGTTTTATTCCTACCGCGACCTGGCCGAACACCTCGTGCCGTATGTGCGCGACCTGGGATTCACCCATATCGAGTTCATGCCTCTGGCCGAGCACCCCCTGGACGAATCCTGGGGCTACCAGACCGGCCACTATTTCGCCCCCACCTCGCGTTTCGGCACGCCCGAGGATATGCGGTTTCTCATCGACGCCTGCCACCAAAACGGCATCGGCGTCATTCTCGACTGGGTGCCCGGCCATTTTCCCAAAGACGCCTGGGGCCTGGGGCGTTTCGACGGCACCGGCCTTTTCGAGCACGAGGACCCGCGCCAGGGTGAGCACCCGGACTGGGGCACCTACATCTTCAATTTCGGCCGCCACGAGGTGCGCAACTTCCTTTTTGCCAACGCGCTGTATTGGCTCAAGGAATTTCACATCGACGGGCTGCGCATCGATGCCGTGGCCAGCATGCTCTACCTCGATTACTCCCGGCGCGACGGGGAGTGGGTGCCCAACAAATACGGCGGCAAGGAGAACATCGACGCCATCGACTTCCTGCGCGACCTCAACGTGGTCGTCCACGAACATTTCCCCGGCGCGTCCATGATCGCCGAGGAATCCACATCCTGGGCCGGCGTCTCCCGGCCGGTCTATACCGGCGGCCTTGGCTTCACCTTCAAGTGGAACATGGGCTGGATGAACGACACCCTGGATTATTACGCCAAGGACCCGGTGTTCCGGTCCTATCATCAAAACCAGCTGACGTTCTCCATGCTCTACGCCTTTCACGAGAACTTCATCCTGCCGCTGTCCCACGACGAGGTCACCCACGGCAAGGGGGCGCTGATCAGCAAGATGCCGGGCGACCAGTGGCAGCAGATGGCCAATCTGCGCCTGTTTCTGGCGTACATGTGGGCGCATCCCGGCAAGAAGCTCCTTTTCATGGGCTGCGAGTTCGGCCAGTGGAAGGAATGGAATTCCCGCGAGGAACTGGACTGGGTGCTCACCGAATTTCCGCCGCACCAGGGGGCCATGGAACTGGTCCGGTCGCTCAATCGCCTGCACAAGGATTATTCGGCCCTGCACGCCTGCGACAACGACTGGACCGGGTTTGAGTGGGTGGACCTTTCCGACTACGCTTCGTCGGTCATCACGTTTCTGCGCAAGGCTCCGGACGGCTCCCAGATTCTCTGGGCCTTCAATTTCACTCCCGTTGTGCGCGAGGCCTACACCGTCGGCTGCCGGGTCCCGGGCTACTGGCGGGAAATATTCAATACCGACGCGGCCCTGTTCGGCGGCACCAATACAGGCAACAGCGGCGGCGTCATGGCCCGGCCCGCTGCGTTCGGTGGCTGGCCCCATTTCCTGTCCCTGACCCTGCCCCCCCTGGCCGCTGTCGCCTTCGCGCCGGAGTAAGCGCAGGGGTAGGGCGGGCGAAGCGTTGGGACGAGGCCTTGTCCTCCGGATATTACTGAACATCGTCGCAAAATCGCCCGATTTGGCCCAGGGGCGGCAGGCGCGGCGCACGACTGACGAGCGAGGGTTCTTTCATGGCATCCCCCCCTCTCCTGATCACCCTTGGCGATGCCAACGGCCTGGGACCGGAATTGGTCTGCCGGCTGTTGACGGAGCGCCCATGCGACGATCTGCGCATTGGTCTGATCGGGCCTGAATCGGCCTTGCTCTGGCATTGCAACCATCTTCGGCTGCCCCGGTTCTGGCAGCCTTTTGACGCGGCCGCACCGGACGCCTTGGCCGGGGCCGACCCGGGGATCTATTTGCTGGAGCCGCCGCGCCTGTCCGGGATGGCCGTCGTCCCGGGACGGGAAATGCCGGAAGGCGGGCTGGCCGCTGGCGAGAGCCTGGAATATGCGGTGAAGGTCCTGGCAAACCACCCGGACTGGGGGGTGGTCACGGGGCCGCTTTCCAAGGCGGCCCTCAATGCCGCCGGGTTCGTCTTCCCGGGGCATACCGAATTTTTGGCCGAACGCTCCGGCGTGGGGCGGGCCGGGGTGTGCATGCACCTTTGCGGACCGGTGCTTCGGGTCAGTCTGGTCACCACCCATCCGCCGCTGGCCAGGGTGCCTTCGCTGGTCACTTACAACCGGGTGGCCCGGTGTCTGGATCTGACGTGGGACTATGTGCGCCGCCTCGGCGTTTCGGATCGGCCGATTGCCGTTTGCGGGCTCAATCCGCATGCCGGGGAGGGGGGGCTGCTCGGCCGCGAGGACGAGGACGTGGTGCGCCCGGCGGTCATGGCCGCCGTGGCCAAGGGCATGTCGGCCGTCGGGCCGCTGCCGGCGGATACGGTTTTTTATCGGGCTGCCAAGGGCGAGTTCTCGGCCGTGTTGGCCATGTACCATGACCAGGGGTTGCCGCCGCTTAAAATGCTGCACTTCAGCGAGACGGTCAACGTGACGCTTGGCTTGCCTTTCGTGCGCACGTCGGTGGGCCATGGCACGGCCTTTGACCTGGTCGGCACGGACAAGGCCGGCACAGGCAGTCTGGCGGCGGCCCTGGAGCTGGCCCGGCGGCTGACCGGGGGCGCGTTGCAGAACTGAGGCCCGGGGCGGCCGGCACAACCTGATGCCGGCTGCCTGCGTCCCTGTTTCTGTGGAACGCCGACGAGCCGGAAACCGGAGCGCAGGCGCAACCCGGACTGTCCGTTCCCCTGTTCCTGTCTGCCAACGGCATCGGCTTTCGGCCGCTATGCCACCACCCAGACTGCCAGCCCTTTGGCCGCCTGGATGATCTTCGTCGAGACGCTGCCGAACAGAAATTCCTCCTGTCGGGAGACGCCCCGGCGTCCCACCACCACCGTGCCGAAACCATCTTCCTCGGCCAGACGCAGGATTTCCAGGGCAATGCTCGTGCCGATGCTGCATTCCAGGGATTCGCGAAGCGGCGACCGGCAACTTTCCACAAAGCGGGTCGAGACGGACGCGTCGGGAACGCCCGCCGCCGCAAGCATGCCCCGGGCCTCTTCCAGGGCCGCGCGCATGGCTTCGACACGGGTGGCGCATTGCGCCTTCCAACTGGCGTCGTCCGGGAAAAGGTCCCGGTCCGGCGGCCGCTCGATGGCCGCCACAGTGACGCGGCGTTCCGGGTTGGAACCGACCATGGCGGCGGTGTAGGAAACGGCCCGGCGGGCATTTTCCGAACCGTCGAAAGCAATCAGGATCATGTTGATGTTCATGGCGTCTCCGGCTTTCGGTTCGTGGCGGCGTACTCAGCGTTTGATGGCGTCCAGGGCGCACGACAGGTCGCCGATCAGTTCTCCGGCCGTATCGTAGAAGATGTTGGCTGCCGGGGAAAAACGCAGCAGCACGTTGTTGAGCGTCTCCGGGATGTACGGGAAAAGCTTGCGCAGATTGACGATGCGGTTGGGAAACATGATCGAGCAGTCTTCGGGCAGGATCTGGCTGCGGACTTCCGGAGCCACCGCCTGGGTGGTGTGCTGGCCCATGCCGACAAGGAACTGGATGATGTTGCCCAGGCCAAACAGGTCAAGGCCGAATGGGTTTTCCTGGAAATCGAAGGTGTAGTCGAAGTCGATCCAGCAATACCGGCCGGTGTCGTAGCAGACGTACAGATGGTCCCGGCGGATGTCGCCGTGCTTTTCCCCGCGCTCGTGCAGCCAGCGGATGGCCTCGCAGGCTTCGATGAACCGGACGAGGATGTTCGGGAGCAGGTCGTGAAAGTATTCCCGGTGGGAGGTCTCCAGGTCCTCGATCTTTTCATCCAGCCGTTTGCCGGCCACAATATCGAGAATTCGCACCGGATTGCCTGTCGTGTCGGGGATGGTCACGCCCTGCATGAAGCGGTCGTCTCCGCGCACCAGATCGAGAATGCGGGCTTCCTTGCGCGGACTGCGGATGCAGGTGACGACCATGCTGCCGATGGTCATGGGAAAGGACTCATGGAAGACCAGCTTGAGGATGTTGCGCTGGCCGGTTTCCAGGCAACGGCAGCGTTTGACCCAGAATTTGGGATCTTCGAGCCCGAAGCGGCGTTCGGCCTCGTCGCGCAGCACCAGGAAGTGCCGTCCGGCCAGTTCGATGACGTCGCCATAGCCGATGCGCATGAACTCGGACGTGTCGGTCACGATGTCGCCAACATGGCGGGCGGGAAAATCCGGAGCCAGCCGGGAGAGCAGTTCGCGGGCGGATCGGGCCAAGGGAACCTCCCTGGAACAACACGAATTTCGTTTAAAATATGCAGCAGTTCAGGACAAACGGCAATGGGCGGCGTCGATTTCCTGCCGCGCAAAGGAAAACAACCGCTTTGCCGTTGTCCCTGGCGGCTGGTTTGGAAATTCTCCGCGATCCGCGGACGATGGAAAGGCCCCCGCACAGCCGGCTGGGGGCCTTTCCTGAAGGGTGGAAGGGTGATCGGCTCAGGCCGGGCGCAGGTCGTTGCCCTGCATCTTTCCGGGTTCCAAGGCGTCCAGGACGGCATCACCCGGTCCGACGTTGGATTGGCCCGCCAGCCCGTGGAGCGCGCCTAGTCGCGCAGCTCCTTGTAGTAATTGATCAGGCCGTTGGTCGAACTGTCGTGCGAGGCCACGGCCTGGCCGTCGCCAAGTTCTTTGAGGATCGTGCCGGCCAGCACTTTCCCCAGTTCCACGCCCATCTGATCGTAGGAATTGATGTCCCAGACGGCGCCCTGGGTGAAGATCTTGTGCTCGTAGAGCGCAATCAGCGTGCCAAGGGTCCTCGGGGTCAGTTCCCTGTAGAGAAACGAGTTGGTCGGCCGGTTGCCGGTAAACGACTTGGCCTTGGCCAGAAGCGACAGCCGAGCCTCGGGCAGGCCCTTGTCCGCCAGTTCCGCCCGGGCCTCGTCCTCGGTCTTGCCCTTCATGAGGGCCTCGGTCTGGGCGAAGAAGTTCGACAGCAGCATGTTCTGGTGGTTGCCAAGCGGGTTGTGGGTGCGGGCGGCGGCCAGGAAGTCGCAGGGGATGAGTTTTTTGCCTTGGTGGATGAGCTGGTAAAAGGCGTGCTGGCCGTTGGTGCCCGGCTCGCCCCAGATGACCGGCCCGGTGGAATAGTCCACAAAGCGGCCGTCATTGGACACGGACTTGCCGTTGCTCTCCATGTCGCCTTGCTGGAAATAGGCGGCAAAGCGGGTCAGATACTGGTCATAGGGCAAAATCGCCTGGGTCTGGGCGCCAAAGAAGTTATTGTACCAGACGCCCAGGAGTCCCATGATAACCGGGATGTTTTTGTCCAACGGCGCGGTGCGGAAATGCTCGTCCGCAACGAACGCGCCTTCGAGCATGGCCTCGAAGTTGTCAAATCCCACGGCCAACGCAATGGACAGGCCGATGGCCGACCACAGGGAATACCGGCCGCCCACCCAGTCCCAGAAGGCGAACATGTTGGCTGTGTCGATGCCGAATTGGGCCACGGCCCCGGCATTGGTGGACAAGGCCACGAAATGGCGGGCCACGGCCGCCTCGTCCCTGGCCTTTGCCAGGAACCACGCCCGGGCCGAGTGGGCGTTGGCCATGGTCTCCTGGGTGGTGAAGGTCTTGGAGGCGATGATGAACAGCGTGGTTTCCGGGGAGATGCGCCGCAACGTCTCGGCCAGATGCGTGCCGTCCACGTTGGAGACGAAATGCGGGGTGATGCCCGGCACGGCGAAATGGGCCAGGGCCAGCGAGACCATCTGCGGCCCCAGGTCCGAGCCGCCGATGCCGATGTTGACCACGTCCGTGATTGTTTTGCCGCTGTACCCCTTCCATTGGCCCGAATGGACCCGGCCGCAGAACACGCGCATCTGCCCGAGCACCCGGTTGACTTCGGGCATGACGTCCGCGCCGTCGACCAGGATCGGGCGGTTGGACCGGTTGCGAAGGGCCACGTGGAGCACGGCCCGATCTTCCGTGCGGTTGATCTTTTCGCCGGAAAACATGGCGTCGCGCCGGGTTTCGACCCCGGCCTGCCGGGCCAGATCGAAGAGCAGGGCCATGGTTTCGTCCGTCGCCCGGTTCTTGGAATAATCGAACAGGATGTCGTCCAGGCGCAGGGAGTATTTCCCGAACCGTCCGGGATCGGCGGCAAACAGATCGCGCATGTGCAGGTTGCCGATCGTCTGGTAGTGGGCGGCCAGGGCCGCCTGGGCTGGAAGCTCGGTAAACAGGGCCATGCGGTGTTCTCCTTATGCTGTCTCGGGCGCGGCGCATTGGCCGCGGCCGCGCCTTTGCCGGATAGCATAGTCCATGGCAAAAGGCATCTTGCCCGATGGCGTTTTTTCAGTCCGCAGCGACCTTGTCAGACGTTTTCCGCCGGGGCGGCCAGACCGAGAACAGCCGTGGCGTAGCCCTGGCGAAGCGCCTCCATGTAGTCGGCGTCCACCGGCCCCTTCCAGGTGACGACTTCGGAAAACCGTTTGGGAATGCGTGTGGCCATGGGATCATAGCCGGTGGCGACCTTGAGCCGCCACCGGGCCCGGCGGGCGTTCTCGCTGGCCGCGTCGAGCCCGGCCGCCAGTTCGCCGTAGCCCAGGCAGGACAGCAACGCGGCTATCGTTTCGGGCTTGTAGACCTCGCGGGCGAACAGGCAGGACACAAGGCACGTCAGCATGACCCGTTCCCGCTCGTCGTCGACCAGGAATTTCACGACGGCGTCAACATCCTTTTCCTTGTGCTTCTGGTCGTAGGAATAGGCCCCGGTGTCCAGATGGGAGTGGCGGAAGGCCACCGTCTGGGAAGCGAAATAGGTCTCGCCCGTGGCGTAGCCGGCCATCTCCTGGCCCAGCACGCAGGCAAAGTCCTCGCCGCCGTAGTGTCTGGCCGCGACCAGGGCCCCCTGGCCGAGGAGCGCATAGAAATCATTGGCCTTGTGTCCGATAAGCCACATGGCGCGCTTGAGCGCCGCCGCATCGCCGAAAGTCAGGCGCACTTCCGTGTCCTTTTCGGAGACAAGGCCCTTCTGGGCGGCTTCTACGGCCCAGGCCAGGGCCACGCCGGCGGAGATGACGTCGAGCCCCTGCCGGTCGGCCATGTCGTTTATGGCCAGCACCTCGGTGGGGTCCACGACGCCGAGCATGGGGCCGGCGGCGAAGTTGGGTTCGTGGTCATAGGCCACCTGATGGATGGCAAAGCGATGGGAGGTGGAAAACATCTCGCGCACCATGCCGACGTGGATGCAGCCCACCGGGCAGCCGGCGCAGGCGGCGTTGTGCATGAGGAGCTTTTCGGCAAAGGCCTCGCCCGAGATCTTGTCCGCATCGGGATCGCTTGTGGCGGCCAGATTGCGCCAGGGCAGGGACTTGAGCTCGTTTAGCGGCAGCACGTTGGCCGGCGTGCCGAGATTGTGGTATTTCTCCATCATTCCCGAGGAGGTGACCTTCTCGTGAATGTCCTTAAACAGCTTGGGATAGCTTTTGTCTTCGGGCAGCGGCAGATCGCCGTCGCCCATGACGGCGATGCCCTTGAGGTTTTTGGCGCCCATGACCGCCCCGGCGCCGAGCCGCCCGAAATGCCGATAGGTATCGACATTGATGCAGGCATAGGCCGAACCGTTCTCGCCGGCCGGGCCGATGCGCATGATGCTGCGGTGGCCGGACGCGCCGGCGGCGATTTTGCGCAGGAGCTTGCCTGTGGTGAACACGTCCGCCCCGCGCAGGTAGTGCACATCGAGCAGTTCGATGCGCCGGGACCCGACGGCCAGGGTTGAAAGCGTTTTCGCCTTTCCCGTCACTACCAGGGCGTCGTATCCGGCAAACCGCAAAGCCAGGGCCGAGCGTCCGCCGGCATGGGATTCCGCGTAGTTGCTGTTGTAGGGGGATTTGAACCCGCATACGGTCTTGCTCATGAGCGGAAAATAGCCGGTCAGGGGACCGATGGCGAAAATGAGCGGCTGGCCGGGATCGAAGGCGTCGGCCCCGGGCAGACCGTATTTTTCATACAAAAGCGCCGCCAGCCCCGAACCGCCGATGAAGTCCCGCCGGCCGGGCAGGATGGCCAGATCGCCTCGTTCCCGGGACAGGTCGTAGACGAGGACGCGGAAGATATCGTTACTTGGCGACATGGCAGCTCTCCAGGCAGGGGGCGGGATCGGTTGCGGCCTCGACCAGCTCCAGACAGTCGTGGGGGCAAAAGGGAATGCATTGGCCGCAGTGGATGCACACGCTGGGATTGCCGGCGGCGTCCAAGGCGATGGCCTCGACCGGGCAGGCCGCCGCACATTTCCCGCATTGGATGCACAGCGATTTTTTCAGGATGACGCCGCCGCCGGATTTGCGCTGGACCAGAGCGGCGGTGGGGCAGGCTTTGGCGCAGGGCGCAGGGTCGCAGGCCAGACAGAGGACGGCCTGGAAGCCGCTGGACACGCCGCCTGTCGACCGGATGCGGATTCCGGCGGTATTCCAGGACATGTTTTTGTAGACGAGCCGGGCACAGGCCAGCGAGCAGGAATGGCAACCGATACAGCGTTCCATCCGCACGGCGCGATGGATTTTCATGAGTGGGCCCCCATTGGCGCATTCGGCCAAAAATGAAATAACTCGTTTAGGAAATTCATGATACCATAGTGGCATTCCCCCCATGGGAGGTCAACTGCCGGGATCTGGCAAAGGGGCTTTTTCGAGGCAAATCCCAAAGCAGTTCTTGACCCTGAGGGCAATTGCGCCTATAGACCGTTTTCCCGATGGGGGCGTAGCTCAACTGGGAGAGCGCTGCGTTCGCAACGCAGAGGTCGTGGGTTCAAGTCCCATCGCCTCCACCATAGGAAATCAAAAGGGTTGCAGCCGGATTGGCTGCAACCCTTTTTTTGGTGCGCCCGGCAGGGCGCAGTCAAAAAATGCAGGTGGCTGCATTGTTTTAAGAAATTGATCTGTTCTGCCCTTTCTCCGCTCCCCTGTCCCACCTCCGCCCCACTCCTGCGCATCAATGGCCTCCATGCCCACGCTGACGGCTTGCTTCTTTCCCCTTCTTGTTGATCATAAACGATCCCGGGCGCTGCGTCTGCATTGTCGCGCGTAATCTGCGCCACTATGGAATTCATTCCATGGAACTGCTCCCCCACTTTGGCGTTTCTCCATATTATTGTTTTGGGAACAGACTGAAAACAAACGAGAATTTTACATGAAAACTTGGCATGCATCTTGAGTAAGGGAGGGCAGGCTAGCCTTCATTTCAATGCACAATCAATACAGGAGCTTCCCATGGCAAAGGTACAGAAGTCTACGGATTCTTCCAGTTTGGCTGAGGTCGTTGATCGCATCCTCGACAAGGGCATTGTGATCGATGCCTGGGTCAAGGTGTCGCTGGTGGGGATCGAGCTGTTGTCCGTCGAAGCCCGCGTGGTCATCGCTTCGGTTGAGACCTACCTGAAGTACGCCGAGGCCATCGGCCTGACCGCCAGCGCTGCCGCTCCGGCGTAAATAGCGATCCGGGAACGGGCTCTTATTCCAAATCGGCCGCGATGGGCCTTTTTGGGGGTAAGAGCCCACCCGCACCGCGTTGCATCATGCCGCGCAGGCGGAAATGTGCACCCGGTGGGCCGGGCAACGGTGAAAAAGGAGAAACAACATGGGCCGCTTGACCGAGGGAATGACCCGCTTGTGCGGGGAGATTGTGGCCTTGCGCGGAGCGCGGAAAAGCTTCGTGAAAGACAATTGCCATAACGTAGCCGCCATGCGGCGCGGCTTTTCCCAGGCCCGCGCCGCGATGGCTGCAAAGACGAAAAAGGATCGGCAGCATTACGTTGCCGACTTGAAGGGAACCGTGGCCGGTTTACGGCAGGAATTCGCCGCCGACCTCGACGGAGCCCGCCGGGCCTGGGCCGGGAAGTAATTTTTTTTGAAGGCAGTCATCCGAAGCTGCGCCAACCAACCGCTTTTAAAAAAGGAATTGCGCAATGGCAAAGATACAGAAGTCCACCGATTCGTCCAGTCTGGCTGAAGTCGTTGACCGCATCCTCGACAAGGGCATCGTGATCGATGCCTGGGTCAAGGTGTCGCTGGTGGGGATCGAGCTGTTGTCCGTCGAGGCCCGGGTGGTCATTGCTTCGGTTGAAACCTACCTGAAGTACGCCGAGGCCATCGGCCTGACGGCCAGTGCCGCCGCTCCGGCCTAGGCCGCCTTGGAATGGCCAGAGGGACTATGTGTTTCATACGGAGGGGCCGGGGGGTCCCTCCGGCAGCGCGCCGCAATAAGAAAGGAGAACCCACATGGGTCGCTTAGCTGAAGACATGACCCGCTTATGTGGTGAGATCGTGACCCTGCGGGGGGCGCGGGAGAGCTTCGTGACGGACTTGCGTCAAAGCGTCGCATCCATGAGGGGCTGTTTCCGTCGAACCCACTTTGAAATGGCGAGGGCTTCCAGAGAGAAGCGCCTGGCTGAGTTGTCCGGGCTGAGACAATCCGTGGCCGCCATGAAGTCGGGCTTTCACTGGTCCCACGCGAACATGGCCCGGGAAACCCTCAGGGGCCGGCTGTCGTTTGTCGCCGGTTTGAAGAAAGCGTCGGCCAATCTGCTGCATGAATACGCCCTTGATCTGGAGGGCGCGCATCGGGCCTGGTCCGGTTCGTCCCTGGCGGAGCGCCAGGCCTCGGCTGCGGCCGAACAGCGGGCTGCCGAGGCGCGCCGCCAGGCCGAGGAGGAGAGAAAAGCCCGGGAACATGCCGAGCAGCAGATGCCGGCGCCTGAAGTGCAAGCCGAGGCCGAACAGCCGGAAGCGGTCGCACTCGAAGTTCAAGCCGAAACCGAGCCGTTGGAAGTGGTCGATCCTGAAGCCCAAGCCGAGTCCGTGCAATCGATGAGGCACGAACACCGCTCTTCCGGAAAGAAAAGACGCTGACGATCCGGGTGGCAATGATGGCGCCCGAGGTTGGATCCATGAAACCGGCGCCGGAAGTGGAGTCCGTACTTTGCCCCGCATCCGGCGCTGGCAATACGTTGCATGGCTTGTATGGCTTGTAAAATGATCACAGGAGACCTCGTCATGATAGCCCAAAAAGGGGAACGAGCCGCCGCGTCCAAGAGTATCGGATTGGGTCCCGATGACCGCATCGTTCCCGAACCCAGCCCCAGTTTCGTTGAGACATCGTATGTCCAGGACCTGACGCAACGCGCCCTGGCCTATCTGGAAGTGGGATATCCCATCCACTTTGCCGGTCCGGCGGGGACAGGGAAAACGACCCTGGCCTTTCACGTGGCCGCGCAGTTGGGGCGGCCGATCTCCCTTATTCACGGCGACGACGAGTTCAGCAGTTCCGATCTCGTGGGCCGCCACTCCGGCTATCACAAGCAAAAGCTCGTCGACAATTATATCCACTCCGTCCTCAAGACCGAAGAGTCCATGGACTTTACCTGGATGGACAATCGCCTCACCACCGCCTGCCGCAACGGCTACACCCTGATCTACGACGAATTCAGCCGGTCCAGGCCCGAAGCGAACAACGCGTTTTTGAGCATCCTGGAGGAGAAGATCCTCAATCTTCCCAAAAATACCAGATTCGGGAAGGGGTACCTGGAGGTCCACCCGCATTTCAGGGCTATTTTCACCTCCAATCCAGAGGAATATGCAGGAGTGCACAAGACCCAGGACGCCCTTATGGACCGTCTCATTACCATCCAGTTGAACCACTTTGACCGGGAGACGGAAATCCAGATCGCCATGGCGAAGTCCAACCTGCCCCGGGAGGATGCGGAGACCATCATCGATGTCATCCGGGAATTGCGCGGGGTGGGGGTCAACAATCATCGGCCCACGATCCGTTCCTGCATCGCCATCGCCAAAATCCTGGTCCATCGCCACGCCCGGGCGTGGCAGGAGGACGCGGTCTTCCTGTGGGCCTGCCGGGACATCCTGCAAACGGATACGGCCAAGGTCACGCGGGACGGGGAGTCCTTGATGGGACAAAAGGTGATGGAGGCGATCCAGACGGTCTGCGGGTCGAAGCGGCCGGCGCCGCGTTTCGCCAGCCAGGGAGCGGGCCTGGCGAGGGGATGAGGCATGGGCGTCAACCGACGAGGTTTACGGGATATCCAGACATTGTCCGGCCGGGTCGGCAAAGTGAATGCGCCGCACAACGCCTTCATGCGCATCAGCCACATCGAACTGGAGAAGGCCCGGCGAGGCCGGGAGCGAGACGCCGCCAAGCGGTTGATCGACGACATTGACGAACGCATCAGAGAGATCGAGGCCGAAAAGGCCGTGATCCTGGAGAACCTGGAAAACGGGAAATTTGAAACGGAGGGGGCGTCCAGTCCGGACCGCACGACCGAGGGCTTCAAGATCCGGTACTGAGCGCCGCATCCGTTTGGACGCAACGCAGCCGCCAGCCAAGGGCGCGAGGAGGTCGATCATGTTCACCTTGAAAACGTCCGGACAGTTGCGGAGCATGCGCAACCGGAAAAGTTTCCGGGCGTGCCCGACGTCCACGGGACTGTCTTCGTGGCGGGCGGAAGTCCGACGCCAAAGCCGTGAAGACGTGGTCCTGGCCAAAAGCGAATTGCGCCGCCGCCTTCTGGCGGAGTTGTGGGACGCGCATTTCCGGCGCTGCCGGTTGATACGGATGGCCTAGGCCGAAAATGGGCTTCCCCTCCGCTTCGAGGCTGGAAGACGCCATGCCCGTCCCGGACATGGCCTGGACCGAATGCTCGGTGAAGGAGACTGCAATGCAACTCAATTGTCTTTCCTGCGGCCACAAGCTGGAGTTGGACGCGGCCTATGACGACTTTGAAGGCCCGGTCAAATGTCTCTGCGGCGCCATGCTCAACATCAGGACCCAGGAGGGCCAGCTCAAGGCCATCTGTCTGGTTGAGCAGCCCCGGAAGGAGCCCGAGGCTTCCCCCGAATGGGCCGGAAAATGATGGAGTGACCGGCGGGGAATGCGTTTGCGGCCTTGGCGTGGCAAGGTTTCGACCCACAACTTTCAAACAACGCGGGTGAGCTATGTCCGAACGAGCCGACGCCGGAAGGACCGGCAAATACGTCTATGCCGTGGTGCCCGCCAAGGCGGATCAGGTCTACGGTTTTTCCGGAATCAACGGGAGCAGGGTGTACGCCATCTCCAACGGACAGGTGGCGGCGGTGGTCAGCGACGTGACGAATGCGCGCATACGCCCGGAACGACGCCATTTGGCGGCGCAGCAGCAAGTCTTCAAGAGTCTGATGGACGAGGAGGCCGTGCTGCCCATGAGCTTTGGCATTATCGCCAACAGCAAAAAGGCCGTGCAGCAGATCCTTGCCCGAAACGGCGAAGCCTTTCTCAAGCAACTCCACCGCGTGGCCGGCATGGTGGAGATGGGTTTGCGGGTTTCCTGGGATGTTCCCAATATATTTGAGTATTTTGTGACGACCCATCAGGAGCTCAGGCAGGCCCGGGACCGCCTTCTCGATCCCGGCCGCAATCCTTCCCAGGAGGACAAGATCGAGATCGGCCGTCTGTTCGACCGTCTCCTCACCGCGGACAGGGAAAACCACTTGCAGCAGGTAAGGCAAATATTGTCCCAGTGTTGCCGGGAAATCAAAAGCAATAAATGCCTTCAGGAAAACAGGGTCATGAATCTGGCCTGTCTGGTCGCCCGAGGGGGCTTGGAGAATTTCGAAGCCGCCGTGTTCGAGGCCGCCAAGCTTTTCGATAACAATTTTGCTTTCGATTACAATGGGCCGTGGGCCGCGCATAATTTTGTGGAATTGGAGTTTGCGGTATGACCCGATGGCGCAGGTGGTGGTCCCATGCTGCTCGTTGACGATATCCTGGCTTTTCCCCTCCGGAGCATCCTGTGGATTTTCCGTGAAATCCACAATGCGGCCCAGAGCGAACTTGAAAATGAAGGAGAAGTCATCACCGCCCAACTGAGCGAATTGTATATGCTCTTGGAAACCGGCCGGATAACCGATGCAGAGTTCGACGCTGAAGAAAAACAACTCCTGGATCGCCTGGATAGCATTCATGATGCCAGACACCGCATGGAAGAGGAAGAGAAAGCGGAGGCATAGCGAGAGGAATTCGGCGTTCGTTTACTGGATGTTGTGGAGCATGAACCGGGGGATACATGATTTCTCGTTCAGCCAGACAACCTGGGACGAAGGATGAGCCCTCGTTTTTCCGGCCTCCCGCCCCCCGGCTTTTGTTCTTTGGCGGCAAGGGAGGCGTGGGGAAAACCACCTGCGCCGTAGCCGCATCGCTGAAAATGGCGCGTTCCGCTCCAGAAAGCGCCTTTCTGCTGGTCTCTACCGACCCGGCCCATTCCCTGGTCGACAGCCTCGCCGACCTTGTCCTGCCCGCGAATCTGCGCGCCCTGGAATTCAATGCGCAACAGTCCCTGGAGGAATTCAAGGCGAAATACCGGGACAAGCTCCTCGCGATCGCTGCCAAGGGCACCTTTTTCGACACCGAGGAACTCAACAAAATCCTGGATCTCTCCCTGCCAGGGCTCGACGAGGTCATGGCGCTGATCGAAATCTCCACCACCTGGATGGAGTCCGGACGCTACAAGACGGTTATTATTGATACCGCGCCGACCGGCCATACGCTCAGGCTTCTCGGCATGCCCGACGTGATCCAGACCTGGCTGCGGGCCCTGGACACCCTTCTGGCCAAGCACCGCTTCATGCGCCATCGCTTCCAGCAAAAGGCGTCGTATGACGAACTCGACATTTTTCTGTTGGATATGAACTCCTCGATCGCCCGGATGAAGACGCTCTTGCATGACCGCGAGCGCTGCTGCTTTGTCCCGGTGATGCTGGCCGAGGAGTTGAGCGTCCGGGAGACAGCGAATCTTTTGGACAACCTGGACCGGCAACACATCCGAAGCGGCGACATCGTCGTCAACCGGCTGTTTCCGGAGAACGATTGCCCGGTGTGCGCCGATGCGCGGCGTCGGCAGCAACGCTCACTGAAGCCTTTTGTTTCGCGCCTGGCGTCGCCCGGGCATGCTTTTTTCGGAGCAATGTTGCAGCCCGAGGAGGTGCGCGGAGCGAGCCTGGAAACTTTCTGGGAGAACGTCGCCAGGCTCCAGGTGTCCGAAGTGGCTGACGCCGGAAATCCGCCGCCGCTGTCTCCCCTGGTCGAGGCGGCGCCGAAGGCTCCCTCGGCTGAAACCCGGCTGCTCGTGTTTGGGGGCAAGGGCGGCGTGGGCAAGACGACTTTGGCGTGCGCCACGGCGATGCGTCTGGTGCGCGAATTTCCGGAGATGGAGATATTCCTTTTTTCCACCGATCCGGCCCACTCCCTCGCGGATTGCCTGGGCCTGCCGGTCGGCCCGGAGGCGACCCGCCTCGTCCCGGGGCTTATCGCCATGGAAATCGACGCCACGGCGGGGTTCGAGGCTCTCAAGGAAATCTACCGGCAAGAAATCCAGGCAGTTTTGGCCAAGTTGTTCGCGAAGTTCGACATGCCCTTCGATCGCAAGGTGGTGGAGCGGATGCTGGACATGTCCCCTCCCGGCCTGGACGAGATTATGGCCCTGACCACGGCCATGGACTTCGTCAAGCCCGATGACCGGCGTATCCTTATCCTGGATGCCTCGCCTACCGGGCACCTCGTCCGGCTTTTGGAGTTGCCGCGCCTGATCGAGGACTGGCTCCATGCCATTTTTGACATCCTGTTGACGTATAATCTGTCCGCGCGCCTGCCGCGGTTCTCCCGGCGTTTGGTCAACATGTCCAAGAACCTGAAAAGACTTCGCGCCTTGTGGGAAAACCCGAGCAAGGCTGCCGTCTACGCTGTGGCCATCCCCACCGAGATGGCCTTCCTGGAAACCAAGGATCTGCTGGCCGCCTGCACCCGGCTTGGTCTGAGCGTGCCGGTTGTATTTCTGAATCTGGCCACGTTGCCAAGTGCGTGCCCCTTGTGCGCATCCCTGCATCGGGGGGAATCGGCCGTCAGGGCAAAATTCCAACAAACCTTTCCGGACGTGCATCAGGCCCTGGTGTACCGCCGGGGAGAACCTCTGGGCCTGGAACGCTTACGCGAGCTGGGGCAGGCCTTATACCAGCCGCAAGGGAGCTCCCCGTGACAACGCCTCCAAAGGACACATTGCCGGATGGATATGAACACGTCAGCCTGTGCGAGGCTTTGGACAGGGTCTTGAATAAAGGCGCGGTGGTTTTCGGGGAACTGACGATCTCCGTGGCCGATGTGGATCTGATCTATCTGGGCCTTCAGCTCGTCCTCACATCCGTCGAGACCGCGCGGAGCGGTTCGGACAACGCGGGAGTGCGGGACGACTTCAAAGGGGCAGGATCATGAAGGCGCCGTCGGAAGCATGGATGGATTCGCAGGATTTGGACGATTTCGCCAAGGTGATGCAACGGGGAAACGAGCCGTCCCCACAGGAAGGGCAGCCGGGGGGGCTTGCGGGCAACCGGTTGGCTCTCGACGGCGAGACCGTCAAAAACGGGCTGGGGCAACTGGTGCTGACCCTGGTAAAGCTCCTGCATGAACTCTTGGAACAACAAGCCCTCCGGCGCATCGAGGGCGGTTCGCTCGATGCCGCGGAGATAGAAAGGCTCGGAGTGGCCCTGATGCGGCAGGGGCAGGAGATCGACCGGCTCCGACGGGAGTTCGGCCTGGAAGAGGATGATCTCAATTTGGACCTTGGCCCTCTTGGCCGGCTCTTCTGATATTTTTCCGGGAAAAGCCATGCGCAAGGTCAAACCTGAACTGACCGCAGAAGAGAAAACGGAACTTCTCAGGCCATTCGGAGAAAAAGCCATGACACGAAACGACAGGCGGGACGGCGTCCAGAGTTCTTTGCAGAGCACAAATCTGGCGGACCTCCTGGAACGGTTGTTGGATAAAGGCGTGGTGATCGCCGGGGATATCAAAATCAAGCTGGTCGAGGTGGAACTGTTGACCATCCAGGTGCGACTGGTCATCTGTTCGGTGGATAAGGCCCGGGAAATGGGACTGGATTGGTGGCTGAACAACCCGGCCTTCATGTCCGAATCCAAACCCAGTGGGCTGGCGGAGTCCCTGGGCGCCATTGAGGAACGACTGCGCCGGGTGGAAGCGGCTCTGCCCGCATCCGAGTCGGCATAGCGGAGGATGGTTCACGGCTGTTTTTTTTGTCGAAGGCGAGGAAATATGCACTGAAGTGTTGCACAAATTTATACGGTGCGGTATGGTCTAGATCCTTAAAGAAGGAGTTGTTGTTTGTCTGTGACGGTGCGCTGAAAAGAAGTTTGTTGTTGTTTCGTCCTGTCGAGATGGTTTTGTAAGATACGCATTTGTCAAGATATTGTTTGAAGATGGCATGGTGTACAGCGCGTGGCAGGGTATGTCACGCGCGAGAGGATAATCGTGTCCGGTGTGATGTTTTAAGAGGTGGGAAATTGTTTCTATGGCTAATTGTTTAGGGATCGTCGTACTGGGACAGGGCTCTTTGTCGGCAAAATATTTGGTGGAATTGCGGTAGCCAAGTCGCGCATTTCTCCGACTGTAGGTGCGTCTCGTTTCTGGATCGTTCGGCATAACGCTGAAGACAAGGAAGATACGCCATGATGTTCGCGGTTGTAGCCATTTTCCCGGTTGGCGGCGCCACTCTGGCTTGGTCGGCCATGGCCGGCTCCGGACTCGCGAGCAATGCCTCTCCGCGTCGAACCTCTCCTGTTCCTTGAATGTCGCCCGGCCGCCGCCGGGTTGAACACGTCTGTCCGGCTCCCTTCGGGAATATTTGTGAATACCTCATTGATACGGCATAACGCTTGCGCATGGCATCATGAATAGGATAATTTATTTTTCAGTCCTGACAATAAGTTGAATATATGCAAAAGAGCGCATTTGTGCAGCAAGGCGTCTTCAGGAGACTTTGGGTCGGCCGCGGACGAAGGGCCCGTGGCAAGAGGCGGTCATGAATACTGCAACCCTCCCCGACATGCCGCCAAGGAAGCTTGTTTATTTGCCTATTGTCCATACCCTGGCGGATATGGGGGGGCTTGGCGAATCGGTGTCGCAACAGGCCCTGCAGCGGCTGGGCCGTAAACGGTACTCGCATAAAGTCGAAACGATAGACGGGATGTGGAGTGCGATCGAGAGGGTCGTGGACGCCTTGCCCCTCGATTGGGGCACGGTCCGCCTGTACCAGGACGGCTTGCCGGTATGCGGCCAGGAGAAGGAGATCGTGGAGGATCTGGCCCGGGCGGGGAGTCGGAACCATCAGCTTCTTGTGCGGCTGATGGGGAAAGGGGCGGCGCTTATGGGGACCGAGTCGGCGGACCTCTTGGTGCAGGAATACCAATTGGCCCGGCAAACCCTGGCGACAGAGGGAACCGTCCGGTTGTCCGAAGGGCCACGCGTAACGAAAAGCAATGGAAGTGACGTGCTGCTTGAGCGTCGCGACCAGTATATTGCCAAAAGGATTAATGAGACGCTGAATCCTGGAGAGGTTGGTATACTGTTCCTTGGAATGCTTCATTCCGTGGCGGCGATGCTCGATAAGGATATAGGTGTGGAGTTTCCTTTGTATCGACCCCTTAGCCGCTTCAGGGGGTAAAATGCCATTACGCAACAGTCGGGTTTTGATCGTAGACGATGAGGTCGATATTTGCCTCATGCTTTCCCATCTTATGGAGCGAGAGGGATTTATTAGTCTGACGGCCCATGACGGAGAGATGGCTTTGAAAATGATCGCGCTGAAAAAGCCCGATCTGCTTTTGGTGGACATCAAGATGCCCGGCATGGACGGGATGGAGGTTCTGAAACGGGTCAGAGAGTTGGACCCGGACCTGCCTGTGATCATGATCACCGCGTTCCCCCACGTCACCGGAGCGGTGGATGCCATGAAAGGAGGGGCTTGCGATTATCTCCCCAAACCCTTCGAGCACGCGAAAGTCGTTTGCACTGTGACCCGCGCGCTGCGGGAGCGGGCGCGGCGGCGGCGGCTTCTGGACCAGGCCGACCGGGCCGCCGGGGATGCCTCCCTCAGGGAGTTGATGGGACACAGCGAGGCGGTGGCCCGGATCATCGAAAAAGTGAATCAGGTGGCCAAGTCTGACTTCAGCGTCCTGATCCAGGGCGAAACCGGCTCCGGCAAGGATCTGGTGGCCCGCGCCATCCACCAGCAGAGCCATCGCGCCAAGGGGCCCCTCGTTCCGGTGGATTGCGGCGCCATCCCCGAGACGCTCATTGAAAGCGAGTTGTTCGGGTATCAGAAGGGGGCCTTCACCGGGGCAGCCGGAGCCAAACCGGGGAAATTCGAAATAGCCCGGGGAGGGACGCTCTTCCTGGACGAGATCTCCAATCTTCCGCTGTGTTCGCAGGCCAAGCTGCTTCGCGTCCTGCAGGAAAAAGTGGTCTACCGGCTGGGGGGCACCAAGCCCGTGCTGGCCGATGTCCGGCTTCTGGCCGCCACCAACCAGGATTTGAGCCAGCTGGACACGGCGACCATGCGCGGCGACCTGTTTTTCCGTTTGAACGAATTCACCCTGATCGTTCCCCCGTTGCGTGAGCGCAAAGAGGATATCGCCTACCTGTGCAACCGCTTTGTGGCGCTCACCAATACGGAGCTTCATAAGCACGTCGGGGGGATAACAGACTCATGTATGGATATTCTTGGCGCATACAACTGGCCAGGAAACGTACGCCAATTGCGGTCCGTCATTCGTCGTGCCGTACTCCTGGCCGAGGATACGATCACGGAAAAACACCTGGACATCAAGAAGATTCCCTCCTCGGGCATGTCCTTTGTTCAAAGGGCGCCAAAGGCGCCTTGGCAGGGCCATTCTTTCAAAGAGATCGTGCGTGGCGAGGTGAGTTCCATAGAAAAAGAAATTCTTGTCCAGGCCATGGACTACACCGGCGGCAACAAGGCTGAGGCGGCAAGGCTGTTGCACATCGATTATAAAACCATGCACACGAAGCTCAAACAGTTCGGGCTGCAAAAACAAGGGGAACGGTATGACTAGAAAAAAGAAGCCGTCTGGGGAAGGGGAGGAGGATTCCGGTTTCCGCGGCCTGTTTACGGGACTCGGGGAACTCATCGAGAAGGTTGGCGAGTTGGCCGAAAAAGGGGAGGAATTGAAAAGAAGCAGCGAGATGCAGGGAAAGGGACCAGGGAAGGCGTTCAAGGGGGTTTACGGGTTCTCCGTCAAGGTGGGTCTGGGCGACCGGGACATCAAGGTGGAGCCCTTCGGCAACATCCACCGGGAGACGGAAACCGGAGATGCCGAGGTCCAGGAGATCCGGGAGCCGGTGGTCGACGTCTTTGAGGAGAAGGACCATCTCCTGGTGTTGGCCGAAATGCCCGGCATCGGCGTCAAGGACGTAACCCTTGAAGCCACGGATGATCTGCTGACCATCGACGCCGCCAAGGATGACAAGAAATACCACAAGGAGATCCTGCTGCCCCGGAGTTATCCCCGGGAGAAGATGCACATCTCCTGCAACAACGGCATTCTCAGGATCAAATGCGTCCAATGAACGCGGGATCGGGAGGCGGTATGCAGGGATCTGAAGGTGACTCGCTCAAACTCAAGGTGTCGGAAGCTCTCAGCAAGGATGTCGGCAGGGCGTACGCCCGCATGGGGCCGGAAGACCAGGAGCGATTGGGACTCGCCATTGGCGATATCGTGGAAGTCGTCGGGAAGCGCAGGACGGTATGCAAGGTGATGCCTGCGTACAAGGAACTGCGTGGCCAGTCCAGGGTGCAGTTGGACGGGCTGACCCGCGACAATGCCGGGGCCGGGATCGACGAATTCGTGCAGGTGCGCAAAACCGCCTGCCGTTCGGCCGAGCGGGTGGTGCTCACGCCGGTCACCCTCATTCCCGCCGAACGCGACCTGAAATACATAGGCAGCCTGCTGGACGGCCTGCCCGTTTTGGAGGGGGACAGAATCCGGGCCACCCTCTTCGGCAGCCGGTCCGCCGATTTCAAGGTGGAAGGCGTAAGCCCCAAAGGAGCGGTGTTCATCAACCCCACCACGGTGCTGGTGATCGGCAAGAAACGTGAGGAGGAGGCCCCCCGGGCCATGTCCTACGAGGACATCGGGGGCCTGAAAAGCCAGCTTCAGCGCATCCGGGAGATGATCGAACTGCCCCTGCGCTACCCGGAACTGTTTGAGCGCCTGGGGATAGATGCCCCCAAGGGCGTTCTCCTCCTCGGTCCTCCGGGATGCGGCAAGACGCTTATCGCCCGGACCATAGCCCACGAGACGGATGCCAACTTTTTCTCCGTGAGCGGCCCGGAGGTGGTGCACAAATTTTACGGCGAATCCGAGGCCCACCTGCGCAAGATCTTCGAGGACGCCGGCCGCAAAGGCCCAAGCATCGTCTTTTTGGACGAAATAGACTCCATCGCTCCGAGCCGGGAGCGGGCCGCCGGCGATGTGGAAAAAAGGATTGTGGCGCAGTTGCTCGCCCTCATGGACGGCCTGTCCAAGCGCCAGAACGTCATCGTCATCGCGGCCACCAATCTGCCCAATGCGCTTGATCCGGCCCTGCGCCGCCCCGGCCGTTTCGACAGGGAAATCGCCATCCCCATTCCCGACCGGCACGGCCGCAAGGAAATCCTGGAAATCCACAGCCGGGGCATGCCGTTGTCCGCGGACGTGGACATGTCCCATCTGGCCGATATCACCCACGGATTTGTCGGCGCCGACCTGGAGGCCTTGTGCCGGGAGGCGGCCATGCGCTGTCTGCGCCGCCTCATGCCGGACATCGATCTGGCCCTGGCCCATATCCCCTATGATCTTTTGGGGAAACTCGAAGTGCACATGGACGACTTCCTGGCCGCCCTGCGCGAGGTGGAGGCCTCGGCGATCCGGGAGGTGTTTGTGGAGGTCCCGGATGTCCGCTGGGAGGATGTCGGCGGCCTTGGACAAATTAAGGCGCGCCTCCAGGAGGCGGTGGAGTGGCCCCTCAAATATGACTCTCTCTTCAGGCAGGCGGGGGTCAGGCCTTCCAAGGGAATCCTTCTGGCCGGGCCGCCCGGCTGCGGCAAGACCATGCTGGCCAAGGCCCTGGCCACGGAAAGCCAGGTGAATTTCATCTCGGTGAAAGGCCCGGAGTTGTTGTCCAAATACGTGGGCGAGTCCGAACGGGGGGTCAGGGAAGTCTTCCGCAAGGCAAAGCAGGCCGCGCCCTGTATCATCTTCATGGATGAACTTGACGCGCTGTTGCCCGCGCGAGGGTCCGGCGGGTCGGATTCCCACGTTTCCGAACGTGTCCTGAGCCAGTTTCTCGCGGAGTTGGACGGCATTGAGGAGCTCAAAGGGGTTTTGGTCCTCGGCGCCACCAACCGGCCGGACATCCTGGACGATGCCGTGCTGCGGCCCGGCCGGTTCGATGCGATCGTCGACATCCCCCTCGCCAACCGGCAGGACCGTCTGGAGATCTTCCAGATTCACCTGCGCAACAAACCCCTGGCCGAAGGCATAGACCTTGGGGCGTTGGCGGACAAGTCCGAGGGGCAAAGCGGGGCGGTGATCGCCTCCGTCTGCAACAAGGCCGCTCTCGCGGCCGTGCGCCGGGCCGTGGACGACCTGGGCCGGGCTCCGGACCAGGAACCACGCGTGCTCATTTTCCCTGCGGATTTGGCGGCCGCCCTGGCAGCGGAGCATGAGGTGTGACATGTCCAGGGGCTTGTATCTGTTCTGTCTGGCCCGATCGGGAGCCTTGCCTCCCTTCGAGGGAAGGAGGATCGATGGCCTGGGGGCCATGGTCCTCCATGCCTATCGGGACGTCGCCGCCGTCCTGAGCGAGGTCCTCCCGGAGGACATCCGCGGCATGAACGGGGACGCCGGGCCGGAAGAATCTGCCCGGATACTGCGCCGGGCGTTGCGCCATGAAGAAGTGGTGGAAGAGGCCATGCGTTTTTCCGGTGTGCTTCCTGTCCGGTTGGGCACTGTTTTTTCCTGTTGGGAAACCCTGGAGCGGATTTTGCGAGTCCACCACGACCGCGTTTCGCGCTTTCTGGACCAAGCCGCCTGTTACGAGGAATGGGCGGTCAAGGCCTTTCTGGACCGGGGCCGGGCGAAAGCGGTCCTTTGGGCCGACAGGCTCGCCCAGGGGGAGCGTGATCTGGCGGCGTTGTCGCCGGGGCTGCGCTATCTGCAGGAGCAGCGCCTGCGCAAAGGGGTGGAGGCCGAAATCACCCGGTTTATGCTGGAGGCCTGCCGTCAGACCGAGGAGCGCCTGTGCGGGTATGCCGAGGATTGCCGCCGCCGGGACCTGCTGCGTCCGGAATCCTGCGGAAATCGGGAGATGCTCATGAACTGGGCCTTTTGGGTGCCGCGGGAAAAAGCCGATGCCTTCAGGACGTGCCTGGATGAAGCGTCTTCGCTGCAGGCCGATGGCGCTCTCGTTCTGGAATATTCCGGGCCCTGGCCGCCATACAGTTTTTCGCCGCGTCTGGAAACGGAGGCCGCGCCGTGAGTTGTCTCGTGTACTGCATCCTGCCCCGGCCGAAGACGGACATCGCCGTGTGCGCCAGAGGAATCGACGGCCAACCGGTGCGGCTTGTGCCGCACGGCGGCCTCAGTGCGGCCATCTCCCTGCTGGACGGCGAGGCCGGGCCGCCGGGCGTCGAACAATTGCATGCTTACGGGCGTGTCGTTGCCTCCTTTCACGACCGCGGCGCCGTCATCCCCCTGCGGTACGGCTGCGTGGCGTATGATGCATCCCATGTCGTCCGGATATTGGTGGAACATGCCGAGGAATACGGCCATCTTCTCGAGGAACTGGAGGGTTGCGTCGAAATCGGAGTGCGGATTTTGCCGGCGGGCCCTCCCCTGGCTGCCCCAATCTCCTCCCCGGTTGGCGATGGGCCCCGTCCGCGCAGTGGTTTGGACTACCTCCGCAGGCGTGCGGAGTATTACGGTCGCAAAACGCGTTGGCGGGAGGATTGTCTGCAAACAGTCGAACGCTGCCGCCGGGCCTTGTCGGGATGCTTTCGCAAATGCGTCAGTGAACCGCCATCCTCTTCCTCTCCGCTGACGTCCATGTATTTTTTGGTGAGGCGCGAGGACATCGAAGCGTTCCGGCGGGCTTTTGGCGAGTACCGTGCGGTGGAGTCGGCCAAACTGTTGGTGACTGGCCCCTGGCCGGCCTATAACTTTGTGAAGTTGGACCGCCGCCTCACATTGCCGGAGGATCGCAATTAACCGAAGAAGGTCCTCTTCGAGGGCCCAAGGAGCAATGGAGGATCGGGCATGGAAGTTGATTCTGTCCTTGGTGAATCCGCTCAGTTGAAGTCAGCGCACCGGTATCAGAAGCTCTATGAGATGCTTTTGGAAGCCATCCCCTCTTCTGTTTTGCTCATTGATCGTGATTTGCGCATCGTTTCGGCCAACAGGAATTTTTTGAAGAAGATGCGCTGTTCCCTGGATAATACTATCGGTTTTAGCCTCGCACAGGTTTTGCCGGCCATCATTCTGGACCAGGTGAACATTACGTGGCATATCCGGCGTGTTTTCGAGGACAACAAAGGCATCCAGGGAGAACGGCTTACCTACCGCGCTCCAGGCATACCGCTGCGTATCTATTATTACAGCATTCTCCCTTTTTCCTGGCAGGGCGTTGTGGAAAAAGCCATGCTGCTCATGGATGACGTTACGGAAAAAGTCCGTTTGAGCGAAGAGGTGCGTCGGGTGGAACGCCACTTGGCGAGTATTGTGGAAAGCGCCAGCGACATCATTGTGTCCACGGATCTGGAGGGGAGCATCCTGACGTGGAACACCTCCGCCGAGAAACATTCCGGGTTCAAATTCTACCAAGTCAAGGGAAGAACGTTTTTCGATTTGTGCGTGGCGGATCATCACGAGGACATTACCACGGTTTTCTCCAATTTGCGCGCGGGCAGGGAAACGCAGATGGGGGAATGGAGTCTGATGACCAACGAAGGGGGGTGGATACAGGTTTCCTGGGTCTGTTCCCCGATGCGGGACCATCAGGGGCAGACCACGGGCATGGTGGCGGTGGGCCGGGATTTGACCGAACGCCGCAAACAGGAAGCCCGTCTCCTGCAATTGCAAAAGCTTGCCGCCCTGGGCGTGATGGCCGGGGGGATCGCCCACGAACTGCGCAATCCTCTGGCCATTTGCGTTTCGGCGGCCCAGTTTATCCAGGAAGACGACGTGACGGACGATTTCCGGCAATTGTGCGCGCACAAAATCCAGACCGGAATCAAACGCGCATCGGTTATTATCGAGAACCTGCTCCGCTTTGCCCGGCCGGCCGCACAGATGGATCTTCGGGAAATCAACCTGCTGACGATGTTCGATGCCACCTTGGCCCTGATCACCAACCAGGCCAAGATCCAAAAGGTGGATCTGATCCGCCAGCTGCCCGAACATCCTGTACAGATCAACGGCATCGAGGGGCTGTTGCAGCAGGCCTTTTTGAACCTCTATTTGAATGCTATCCATGCGATGATGCCCGAAGGCGGGGCGATAACGACCGCTCTGGAAGTGTGCAACAGCGATGTGAAGATCCGAATATCCGATACCGGCCATGGCATCCCGCAGGAGCATGTGGATAAAATATTTGATCCGTTCTATACAACATGGCCAGTTGGTCAGGGCATGGGGTTGGGTCTTTCTATTTGCTATTCTATCATAAAGCAACATGGCGGCAGTATCGAAGTGGCAAGTAACAGTAATGAAGGAACAACATTTACAGTCACTTTGCCGACTGTCGATGCGGCATGATGGAAGCCGAATATAATAATAACGATATGATTCTTATTGTCGATGACGAAGCGGATATCTGCTGGTCTCTTGAGTATATATTGAATAAGGGCGGTTTTTGCACAGCCATGGCCACAAATGCCCGAGATGCCTTGTTGATGCTGGGCCGCCAGCGATTCCGTTTTGTTTTTATTGATGCCAAGCTTCCGGATATAGACGGCTTGGAGTTGGCTAGACAGATCCGCTACATTGATCCGCACATCAGTATTGTGATGGTCTCCGGGTACTTTTACGAGGACGACATTTCGGTGCAGCAGGCCATCAATCAGGGCCTGATCCGTGCGTTTGTCAGCAAACCATTTCTTCAGGAGGAAATCGTCAGGGTGGTCAATGGCCCGTGCACGCAGGCGCCTTCCGAGTTTATGAACGGCATGCAAAGCTAGCGATCGGGGCAACTGCGGTCCGGCCTTGGTGCGGCAGGTCATTTCTGTGCTGTTTTGCCAGATCGGTAATGAGCATATCTTGAGTAATCAAGCAGAATGCAACTATAGTAACATGATATTGTATGATAAAATCTGTTTGTCCCGGGCCGCGGTCTCGAAATGAAAAAAAGGGTTGCGACATGTTGTCGCAACCCTTGAATCCCCTTTGGTGGGCAATGTAGGATTCGAACCTACGGCCTTTGGCTCCGGAGGCCAACGCTCTATCCAACTGAGCTAATTGCCCGAAGAAACGAAAGCTTACGCAGAGAGTGCGGATGTGTCAACCGTTTTTTTGTCCGCCCGCACATCAACCCGCGTTGGCCGCGCCGAGGTCCGGTTGCTCTGTCCGGGTGAGAGGGCCAAGTCCGGCGCAGACTTGGTTGCGCCCCAGGTTTTTGGCTTGATACAGGGCTTTGTCGGCTTTTTCCAGCAGCTCATTGCGTCTGGTCAGGGCTCCCGGCTGCACTGCGGACACGCCGATGGAAACAGTGATGGAAAAGGACTGCCCGTCATGGCTGAAGACGGTTTCGGCGATTTGGGCGCGCAGGCGTTCGGCCAGGACACGCGACTGTTCCTCAGTCGTCTGGGGGAGAATGATCGCAAATTCCTCGCCGCCAAAACGCGCGGTGAAATCCGTGCCGCGGATCGCTTCTGACAAAAGACGGCCGACTTCGCGCAGCACCTGATCGCCGACCAGATGGCCGAAGCGGTCGTTGACCCGTTTGAAATGGTCGATGTCGAGCATAAGCAACGTCATGGGATGGCGGTAGCGCTGATGGCGGCGCAGCTCCTCCATGAGGCGTTCGTCAAAGGCCCGGCGATTGTGGATACGGGTCAGACAATCGCGATCAGCCCGGATTTTGGCCTGATGGAACAGGGCCGCATTTTTCAGCGCCAGGGCCAGATGGTTCACCGCTGCATAGAGCGTTTGCACTTGGTCCTTGCCCAGAGGGCGGCCTTTGGCCCGGTACAAGGCAAGCAATCCGAATACCTGGCCGCCTGCCCGCAACGGCAGGAAGATGACCTCGTCAGGCGATTGGGGAATATCGATAGGCGCCCGGTTCGCGTCGCCGTCCAGGAAGGTGGCTTTGTAGGCGTGCATGGCCTTGCCGGCGGTTTTTTCCGCTTGCCGCAGCAATTCCTCGGTCCAGTGGGACTCGGCGTCCTGATCCATGTCCCCTTCGAGCAGCAGCTCCGCCTCAAGCGTTCCGGAGCCGGACAACTGCCAAATAACGCCCATGAGTCCGCGAAGCGGCAGGAGCAATTCCAGGTCTTCCCGGGCATTGGCCAAAATACTCGTGGGATCGAGCGTCTCGCTGGCCCGGGTCAGGATGCGGTTTAGAAACAGGACAAGGTCGGTCTTGCGGGAGAGTAGTTCCCGTTCGAGCATGATTTCGCGGGTCATGCGGAAAATGTCGTCGTAGAGGCACTTGACTTCCTGGGCCCGGAAGATGACGTCGCGGACTTTTTTGTCCGTCAGGGGCTCGGATACGGCTGACAGGAAGCCGCTGTCCAGAAAACCCTCGAAATCCGAAACGCACTGGCGGGGACCAAGAAGCAGTACGCGTTGGGGGACATCCCAATCCTCAAGGCGTTTCCTGGCCATAGCGGGCATGGCTTCCCAGGCCTTTTTAACCACAAAGACGGCAAGGGGCGCGGCCTGGGCCACATCGCGTTCGCCGGGCTGTTCGCCGTTTGGCCAGTTGCGCAGGAGATACCCGCTGCCCAGGGCGGTGGAAATTGCCGCGGCGGCGTCTTCGGAAAGGCCGATGCCCCAAACCTGTTCGGGCCGTGCGCCGTGCGTCATGACAAGCCTCCTTGCCTTCTGGGCGGAAAAAAGATCCTCACCCCTATCTATCTGCAAGATCGACGCCAGAAAACAGGGGCGCTCCAATTGACAAGCCGGCCCAGGTATGGCTCCGTGCCGGCATGCAAGCGCCTCGCCTGTTTGGCACACTTGATCCCTTTATCGAAACCGGAGCCGTCATGGGGCGGAAGGTGGCCAATGCCGCCTTCCTGGACGCCCTGATGCGGGCCGATCCCTTCGACGCCTACCATTTCTTCATGCCCTCGCCCCGGGAACGCGATATCCAGGACCGCGTACTGGCGGCCCGCTATCCCGGGTTGGCGGCGCACGGCAAATTCAAAGTTCTGACGCGTCGCGACCTGGGGACGGCCCTGGCCGGGACCGACTATGCCGTCTTTCACCTCTCGGACTGCATCACGTCCCAGGCCCGGCTGGCCGCCGCCCGCAATGCCCTGGCGAAAAACATCTTTCCCATAACGGGCACCACCCATTCCCTGAGTTATGCCGGCTATGCCCGGGAATTTCTGGCCCACCTCTGGCCCGGAACCACCCGGCGCGACGCCATCGTGGCCACGTCCACGGCCGGCGCGGCCGTGGTGGACGCCATTTTTCAGTCGCTTCGCCGGGGCTACGGCCTGTCGCCCCGGGATTTTCCCGCCCCGGCCATCGCCCGCATCCCGCTTGGGGTGGACACGGTGGATTGGGGGCCTCTGGCCGGCGAGGCGCGTCTTGCCGCCCGGGGTCGTCGCGATATCCCGCCCGCGGCCATTGTCCTGCTGGTTTTCGGCCGCATTTCCCACAGTTCCAAAATGGACCTGCTGCCGCTTTTCCGGGCTGTGCAGCGGCTTATCGTCTCCGGCGCCGATCCCGGGGAGTTGTGCTTTGCGACAGCGGGCTGGGCCGATGACGACGATGGCCCCTTTGCCGAAACCCTGACCAATCTGGCCGCCAATATCGGCCTGCCCTTCCGAATCGTCAAGCGTCCGTCTGAAGCGGAAAAGCGGGAATTGTTCGGCCTGGCCGATATTTTTTTGTCTCTGGCCGACAATCCCCAGGAAACGTTCGGCCTGACGCTGCTGGAAGCCATGGCTGCCGGCCTGCCCGTGGTCGCCTCGGACTATGACGGCTATCGCGACATCGTCGTCCACGGGGAAACCGGCTGTCTCATCCCGACGCTCGGGCCGCCGGACACCGACCCCAGGGACGTGCTGGCCCCGCTTTGCTACGACAACCATACCCATCTGCTCCTGGCCCAGGGGCTGGCCGTGGATGTGGCCGCCATGGCCTCGGCCGTGGCCGGGCTGATACGCAGTCCGCAGCTTCGCCGGGCCATGGGCCGGGCCGGCCGGGCCCGGGTCGAGGCGGGATTTGCCTGGGACGCCGTCATCAGCCAGCATCTTGCGTTGTGGGAACGGCTCGCCCGCGAACCCGTGGGCGACAGGGCCGCCCTGGCCCGGATGCGCCATCCGGCAGCCATGGCCTATGGGGAGATTTTCCGCGGCTATGCAAGCGAGGTTCTTTCCGACGCCGTGCGTCTGGTCTGGAGCCGGGCCGGACAGGCGGTCTATCGCCGGCAGGACTATCCGGTGGTCTACGAGGGGCTTGGCCGGGAGATCGTGCCGGCTGCCTTGCGCACCTTGCTTTTTTTGGCCCGCTCCGGCTGCCCCGGCCTGACTCTGGCCGGGCGGCTGGCTGCGGCCATCCCGGGACTCGATGCCTTTTCGGCCCGGTTTCATGTCCTTTGGGCGCTCAAACAGGATTTGTTGGAAAAGGAGGGGACATGAGCCGGGAACGCAGCAGGGCGCAGGCAGGCCGCGCCAGGGTGGACGGAGGCGGCGGCCGGGAGGGGGAGGGCTTTGCCCCGGCCAAGCGGAGCCTGGGCCAGAACTTTCTGGTCGATCCCAATACGGCCGCCCGGATTGTGGCCGCCCTCGGCCTGACGCCGCAGGATGCGGTGATCGAGATCGGCCCGGGCCGGGGAGCCCTGGCCGGGCATATCCTTGCCGCCGGCCCCCGGGCCTATCTGGCCCTGGAAAAAGACCGCGAACTGGCCGGCCGGCTACCTTTGGAACATCCCGGCGTTTCGGTGGCCATGATCGACGCCCTGCGCATGGACTGGCGGCGTATCGACCTGCTGCCCGGGGTCAAGCTGATCGGCAATCTCCCCTATAATATCGCCTCGCCGCTGTTGTGGGACATCTGCGCCGCCGCCTCCCGGTTTTCGCGCGGCGTCTTCATGGTGCAGCACGAAGTGGCCAGGCGTCTGGCGGCCGCTCCCGGAGGCCGGGACTATGGGGCGCTCACGGCCTGGGTGTCCGGCTTCGTCCGGGTGGAGTATCTTTTCAAGGTGCCGCCCACGGTCTTTCGTCCCCGGCCCAAGGTGGATTCGGCCGTGGTGTCCATGACGCCGTTGCCGGTTTCGGAACGGCCGGAGGACCCGGCAGCCCTGTCCCGGTTGCTCAAGCACCTTTTTTCCTTGCGTCGCAAGCAGTTGGCCGGCATCCTCAAAGGCGTCTGGGACGATGACGTGGCGTTTTGGTGTCAGGAGCACGGCATAAACGGCCGGGATCGTCCGGAAGTTTTGTCGCCAAAACAGCTCGACGGGCTGGCCAGATTGCTGAAAACGCGCCCGGCCTCTTGACTTTGGGCTTGAAATCGATTTTGTTTTGCCGACTCGCGCGCGTGTCGCGGGAAGGTTTTTCACGGCAGCGTGAAGAGGGGCAGGCGGTCCTCCTCGCAACGGGGAAGCGAGGGGCGGCGATGATCCCGTCTTCTGTCGTTTCGAGGGATGTGCAAGGAGAGGTTCGGGAGCATGGCGCCGCCGTTTGACGGAGGGCGTTTAACCGAGGAGGAGAGGACTGATGACCAAGGCTGATCTGGTAGGAAAAATTGCCGAGAAGACCGGGCTGACGAAAGCCAATGCCGAACGCGCCCTCAACGCCTTTATCGAGGCAATCGAGGAGACGCTGGTCGGCGAGGGAAAAATCACGCTGACCGGGTTCGGCACGTTTATGGTGGATGAGCGCAAGGCCCGCACCGGCCGCAATCCCCGCACGGGCGCCGAGATCAATATCCCGGCTTCCAAAGTGGTCAAGTTTCGGCCGGGCAAACTGCTTAAGGACGCCATTCAATAACTCCCGGGAGAATTTCACATGTTGCACGGCGAAACCGTTCACAGCCCCCTGCCGCAGGACCTGCCCTGGTGGCAGCCCGACCATTTCGTCTTTTTCAGCGTGTTGTATCTGGTGCTTTTCATTATTGCTTCCGGTATGGGCTATTGCATCGTCAAGGCCTTTCTGGACACCAAAAACGCCGCGGCCCACGGCCACCATTAATCGGCTGTCGGTTTTGGGGATTTTTGCCGCCCGGTTTCGACCGGGCGGTTTTTTTTGCGGCAATCCCTGGATGTTCTTGACACCAGGGCCGTCTTTGAATAGATATCTTGTTTTGCCGCAGGGTATTTCCCAAAGAGGGGGTGAGTTGAGTGCCCGGAGTCTATCTTGACGAGTCCGACAATTTTGACGTGGCCCTTCGCCGCTTCAAGAAGCAGGTTGAAAAATCCGGGATTCTCTCTGAGCTGAAAAAACGCCAGCACTTTGAGAAACCCAGCGTCATGCGCAAGAAGAAAAAGGCCGCCGCCCGTAAGCGTCTGCTTAAGAAAATGCGCAAAATCAACATGATGTAATGAATCTCACAGCCCGTATCGAGACAGACTATCTGGCGGCCATGAAGGCCAGGAACGAACTCGCCGTGGGTGTTTTGCGGATGCTCAAGGCTGCCGCCAAAATGCGCCAGGTGGAGTTGCGTCGCCCCTTGTCCGACGACGAGATGCTCGACGTCGTGGCCAGGCAGGGCAAACAGCGCCGGGAGTCCATCGAACAGTTCGCCAAGGCGAACCGGGCTGATCTGGTCGAAAAAGAGGAGCGGGAGTTGGCCGTGCTTGACGGCTACCTTCCCGCTCCCCTGACCGATGCCGAACTTTCCGCCGCCGTCGACGCGGCCGTGGCCGCGCTGGACGCCCGAAACATGAAGGACATGGGCCGGGTGGTACAGGCGGTGTTGGCCGCCCACAAGGGACGGGCCGACGGCAAGCGGGTCAGCGACGCTGTCAAGGCGCGCCTCGCTTCCTGATCGGGCCCGCATCCCCCCTTTTTTTCTTATGGAATCCAGAACCCTTTCGTTACTGGAGTTTCCTAAGGTTTTGGAACGGCTGTCGCGTCTTGCCGTTTCCGAACCGGCCGCTGCCGCGTGTCTGGCCCTGGGCCCGCTTGGCGACCCGGAACTTCTGGCCAGGGAGCAGCGCAAGCTCGCCGAGGCTCTCGGACTGCGCCGCGACGCCGCTTTCGAGTTCACGCCTTTTCCCGATATCGAACCCCTGTTCCCCGTTCTTGAAAGCGAGCGGCGGGTGCTCGACCTCGACGCTCTGGCGGCGCTTTTCCATGTGCTGACCCGGGTGGCCGCCCTGCGCCAGGCCCTTGGCCCGGAGGAACATCCCGAATCCCTGCTGGCCGGCATTGTCGCCGCCACGCCCTGGTCCAAAAAGACCCACGCCGCCCTGACCCGCTGCCTTGCCGTCGATGGCCGGCTGCGCGACGAAAGCTCTCCCGAGCTTTTTTCCGTGCGCCAGGAGATCCGCAGTATCCACCAGACCATCATGGCCCGGGTCAAGGAGTTTGTCGGCGAAAAAGAGCTGGGGCCGTTTTTGCAGGACGACTACGTCACCATTTCCTCCGACCGCTACGTCCTGCCGCTCAAGGCCAATTTCAAGGGGCGCATCCCCGGCATCATCCACGATTATTCCCAGACCGGGGAAACCGTGTACGTGGAGCCGTTTTTCCTGGTGGAAGTCAACAACCGCCTCCAGGAACTCAAGAACGAGGAGCGCGAAGCCGAAGCCCGGGTCATGGCCTTTTTGACGACCCTGGCCCGGGACGAGCGCCGCGAAATCGTCGCCTCCTACCGGCTGCTGGTCGATTGCGACGTGTTATGGGCCAAGGCCGCCTTTGCCGACCGGATCGGCGGCATGCTGCCCGAAGTGGCTGCCGGCCATGCCGTGCACCTGCTGGGTGCGCGCCACCCGCTGCTGGTCCTGGCGGCCGACTCCGGCGCACCCGCCCCGGTCATGCCCCAGGATCTCACCCTGGCCGAAGACCAGCGCGCCCTTATTGTCACCGGGGCCAATGCCGGCGGCAAGACCGTGTGCCTGAAAACCCTGGGCCTGCTTGCCGTCATGGCCCTGTCCGGCCTGCCCGTGCCGGCCGGGGAGGGCAGCTCGCTGCCCTTTTTCCGCAAGGTCTTCGTCTTTCTCGGCGACGAGCAGAGCCTCGAGGACCACCTGTCCACCTTCACGGCCCAGATTCGCCATCTCTCGCGGGTCTGGCCGGACATCGACGCCGACAGTCTGGTGCTCCTCGACGAGTTCGGCGCCGGCACCGATCCTTCCCAGGGCGCGGCCCTGGCCCAGTCCGTGGTGGACGGCCTTCTCGACAAGGGCGCCTACCTTGCCGCCGCCACCCACTTCCCGGCGCTCAAGGCCTACGGCCTGTCCCGGCCGGGCGTGCGGGCGGCCTGCATGCTTTTTGACCCGGACACCAAAAAGCCGCTGTATCGGCTGGCCTATGATCAGGTGGGCGCGTCCATCGCCCTGGACGTGGCCCGGGAACACGGCCTGCCTGAAGATATCCTGGAGCGGGCCGGCCGCTACCTGCTGCTGGACGGCGGCGACGCCGGACAGGTGTTCGACCGCTTAAACGACCTGGCCCTGCGCCGGGAACGCGAATTGGAAGCCATCGCCGTCCGGCGGGTGGAAGAAGAAGGCCGCATCGCCAAGCTCAAAGAGGGCCTCAAAAAGGCCCAGGAGCGTCTGGTCGAGGAGATCCGCGATCTTTCCCGGGACATCGCCCGTCGCCATGAGGCCGGACGCATCGGCCGCAAGGAAGCCCAGAAGGCCCTTGCCGACGTGCGAAAAAGACTTATTGATGAAACGGGCGCCATCACCGGCGGGAAAGACGATGCCCCGGCAGCGGCGGCCGTGGATCTGGCCGCCTTGTCCGCCGGGGATACGGTGCGCATTGTCAGTTGGGACAAAACAGCCATTGTCCGGGAAAAAGACCTCAAGCGGCAGGCCGCCAAGGTCGATATAGGCGGAGTGAGCCTGTGGGTGAACGCCTCGGACATGGCTCCGGCCCAGGCCAAGCCGGCCAGGGCGGGCGGCGTGACCGTCACCCCGGCCGGGTCCGGGACCAAAGGCCTTGGCCTCGTTCTGGATTTGCGCGGCATGCGGGCGGATGCGGCCGAGAGCGAGCTGGCCGCCTTTATCGACAACGCCATCCTGCGCGGCCATGGCGACCTGGAGATCATCCACGGCAAGGGAACGGGGGCGTTGCGGCGCGAAGTGCACCGCCAACTCAAGGAACATCCGCAGGTGGCCGGTTTTTCCCTGGCTCCCGAGGATCGCGGCGGCGACGGCATGACCATGGTCGTCTTGAAGTAACCGGCCGTTTGGCGGGGCCGCTTTTCCGGCAGGTCGCCGGAGAGGCCCGGACTCTCTGCCAATTGTCGCCGGAAGGGGCGCTCTATTGATGCATTTTCCCGGCGGGAGAGGGATTCCGGCCGGCCTTCTTTGACCAGGGAAGGCTGGAAGGTTTCCCCTTTTCCGGGTTTGGGCGATATTTGCGGTATGTTCCGCGTTTTTTCTCTGCGTCCCGGACGGAGCGTGTGGCGGAAAACGTGGCGGCTTGATTGGAACACAGCCTCGCAACCTACGGTGGGCATGATCACAACCCCGTCTTCTCTCTCCCCATCGGGCTTTTCCCGGGGAAGGGGGCGCGGGGGGAACTCTTTTTTTCCAAAAAAGGGTTTTCTCCCGCAACAGCGCCAATCATGAAAAACGACTCCGGAGCGGTAGCGGCGGTAAAGGCGCGGGCCAATATTGCCGAAGTGGTGGGACGCTATGTGAATCTGCGGCCGGTGGGCAACCGGCTGGTTGGTCCGTGTCCGTTTCACCAGGAGACGAAGGGGTCGTTCAACGTCCACCCTGAGAAGGGGTTTTTCCATTGTTTCGGCTGTCAGGCATCGGGCGACGTCATTGATTTTTATTGCCGCATAAACGGGCTGGAGTTCCGGGAGGGCCTTGAACGTCTGGCCTCGGAAGTCGGCGTGGACCTCGGCCGGGCCCGCAGCGATCCCCGGGCGGCGGCCAAAAAACGCGCCCGCGAAGACTGTCTGGCCATGCACGAACTGGCCGAGCGCTATTACCGCCACGTGCTCGGCAGACCCGAGGGGACCCCGGCCAGGGCCTATCTGGACAAGCGCGGGGTGAGCGCCGAGATGATCGAGCGTTTTGCCCTGGGCGTGAGCCCCGAAGGCTGGCAGGGACTGCTGGCCGTGCTCAGGTCCCGGGGATTTTCCGAAGAGGCCGGCGTTGCGGCCGGGCTTTTGAGCCTGGGGAAAAACGGCCGGTGCTGGGACCGTTTCCGCGACCGCCTCATGTTTCCCATCCGCGACGGCGGCGGCCGGGTCGTGGCCTTTGGCGGACGCACCATGGGCGACGGCGAGCCCAAGTATTTAAACAGCGCCGAAACGCCGATCTACACCAAGGGGCAGCATCTTTACGGACTGTTCGAGGCCCGGCCGGTCATGGCCAAGACGCGCCGCGCCCTGCTGACCGAGGGCTATCTCGACGTCATCACCCTGCACCAGTTCGGCTACGGCGAGGCCTGCGGCGTGCTCGGCACGGCCATGACCCATGAGCAGGCCAGGCGGCTGACGGGCTTTGCCCCCCGGGTGGATCTGGTGTTCGACGGCGATCCGCCGGGGCGCAAGGCGGCGTTGCGCGCCGCCCAGATGCTCCTGTCGCTTGGCGGCGGCTGCCGGGTGGTGCCCCTGCCTGACGGCGAGGATGTGGACAGCCTGCTGCATGCCCGCGGCCGGGAAGGCTTCGAAGCCTGCCTGGAGCGGGCCGAGGACGGGCTGGCCTTCTGTTTGAAGGTTGTTCGCGACACGTTTTCGCCCAGGGATATGGCGGCCTGGGCGGTGGAATTCATCACCGGCCTTGGCGACGAGGCCTTGCGGGCGGTTTTTATTCCGCGTCTGGCTTCGGGGCTGGGGCTGGCCGAGATGGAACTGCGTCGTTTTCTGGCCGAAGGGCTGCGGCGCGGCGGAGGGGCGGCGCGTCGCGAGGCGGCGGCCCGTCCGGGCGTGCCCGACATGTCGCCCCGGGATGCCCAACTGCTTTCGTTTGCCGCACGCCGGCCCGACTACGTGGCAGCCCTGGCCGGGGAAGGGCTGGCGGACATGTTCGAATCCGGGGCGGCCCGGTCCTTTTTCGAGAAGCTCGTCGGGAACGGTCCCGATGAGCTGGCTACGCGGTTTGACGCGGCCGAAACGGCTTTTTGGGCCAGAGTCCAGATGGAACCGACTCTGAGCGATGAGGAGGCTGCCGCTATTTTTGAGGAAATCAGCGTTTTTCTCCATGGGGCGAAAGAAAGCGGCCGGCGACGGGCCATTATGGAGGCCATTCGCCGGGCGCAGCAACAGGGAGCAAACGACGAAGCCCTGCGGCTTCTCGGGGAACTACAGGCCCTTTCCGGGAGGGGAGATGAGTAATCTCAAGGAAATTCAACAAATAAAAAGCCTCATTGCCAAAGGCAGACAAAAGGGCTTTCTCACCTACGACGAGGTGAACAAGGCCCTGCCTTCCGAGGTGAACAATCCCGAGCAGCTCGAAGAGGTCATTGCCATCTTCGATCAGCTCGACATCAACATCGTCGACACGGACAAGGACGGCCGCAAGATCGAGGTCGCGGCCACCGAGTCCGATGAAACCCCGGACACTGACCTGGAACTGACCGAGAGTGAGGACTCCCTCGATTATTCCTCGCGCAGCACCGACCCCGTGCGCATGTATCTGCGTGAAATGGGAGCCGTGCCGCTGCTCGATCGCGAGGGCGAGGTGGTCATCGCCAAAAAGATCGAAAACGGCGAAATGGAGGTCCTCTACGCCCTGGTCGAAGTGCCGGTGGCCGTGGAGGAGCTTATCCAGGTGGGCGAGGACCTGAAGATCGGTCGCATCAAGCTCAAGGACGTGGTCAAGACCATCGAGGAGGACGATCCCTCCGAGGATGAGATGAACCAGCGCCAGCGGGTCATTTTCCTGCTGGAGGAAGTCAAGACGTCCTTTCGCAAGAAGCGCAAGATCTACAGCAAGTTCGATCAGTGCGCCTGCCTTGATCGCCGGGTCTTCGGCATCCAGAAGGAGATCATGGTCTTCAAGGAAGAGATCGTGACCCGCCTGCGCGACATCAAGCTGGAAAAAACGCTTATTGACCGCATCATCGAGATTGTTGAGGACTACGTACGGCAGATGCACAACTGCCAGCGCGACCTCTCGGCCTACATCTTGTCTGTCGGCAAGTCCCAGTCGGAGATTCAAGAGCTTTTCGCGCAGCTCGACGCCCGTGGCGTCAACCCGGTGGTGGCTTCCGAAGCCTTGGGACTCACCGTGGAGGAGCTGTTCTCGTTTAAAGAAATGCTCTCGGCCAAGATGGAGATTCTCGATCGTTTGCAGGAGAAATGCTGCCACAACGTCCATGAGTTGGAAGAAGTGCTGTGGCGCATCAAGCGTGGCAACAACGCGGCCCAGCGGGCCAAGCAGGAGCTTATCCGGGCCAACCTGCGTCTGGTTGTTTCCATTGCGAAAAAGTATACCAACCGTGGCCTGCAGTTTCTCGATCTTATCCAGGAAGGCAACATCGGCCTTATGAAGGCTGTGGATAAGTTCGAGTATCAGCGGGGCTACAAGTTCTCGACCTATGCCACCTGGTGGATTCGCCAGGCCATCACCCGGGCCATTGCCGATCAGGCCCGCACCATCCGTATTCCGGTGCACATGATCGAAACCATCAACAAGCTCATCCGCACCTCGCGCTATCTGGTCCAGGAGCTTGGCCGCGATCCGACTCCGGAAGAGATCGCCGAGCGCATGGATTATCCGCTCGAAAAAGTCAAAAAGGTGCTCAAGATCGCCAAGGAGCCGATTTCGCTGGAAACGCCCATCGGCGACGAAGAGGATTCGAGCCTGGGCGACTTCATCGAGGATAAAAAGGCCTTGGCCCCGGCCGAGGAAGTGGTCAACACCAAGCTTGGCGAGCAGATCGGCAAGGTGCTGTCCGACCTGACCCCGCGCGAGGAGCAGGTGCTGCGCAAGCGTTTCGGGCTTGGCGAGAAGTCCGACCATACCCTGGAAGAGGTGGGCAAGCTGTTTAACGTCACCCGCGAACGCATCCGCCAGATCGAGGCCAAGGCGCTTCGCAAGTTGCGCCATCCCGTGCGCAGCCAGCATCTGCGTTCGTATTACGAAGGCTGAGGCGGCGGCGCGGCAACGCGTCTTCCCGACGCTCTCCTCTCGCGTCATAAAGCCTCCCCGGTCGTGACGGACCGGGGAGGCTTTTTTTCGCTATAAAACCATTTCTCCCGCCATCCCCGCCGGATTTCGTCGAGGGCGGACCGGGGGAAATCATTTCCCCTGCCGGCGGGTCCGGGGAAGCGCCCCGTCTTCCTTCTCGCTCTCCTCAAATTATCACATGCCGCCTGATGAAGGCCACGGCTTCCTCGGGGGTGTCCATGACCGCGAAAAGCTCCATGTCGGCCGGGGAGAGGAAGCCTTTGGCCAGCATGGTGCTGCGGAACCAGTCGATCAGCCCGCCCCAGAAGGCCGAGCCCATGAAAATGATGGGAAAGGGCTTGATGCGCCGGGTCTGGATGAGCACCAGGGCTTCGGACAGCTCGTCCAGGGTGCCGAAGCCGCCGGGCATGGCGATGTAGGCCATGGCGTATTTGACGAACATGAGCTTGCGGATGAAAAAATAGCGGTAGTCGCTGCGGACGGTCAGGTATTTGTTGGGTTGTTGTTCAAGGGGCAGGTGGATATGCAGTCCTACCGATTCGCCGCCGGCCTCGGAAGCGCCTTTGTTGGCCGCCTCCATGAGCCCCGGGCCGCCGCCGGTGATGACCGAATAGCCGGCCCGGGCCAGCATGTCGGCCAGCCGGAGCGTTTCGCCGTACAGCGGGTCGTCGGCGGATACCCGGGCCGAACCGAAGATGGAAACGGCCGGGTTCAGATCGCCAAGCTCCTCGAACCCGTCGACGATTTCGGCCATAATCTTGAAAAGTCGCCAGGATTCGGTCATCGACAGGTCATTGATGAGGTACTGGCGCGAGACGCTCATGAAAACTCCTTTCAGTTTGCGGCCCTGGGCTTTTCAGCGGCGGCCGAACGGGGTACATGGCGGCCACCGACGACCGTCCACGGCCTCTCCCTGCCTGGATGGACAAGGTTTTTCAAGATGCGGCCGGCCAAGGGCCGGTTCGAGGAGGCTTCATGAAGGTCAAGTTTCTCGGCGCGGCCGGCACGGTGACCGGCTCCTGCCATGTGATCGAAACCGAAACGGCCCGTTTTGCCGTCGACTGCGGCATGCACCAGGGCAGCGAGATCATTGAGCGCCGCAACCTCGAGACAGCGGTCTATGATCCGGCGCGCATGGACTTTTTCCTGCTCACCCACGCCCACATCGATCATACGGGCCTGCTGCCGCGCATGGTCAAAACCGGGTTTTCCGGGAAAATATACTGCACGCCCCCAACCCGCGAGCTGCTTGGCATCATGCTCGAGGACAGCGCGCATATCCAGGAGATGGAGGCCGAATGGGCCAGCCGCAAGAATCGCCGCCATGGCGGCCGGGCGGTGGAGGCCCTCTACACCCGGGCCGATGCCGCCGCCGCCACGACCCTGCTGCACCCCGTGCCCTACGGCGAATCGTTCTCGCCCGCTCCGGGCATCACCGCCACCTACCATGACGCCGGCCATATCCTCGGCTCGGCCTTCATCGAACTCTCCATTGCCAGAAACGGCACGCGCACCCGGATGCTTTTTTCCGGAGACCTCGGCCGGCCCGACCAGCTTTTGGTCAACGACCCGGCCAAGCCAGTGGACGCGGATTACCTGTTTTTGGAAGGCACCTACGGCGACCGGGACCACAAAAACGAGAGCCAGAGCCGCGAGGAACTGGCCCAGGCCATCGCCTACAGTTACGGGCGCGGCGGCAAGGTCATCATCCCGGCCTTTGCCGTGGAGCGCACCCAGGAAGTGTTGTTTTGCCTGCGCAAGCTGCTCGACGAGAAGAGAATCCCTGCCGACATGCCGGTATTCGTGGACAGCCCGCTGGCCATCAAGGCCACCGAGATCTTCAAACGCAATCCCCAGTACATGGACGAGGAGACGCGGGCCTATTTCGACCGGGGCGAGGACCCGTTGTCCCTGCCCAACCTGCGGTTCACCCAGTCCACCGACCAGTCCCGGGAGATCAACACCCTGGCCGGGCCGGCCATCGTCATTGCGGCCAGCGGCATGTGCAATGCCGGGCGCGTCAAGCACCACCTGCGCCACAACCTGTGGCGGCGCGAGGCCAGCGTGGTCTTTGTGGGCTTCCAGGCCATGGGCACGCCGGGACGCAAGATCGTGGACGGCGCGCCGAAGATCCGGCTGCTTGGCGAAGACGTGGCCGTGGCCGCCCGGATCTTCACCATCGGCGGCTTTTCCTCCCACGCCGGCCAGAGCCAGATACTGACCTGGCTGTCGCACTTCAAGGTCAACCATCCCCAGGTTTTCCTGGTCCACGGCGAGCAGAAGGCGCTGACCACCCTGGCCGGCATCATCCGGGAGCGTTTTGGCGTCAAGGTGCGCATTCCCCAGTATCTGGAGGAATATGCCCTGACGCCCGGGGCCGAGCCCGTGGCCTCCCTTGACGAGGAGAAGGCCCATCCCCGTATCGATTGGGAAGTGCTTCTGGCCGAGATGGAAGGGCGCATCGGCCGGATGCGCCAGCGCGAGGCCGCTCTGGCCGCCCGTTCCGTGGAGGAGCAGGCCGAAATTCGCCAGCGGCTTCTGGCCGTGGACAAAGATCTGCTGGAGCTGCTCTCGGAGATGTGAGCCGGGAGCCGGCGCGGCCTGGAACGTTTCCGGGCCGCGCCGCCCGCCGATGGGAGGGCGGCTTACTTCAGGCGGTAGGTGATGCGGCCGCGGGTGAGGTCGTAGGGGGAGAGCTCGACCTTGACCCGGTCGCCGGGCAGGATGCGGATGTAAAACTTGCGCATTTTGCCGGAAATGTGGGCCAGCACTTCGTGCCCGTTTTCCAGCTCCACGCGAAACATGGCGTTGGGCAGGGCTTCCTGCACCACGCCGTCGACCTCAATGGCGCCTTCTTTGGCCATAAACGGTATCCTCCTGGCCACCTCGCCCACTGGTCGGGCGTGTGCCGTGTTATTCTCGTGAACGTTCTACTATAATATTCCAATGTGAAAAATCAAGGGCGACCTTGCCCCCTCCCGCCGGGCCCGGACCTTGCCGCCCGCGTTTCTTCGGGATATAGCTTGCGAAAAAGGAAAATGCCGTGTTCTCGCGCTCCCAACTCGATAAATATGCCGATGTGCTGCTGTGGGGCCTGACCACCTCCCGCACCGAACCGTACAAGCCCGGCGACGTCGTGCTCGTCCAGTTCGATCTGGCGGCCCTGCGTCTGGCCGAGTCCGTGTATGCCAAGTTGCTGGCCCGGGGGCTTAATCCTGTGCCGCGGCTGGCCCTGACGCCGCGCATGGAAACGGCTTTTTACGGCGACGCCGACGAGGCCCAGCTCGTTTTCCAGGCTCCGGGACAGGCCGTGCTCCATGAAAACGTCCATGGCGCCATGCATCTGCTTGCGCCGCAGTCCCTGACGCATTTAAGCGGCATCGACCCCAAGCGCATTGCCACGGCTGCCGTGGCCCGGAAGCCGTTGCGCGATATTTTGGTGCGCCGGGAGGAGCGGGGCGAGTTCGGCTGGACGTTGTGCCTGTTTCCCACGGCCGGACTGGCGGAAAAGGCCGGCATGACCAGCCGGGAATACGCCGCCCAGGTGGCGGCGGCCTGTTTCCTCAAGGACCCCGATCCTGTGGCCAGATGGCGCAAGCTCTACGAGGAGGCCCGCGAGATCAAGGCCTGGCTCAATGCCGTCAAGGCCGAATACCTGCACGTCGAGTCCGACAATGTGGACCTCAGGGTGACGCCCGGGGCGCAGCGCCGCTGGCTTGGACTTTCCGGGCACAACATCCCGAGTTTCGAAATATTTACTTCCCCGGACTGGCGCGGCACCTCGGGCCGGTACTACGCCGACCAGCCCTCGTACCGCAGCGGCAACTACGTCAAAGGCGTGCGCCTGACCTTTGCGGACGGCGTGGCGACCGACATCAGGGCCGAGCAGGGCGAGGAATTCGTGCGCAAACAGTTGGCCATGGACCCCGGCGCATCCCGCCTTGGGGAGTTTTCCCTGACGGACCGGCGTTTTTCCAATATCGACCGATTCATGGCCAATACGCTGTATGACGAAAACTTCGGCGGACCGCACGGGAACTGCCATGTGGCCGTCGGAAGCTCCTATTCCGACACGTACGACGGCGATCCGGCCGCACTCGATGCCGGGCGCAAGGCGGAACTGGGCTTTAATGATTCGGCCCTGCATTGGGATCTCGTCAATACCGAACCCAAGCGCGTGCGCGCCCATCTTGCCGATGGCCGCGACGTAACCCTCTACGAGGATGGGCAGTTCAGATATTGACGCCGGCGGCGAGGCCCCGTATCGCGGCCTGGGCGCGGCGCGAATGAGCGTCGCCTGCCCGGGAAAAGTCCAAGGAGTGTGTCATGCGTAAACTGGCGATGCTGGTGGGGATGGCGTTTCTGCTCACGGCGGCCCTGGCCCAGGCCGGTTCCAAGGCCGCGCCGGACATCACGGGGTGGGAGAAGGGCGGCGAATACGACCGGCTGTTCGATTCCAAAGAGTCCGACTCGTTCAAGGGAAGGGTTGTCAGGATTCTCGACGTCACGCCCTTGCCCGGCATGGCCGCCGGAGTAGGGTTGCAGGTCGAGGATAAAAAAGACAAGACCCATGAGATCGTCCACCTGGGCCCGAAGGATTTTGTGGACCTCGCCTCCATCGGCCTCAAAGAGGGCGACGAAGTCAAGGTGGCGGGCGCCTGGGCCGAATTCGACGGCCAGGACATCATGCTGGCCGTGAAGGTCAAAAAAGGCGAGAACACGCAACTCAAGGTCCGACGCACCAAGGACGGTTTTCCGTTTTGGAGCATGACGCCCGATGAACGGCAGCGAGAGCTGGCCGGCGACTAGTTTTCTCAGGGCCCTGCCGTAAAACGCGCTTGCCTGGACCGGCATTCTTTGGATAGGGTGGGGCAAGGGAAGTAATTTGCCGCCGCGTGCGCGGCCATACCATAAATGGGAGCTTGCCGCATGGAGGAAACCCTCAAGAAACAGGATGCCGAACTGCTCCAGCTCGTCACATTCAGTATTGGCGAGGAAGAGTTTGGCGTCGATATCCTCAGCGTGCAGGAGATCATCCGCATGATGGATATCACCAAGGTCCCGCGCGCCCCGGAGTTTGTCGAGGGCGTCATCAATTTGCGGGGCAAGGTCATTCCCATCATTGATCTTCGACGCCGTTTCGGGCTGTCCACACGCGACCACGACAAACACACCCGCATCATTGTTATCGAGATCAACAATATGATTGTGGGCTTCGTGGTCGATTCCGTTTCCGAGGTGCTGCGCATACCCGCCAGCACGGTGGAACCGCCGCCACCGGTCGTGTCCGGCCTTGAGTCCGAGTACATCAGCGGCGTGGGCAAGCTTGAAGACCGGCTGCTGATTCTGCTCGACCTCAACAAGCTGCTTTCCGGCGAGGAACGCGACATGCTTGGTTCCTTCTAGACCCGGTGCGATCTGCTCCGCGCGGTCAGCCGGAGCTGCCGCCCGGGGTATTCGGCGTCCCCCCGTTGCCTGGCTGTCTCTTGCCTGTATCGGGAGAACGGGTCGCGCTGGTAGGTTTTCGAGGCCGCCGTCATCCTGTGACGGCGGCCATCCCGTATTTTCCCCATGAGGCATGCCTTGTCCCGCAGTTCCCCCCTTTCCGCTCTGCTCGCCGGTTCCGACTCCGCTTCGGTCTATAAAAGCGGTCCGGCCACCCTGGCCTTTCTTGCCGCCGAGGCGCTGGCCCGGGGGCAATCCTCCGTGGTGGTCGTGCCCGGCATAAACGAACTGGCCCGGATTTCCGCCCTGCTCGATCTGCTGGCCCCGGCCGCGCCCGGCACTCTTTGGGGCGCGTCGTATATGGCGCTGCCGTCTTACGCCCCGGGACGGCCAAGCGGGGCCTTCTGGGCCAGACGCATGGCCTTTCTGGCCTTTGCCGCCATGGGGCGCGGCCCGCGCGTCCTTCTGGTCACGGCGGACAATCTTCTGCCCAAGTGGCCGCCGCCGCGGGCCCTTGAGGGCAACATCCTGACCGTGGCCGTAGGCGAGGAACTGCCCCGGGACCTCATCGCCGAACAGGCCGTACTGTGGGGCTACAAGCGCGCCCCCATGGTCACCAACCCGGGCGAGTTCGCCCTGCGCGGCGACATTCTGGACATCTTTCCGCCGGGCTACGACACGCCGCTTCGCATGGAATTTTTTGGCGACGTCGTGGAGGCTGTGCGCCGTTTCGATCCCGGCTCCCAGCGCTCCCTGGCCGAATTGGCCGAGGCGACCCTGCTGCCGGCCGCTCCGGCCGTGCTTTCGGAAACCTTTATGGACGAGGCCCGGACGCATTGGGAAACCATCGCCGGCACCGGGGAACTGCACCGGGCCGCCAAGCAGCGCCTGGAAAATGCCCTGGACGCCCGGGACGGGGCCATCTGGCCGGGGGTTTATTACGAACGCCCGGTGGAGCTTTCGGCCTGGTTTCCCGAGGATGCCGCCTGGATCGTGTGCGATCCGACCAGGGTCAAGGAACGGCTGGAAGAGGTGGAGCACGCCTGGAGGAAGTTTTTCGAGGCCGAAACCCGGGAAGCGGGGCATCCCTGGCCCACGGCCCGGGTGCTGTGGCCGGAAAACATGGCCCGGAAGGCCCTGGTCAACGGCCGGCGCATCCTGTTTGAGGATCTGGTCATGGGCCGGGGCCGGCATGGCCCGGATTTGCCGGAAAAACCTCTGGAACGGTTCGGCGACCTGTTCTGGAAGCCGGGTTCGGACAAGCGGCCCTGGACGACCCTGACCGCCGCCCTCAAGGAGTGGAGCGGCCAGGGCCAGACCATCCTGTCCTTTCACGGCGAACGCTCCCGCAAAAAATTCCTGCAGATGATCGAGCCCGAGGGGCTGGCCTTTCGCACGAGCTACAGTCCGGCCGGGCAGGGGCTGTTCGCCCTGGTCTCGCCGCTTCGCCACGGCATGGAACTGTCCTGGCGCGACACGCGGATTCTGGCCGAGGACATCCTGCATCCGGAATCTGCCAAGGCCGGGGGCGAACGGGGCCGGGACAAGGATTTCAAGGGCCTGACCTCCTTTGACGACATCCGTCCCGGCGATCTGGTGGTCCACCGCGATTACGGCGTGGCCTCTTTCGAAGGGCTCACGCGCATGACCGTCGACGCCACGGGCGGCGATTACCTGCTTCTGGTCTTTGCCGACGACGACAAGCTCTATCTGCCTGCCGACCGTCTGGGCCTGATGCAGCGCTACAAGGGGCCGGAAGGCGTATCGCCGCCACTGGACCGCCTGGGCGGGGCGCGTTGGAAATCCGTGCGCGAACGGGCCAAGAAGGCGGTCGAGCGCATCGCCGCCGACCTGGTCGAAATGTATGCCTACCGCCAGGTGGCCAAAGGCTACGCTTACGGCCCGACCAACGAGCTGTACCTCGAATTCGAGGCCACCTTTGGTTTTGAAGAGACGCCCGACCAGGAACGGGCCATTGCCGATGTCCTGGCCGACATGGAGCGGCCCGAGCCCATGGATCGGCTGGTGTGCGGCGACGTGGGCTTCGGCAAGACCGAGGTGGCCTTGCGGGCGGCCTTTCGGGCCGTGCTCGACGGCAAGCAGGTGGCCATGCTCTGCCCGACCACGGTGCTGGCCGAACAGCACTACCAGAATTTCGCCTCCCGGCTGGAAGGGTTTCCGGTGCGGGTGGAGATGCTTTCGCGCTTCGTCTCGCCCAAACGCCGCAAGGTGGTGCTCGAGTCCGTGTCCCGGGGCGAGGTGGACATCCTCATCGGCACCCACCGCATTCTGTCCGCGGACGTGGTCGTCCCCAACATCGGCCTGCTTATTTTGGACGAGGAACAGCGGTTCGGGGTCAAGCACAAGGAGCGGCTCAAGGCGATGAAGAAGAACATCGACGCCCTGACGCTGACGGCCACGCCTATCCCGCGCACCCTGCAACTGTCTCTGTCCGGCGTGCGGGGACTCTCGGTCATCGAGACGCCGCCGCCGGACCGCAAGACCGTGGACACGGCCCTGGTCGAGCGCGACGACGCCTTCTTGCGCGAGGTGCTGCGCCGGGAACTCGAGCGCCAGGGCCAAGTGTTCTGGGTGCACAACCGCGTCCAGGGCCTGGAAGAGGTGGCGGCCTACGTCAAGACGCTGGCTCCCGGGGCCAAGGTGGCCATGGCCCACGGCCAGATGTCGGAAACCGCCCTGGAGGAGGCCATGCACGGCTTCTGGCACGGCGAGACCGACATTCTCGTGTGCACCTCCATCATCGAATCGGGCCTGGATTTTCCCCGGGCCAACACCCTGGTCGTGGACAACGCCCATATGTTCGGCCTGGGCCAGCTCTACCAGTTGCGGGGCCGTGTCGGCCGTTCGCCGCGTCAGGCCTATGCCTATTTCGTGGTGCCGAGCATCGAAAAGGTGCCGGAACTGGCCCGCAAGCGCCTGCGGGTCATCCTGGACATGGACTACCTCGGGGCCGGTTTCCAGGTGGCCATGGAGGATCTGCGCCTGCGCGGGGCCGGCAACATCCTTGGCGAGGCCCAGTCCGGCCATATCGCCCGCATCGGTCTGGACATGTTCCTGGAAATGCTCTCCGAGGAAGTGCGCCGGCTCAAGGGCGAGCCCATCAAGGAGCGCACCGAGCCGGAATTGACGCTTGGCGTGGCTGCGCGGATTCCGGAGCGCTACGTGCCCGAGGCCTCCGACCGGCTGCGCCTCTACAAGGCGTTGTCCACGGCCCGCACCGAGCAGGGGCTGGCCGAATTGATGGCTGAAATGCGCGACCGCTTCGGCCCGCCGCCGCCCGAGGTGGAGAATTTCCGGGCCGTGCTTGGCCTGAAACAGGTCATGGCGCGGCTCGGGGTCAACAAGGCCGAGATCGCCCCCTCCCGGCTGGTGGTGTCGTTTGAGACCGAAGGGGCCGCCGTCGCTCCGGAAAAGCTCGTCGAGTACGTCGGAACGCGCGGCAACGGGGTGCGTTTGCTGCCTCCGGGCAAGCTGGCGCTGCCCCTGGACCAGACCCTGCCCCTGCCCGAGGCGCTTTCGGTCTGGGCCAGGGAACTGGCCGCCCTTGGCGAGGGGGAAACGCCGTGAACATGACTTGGCGGCCCTTGCTGCGCGGCGTCGCTGCCGCCTGCCTTGCCCTGCCGCTGTTGGCCGGCTGCCTGGGGAATCGCGACGAGGAACCGGGAGTGGTGGCCACGGTCAACGGCGCACCCATACGGCTGGTCGATCTGGAAGCCCGCCACGACCTGGGCCGGCTTGGCGTTCCCCAGCTTGATAATCCGGCGGTGGAGCGGCTGCGGACCGAATACGGCGCCGTTCTGGCCGATATGATCGTGGCCCGGCTGGTGCAGCAGGAACTTGACCGGCTCGGCCTTGCGGCCAGCCCGGAAGAGCTTGCCGCCGCCGAAGGGCAGGTGCGCGCCGACTATCCGGGCGAGGCGTTCGAGGCCATGCTGCTTGAAGAGCATATCGACCCGGTCCGGTGGCGCGAGATGCTGGCTGACCGCCTGGCTCTGGAAAAGTTTTCCCGCGAGGTGCTGCGCCAAAACATCCGGGTGGGCGTTTCCGAAGCGGCCAACTACTACAAGGAACATATCGACGCCTTTGCCCAGCCGGCCCGGGTGCGGCTGGCGTTGGTCCAGGGGCGCGACGCCGAGGCTGTCAAAGCCGCCCTGGCCGTCTGGCGCAAATCCGGCCAGTTGTCCTCCCTGGATGGCCTGGAGGGCGTCAACGTCCGGGAAGCCGGGCTGCCGGAAAAAAATCTGCCGGCCTCCTGGCGCGAGGCAGTGAAGGGACTCAAGCCCGGCGAGGCTTCCGCTCCCCGTGCTTCGGGGCGGGAGCAGTTGTCGTTGATCCTCTTGGAGCGCACCCCGGAAACCGTGCTTGATCCTGCCAAGGCCTATGCCCGGGTTGAGGCCGTTCTGGCTGCCGAAAAACTGGAAAAGGCTTTTGCCGCCTGGCTGGCCCAGGCCTTGGCCGAAGCCAGGATCACTGTGACCAGCCGGTTGCTGCGTCCCGTTGACGAGGCGGCGGGGGGGGGCGATGCATCCGAAAAGCCGTCCCAGGCCCAGGCGGAAATCGCCTCGGCCAAGTCCGAGACCGAGGCTCGCGATTATCTGACTGGGCAGGCCCGCAAGACGTTGGCCGACCGGGAGGCCGAACAGCCCGGGCCGGCCGCCCCGTCCCCGGCAGAAGACGGGGCGGCCGGCCGGGATGGGGTTGCCGTGGCGGCCCCCGGGACGGACGCAGCCGCATCGGCCGCAGTCCCTGACGCGCAGTCGCCTGCGCCTGTCCAACCCGTCCTGGCTGATCGCCCGCCACCGGCCGTGGCCGAAGAAATGCCGGCCGAAACGCCGGCAGCCTCGATGCCTGTTGCGGCGGTTGCTGCCGCGCCGGCCGGCGATGGCGGGGGAAAGGCTCCTGTCCCTGCTGCCGGCCAGGACAAGGCCGGAGCGGCCGGGGAGGTGCAGGCGGCGACTCCGGCATCCGGCAGCGTTGTCCCGGAGCAGCCGTCTCCTGCGCCGGCCAAGGCCGGCGCCTCGCCTGCCGGAGAGGCGGGGGAAGTGGAGTTCGCTGCGGTCAAGGCAAGTTGGATACTTTTTACCGTTGACGAGGGAACTGAGGAGCGGGTGTATCTCAAGCCCGGGAAGGCGTTGCATATTGCCTTCAAGCGCCGGCTTTCGGTGCGCCTTGGCAGCCCAAGCGAGGTGACCTATCGTCACGGCGGCAGGGAACACACCGTCGAAGTTGGAAAAAAGGAAAACAAGGTCCTGGAATTTCCCTGATCTGCCGGGCGTGTTTCCGGTGGTGCGATTGCCTGGGGTGGCAAAAACGTTTATAGGCCCCGGATGTCCGGTTGCGTCGGCCAGGAAAACGGGCGACGCGCTGGTTGCGAAACGCAGCAACCGCTGGTGCAGCCGATTTGTCGACGACACAAGGACGCCCCGGGTGCCCTGCCATGGAGGATACATTGCCTCGTTTGTTCAAAATTCTCATTATGTTGGGGCTTGCGGTCGTCTTGACCGCCTCGGTCTGCGCCGCCGAACTGGTGGACCGCGTGGTAGCCGTGGTCAACGGCAAACTCATCACGCTTTTTGACGTCAACACCCGGCTTGCCGACCTCATGCAACGCACCCAGGGGGTTTCCCTGAAACCCGATGATCCCCGGGCCGATGATCTGCGCCGGCAGGTCCTTGAGACCATGGTCAACGACATCCTGATTGAGCAGGAAGCGGCGCGACTCAAAGTGACCGTTTCGGAAACGGAAGTGGATTCGCAGATCGATGAAATCCGAAAGAAGAACAACCTGACGCAGCAGCAATTCAACGCCGAGTTGGCCAAAGAAGGGCTGACGCTCAAATCCTTTCGGGAAAAACTTCGTGAAGACAACATAAAAAAGCGTCTTCTTGGGTTTATGGTGCACCGCAAAGTGTTGGTCACCGATGATGAGATCCGGGATTATTACGAAAAGAACAAGGGCAGCCTGACGGCGGCCAAGTCGATTCTCGGCCCCAAGGTGAGCGGGAACATCGGCTTTATCATGGTGCCGTCCAAGAAACAGGCTGAAGAGCTCCGCGCCAAGATCGATTCCGGTTCCATCGGCTTTTCCGATGCCGCCCGGCAGTTTTCCATCGGCCCCGGCCGCGACCAGGGCGGGGACCTTGGCGACGTCCAGGGAAAGGATCTGGCGCCCCCCCTGCGGGATGCGCTGGCGGCCGTGCCGGCCGGGAAGGTGAGTGCGCCGGTGATGCTCGACGGCAAGGCCGTCCTGCTGCTGCAGCGCACGGGGCAGGCCGCGCCGGCTGCGCCCAAACCGGCCCCTGCGCCGGCTGCCGGCCCATCCTTCGAGGCGGCCCGGGAGCAGATCCAGGAAATGCTGTACAAGCAGAAATTCGACAAGCTCTTTCAGGAATACATGGACAATCTGCGGTCCAAGGCCGTGATCGAGGTCAAGCTGTAAGACCTTTTTGATCCGGGGCGTCCGGGGGTACTCCCGCTCCCGGCGTTGTGGGCACAGAGGAGTTTTTTTTATGGATTTGCGTGAGATAGGGGCGATGCTGCGCGAGGAGCGGGAGCGACAGGGCCTTTCCCTCGATGTGGTGTCGGACAAGATCAAGATCACGAGGACCTGCCTCACGGCTATCGAGGACGGCAATGAGCGTGCGTTGCCCCACCCGGTGTACGCCAAGGGATTTATAAAAAATTATGCACGGTTGCTTGGCGTCGACCATGAGGATTTCACCCGGGGATTGACCGAGATCTATAAGATCGACGAGCCGCAGTTGCAGGAAATTCCGGTTGTCCGGGATATTCCTGACGACGATTGCGGTGGCGCGGTTGGCTCCGGATCGCATTTTCCCGTGCGGGCCGTGGTGGTCGCCTTGGCGGGGCTGTTGGTGTTGGCCGGCCTTGGCTGGTATCTCTATGCCCGGGTTTTCACGGGGAACCCGGAGGGGCCTGCGCCTGAGCAGCAGCCGGCGGCGAGCGCCCCGTCCGACCAGGATACGGCGTCCAAGCCTGCGCCTGTCGTTCCGGTGGTGCCTGTTGCGCCTGCTTTGCCCGAGGCCGCGCCAGCGGCTCCTGGCGTGGCGCCCGAGGCGGTCGCCGCACCCGCGACGCCTGCATCCCAGCCTGCGGCGGCGGCTGCGCCGGAGGCAAAACCTTCCGCTCCAACTCCGGCCCTTTCCGCTCCGACGCCGACTCCGGAAGATCGGGCGACCCAGGATATCGCTACGAGCGGTCCTGCCGCGACGTCTGCCCCGGCTGTGCCGCCGGCCCAGGACACCGCGCCGTCTCTGGCCGCTCCGGGTGGACGGACCTTTACCGTGGGCGAGACCGGCGCGCATACCGTCTCCATTGTCGCCAACGACCGCTGCTGGCTGCAGGCCGGCGCGGATGGCGGGGCCATGCATGAAACCATGCTGGAAAAAGGCGACGCCTTTCTGGGCCGCTTTGCCGATTACCTGCTTGTGCGTCTGGGCAATGCCGGGGGCGTGGAGATTCGCTTCGACAACAAGCTGTATCCGCTGCAGGTCGGGAAGAGTTCGGTCAAGACGCTGAAATTCGTCGCCAAAAAAGGCGACGACGAGGCGGCCAAGGCCGCAGACCAACCTGGCCAGCCGGCTGCTCCGGCCGTCGCGCCGCCGGCTCCTGGGGGCGGGGTTCCCGCTACGGCGGCTCCTGGCGCCGAAACCGCTCAGGGACCCAGGGAAGTGGAGATATTCGGCCAGGATGGCAGCTGGGTCATTGTCATCCCGGACAAGGGGCCGGCCAAGGAAGTCTACGTGAAAAAGGGCCAGCGGATCACGATGCCCTTTGGCGAGAAGATCGAAATCAAGCTTGGCAACCCCAGCAACGTCGTGTTCCGGTATGATGGCAAGGAAACTCCCGTCACCACCGAGAAAGGCGAAAGCAAGTCCATTCGTTTTCCGTAACCCGATGCGCGACCAGCCGGGAGGCCGGCGGATCGACGCCGAGACAGCGGGACATTCCGTTGTCTCGGCCGGGCCCGGGGACGCACGCGAGGCGGCATGGAATTTTCCGAAAAGGCGCTCGTGCTCAAGGTGGGGCGGTTTCGGGAAATAGACGCCTGGGTGCGCCTTTTTTCCCCGGTTCGCGGTATCTACACGGCCTTTGCCTTTGGCGGCATGAAAAGCCGCCGCCGCTTTTTGGGATGCCTGGACCCGCTCAATCATGTCCGCTTCAAAGTGCGCCGCTCAGGCTATAAAGACTACCATTGCCTGACCGAGGCCAGCCTTCTTGACGCGCCGCACCGGTTGCGGCACGACCTCAAACGGCTGGGCATGGCCGTCAACTGCTTGAAGTTTTTCGAGGCCGTGCACATCGGCCCCCAGGGAGCGGCCCAAGGCTACGCGCTGTTGCGCGGCATGCTTGCGGCTTTGGAAGCCGAAAGCGAACCGTCGCCGCTTTTCCCGCTGCTTTTTCGGGCCAGAATGGCCTTTTTGCAGGGCCTGCTGCCTGTCTGCGACCGGTGCGCCGCCTGTGGGGAACCTTTTTCGGCTGGCGGCGCCGTGTGCCATGTGGAAGACGGCAGACTTTTTTGCCCCCGGTGCCGCGACAACGGAACAACCGGGGGCGTGCGTCAGGCCCTTGGCGGTCAGGCGCTCTCCCTGCTGGAGTCCGCCGTGTGCCGCGGGCCCTTGCAGTGGGCGGCCTGCCGGCCCGAACCGGCGGCAGCCAGGGAGTTCTCGCGGACCGTGGATCTGCTGGTGCGGTACCATATGGGGCTGGCCTGGGAGCAGGGCGGGTTCGTGCGGGCCTGACGCGGCCTTTGGATCATTGTTGCCCTGCTGGCGACGTCGCGCATCGTCGAACCGGTCCGGCCGACGGCGAAACCTTGAAATTGGAGCGATCATGTATTTTCAGGATGTCATTTTGACGTTGCAAAACTTCTGGGCCAAATCCGGCTGTCTCGTGGTGCAGCCCTATGACAGCGAAGTCGGGGCCGGCACATTCAACCCGGCCACCTTTTTCCGGGTCATCGGTCCCGAACCCTGGAAAGCCGCCTATGTCCAGCCTTCCCGGCGTCCGACCGACGGGCGCTACGGCGAGAATCCCAATCGCCTCCAGCACTACTACCAGTTTCAGGTGATCCTCAAGCCTTCGCCGGACAACGTGCAGGATATTTATCTGGAGAGCCTTGCCGCTATTGGCTTTTCGGCCAGCGAGCACGATATCCGCTTTGTTGAGGACGACTGGGAATCCCCGACGCTCGGGGCCTGGGGCCTTGGCTGGGAAGTCTGGCTCGACGGCATGGAAGTGACCCAGTTCACCTATTTCCAGCAGGTGGGCGGCATCGACCTGTCTCCGGTGTCCGTGGAGATCACCTATGGCCTGGAACGCATCAGCATGTATCTGCAACAAAAGGAATCGGTCTATGATCTGGCCTGGAACAAGAACGTGACCTACGGCCAGGTCCATCAGCGCGGCGAGTATGAACACTCCCGCTACAATTTTGAGGAATCCGACGCCGCCATGCTGCTTGCCCATTTCAATGCCTGCGAGAAAGAATGCAAGCGGCTGTGCGAACTGGGGCTGCCCTGGCCGGCCTATGACTACTGCCTTAAGTGTTCCCATGCCTTCAATATGCTGGAAGCCCGGGGAGCCATCTCCATCACCGAGCGTACCGGCTACATCGGGCGCGTGCGCAATCTGGCTTCCAGCCTGGCCCGGCTGTATGCCGCCCAGCGCAAGGAATTCGGCTATCCTCTCCTGACCCAAAGCGCATAAAGGACGCAACGCCATGTCCCATTTTCTGTTCGAGATCGGATTTGAGGAGATGCCGGCCCGCTTTTTGTCCGGGCTCACCGACGAGATCCGCGCCTTTTTTGCCGACGCCCTGGCCCAGGCCAAGGTGGATTGCGGCGTTGTGACGGCGTTCGCCACGCCTCGCCGGCTGGTGGTGAGCATACCCGAACTGGCCGACAGCGCCCGCCAGGAAGAAACGGTGGTCACCGGCCCCCCCGAGCGGGTGGGCTATGACGCTTCGGGCAATCCCACCCCGGCCGCTGCCGGATTTGCCAAGGGGCAGGGCTGCGAGGTCGGCAACGTCTTCGTCATCGATACCGACAAGGGACGGTATCTGGCCCTGCGCAAGACCACGGGCGGCGAGGCCGCAATCGACCTTTTGCCCGGGATCTGCCTGGAAGCGCTCAAGAAACTGGCTTTTCCCAAGCGCATGCGCTGGGGCAGCCGCGATTTCGCCTTTGGCCGGCCGGTGCATTGGTTCCTGGCCCTGCTTGGCGACGTGGTGGTGCCGTTTGCACTCGACGGCATCGAGTCCGGCCGGACCACGCGCGGCCACCGCATCATGGGGCCCGGGCCGTTTGTCGTGCCTTCGGCCAAGGACTATTTTTCGATTGTCCGCGACCAGGGCAAGGTGGTGCTCGACGCCCGCGAGCGCGAAAGCCTCGTGCGTTCCCAGGCCGAAATTCTGGCCAGGCAGGCCGGCGGCACGGCCGTCGTCAACCCGTCGCTTCTGTCCGAGGTGACCGGGCTGACCGAACATCCCGTCGTGCTGATGGGGCATTTCGACCGCAAGTTCCTGGACGTGCCGCGCGAGGTGCTCATCACCAGCATGGAGAGCCATCAAAAAAGCTTTGCCGTGGAAGACGGCAAGGGCGGCCTTCTGCCGGTGTTTCTCACCACCCTGGGGCTTGTGCCCGCCGACCTGGATCTGGTGCGCCGGGGCTGGCAGCGGGTGCTGACGGCGCGCCTGGAAGATGCCCGGTTCTTTTGGGAAGCCGACCTTGGCACGGACATCGAGGTTTGGCAGAAAAAGCTGGAGAGCGTGGTCTTCCTGGCCGGGCTTGGCAGCATGCGCGAGAAGGGCCGTCGTCTGGAGCGGCTGTGCGGGCTGGTGGCCGAACGGGCCGGCAAGCCCGAGGCAATGCTGGAGGCGTCCCAGGCCGGCGGGCTGGCCAAGGTGGATCTCGTCTCGGACATGGTGGGCGAGTTTGCCGAATTGCAGGGCGTCATGGGCGGCATTTACGCCCGCCGCAAGGGGTATTCCAAAACCGTGGCCCGGGCCATTGCCGAGCAGTATCTGCCGGCCGGGCCGGACAGCCCGGTTCCGGCCACCCTGGCCGGCGCGATCCTGTCCCTGGCCGACAAGGCCGATACCCTGGCCGGCTGTTTCGGCCTGGACATGGCTCCCACCGGCGCGGCCGATCCCTACGCCCTGCGCCGGGCGGCCCTGGGCATTTGCCGCGTCGTTATCGAGCACGGCCTGCGTCTCGATCTTATGGAGCTGCTTCAGGCGGCCCTGGACGGCTATGGCGAGGTGAAATTCAAGGTGGACCGCACCCATGTGCTGGCCAAGCTGCTCGATTTCTTCGGGCAGCGGCTGCGGGCCTACTTCAGCGGCCAGGGGCACGACACCCTGGTGGTGGAAGCGGCGGTGGGCGCGTCGTTTACCGACATCGCAGCGCTTTCCGCCCGCATCAAGGCGCTTTCGGCCTTTGCGGCCCAGCCCGGTTTCGATCAGGCGGTCCTGACCTTCAAGCGCGCCGCCAACATCATTCGCAAGCAGGGCGTGGGAGCCGGGGCGCCGTTGACCGGGACGGTCAAACCTGATCTGCTGGCCGAGCAGGCCGAAAGGGATCTGGCTGCCGCCTGCGCCGATGTGTTCCCGCGCTATGACGCGCTGATCGCCGATGGCGACTATGCCGCGGTGCTCGATCTGCTCTATGAGCTTCGGCCCACGGTGGATGCCTTTTTCGACCATGTCATGGTGATGTGCGACGATATGGATGTGCGCCTGAACCGCCTCAACCTGCTCAAGTCCCTGGTCGAGCGCCTTGGCGGCGTGGCGGACTTCGCGGCGTTGCAGGTGTAGCAGGGCGCTGGGTATGGGCGGGACAGGCTGAGACGATTTGGTCTCTCCTGCCCGACAGAGCTGCCGGAGCCGCTCTGGCCGTTACGGACAGGCGGCCGCGCTGTTGGAAATTTTTTGCTTGACAGACATCCTGCGGCAATTTAGGTAATCCTGCTTTAGCGAACAAATCACGGAGGAACGATCCTTGGCCAACCATAAATCCGCTCTGAAACGGCACCGTCAAAGCCTTTTGGCCCGGGCTCGCAACCGGGCGGTCAAGACCCGCGTGCGTAATGTCATCAAGGCTGTGCGCGCCGCCCTGGTCGGTGGGGACACTGCCGCTGCCGAGACGGCCCTGCTGTCCGCCACCAAGATCCTCGACAAGGCCGCCACCAAGAAGATCATTCACTGGAAGACCGCCGCCCGCAATATTTCCCGCCTGTCTGCGGCCGTCAGTAAGAGCAAGAAGGCCTAAGGCCCCAAGCTTTTGCATCTTTTTTGAGCCCGCCACGAAATAGTGGCGGGCTTTTGGTGCTTTTCCTGGTCTTTGCTTCGGGGTGGTTGGTCGGTGACAGCCCGGGCCCCTTGCGGCATGGGAAACAGGCTTGGAAACCTTTTGCCGGAGTGTCTTCGATATGCGCTGCGTCTGTCTGCTGGTCTTGTCCTTGCTCTTCTGGACGGTTGTCGGACTTTTTGCCGGCCCGTCGCCGCTTGTGCTGGCCGGCGCTCCGGGCGGGGGGGCGAGTGCATTTCATCCGGCTGCCGGCGACGCGGAAAAAACACTCGACCGCGTACTGCGGCTTTCCGAAAAGGACGCCAATCTGCTGGATTTCGTGCGCCGCACACCCGATTACAAGCCAAAGGCGGACAAGGGCTATGTGCGATATTTTACAAAGCGATTTCTCGACGCCATGGCGGCTATGGAGAAGAAAGCGGTCAGGGAAAACTGCCAAGGGAAATATAGCGACGGCGAGATCTGCGGCCTGGACTACAATCCGCTGACCTGCGCCCAGGATCGGGCCGACAATGCCTACCGCTATGCGACGGATGCTTCGTCAGAGGAAGGCATGGCAAGTGTTCGATACACGTGGCCGGGCTCCAAGAAGCCACTGGCGGCGTTTGGCATGGTGCAGGAAGGCGGGCAGTGGAAAATCGACAGTGTACGGTGTCAATAGGGCCATGAAGATTCTCGTCGCATCCGACATCTATGGCGTCACGCCCGATCTGGCGGCCCTGGCCGGGGAATTGGGCAGCCCGGCTGTGTTGCTTTCGCCCTGGGCGGGGGACGGCTGTCCGTTTTCTTCGGAGTCCGAGGCGCACACGGCCTTTGTCGCCGGGGACGGCCTGGAGGCGTATGCCGCCGGCATTGCGGCCGCCGCAGGCGGGGAACCGGTGTTTCTGGTGGGATTCAGCGTCGGGGCGACGGCGTCCTGGCTGTACGCGGCCGGGAAATCCGGCCATCCGCAAAGTCGCGCCCTGTTGTTTTACGGCTCGCGAATACGCCATTATGTCGACTGTCTGCCTGCCTTTCCGCTGGGGCTGATTTTTGCCGAACACGAGCCGGCGTTTTCTCCGGCAGCCATCGCGCCCAGGCTTGCCTCGCCAGCCGTGGACGTACGGATCGAGCCGGACTCCCGGCACGGGTTCATGAACCGGCTTTCACCGGGGTTTTCTGTCGTCTTGTACGCCAGGTATGCTGCGCTCGTCGGGCAGGAAACAACGGCATGGCGCAGCCGGCTGCGTGTTTCCGGCTCCCCCGGCTGATCGCCGTCAGGACATGGACGAGGGGCGTTTGCTTCCAGGCGGCGCAAGGCAAGGGCGGGTTTCCGGGATCAGATGATCCGTAACGTCGTCTTTTCTTCCGCCTTTTCCACCACGGCGCCGATCACCGCCGCCAGATCCCCGGCGTCTTCCAGCATCCGCCGCGCCAGCTCCACCTTGGCTTCCGGCACGGCCAGCACCAGTCCGCCGGATGTCTGGGCGTCGAATACCAGATCCACCTTGACCGGGTCGAGCCCTTCGGCCACGGACACGGCGCCGGCACAGTAGTTCCTGTTGGCGAAGCTGCCGGCCGGCAGCATCCCCATGCCGGCCAGCTCCACGGCCTGGGGCAGAAACGGCATGGCGGCAAGGCGCAACTCCACCGCCACCTTCGAGCCGGCCGCCATCTCCAGCACATGTCCGCCCAGGCCAAATCCCGTGACGTCTGTCGCGGCCCGCAGACCCAGTTCCCGGATGACCCGGCCGCCCGCGGCATTGAGCCGTCCGGCCCAGGTGAACAGCAGGTCCTCAAGGGCGGCGATGTCGCCGAAATCGCCCTTGATGGCCGTGGCCAGCACGCCGGTCCCCAGCGGCTTGGTCAAAATGAGCACGTCGCCCGGGCAAAGCCCGGTGTTGGAGGCGAAGCCGTCAGCCTCGACCAGCCCGGAAACCGCCAGCCCGTATTTGATTTCCTTGTCCTCGACGCTGTGTCCGCCGGCCGGCACGGCCCCGGCTTCGAGCACCGCATCCAGGCCGCCGCGCAGAATCCGGCCCAAAATGGCCGTATCCATGGTCTTGGCCGGAAAACAGACGATGTTCATGGCGGCAAGCGGCGTTCCGCCCATGGCATAGACGTCGGACAGGGCGTTGGCTGCGGCGATGCGGCCGAACTTGTACGGATCGTTGACGATGGGTGTGAAGAAATCCACGGTCTGCACCAGTCCCCGGCCGTCCGGAAGGCGCACCACCGCCGCATCCTCGTTGACGCCCTGGGCGGTCAGCAGACGGGGATCGGCAGTGGGCGGCAGGCCCTGCAAGACGGCCTCCAGGTCCCCTGGGGCGATCTTGGCCGCTCAGCCGGCGGCGGTGACGGTCTTGACCAGTTGGATGCTCATGGTTCCTTCCTGCTCCGGATGGCGTTGGCAAGATCGGCCACAAGGGCGTCCCGGTCAAGGCCGAACCGGGCGGCCAGACCGCTGACGCTCTCAAATAATGCCTGGCAGAGAATGCAACAACCCGCCGCCCGGTCGTATCGCCGAAACACCTCCTGCGTAGCCGGGTGGGCCGCCACGAGGTCGAGGACGGAGGTCGCGGCGGGGTCGAAAGCGGGCGTCACGACGTTTCGCCGCCGCTTTGCACGGCCCACATGCCGGCATAGACGCCGCCGGCGGCCAGCAGGGCGTCGTGGTTGCCGCGCTCGACCACGTAACCGTCGACCACCACGAGGATCTGGGCGCACTGGCGCACGGTGGACAGCCGGTGGGCCACGGCCAGGGTGAGCCGGCCCTGGCGGAAGGCGTGCAGGTTTTGCTGGATGATGGCCTCGGTGCGGGTGTCCACGGCCGAAGTGGCCTCGTCGAGGATGAGGATGGCCGGATCGCGCAGGATGGCCCGGGCCAGGGAGACTCGTTGGCGTTCGCCGCCGGAAAGCTTCATGCCGCGTTCGCCGATGAGCGTGTCGTAGCCATGGGGCAGCCTCATGATGAAGTCGTCCGCCCCGGCCACGGCGGCAGCCTGGCGTACGGCCGCCAGCCCGGCCTCGGGGCGGCCGAGCAGGATGTTTTCAGCCACCGTGCCATGAAAGAGAAAGGCGTCCTGGGAGACGTAACCCAGCACGCCCCGGTAGCTTTTGAGCGTATAGGCGGCCAGGGGCGCGTCGTCGATGCGGATTTCGCCGCCGGTCGGCTCGAAATAGCGCAAAAGCAGCTTGACCAGGGTGGATTTGCCGGCCCCGGTCGGGCCGACCACGCCCAGCACGTCGCCCTGGGCCAACTCGAAACGGATGCCGTTTATGACCGGCGGGCGTCCGGGATAGGCGAAACGCACGTCGCGAAAAGCGATGCGGCTTGGCCGGGTGGCCAGGGGAATGGCCCCGGGGCTGTCGGCGATGCGGGGCACGACGGCGAAAAGTTCGGCAATGCGCGAGGCTGCGGCCTCGGTCCGCTGAATCTGGTTGATGAGCATGCCGAAGACGAAAAGCGGCAGGACGAGTCGGGCGGCAAACAGCACAAAGGTGGTATAATCGCCGACCGTGGGGCCGAGGCCGGCAGCCACCAGCCAGCCGCCTCCGGCGAAGACCGCGCCAAAGGAGAGGCCGGCCACGGCATAGATGGCCGGCACGAACCGGGCGCGTTCGGCCTCGGCGGCAATGGCCTCGTCGCGGTAGACGGCGGAACGCTCCTCCACAGTGGCATACAGCCGGTCTTCGGCCGTATAGGCCTGGATGACGCCCATGCCGGAAATGTTGTTTTCCAAAAGGCCGGCAATGGCCCCGATCGCCCGACGCGTGGCCCGGTAACGCGGCTGGACCCGGGTGACGAAGCGGCGCACGGCAAAGACGGCCAGGGGCAGGGGCGCGAAAAGCAGAAGGGCCAGCCGCCATTCGAGGAAAAACAGGTAGCCGTAAATGCCGATGAAGGTGACCGCCACCCGGATGATGGAGGTGGTGGCGTCGGTCAGGAAATTCTCCAGCGTGTCCACGTCGGCAACGACCACGGACATGATGTCGCCGGTCTGCCTGTCCTCGAAAAAGGCCGGGTCCAGGGATTGGAGATGGCGGTAGAGGGAAAGGCGGATGTCGTGGCGGGTTTTCTGGGCCATGGCTGCCAGGATGTAATCCGAGCCGCTCTGGAAGATCGCCAGGAAAAGGAACGCGCCAAGGATGGCCAGCCCGAAATATACATATGTTGCAGGGGCGGTCGTGCCGTGGGTGGCGGCATCAATCACCTTGCCGGCCAGGGCCAGGGGCAGCAGGTCGCAGGCCCTGGCCAGGACGTTGAGGGCCAGCCCCCACAGGAAGGCCGCCTTGTAGGGGCGCAAATACGCGTAGAGCGTCCAGACGTGGCGGCCGAAAAAGGGACTGTTCGGGTCCTTGGCCGTGTCGGATGGCGGTGTTGTATTCATATAAAAAGCAGCAGGCAACCCAGCCTGGTCATGGCTTTTCCGCCTGGGCCATGGCGGCTGCCCGGCGCAGCAGCCCCTCTTCATCGTTCCAGTCGGCGGTTTCGGCGTTTTTGACGATGCGGCTGGCCCGGCCAAGCTCCCGGGGCGAGAGCGTAAAGCCCAGTTCGGCAAAGCGCAGCGCCAGCGCCGCCCTGCCCGACAACGGCGACAGCGGCAGGCGGATGCCCGGCGCGCCGACGACTTCCGGGCGAAAGGGCAGGTAGGTGTCCGGGTTTTTGAGCAGCCCGTCCTGGTGCACGCCGGCCGAGGTGGCAAAAATGTTGGCCCCGGCCACGGCCTTGTTGGCAGGAAGGGGGATGCCGGAAAGGCGGGAGACAAGCTGGCAAAGCCCGGTCAGGTGCGTGGTGTCGACGCCGATGGTCCGGCGATACTGCTTCTGGTGCAGGGTCAGGGCCATGACCGTTTCTTCGAGAGGGGCGTTGCCGGCCCGTTCGCCGATGCCGCCGACGGTCAGGTGGACGATGTCGGCTCCGGCGGCCACGGCAGCCAGGGTGTTGGCCGTGGCCAGACCGAGGTCATTGTGGAAATGGACGCGCAGGCGCACCCCGCGCGGATGGGCCAGGGCCGTGAGTTGGCGCACCCGTTTGCGCACCGTCTCCGGGGTGAGCACGCCCACGGTGTCGGGAAAGCCGATGCCGGTCGCCCCGGCGTCCATGGCCGTGGCGTAGGCCTGACGCAAAAAGGCCGGCTCGGTGCGGCTGCCGTCCTCGCAACTGAAGGTCACCCGGGAAAAGCCCGTTTTGGCGTAGGCAACAGCCTCGCCGATCATTTTCAGGCATTGCGCCTTGGTCTTGCCGAGTTTGTAGCGGCGGTGCAGGGGGCTTGTGCCGCAAAACACGCCGATGCCCCGGCGTTCGGGCGGGGTGTCGGACAGGGCTTCCCAGGCGGCGTCGATGTCGCCGGCCACCGTGCGGCACAGGACCATGATGATGGGGCGCTCGGTTTCGGCGCAGACGCGGCGGATGGCCTCGATCTCGCGCTGTGAACCGGCTGGAAAGCCGGCTTCGATGACGTCCACGCCGGCTGCGGCCAGCGCCCTGGCAATGGCCGCCTTGTCTTTCACGGAGAAACGGATTCCGGGCATTTGCGCCCCGTCACGCAGGGTGGTGTCGGAGATGATGAGGGGTTTGCAGGCAGCCGGGGCAGTTGCGGGCGAATGCTTGGACATGGGGTTTTATGCGCCGTTTTTGCGACAAAGGCAATGATTGTCGCAGTGTCCGGTCGTGATCGGGCGGCCGCGAAAGCAGGGATGGTTTGACGAAGAACGGGGCAAAGGATAGTTTTATGTGCTGCCGGTCTGGTCCGAAAAGTTGCATGCCGACACAGGGAGGGGACATGGCCATCATAGGCGTATTGTTGTCAGGATGCGGCTTTTTCGATGGCTCTGAAATCCACGAAGCCACCCTGACCCTGTATTTTCTGGACAGGGCCGGGGCCAGGGTCGTGTGCATGGCCCCGGAGCTTACGGTTGAGGCCATGGACCATGCCGCCAAAGTCCCAAGCGGCCAGATGCGCAATATCCGCACCGAGGCTGCCAGGATCGCCCGGGGGCCGGTTGCGGATGTGGCCGCCGTCCCGGCCGACGCTTTGGACGGGCTGATTCTTCCCGGCGGTGTTGGCGCGGCCAAAAATCTTTGCGACTTCGCCGTAAAGGGCGGCAAGGGCAACGTGGCGCCGCCTGTGGCCGCGCTTCTTGCCGCCATGCATGCCGCCGGCAAACCCATCGGGGCCATCTGCATTGCGCCGGCCGTATTGGCCCTGGCTCTGGGAAAATTTCACCCCGAGTTGACCATTGGCAACGATCCCGGTACGGCCCAGGCCCTGGAAGCGGCCGGGGCGCGCCACATCGTCAAGGCCGTGGACGAAATTCATGTGGATGCGGCCAATAATCTTATAAGCACCCCGGCCTACATGCTGGGACCGGGCATCGCCGACATCGCCAGGGGGATCGAGAAACTTGTCGAAGCCGTGCTTGCCCGGGTCAAGGCGTCCTGACGCCGGCCGGGTCGGATGGGGCGGCGGAAGGCAGGCCCAAGGAGGGCGCATGCGGCGGCTTTTCGTCAATGCCGATGATTTCGGGCTGACCGACGGGGTAAGCCAGGGTATTTTGGAGGCCATGGGCGCCGGGCTGGTCGGCGGCGCCACGGCCATGGTCTGCCCGGCCGGGGCAGCCCGGCGGCTTGCCCGGCTGGGCCCGGCCGCAGCCGGCCGGGTGGGGCTGCACCTGCAACTGACCGGCGGCGTTCCCTGCCTGCCGCCTGGCGAGGCGCCGACTCTGGTGACGGCCGAAGGGACGTTCCCGCGCAAAAAGACCGAAGTCGTTGACGTCGATCCGGACGAGGTGCGCCGGGAGTGGCAGGCCCAGCTTGGGCGCTTCCGGGCCGCGGGGCTTGAACCGAGCCATCTGGATTCGCATCACCACATCCACAAGCGGCCAGAAGTGTTGCCTGTCTTCGTGGAATTGGCCCGGGAACTCGGCATAGCGGCCAGGGCTGTCTCCGACGAGATGCGACGGGCCTTCGATGCGGCCGGGGTGCCCCACGCGGATGTCTGCGTGACGCAATTTTTTGGTGAAAACCTGTCCGTTGCCGGATTCCTGTCCCTGGTGGATGCGGCCTTTGCCGCCCTTGGCGGTTCGGGTACGGTGGAGGTTATGGTCCACCCGGGCCGGTGCGACGCTGCCTTGTCGGCCATAAGCAGCTATGACGGGGGCCGTGAGGAGGAATTGCGGGTGCTGACGCAGCCCGGACTCGTGGATATCCTGGCCGGGAAGGGTATTATGGTCATTGGCGCCGATTCGCTGGCGGCCGGTTGAGCTGGCCGGCGTCAAGCGAAACGACCTGAAAGCGGGGCGGCGGGAATCCCCAGCCGTCCAAGGATGGGCTCATGCCTGAAACGCTCCTGCTCGCGATGCGCAAGTTCGTGGCTCCGGAATTTGTTTTCGGCCGGGGCGCCTTGTCGCTGGCCGGTCGTCAGGCTGCCGGCCTGGGGGTGCGCCGGGCCATGCTCGTGGCCGATCCGGGGCTGATCCCGTTCGGCTGGCCGGCCAGGGTCGAGGCCAGTCTGGCCGAGGCCGGGCTGGAAACCTTCGTCTTCGACAAGCTGTCGTCCAATCCCCGCGATCATGAGGTCATGGCCGGAGCTGCGGCTTTCGATGCGGCCGGTTGCGACGCCCTGGTGGCTGTGGGCGGCGGTTCGGCCATGGACTGCGCCAAGGCCATCGGCATTGTGAGCGCCGGAGGCCGGCATGTCCTCGATTTTGAAGGCGTGGACAACGTGGAGCGTCCCGGCCCCCCGCTGCTCTGCGTGCCGACCACTGCCGGCACCGGGGCCGAAGTCTCGCAATTTGCCATTGTCACGGACACGGTCCGGCGGGTCAAGATTGCCATTACCAGCAAAACCCTCATTCCCGACGCGGCCCTGATCGATCCGGAAGTCACCATGACCATGCCGGCGGACCTGACGGCCCACACCGGTCTTGACGCCCTGACCCATGCCATGGAGGCCTATGTCTCCAATGCCCACGGCCCGGTGACCGACCTGCTGGCCCTGGAAGCCGTGCGCCTGATTTATGCCAACCTGCCCCGGGTCATGGCCGCTCCGGACGACATCGAGGCCAGGGGGGCCATGCTGCTGGCCAGCCTGTACGCAGGCATGGCCTTTTCCAATGCGATCCTCGGCGCGATCCATGCCATGTCCCACAGTCTTGGCGGGCTGCTGGACCTGCCCCACGGCCAGTGCAACGCCATCCTGATGGACCATGTGGCCGCGTACAACTATGCGGCCGCGCCACAACGCTATGAAACCCTCGGCCGGTTGCTTGGAGCCGGTTTTGACGACGAAGCTCCCGCCGAGGTGAAACAAATGGCCGTACTGGACGCCATGCGGGCTTTCAAACAGTCCGTCGGCGTCGCCATGGGGCTGGCCGACCTCGGGGTCTCCCCCGAAGACGTGCATGATCTGGCGGCCAAGGCTCTCGGCGACCCCTGCATGTTGACCAATCCCCGACAGCCGACGGCGGCTCAAATCGAAGCCATTTATGAAAGCGCCCGACAGTCCGGCAACTGACCACGACGATCGACGGGCCAGACTGCTCGGGTTTGGCGAACATTCGGTCAGCAAAAGCTATTATCCGGAACTCAAGCGCCAGCTCGACGAACTGGAGCGTTTTCGGTCGCTTTTGGATCAGACCGGCGACGCCATCTTTCTGGTGGACGCCCGCACGGGCCGCATCACTGACGCGGCCGGCGCGGCCGGGGCCATGCTGCGCCTGAATCGGCGGGAACTGGTGGGGCGGCGCTTCGAGGAATTGTTGCCGGAGGAGGCGGTCGATCGGTTGCGCGGGCTTTTTTCCGGAGATTTCGCCGCCGGGAGGGTTGAGACGGCCCTTGTCTGGCGGGGCGCCGGCAGCCGGATCAGCCTGCCGGTGGAGATGACCTTCCGCATGGCCCATGGCGAGGAAGGCCCCATTGCCGTCATTGTGGCCCGTGACGTCACCGAGCGCAAGCGCAACGAGGAAGCCTTGCGCAGGGCCGAGGAGAATTACCGGGGCATCGTGGAAAATGCCGCCGAAGGCATCTTTCAGGCCGCGCTCGACGGCCGGCTCGTCGGGGCCAATCCGGCCATGGCCGCGCTGCTTGGCTATGCCTCCACGGGCGACCTGATGGGCCGGGTGACAAGCGTGGTGGACGAGGTCGTAGCCAATCCCGAAGACCGGCACCGCATCCGCAACGAGCTTGAACGCTATGGCCACGTGAAAAATCTGGAGATCCAGTTTATTACCAAGTCCGGGCTGCGGATTTGGGGACTCGTCAACGCCCGGCTCATTCGTGACGCCGCAGGCGCGCCCGAACGGTATGACGGCTCGCTGCAGGACGTCACCGTGCGCAAGCAGGCGGAGCAGACGCTTTTACGCTACCATGACGAACTGGAGCGCCGTGTGGCCGAGCGCACGGCAGAGCTGACCCGCATCAACGAGCGTCTCACCCATGAGGTGACTATCCGCAAGCGGGCCGAGGAAGCGGCCGAAGCGGCCAATCGGGCCAAGTCCGATTTCCTGTCCATGGTGTCCCACGAAATCCGCACCCCGTTGACCTCGGTGCTGGGGTTCGCCGTGCTGATCCAGAAGCGCCTGGAACAGCTTTTTCTTTCGTTTGGCGAGGAGCATCCCCGCCGACGCCGTCAGGCCGAGCAGGTCATGGACAACCTCGGCATCATTGTTTCCGAAGGCGAGCGGCTCAAACATCTTATAAACGACGTCCTTGATCTGGCCAAGCTTGAGGCCGGCAAGATGGCCTTCAAGCAGGAGCGCGTGGATCCTGCCGAGGTGGTGCGCCACGTCATGGCCGCTTCGGTGGGGCTTTTGCAGGGCAAACGGGTGAGCCTGAGCACCAGCATCGAAGGACGGCTGCCCGAGGTCTTGGGCGACCGGGACAGGCTTATCCAGGTCCTGGTCAATATGGTTTCCAACGCGCTCAAGTTCACCGAAAGCGGCTCGGTGACCTGCCGGGCCCGGGTTGAAGGCCATTACGTGGTCATCGACGTGATCGATACAGGCATCGGCATTCCGGAATCCGAACAACACAAAGTATTTGAGAAATTCAACCAGATAGGCGCGACCCTGACCAACAAGCCCAAGGGCACCGGACTCGGGCTGGCCATCTGCAAACATATTGTCGAGTCACATGGCGGTCGCATTTTTTTCGTATCCAGGCCCGGAGCCGGCAGCACCTTCACCTTCACCCTGCCGATTGCCTAACCCCGGCCATTACGGTATGTCCCCTCCCCCGGACGACGGCCTGCACGTCGTCCGGCAACGTTTTTCAAGGAACCCCTCATGAAAGAAATGTCCAGAAACCAAGCACTGCGCAATATCGCCATCATCGCCCACGTCGACCACGGCAAGACCACGCTCGTCGATCACATGTTCCGCCAAAGCGGCCTTTACCGCCAGAATCAGGAAGTGGCGGACCGCGTCATGGACAGCATGGATCTCGAACGCGAGCGCGGCATCACCATTGCCGCCAAAAACTGCGCCGTGATCTGGAACGAGGTCAAGATCAATATCATCGACACCCCCGGCCACGCCGACTTCGGCGGCGAGGTGGAGCGGGCGCTGTCCATGGTCGACGGCGCGGTGCTTCTGGTCGACGCTTCCGAGGGTCCGCTGCCCCAGACCCGGTTCGTGCTCAAAAAGACCCTGGACCGGGGCCTGCCGGTCATTGTCGTGGTCAACAAGATCGACCGCAAGGACGCCCGCACCGAGGAAGTGCTCAACGAGATTTACGACCTGTTTATTGATCTCGACGCCTCCGAGGAGCAGTTGGAATTTCCGGTGCTTTACGCCATCGGCCGCGAGGGCATGGCCAAGCGTTCCCTGGATGAGGCGGGCGAAGGGCTGGCCCCGCTTTTCGAAACGATCCTTTCGGAGATTCCGGCCCCTGTGCACGACGCGGCCGAACCGTTCCGGATGCTCGTGGCCGATCTGGGCTATTCCGACTTCCTGGGCCGTCTGGCTGTTGGCCGGGTTGTCTCCGGCACGGCCCGGATCAACCAGACCCTGGTGTGCATCGACGAGGGCGGCGAGGCCAGGCCGCTTCGCGTCTCCAAGCTGCAGGTCTACCAGGGACCGAGCCTCAACGAAACCGATGGGGCCGATCCGGGCGACATCATCGTGCTGTCCGGCGTCGAGGACGTGACCATCGGCGACACCATCTGCACGGCCGAGGCCCCCAAGGCCCTGCCCCGCATCCATGTGGACGAGCCGACCGTGGCCATGCGCTTTGCCATCAACTCCTCGCCGTTTGTCGGCCGGGAGGGCAAGTTCGTGCAGTCGGCCAAACTGCGCGAGCGCCTGTACAAGGAAACGCTGCGCAACGTGGCCATCCGCGTGGAAGAGACCGAGGACAAGGACAGCTTCACGGTCAAGGGTCGGGGCGAGTTCCAGATGGCCATTCTGGTCGAGACCATGCGCCGGGAAGGCTTCGAGTTGTCCGTCGGCCGCCCGGAAGTCATTTTCAAGGTCGAAGGCGGCGTGCGCAAGGAGCCTGTCGAACACCTGTTTATCGACTGCGACGAGGCCTTCGTCGGGGTGGTCACCGAAAAGCTGTCCATCCGCAAGGGGCGCATGCTCAACCTCGTCAACCACGGCTCGGGCCGGGTGCGCCTGGAATTTTCCATCCCCTCGCGCGGGCTCATCGGCTACCGCGACGAGTTTCTGACCGACACCAAGGGCACCGGCATCATGAACTCCTCCCTTGACGGCTACGAGGAGTACCGGGGCGATTTCCCCAGCCGGTTCACCGGCTCCATCGTCTGCGACCGCGAGGGCGTCGGCGTGCCGTATGCGCTGTTCAATCTGGAGCCGCGCGGCCGCCTCTTCATCGTGCCCGGCGAACCGGTGTACGAAGGCATGATCGTTGGCGAGCACAACCGGGACAACGACATCAACGTCAATCCCTGCAAGGAAAAAAAGCTCACCAACATGCGGGCTTCCGGCAAGGACGAAAACGTCATCCTGTCGCCCGTCCTGCCCATGACCCTGGAGCGGGCCCTGCACTTCGTGCGCGAGGACGAGATGGTGGAGGTCACCCCCCAGTCCATCCGTTTGCGCAAGACCGTGCTGCCGGCCAAGGATCGTCACGTCCTGGACGGGGCGAAGAAAAAAGACAAGGGCTAAAAGGGATTGTGCGCGGTACGCGCCAATTCTGCCAGGCAAGGGCTTTTCCCCGGGCGCGCGTCCCGGGGAAAAGCCCTTGCGCATTCGGAGTCTGGACAACAGACTGGCCGGTTGCCGGTCAGGGGAGAGCCGCATGGAACTTTTTACCGTCACCGCGCGCTGCAAGGGCTGCGGCCTTTGCAGCGCGGCCTGCCCGGCCAGCCTCGTGCGCCAGCCGCAGCCGGGATCGCCGCCCGAGGCCCTGGCCGGCCGGGAAGCCCACTGCATCCGCTGCGGGCACTGCGTCGCGGTCTGTCCGACCGGGGCTTTTGTCCATGCCTTGCTGCCGCCCGGGAGCTTCCAGCCCCTTCGCCGCCGGGAGTTGCCGGATGCGGCCGCCCTTGGCCGGTTGCTCGCAGCCAGGCGGTCCTGCCGCCTGTACGATCCGGCCCCGGCGCCGCGCCAGGAGCTGGCATCGCTCATTGCGGCCGTGCGTCACGCCCCCACCGGCCACAACAGCCGTCAGGTCGGCTATGTGGTGGTGGACGGCCCTGAACGGATGGACGTCGTGCGCCGGGCCATCCTGGACTGGATACGGCTTGAGGTGGCGGCCAATTCCCCCCGGGCGGCCGAACTGCATCTGGCCGGCGCGGCCCGGGCGGCGGCCAAGGGCAAGGACGTGATCCTTCGCGGCGCGCCCCATGCGGCAGTGGTCTATGCGCCCGAAAAAGGGGTGACGCCTGAAACGGATGCCGTCATTGCCGGCGCATGGCTGGAAATAGCCGCCAGCGCGGCCGGGTTTGGCGCCTGCTGGTGCGGCTACCTGATGTTTGCCCTGGCCGCCCATCCGCCGGTGGGGGAATGCCTCGGCATTCCGTCCGGCCATCGCGGTTATGCCGCCATTTTGCTCGGCCGGCCGGCGGTCCGACCGGTTGCCGTCCCGCCGCGCGACGTGCCGGAAATCCGCTTTTTTTAGATTGTCCCGGCAAACCAAGCGCCCCGGCCGCAGTCGCGACCGGGGCGCTTGGTTTGCCGAACGGGCCGGCTCAGCCCAGGACAGCCTGCTTGATGGCCTCGATGCCCACGCGTTCCACGAACCGGGCGGCCCGTTCGCGTTTTTTGGCGTTGGCGGCGTAGTAGGCCAGCAGCTTTTCGGTCAGGTCGATGACCTGCTCCCGGGTCAGATCCTCGGCCACGATGTCGCCGATGCGCGGCTTGGCCCCGGGATGGCCGCCGAAGATGACCGTCCATCCAGATTTCTTGCCGAGCACGCCGAGATCGCGCACAAAGCCTTCCGAACAGCAAAACGGGCAGCCCGACACCGACAGCTTGAACTTGCCGGGCAGATCCCGCCCGACAAAGAGCTTCTCCATCTCCAGGCCCAGGCCCAGGGAATCCTGGACGCCGAACTTGCACACGCTGGTGCCCGGGCAGGCCTGGACAAAATGGACGCATAGCTCAAGGGCCTGTCCCACATCCGTGCCGAGGTCCTTCCAGATGGCGTCCACGTCCTCGGCCCTGACGCCGACCAGGGCCAGACGCTGGCCGGAGGTGATCTTGACGATGGGAATGGCGTATTTTTTAACGACGACGTTCAGGGCCTCGAGCACCTCGGGGGAGATGAGGCCGACGGGGGTGCGGGGAACGATGGCATAGGTCTGCTGGTCACGTTGCAAAATAGCCCCGGTGGGAGCTTCCTTGGCGGTCATGCGGATCTCCTGGCAGTAAGGCGTGAAAAGGGAATATGGGCCTGCGCAGTCTGCGATGGTTGGCCGGTCAGGGGTCGAGGGGGCTCGATGGGGGATTTCCCGATCAGACGGCCCGGGTACAATTGTCTACACATCTGGCCGGCTGTTGTCACCAGGGAAGAACGCCGCGCGGCTTGTCAAGGCGATGGTCCGTCCGGCAGGCAGGTGGCGGACGGACCATTGGACGAAGTGATACCTCAGGGCTGCCTGGATTCCGTCAGGGCTTTCTCGTTTTTCACGCCCGCCTTGCCTTGCCTTCGGCAACGGCTCCCGAGCATCCGTTCAAGCCCGGCCACGCCGCGCCGGAGCACCTCCATACTCGGCCCGAAGCTCAGCCGGATGTGGCCCTGGTAGCAGGAGTGGGGCCGCCGCCGGCCGGGGTTCACGTCGAAAAACACCCCGGGCACCACGATGACCTTTTCCTCCAGGGCACGTTCGAAAAAGACCATGGCATCACGAAACTCCCCGGGCAGTGCTTTGAGGCTCGCCCAGACGTAGAAGGCGCCCTCCGGCACGGCCTCAATGACGAAGCCCAGACGGGCGAGTTCCCGCAGCAGGTAGTCACGCTTGTGGCCGAACTCCGTCCTAATGGCCGTGATTTCCTGCCCGGCTGCTTCCGGGGAGAGAAGCTCGATGACCGCGCGCTGCAGCGGGTGGTTTGCTCCGCCGTCCAGGAACGATCCTGCGCTCGCCACGGCCTCTATTACCGAGCTCGGCCCAACAATCCAGCCGACCCTCCAGCCAGGATAGCGCCAATTCTTGGTCACTCCGTCAACCACGAGCACCGGGTCACGCTCCACATCCTCCACGAATTCTGCGGCCGAGACCCGGAGGTCAAGCCTTCCGTAGACGTAGTGGGAGTAAAACTCGTCCATGATCAGGGCGCAGTCGTAGGACCTGGAAAGCTCCACCCACTGCCTGAGCTCCTCCCCCGCCACCAGCCGCCCCGTGGGATTGGACGGATTGGAGGCGAGGAGCGCCCCGAGACCCCGGCTGATGATTTCCCGTTCCAAAGTGGACGGAGCCATCCGGTAGGCGGTCGCGGGGTCCAGGGGAATGGGGATTGGGGTAAATGAGCGAAACACGGACAGGAGTTCCTCGTAGGCCGTGTAGTCCGGAATGAAGTGGCCGAGATTGATGTTGCCGAGGGCTGCGGCGATGCGGGTCAGAGCCGCCCTCCCGCCCGGCGCGATGCAGACGTTGCGCCATGTGTACCGGGAATGTTTCCCCTGGCGGTGGAAGTGGTTGTAAAACTCGGCCACCTTTATGCGCAGATCCGGTCTGCCGGCGACCGGCGCGTACTCCTGGTCCCAGGCATCGCAGTCGATTCGCTCGATGCGCTGCGGAGCATCAGGGAGCTGCGAAGTGGACGGCGCGCCCTGCCCGAGGTTGGCCCACTCCGGATGGTCAGGGGTGAAGCCGAGTGCTTGGGCGCGGTGCATGACATGGATAACGCCCGTGCGAGGCACCCTCCGGAAGCCGGAGACGCTGCTGGCGTTGGTCGAAACGGACCGCAACGACAGATGGGGCATGGAATGCGAGAACTGGAGGTCGGTATGCGGCAAGTACATGATATTTCCTCCGTGCTGCGTGTTCTGCGAACGAGCGACATCCCGCCGGCGGCGAGAACGGCACGCGAGAAGCGGCAGGCCGGCGGGCGGTCGCGACTATATGGCCAAGGCCAACGAGTTGTTCCGGATCACGAAGATCAGCCGAGCCAGGCGCTTGGAAGCGCGGCCCGGCTATCAAGCAGCGGCTGCGGAGGCGGGGGCGTTCCCGGGAAGACGGGAGAGGAAAGAAGAATGCGACGGCAGGGACGAGTTCCCCAAGCCGTCGAGCCGTACGCTTTCAGGACGAAGTCCATCGAGGCGCGGACTGGATGGGCATGCAGGGGATGTGAACTTCATGGGGGATAATAGGGAGAGAGGGACGTAAAGGTCAAGTGTTGCGGGCGGCGTTTGACAATTCGCTGCACTTTATCGCTTTCGCCTGCCTTTTCCTCCACAAAAGTATGACGCTCATTGCGAGCAGTTCAGGACACGCTCTCAGAAAAAGGACGCCGCAGGGCCCCTTCGTCCCGGTCCGGGCTTGAGGTCGGTGTCGGCCTGGGCTACACCCGGCCAAAAGCGTTTTGGGAGGAAGTCTTGGGCAAGATCCACGTGGAAAAACTGACCCCGAATCCGGCCTTTGATCTGTTTTTATACCTGCGCGTCAGCGGGGCGGCCAAGGTGGAGCAGCATGTGTGCGACATGTGCGAGGCCAACTGGGAAGCCTTCAAGGAACATCTCAAAGGGTACCGGTTCGCCGCGGCCGGCTCCAAACGCGGCGTGGTGCTGTTGTTCCTGGAACCTGTGGCCGAGGGCATGGTGGAGGAAGCCTGGGCGCGCTCCCCGTCGGAAGGGTTCGCCCTGCACAATCTGGCCGTTTCCATGGTCATGGCCGCCGCTGCCGAGCAGGTTCCCGAAATCGAGGCTGGCGCCTGCGCCCCCCTGCCCACGCCGGACCGCGATCTGAAGCGCCGCATGGAGCGCCTGGGACTTGTCTGGAACGACGCCGGCAGCGTCAGCGTCCAGTACGCCGTGATGACCCACGATCCGTACGGCGGCGGTTGCTCCGTCTGCCACCTGCGCGCCTCCTGCCCCAAAAGCGACATCCCGCGCGGCTAACCGGCCGGGGCGACAAGCCGCAGTCTGATGCGGCGGATGAAAAAGAAGAAAGGCCGCGGCGAACGCCGCGGCCTTTCCTGTAGCGGGCGGATTGTCCGATTACTTGTGCTTGAGGCGTTCGGCCAGATACTCGGCCACATGGCGCACTTCGAACGGCGTGCCTTCGCGCTCGAAACCGCCCCGGATCTGCATGATGCAGCCCGGGCAGTCCGTGGCCATGGCCGTGGCCCCGGTGGCTTTGAGGTTGGCGAGTTTCTTGCCGAGCAGTTCCCTGGACAATTCCGGGAACTTGATCGAGAAGGTGCCGCCAAAGCCGCAGCACACGTCCTCTTCCTCGGCCGGCAGGTATTCGAGGCCGGCGTCGCGCAAAAGCGCCCTGGGGGCCTCGGTCACGCCAAGCCCCCGGCACAGGTGGCAGGGCGCATGGTAGGTGACCTTTTTGTCCGGGCCGACGAAGTTGTCGTCTGAAAAGCCCAACACGTCACGGACAAACGAACTGAAGTCGATGACCCGGTGGGCGAACTGGGCAGCCTGATAGGCCATGGCCGGATCGTCCTTGAACAGGCGCTTGTAGCCGTGCTTGAGGTATGAGGCGCACGAGGCGCACATGGTGACGATGTAGTCGAAGTCCTGGGCGTCGATGGCGTTCATGTTGTGGGCGGCCAGTTCCCGGCCGGCCTTTTTCTCGCCCATCATCATCAGCGGCAGACCGCAGCACGACTGGCCCATGGGATATTCCACGGACACGTTTTTTTTCGTGGCGATGACCGAAACCGCCGCTTCCATCTGCTCGGGATAGACGAAATCCTGCACGCAGCCCGAGAACAGGGCCACCTTGAGATCGGCATCCTGCACGCGTGGCCGGATGGTTTCCCAGCGGTCCCGGAAGGCCTTGTCGGCGATGGCCGGCAGGGCCCGGAAGTCCTGGTCCTTCATGAGGAACATGGGCAGATGGCGCAGGTAGGGGGTGCCGCCGGTCACGGGCTTTTGCAACAGCCGCGCGGACTTGAGCATGGTGTGAAAGAGCGTACGGTTTTTGAGGATCCGGCCCACGGCCGACGAATACAGCGGGTGGCCCTCTTCGTCCTGGATGCGGGCGTGCACTTCCTTGATCAGGGTCGGCAGGTCGATGCCGGCGGCGCACACGGCCTTGCAGGCCCCGCAGTTGAGACAGTTCTGCACCAGATTTTTGGCCTTCTCCCGGCCGTGGAAGAAGTAGGTGGCAACCAGCCCGATGGCTCCGATGTAGACGTGGCCGTACTTGTGGCCGCCGACCATCCGGTAGATGGGGCAGACGTTGGCGCAGGCTCCGCAGCGGATGCAGCGCAGCACCTGCTTGAATTCCGGGTCCCTGGCCATGGCCAGCCGGCCGTTGTCCATAAAAACGACGTGTTTGACCTTGCTGCCGCCCGCAGCAGGCTCACAGGGCACAGAACCGGTGATCCAGGTGACGTAGGAGGTGATGGCCTGTCCGGTGGCGTTTTTGGGCAGGCACTTGATGATGCGCAGGGCGTCGTGCAGGCTGGGCACGAGCTTGTCGATGCCGGCCAGGGCCACGTGGACGCGCGGCAGGGTGGTGGTGAGCCGGCCGTTGCCCTCGTTGGTGATCAGCCCGATGGTGCCGGTGGCGGCGATGGCGAAGTTGGCGCCGGAAATGCCCATGTCGGCCTGGCAGAATTTGGGGCGCAGCTCGCGACGGGCCACCTTGACGAGCTTTTGGATGTCCACGTCCTGCTGCTTGTGGGTGACTTCGGAGAACAGGTCGGCCACCTGGTAGCGGGAGAGGTGGATGGCCGGCATGACCATGTGGGACGGCCCTTCGTGGCGCAACTGGATGATCCACTCGCCGAGGTCGGTTTCCGTGACTTCCAGGCCCTGGGCCTCCAGGTGGTGGTTGAGGTGGGTTTCCTCGGCCGTCATGGACTTGGATTTGACGATGGTCCGGACGTTGTTGTCCTTGGCGATCCGGGCGATGATCTCATTGGCCTCGTGGGCGGTGGCTGCCAGATGGACCTTGGTGCCGGCGGCTTCGGCGTGGCGTTTGAACTCCTCGAAGAGTTCCTCCAGGTGGTCCACGGCGGCGTCCTTGGCCGCGGCGATTTCGGCGATCAGTTCCGGAGCGTCCAGCCCGGCAAAGGCGTTGGCCCGGGAGGTGCGGTAGGCCACGGCGAACTTGTCCAGGGCCTGGCGCTGAAAGTCGTTTTCCAGGGCCTCGCGCAGTTGCTTGCGATATTCGTTTAACGTGACGGCGTCTTGCATCTACTTGTCCTCCAAAATGAGGATGTGCAGTTCCAGGGGACCATGCACGCCGAGGGCCAGCACCCGTTCGATGTCGGCGGTGCGGCTGGCGCCGGTGATAAACGCCGTGTAGTCCGGCTGTCCCATCCACTCGACGAGCCTGGGCTCCAGGTCGTAGGAATCGGCCACGATGCGCGAGGCCGGAAGAATGGCGATGTGGGTCTCGGCGATCATGGTGGCCAGACGCACTTCCTCGTTGGTGGAGCGCACGACGATGGTGCCGGTTTCGGCGATGCCCGCATCGGCCATGGTCAGGCCGATGTCGATGCCGCCAAGGCGCTCCCGCATGCCCTTGGTGACGACGGCGATTCCCTGCTCGTCGCAAAGCGCTTTGAGCTTGGCCACGTCTTCGTCGGCCATGGCGGGCGCACAGATGATTTTTTGCTGTTTGGTCTGACACAGGGCCTCGGCCGTCGTCGAGAGCGGCGCATCGCAGCCCGAGACCAGGATCTGGCAGGCTTCCTTGTTGGCGCAGAGATCGGCCACGTAGGCCAGGGCTTCGTCCATGGAGGCCACGGACTGGACCACAGCCGAGACAAGGGCGGCCTTTTCTTTCAATCGGTCGACCAGGGGATTTGGAGTCGACATGGGGAACCTCGCTTTCGGGTGGCGGGAACGATCCGGCCGGTCCAGGCGATGGACCTGGCCGGCCGGATCGTGGGTGTGACGCAGTGGGTTAGGGCAGCATCCACTTCAGGGCGTAGGCCTGAAGCAGGGTCAGCACGGCGACGAAGCCGAGCATGGCCAGGGAGTGGCCCAGGGTGAACCGGAAGATGTCGCCTTCATGGCCCACCATGTTCGAGGCCGCCGTGGCCACGGAGATGGACTGGGGCGAGATCATCTTGCCGGTGACGCCGCCGGAGGAGTTGGCGGCCACGCACAGTTCGGGGCTGACGCCGATCTGTTGGGCCGTGGTCTTTTGCAGGGAGCCGAACAGGGCGTTGGACGAGGTGTCGGAACCGGTCAGGAAGACGCCGAGCCAGCCGAGGATGGGCGAGAAGAACGGGAACAGCGCCCCCGTGGCGGTAAAGGCCAGACCCATCGACGAGCTCATGCCCGAGTAGTTCATGATGTAGGCCAGACCCAGGATCATGGAGATGGTGGCAATGGGCCACTTGAGCTGCTTGATGGTGCGCAGCAGGCAGGCGATGCCCTTGCCCAGGCCGTAACCGGGCATGAAGATGATGGAGATCAGGCCGGCGATCAGGATGGCCGTGCCCGGGGTGGAGAGCAGGTTGACGTTGAACACGGCCGGATACGGCGCGTCCTTGGCCACGATGGGGGCGGTCTTGACCACCAGATTATGCAGGCCCGGCCATTCGAACTTCATGAGGAAGATCTTGTCGAGGCCGGCCTTGAAGGAGTCGATACCCCACAAAAAGACCATGACGGCCAAAATGATGTAGGGCAGCCAGGCGCGGAAGATCTCGCCACCGGAGAATTCCGCGGCGACCTTGCGCTGGCTGGCCGGGGCTTCGTCGGGAAAGTGCCAGATGTTCTTGGGCTTCCAGACCTTGAGGAACAGGCCCAGGCCGATGATGGTGACGATGGCCGAGATGATGTCCGGCAGGTAGGGGCCGACGAAGTTGGATACCAGGAACTGGGAACTGGCGAAGCACACGCCGGCGATGATGACGGCCGGCAGGATCTCCAGGGTGCGTTTGAAGCCGCACATGGTGACCGAGAGCCAAAGCGGCACGATGACGGACAGGAAGGGCAGCTGCCGACCGCAGATGGCGCTGATCTTCATCATGTCCAGATCGGTGACCTTGGCCGCGACCACGATGGGGATGCCGATGGCGCCGAAGGCCACCGGGGCGGTGTTGGCGATCAGGCAGATGCCGGCGGCGTAGAGCGGGTTGAAGCCGAGGCCCACCAGCATGGCGGCGGTGATGGCCACGGGGGTGCCGAAGCCGGCCGTGCCTTCAATGAACGAGCCGAAGGCAAAGGCGATGAAAATGGCCTGGAGCCGGCGGTCGTCGGTGATCTGGGCCAGGGAGTTCTTGATGATGTTGAATTCCCCGGACTCGACCGTCATGTTGTAGACCCAGATGGCCGTGATGACGATCCACACGATGGGGAAAATGCCGAAGGCCGCGCCGTACAGCGTGGCGCCGATAGCCAGGTCAACAGGCATGCCCCAGGCGGCGATGGCCAGGATGACGGCTGTGGCCGTGGCGGCAAAGGCGGCCTTGTGCCCGGCCATGCGTTTGACGGCCAGCATGAAGAACAGGATGTAAAGGGGGATGCCCGCCACCAATGCGGACATGGCCACGCTCCCCAGAGGTTGATACTGTTGGACCCACGACATGGTACGCTCCTTTTGGGTTGATATTTGCCCAGACGCTCCCCTTCCCGTCGCCGGAAGGGACGGGTGCGCATGGAAACCACGGTGCTTTATGACTGCCGCCCCGCAGCGCCGCCCGGGTCGAGGCGGCGTTGCGGGACGGCCCCATCCGCCTGCTAGAGGCCCAGATTTTTCTTGAGCGCGGCCATGTTCACGGACTGGTGCACCAGCTTGGTGCCGTGTTCGATGCGGGAGCGGTCGCGAAGCTTTTCCCGCGTGAGCATGAGTTCCATCTTTTTGGCCACCGTGAAGGTGTCGTCGCGCACGACGATGACCGGAACGCCTTTGTCTTCGGCCTTGGCCAGGATCATGTCGTTGGGATAGAGATTGCCGGTGAGGATCAGCGCCGCGCAATTGCCTTCGAGGGCCACAAGTTGCAGATCCGCCCGGTCGCCGCCGCACAGGATGGCCACATCCTTTTGGCGCTTGAAGAAGGTCACGAAGTTCTCGACCTGCATGGTGCCGATCAGGAAGTTGACCACGAGATTGTCGTTGCGCGCGGACATGGAGATGAGGCGGCCGCCAAGTCCGGTGGCCAGATCGCCGGCCCGCACGGCGAACATGATGGGATCGTGGGGCACGATGCCGAGCACGTCCACGCCGCGGCGTTTGAGGAAGGGGACGATCAGGGTTTCGGCTTCTTCGCGGAAGTGTTCGGGCACGTCGTTTAAAATGACGCCGACCAGATCGTCGCCAAGCGCTTCCTTGGCGGCGGCCAGATAGTCGTAATTGTATTCCTGGAGGTAGCGGTCGACCAGGATCACCTTGGCGCCAAGGGCCTGGGCCACGGAGACGCCGTCCACGCCGCAGTACTTGCCGGAATACAGGAAGCTGCCCGAGCCGCCGATCATCATGAGATCCTTGTCGGCCGAAAGGGTCTTGTAGCTGTCCACGATGCCGGGCAGGAGATTGGCGCAGTCTTCCAGGAAGGCCTTCATGCGGAAGTCGCGGGTGATGACGACCGGAGTGACCAGGGACGGATTTTCATTGAGGCCCAGGGCCTGCTGCATGAAATAGGCGTCCTCGTCGCCGATCTGGTTGCCCACCTTGTGGGGCACGGCGCCGATGGGCTTCATGTAGCCGAGCTTGTGCCCTTCGCGCTGGAAGTGCTGCCCCAGGGCCAGGGTGACGAGGTTTTTGCCCGAATATCCCTGCGTGGACCCGATGTAGAGACCGATCATAGGATTGTTCCTCCTGGGTTCGTTTTAGGCGGACAAGGTGATGCGCACATCGGCCACCACGGCCTTTTCGGCGTTCACCAGCACGGGGTTGAACTCGGCCTCGTAGATTTCCGGGAAATCCAGGGCCAGTTCGGACATGGTGATAAGGATGTCCTCGATGGCCTGGAAGTTCACCGGCGGCTCGCCGCGCACGCCCTTAAGCAGCATGTAGGATTTGATCTCCCGGATGATGGCCTTGGCGTCGTCGCGGCCGAGCGGGGCCAGCCGGAAGGAAATATCCTTGAGGATTTCCACGTAGATGCCGCCGAGACCGAACATCAAAAGCGGCCCGAACTGGTCGTCGCGCTTGAATCCGATGATGATTTCCTTGCAGCCCTTGGGGGCCATCTCCTGGACCAGACAACCGGCGATGTAGGCTTCGGGCCGCATCCGCTGGGCCCGGGCCGTGATGTCGAAAAAGGCGTTTTTCACGGCCTCGGCATCGGCCAGTCCCACCTTGACGCCGCCGACGTCGGACTTGTGGGAGATCTGGGGCGAGGCGATCTTGAGGACCACCGGGAAGCCGATCTTTTCGGCGCCGGCGGCAGCCTCGTCCGAGGACCGGGCCAGCACGGTGTTGGGAGTCGGCAGGTTGTAGGCGCGAAGCACTTCCTGGGCCTGGAATTCCACCACTTCGGTGGCGCCCTTGGCCCTGGCCTCGTTGATGACGAGTCTGGCCTTCTGGCGGTTGCGCTTGACGGTCGGGTACTCCTGGGCCGGCATCTGCCGCCACAGGTAGTAGTTGTACATGGTCTCGATGCTGGAAATGAGCGGCTCGGGGTAGATGGAGCAGGGAATGCCGGCCTCGGTCAGCATCTTCTGGCCGGGCTTGGTCCGCATGCCGCCCATGTAATTGACGAAAATGGGCTTGGTCGTGATCTTGGCCACATCGATGACGGCTTGCGCCGTTTCGATGATTTCGGCCGAGGCGGTCGGCGTCAGGAGCACCAGGATGGAGTGGACCTGGGGATCGTCAATGACCACCTCGAGCGTCTTGCGATACCGCTCGGCCGGGGCGTCGCCGATGAGGTCCACGGGGTTGTAGAGCGAGGCGTAGGGCGGCAGGAATTCCTTGAGCCGGTCGATGGTCGCATTGCTGAGCCGGGCCATGTTGAGGGTGGATTTCTCCGTGGCGTCGGCCGCCATGATGCCCGGACCGCCGGAGTTGGTGACGATGCAAAGGCCCGGTCCCTGGGGCAGGGGCTGGGTGGAAAACGCCTGGGCCAGATCGAAAAGGGTGGCCATGTCGTGGGCGCGGATGATGCCGGTCTTGCGGAAGGCGGCGGCGTAGGCCTGATCCGAACCGGCGATGGCGCCGGTGTGGGAGGAGGCGGCCTTGGCGCCGGCGGAGGTGGTGCCGGACTTGATCATGATGACCGGCTTTTCGCGGGTGACCTTGGCGGCCTGTTCGATGAAGTCCGCGCCGTGCTCGACGTTTTCGATGTAGCCGAGGATGACCGAGGTGTTCGGGTCGGTGCGCAGGTATTCGAGCATGTTGGCTTCGTTGATCACGGCCTTGTTGCCAAGGGAAATGAACTTGGAAAAGCCGATATTTTCGCCAAGCGCCCAGTCGAGGATGGCGGTGCACAGCGCGCCGGACTGGGAGAAAAAGGCGATGGAGCCCGCCTCGGGATAACCGGCGGCAAAGGAGGCGTTGTTGTTGTCCTGGGTGCTGATCAGTCCCAGGCAGTTGGGGCCGACCATGGCGATTTCGTTGTGGGTGCAGATCTCGATGAGCTTGTGTTCGAGGGCAAAGCCTTCCTTGCCCACTTCCTTGAAACCGGCGGTGATGATGATGACCGCGCGCACCTTGCGGCGAACCAGGGCTTCCATGGCCGGCACGACGGCGGCCACGGGAACGACGATGACGGCCAGATCGAGCCCTTCAGGCAGGTCGTCGATGTTTTTGGTCACGGGCAGGCCAAGGATCTCGTCGGCCTTGGGGTTGACCGGGATCAGCGTGCCCGTATACCCGGCTTCCTGCATGTTGTGCACGACCGTATGCCCGACCTTGCCCGGCATTGCCGAAGCGCCGATCACGGCTACGGTTTTCGGCGCAAATAGCGCATGAATGTTGTCTTTCAAACTCATTCGGCTACCTCGCTCGCCAGTTTGTGTGTGGCCGGGCTAACGCCCGGTCAGGGTTTCCGCGTAGATTTCCACCGGATGCCTGATAGCCAGCGTATCACCGGCCTGCGACAGCATGTCGCCTATCTGGAGCATGCAGGCCGGGCAGCTCGTGGCCGCGACATGGGCGCCGGTGGCCACGATGTTGTCCCGCTTGCGTTTGCCGATGCGTTTGGAGAGGTCGTAATGCTGCAAGGTGAAGCTGCCGCCGGAACCGCAGCACGAATCCGCCCCTTCCATCTCGACGAGGCGATAGCGCGGATTGGCGGCAATGAGCGCCCGGGGCTCGGCAGAGATGCCCAGGGATTTTTTCAGGTGGCAGGGGTCATGGTAGGTGACGGTCACGGGCTCGCCGACAACCGGGAGGTCGACGGGCCTGACGCCCACATCCTGGATCAGGAAGGCGCTGATGTCCTTGACCTTGGCAGCCATCTCCCGAATCCGGAATCTGGTGCTGTCGGGCAGGCCCTCGGCCATCAGCGGCCAGATTTTCTTGATGGTGGACGTGCACGTGGCGCAGGGGGTGACCAGGACGTCGAAGTCATGGTCGCCGAAAAGCGCCATGTTCATGGCCACGAGTTTTTCAAAGGTGTCGCGGTCGCCGGAAGACAGGGCCGGGATGCCGCAGCAGGCCTGGGCGTGGGGCATGTAGACGCCCACGCCGTGGTGGTCGAAGACGGAAAGGGCGGCATTGCCGATGCGCGGGAACATCTTGTCCACCACGCAGCCGTAGAAAAACGCCGCTTTGAGTCCCGAGAAGCCGCGCGGGGCGTCCCGCTCGGAAGCCAGGTCGTGCAGGGGCCGCTTCGCCAGAGGGGCGAAATGCCGTCCCCCGATAAGGTCGGAAAAGACCCGGGCGCACGAGGAGCCGATCATGTCGTTGACCGGGCGGGTGAAAATGCCCTGGAACTTTGCCGCGATGGACATGACCGAGTCAAACAGCCGGGGGTTTTTGAGCAGTCCCCGGAAAATGGCCCGCTTGACCGGCGGCAGGCCGTAATAGCCGGTCAGGAAGGCCCGGGCCTTGAGAAAGATGTCCAGGGCCTTGACGCCGCTTGGGCAGTTGGCCTGACACGAGCCGCACAGCAGGCAGGTGTCCAGGCGTTCCTTGACCCCGGCCGGGTCCTTGATGATTTCGTCGGCCAGACATTCGAGCAGGGCGATCTTGCCCCGGGCCACATGGCCTTCCAGACCCGTCTCCGCGTAGATCGGACACACGGCCTGACACATGCCGCAGCGCATGCAGGCCACGAGTTGGTCGTCGATCTGCTTTAAAAGCCCAACCAGCGCGCGCATCTCGCTCATGTCATTCCCCCGTGATCTTGCCGGGATTGAGTATACCCTTGGGATCCAGGGCCGCTTTCAGGCGTTTGGCGTACAGGATGGAGCCTTGGCCGACTTCTTTGACCATGTACCTGGACTTGGCCGTGCCGATGCCGTGTTCGCCCGAAAGCGTGCCGCCCAGGGACAGGGCCACGTCGAAGATCTCGTCGATGGCCGCCTCGACGCGCTTGAACTCCTCGTGATCCCGCTTGTCGGTGAGGATGGTGGGATGGAGGTTGCCGTCGCCGGCATGGCCGAAGGTGCCGATGGTGAGTCTGTACTTGGCCGCGATGGCTTCGAGGGCCCCGATCATGGCCGGAATCTTGGAGCGCGGCACGGTGGCGTCTTCAAGCACTGTGGTCGGGCGTACCCGGGCCAGGGCGGAAAGGGCCGCCCGGCGGGCTTCCCAGACCTTGTTGCGCTCGGCCGCGTCCTTGGCCACCTGGATGCGGGTGGCGCCGATGCGCTTGCAGATGGCCTCGACCTCGGCCGCCTCGTCCTCGACCTGGGCCGGGTGGCCGTCCACCTCGATGAGCAGCAGGGCCTTGGCGTCGGTGGGCAGGCCCGCGTGGGCGAAGTCCTCGACGGTCTTGATGGTGAAGTCATCCATGTATTCCAGGGTGGCCGGCACGATCTTGGCCGCGATGATGGCGGCCACGGTCTCGGAGGCTTTGCCCAGGTCGTCGAAGATGGCCATCATGGCCTTGCTGGCCTTGGGCGGCGGCACGAGTTTGAGGATGATTTCGTTGAAAACGCCCAGGGTGCCTTCGGAGCCGACCATGAGGCCGTGCAGATTCAGGCCGGTGACGCACTTGACGGTGCGCGACCCCGTTTTGACCAGCTCGCCGTTTACGTCATACAGGCTCATGCCCATGACGTAGTCCTTGGTGACGCCGTATTTGAGACCGCGAAGGCCGCCGGCGTTCTCGGCCACGTTGCCGCCGATGGTGGACACGGCCTGGCTGCCCGGATCGGGCGGATAGAACAGGCCGCGCTTGGCCACTTCGGCCGCGAACTTGGCCGTGACCACGCCGGTCTGGACCACGGCGTACATGTCGGCCTCGTTGATCTCGATGATCTTGCTAAGCGCCCCGGTCAGCGCCACCACCCCCCCGACGGAGGGGATGGCGCCGCCGCTTAAATTTGTGCCCGAGCCGCGTACGGTCAGCGGCAGCCCGAGCTCGTTGCAGGTGGCAACCACCCGTCCCAAAGCCTCGGGCGTCTCGGGGCGTACGGCCAGGGCCGGGAGTTTGGGGGGCAGGACCGCCGCGTCATACGAATAGTTGTGACGGTCCACTTCGCTGGCCAGGACGTTGCCCTTGCCGACGATTTCCTCGAACTTCTGGGACAGGTGGTTAGCCATCGTTTCTCTCGCTTGCTACTTATTTGCCGGAACGGCCTTCATCGCACGGCTCGCCGTTGCCGGGCCGGGCATGCTCGGCCGTGGCGGCGTCGGCGCAAAAGGCCGGGTCGTCCGAAGCCTTGGAACCGGCGGCCGGGGGAGCGGCGTCGAAGACCGGCATGGCGGCCAGGTATTCAAGCTCCTTGAAGCGTTCCTTGTAGGCGGCTTCCATGGAGGAGCGGTAGTGTTTCGACAGATCCGGGGCGAGCTTTTCCAGGGCGGCGTAGCGCACTTCGCCGGACAAAAATCCCTGGAAGTCGCCGGCCGGGGCCTTGGAATCGATGACCAGCGGGTTCTTGCCCTGGGCCTTGAGGGCCGGGTTGAAGCGGAACAGCGGCCAATAGCCGGTTTCCACGGCCAGCCTGGCCTCTTCCATGGACTTGCCCATGCCTTTGCGGATGCCCTGGTTGATGCAGGGGGCGTAGGCGATGACAATGGAGGGGCCTTTGTGGGCCTCGGCTTCCAGGAAGGCCTTGAGGGCCTGGTTCTTGTCCGCGCCCATGGCGATGGAGGCCACGTAGACGTAGCCGTAGGTCATGGCCATGCGGCCCAGATCCTTCTTGCCGGTGACCTTGCCGCCAGAAGCGAACTTGGCGATGGCGCCAAGCGGCGTGGCCTTGGAGGCCTGTCCGCCGGTATTGGAGTAGACTTCGGTGTCCATGACCAGGATGTTGACGTCCTCGCCCGAGGCGATGACGTGGTCCAGGCCGCCGTAGCCGATGTCGTAGGCCCAACCGTCGCCGCCGAAGATCCACACGGACTTCTTGGTGAAGAGGTCGGCGTCGGCCGCGATGCCGGCCTGGACCGGATCGGAGGCGTCAAGCAGGGCCTTGAGCCTGTCGCCGAAAAGGCGCGATCCGGCCGCGTCGTCCTTGTTTTCCAACCATCCGGCCAGGGCGGCGCGCAGTTCGTCGGACAGCGATCCCTCAAGCGCCGCCTTCGCTTTGTCGGCCAGCTTGGCGCGACGCTGGGTCAGGGCCATGTTGTAGCCGAAACCGAACTCGGCCGCGTCTTCAAACAGCGAGTTGTTCCAGGCCGGGCCGTGTCCGTCGGCATTGACGGCATAGGGCGCGGTGGGCGCGGAGCCGCCCCAAATGGAGGAGCAACCCGTGGCGTTGGCCACCATCATGCGTTCGCCGAAAAGCTGGGTGAGCAGCTTGACGTACGGGGTTTCGCCGCAACCGGCGCAAGCGCCCGAGAATTCGAGCAGCGGCTGCTGGAACTGGCTGCCCTTGAGGTTCTCGCGTTTGACCAGGGAGGCCTTGTTGACAAGCGTCATGGCAAAGCCGTGGTTGGCCGCCTGTTCGGCCATCTCGCCTTCCAGGGGCTTCATGACCAGGGCCTTTTGCTTGGCCGGGCAGATGTCGGCGCACGAACCGCAGCCCATGCAGTCCATGGGGAAGACCTGCATGCGGTAGGCCAGACCTTTCAACTCCTTGCCGGTGGCCGGCAGGGTGTCGAAAGAGGCCGGGGCCTTGGCCATCTCGGCCTCGTCGGCCAGGAAGGGCCGGATGGTGGCGTGGGGGCACACAAAGGAGCACTGGTTGCACTGGATGCAGTTTTCCTTGAGCCAGTGGGGGACGTTGATCGCCACGCCGCGTTTTTCGTATTTCGCGGTGGCGGTGGGGAAGGAACCGTTTTCGGCAAAGGCGGAAACCGGCACGTCGTCGCCCTTTTGGGCCAGGATGGGACGGATCACCTTGTTGAAGTATTCGGGCTCGTCGACAGGGGCGGCCGGGGCATCGGCAGCCGTGGCCCAGGCGGCGGGGACCTGGATCTCGACCAGGCCTTCCATGGCCATGTCCACGGCATCCATGTTCATCTTGACGATCTTTTCGCCCTTGTTGCCGTAGGTCTTCTTGATGGAATCCTTCAGCAGGCTGATGGCTTCCTCGATGGGGAGCACGCCGGCCAGCTTGAAAAACGCCGTCTGCATGATCATGTTGATGCGTGCGCCAAGGCCGACCTTGGCCCCGATGGCCACGGCGTCGATGTTGTAGACCTTGATCTTCCTGTCGGCGATGGTGCGAAGCATATGGCCGGGCAGGTTCTTTTCCAGCTCCTCGGCCGTGTTCCAGGAGGAGTTGAGCACGAAGGTGCCGCCGTCCTTGATGCCTTCCAGAATGTCGTAGATGGCCACGTAGCTCGGCTTGTGGCAGGCGATGTAGTCGGCCGCATCGACCAGATACGTGGACTGGATGGGCTTTTTGCCGAAGCGCAGGTGGGAGACGGTGATGCCGCCGGATTTTTTGGAGTCGTAGGCGAAGTAGCCCTGGGCGTAGAGGTCGGTGTTGTCGCCGATGATCTTGATGGCCGACTTGTTGGCGCCGACGGTGCCGTCGGAGCCAAATCCCCAGAACTTGCACTGCACGGTGCCTTCGGGGACCGTGGGCAGCGCGCCGGCCATGGGCAGCGAGGCGCCGGACACGTCGTCGACAATGCCGGACACGAAGTGGCGCTTGGGCGCGGCGGCGGCCATGTTGTCGTAGATGGCCTTGACCATGCCGGGACGGAACTCCTTGGAACCCAGTCCGTAGCGGCCGCTCATGAGCTTGGGAATGGCGCCGCCGCGCTCGACGAAGGCCGAGCAGACGTCTTCGTACAGCGGATCGCCGAGGCTTCCCGGCTCCTTGCAGCGGTCAAGCACCGTGACCACCTCGGCCGAGGCCGGCAGGACCTTGAACAGGTAGTCCGGGGCAAAGGGGCGGAACAGCCGCACCTTGACCAGACCGACTTTCTCGCCCTTGGCCGTGAGATAGTTGACCACTTCCTCAATGGTTTCGCACGAGGAGCCCATGGACACGATGACGCGGGCAGCATCGGGCGCGCCCACGTAGTCGAAGAGTTTGTAGTGCCGGCCGGTGACGTCGCCGACCTTCTCCATCATGGCGGTGACGACGCCGGGCAGGGTCTGGTAGTAGGGGTTGGAACGCTCGCGCCCCTGGAAAAAGATGTCCGGGTTCTGGGCGGTGCCGCGCAGGTCCGGGTGCTCGGGGTTCATGGAGCGGGCGCGGAAGGCGGCGATTTTTTCGTGGTCAACCAGGGCCTTGATGTCCTCGTAGTCGATGACCTCGATCTTCTGGATCTCGTGGGAGGTGCGGAAGCCGTCGAAAAAGTGGACAAAGGGGACGCTCGAATCAATGGCGGCAAGATGCGTCGCCAGGGCGAGATCCATGCATTCCTGGACCGAGGCCGAGGCCAGCATGGCGAAACCAGTGGAGCGGGCGGTCATGACGTCGGAATGGTCGCCAAAAATCGACAGGGCGTGGGTGGCGATGGCCCGGGCGGTCACGTGGAAGACGCCGGGCAGCAGTTCGCCGGCAATCTTGAACATGTTGGGGATCATGAGCAGCAGGCCCTGGGAGGCGGTAAACGTGGTGGTCAGGGCGCCTGCCGCCAGGGAGCCGTGCACCGCGCCGGCGGCCCCGGCCTCGGACTGCATTTCGCGGATGGTTACGGTCTGGCCGAAGATGTTTTTAAGGCCCTTGGCCGCCCATTCGTCCGCGATTTCGCCCATGGTGGACGAGGGGGTGATGGGGTAAATGGCCGCCGTGTCGCTGAGCGCGTAGGCGACATGCGCGGTGGCGGTGTTGCCGTCCATGCTTTTCATCTTCTTGGCCATGCTACAATCTCCTTAAAGGTTGTCGTTCGACCGAACAGAGAAAGGCCGGGGTCGACGCTTCCTCTACAGGCAATCCTTGTGCCATCCATGAAAAACAATGAAGTTCCGGGGAATTACCGAGTAGGCGAAGCTTCTCCAGGTCGATGCGGGACTGCGGCATCCGTTTTTTCGGATACCGTTTCGCGGCTAATACCGCGAAATATATAGTTTCGTAAAGCATTACGGCTTTGAACCACCTGTCTTATTTTTCAGACTGGCGGTGGTCGTCTGAAAAATAAGACAGCCAATGGCCTGGAAAAACCGGCCGATGGAGAGGGTCCCCGTTCCTTCTTGCCACAGCCCGGCCGGCAAGGCACGCGGAAAAAGCGTGATCGGGAAAATGGCAGGCAACCGCTGCGGACGCCGGGCTCGTCGCGTTCGTCGCGTTCGTCGCGTTCGTCGCGTTCGTCGCGTTCGTCGCCGGGGCGTCCCGCCCCGGCGGGAAAATGCGGGGGCGTTCCCGGAAAACGGGTCCGGCTGCGCAGCAACGGGGTCGGGCGGCTTGGCAGCGTCAGAAGAAAATGGGGGGGTGTGGCGGGAAACGGCGTTGCGGGATTCAGTCCGGGATGGCCAGATTGCTTTTTTTGAGCAGGGCGTAGAAGTGGGAGCGGGAGAGGCCCGAGATGTCGATCATGGCCGCCACGTCCCGGCCGTGTTCGCGAAGAAGGCCCTCCAGGTAGCGGCGCTCCATGGATTCCTTGTACTCCTTGAGGGTCTGGCGCACGGGCGGGGCGGTCGGCACGTCCGGCCAGGACGGGCTTTGCGGCCGGTCGGAGCCTTGCATGCCTTTTTCCAGGGTGGACTTGGTCACCTTGATGCGCAGGTCCTGGGGCAGGTGCATGCTGTAGAGGGTTTTTTCCCGGCCGGAGGCCAGGAAGGCCCGTTCGACCACGCTGCGCAGTTCGCGCACGTTGCCCGGCCAGTCATAGGCTTCGAGCATGGCCAGAAATTCGGCGTCGAACCCTTTCTGGGGCAGCCCGTATTCGGCGCAGAGTCCGTCCACGAAGGAGAGGGTCAGGGGTTTGATGTCCTCGGCCCGGGACCGCAGCGGGGGCAGGGCGAGCTCGATGGTTTTCAGACGGAAATAGAGGTCCCGGCGGAATTGCCCGGATTCCACCATGGCCTCCAGGTCGCGGTTGGTGGCGGCGACGAGCCGGAAATCGCTTTTCACCTCGCTGATGCCGCCGACAGGGCGGAAGGTCTTTTCGTGGAGCACGCGCAGGAAGGTCTTTTGCAGGCTCATGGGCATTTCGCCCACTTCGTCGAGAAAGAGCGTTCCGCCGTCGGCCAGTTGGACCAGCCCCACCCGGTCGGCGTCCGCCCCGGTGAACGCGCCTTTTTTGTGGCCGAACAGGGTGCTTTCAACCAGGGTTTCGGTGATGGACGCGCAGTCCACAGTGACAAAGGCCCCTTTGGACCGGCTGCTGTTGGTGTGGATGAGGCGGGCGAAAAGCTCCTTGCCCGTGCCGGTCTCGCCGGTGACCAGCACGGCGGCGCTCGACCAGGCGGCGTGGGCCACCTGATCGAGGCAGGGCTGCATCCGGGGGCTGACGGTGACGCAGCCGGGCAGGGACAGGGATACGGGGGCCCGGTCGCAACGGCGTTCCTCGCGGTAGCGCAAGGCCCGCTTGAGGGTCAGCATGATTTGTTTGAGCGGCGAGGGCTTGACCAGATAGTCCCATACCCCCTCCTGGATGGCCAGTTCCGCGCCGTCCGGGTCGCCCATGCCGGTCAGGATGATCACTTCCGGAGCGTCGGGCAGGCGCTTGATCTCGGCCAGGGCGGCCAGTCCGTTGCCGTCGGGCAGGCGCACGTCGAGAAACAGCACGTCGAAGCTCTCCCGGGCCAGCAGTTCCATGCCCGACGCCAGGGTTCCGGCGGCGTCGCTCGACAGGCGCAGCTTGCGGGTGAGGCTTATGATGGTGTCCCGTACCTCGGGGTCGTCGTCGATGATGCAGACGGATTTCATGCGGCCTTGGTCTGGGGCTTGGCGTCGAGCACCTCGCGGATGGCTGCGGAGATGATCGCCTGATTGTAGGGCTTGAGCACGATTTTCTTGATGTTGCCGGCGAGCTTGCGATCCTCGATGTCGCCGAGGCGTCCCGACACCATGATGACGGGCAGTTCGGGCGCCATGGCGGCCACGCGCCGGGCCAGTTCAAGGCCGTCCACATCCGGCATGTCGAAATCGGTAATGCAGACGTCAAAGGCCTGCGGGTCGTCCGCCAGCCGGGCCAGGGCCGCCTCGGCTCCGGCATGGGCGGATACGGCGTGGCCAAGCTGGGCCAGAACGCGGGGGATCGTCAACAACTGGTCCTCGTCGTCCTCGACAAAGAGAATCCGGTCGCGGCCCCGGTCGGGACGGGCCGAGGGTTGGGCCGCCGGAGCGTCGCCGTCGGCCAGAAGCGGCAGGAACACGTCGAAGCCCGTGCGGGTTCCCGGCTGGCTGGCCACGCGGATGCCGCCGCGATGGCTTTTGACAATGCCGCGCACCACGGCCAGCCCAAGGCCCGTGCCCTCGCCTTTCTGCTTGGTGGTGAAAAACGGATCGAAGATTTTGTCCATGATGTCCTGGGCAATGCCGGGGCCGGTGTCCACGATGGACAGCCGGGCGTAGCGGCCGGCCCGGGCTCCGGCCTGTCCGGCCAGGGTTTCGTCCAGTTCGTCCTCGGCCAGGGACAGGGTCAGGACGCCGCCGGTCTCCCGCATGGCCTGGAAGGCGTTGGTGCACAGGTTCATGACGATCTGGTGGAGCTGGGTGGGGTCGGCCCGGCAGGTCACCGGCACGCCGGGCATGTCCACCACGATCTTGATGTTGCGGGGGATGGAGGCCTTGATGAGCCCGGCCGCCTCGCCAACGACGTCCACGACGTTGACCGGGGCGAATCCGGCCTGGGACGGGCGGGTGAAGGACAGGATCTGCTTGACCAGCCGGCTGCCGCGTTCGCCGGCCTTGAGCACCCGGCGCAGGTCGTCGACAATGGGTTCGTCCTGGGGCAGGTCCATAAGAGCCAGTTCGGCGGAATTGATGATGGAGGTCAGAATGTTGTTGAAGTCGTGGGCGATGCCGCCGGCCAGGGTGCCGATGGCCTCCATCTTCTGGGATTGCAGGAGCTGGCGTTCCAGGCTCACTTTCTGGGTCACGTCCTCGGCTGTGGAGAGCACGCCGACCACCGCCCCCCGGTCGTCATGGAGCGGCACCTTTTTGATCTCGAGAAGCACGCCGGCCCCCCGGACGTTTCGGGCGGCCAGCTCGCCGGCCACGGGACGGTTGTTGCGCATGACGTCGATGTCCGTGGCCCGCACGGCGTCCACGTCCTCGTGGCGAAGCGGCAGGGCGTTGTCGTCGCGGCCCATAAGATCGGCAAGGTCGGCGAAACCGAAGAACTCGATAAAGGCCCGGTTGGCCCCCATGTAGCGCAGGGCTTTGTCCTTCCAGGAAACGAGCTGGGGAATGTTGTCCAGGACAAGGCGCAGCATTTCCTGGGATTCGCGCAGCGCCCGCTCGGCCTCATGGCGCATGGTGACATCCTCCACCACGCCTTCGACATAGGCCAGATAGCCGTTGCGGTCGGCCACCAGACGCAGGTTGATGTTGGCGGTGACGAGGCGGGCGTCGGGGCGGACAAACCGGGTTTCGAATTTGACCGTGGCCTCTTCGCCCACAGCGGATTCGATGAGGGCGGCAAAGCGGCCCGGACCGGAAAACAGCACTTCCAGCAGATCGCCCCGGCGTTCGGCCAGGGCTTCCAGGTCGGCCACGCCCAGCATGGCCAGCAGGGCCGGGTTGACGTCCACGGCCCGGCCGTCGGGGGTCATGCGGAAGATGCCAAGGGCGGAGTTCTCAAAGATGCCCCGGTATTTTTCCTCGGCCTGCCGGAGTTTTTCGGCGGCGCGTTTGAGTTCCGACACATCGTAGAGCACGCCGACAAGGCCGGCGATCTGCCCTTTGGCGCTTTCGTAGACAGCCCGGTGCAAAATGACCGAGTGCGGGGTGTTGTCTGCGGCCAGAATCTCGGTTTCGCCGACCCGTATGCCCGGTTCGCGCAAAAGTCCGGCGTCTTCCACGGCCAGAAAACGGGACAGGGGCGAATCCGCCACATCGCCGCATTCCTGGATGGGGGCAGAGGCATCGGCTGCGCCGCACCATTTCCGGAAGGCAGGATTGCAGCCGCGGTAGGTTCCGGATTCGTCCTTGTAGTAGATGGGAATAGGGATGGTGTTGACCAGGGTTTCCAGGAAGGACAGCTGGTCCTTGATGGTTTCTTCCACGGAACGCCGTCGCAGGATGTTGGTCACAAGCAGGATCATCACGTAGCACAGGATCAGGAAGCTGATGATGATGGTCCAGAAGACGGCGATGTTGATATGGTAGAAGGGGTAGGGCTCGTTTATGAGCGTGAATCCGGACGGCAGCTTGTCGGTGGTGATGCCAAGGCGCAGCATTTCCTTGAAGTCGAAAATGAACGTGTCGTCCGTCATGGTCACGATGGGCAACTCGGCGATGGGCGTGCCGTGCAGGAGTTTGTCGGCCATGGCGGCGGCGATGCGGCCCTCTTCGATGCCGCTGTGCAGGCGGCCGCCGAGGATGCCGTGGCCGAGCATGAACTGCCAGCCGCTGTAAATCGGCACGTCGGAGTTGGCCCGGATGGCGGCCAGGACCTCGGTGACGGAGTACACGTCCTTGGCGGTATCCTTGTAAAACGGAATCAGAAAGATCATGGCGTCGTCGGAGAGGCCGCGAACGGTGTCGAGGATGCCCGAAAGGGTCAGGTTGTCCTGATAGTCAAAGCGCAGCCGACCGGCGAACGCAGGCTCCACGGCCCGCAGCTGGTTGCCGATGGCCACCCCGGTGATGGACGTGTCGCCAAAGATGATGAGGCGGCTGCGGTCCGGGTGGAAACGCAGGGCCAGCTCCAGGGTGGTCCGGATATCCGGATTTTCGAGGACGCCGGTAAACTCGTGCGGACTTTTGAGCCATTCGGGCCGGAAGTCGTTGACGCCGCAAAAGACGACCGGCGTGCCGGGGAAGATTTCGTCGTGGTACTGGCGCAGGAACTCGAAGGCGAAGTTGTCCGAGGCCAGGATGACCTCAAAACGGGTATTGCGGTATTTGAGCTTGTAAAAATCGTGGAGCATGTTGCGAAGGACAGGATCTGTATACTTTTTTGAATCCATGTACTCGATTTGCAGATCCACGTTGAAGTCGGACTTTTCAAAAGCCTCCCGCAGACCGGCGAGGATTTCGTCGGACCACTGGTAGCCGTTTTGGTAGGAATTGAAATACAGGACGTTTTTTCGAATTTTTTCAGCCCAGGCGGCGCCGGGCGTCGCCAGGGTCAGGACGCAAAGCCACAAAAGAAGCTTTCGGGCCATGTGTTCTCGCGGGGAAGGGGTGCGGGGTCTTGGCGACCCGGGATATACGTTCCAATTTTGTCATGCTGGCCGGGAAAGTCAATGGCTGGTCTGCCTCGGAATTCCGTACGGGGTGGGCACGGCAGCTGTTCAAGGCGTTGCCAAAGGTCGTCAGAAATATTGTGCCGACTCATGCGGTCTCAATGCCGTAATTACCTGCATTGTCAAGGAATTTCTTGAAAACAGGTCCTAGAAGCTGATGCTCACGCCCAACTCGCCGCCGTAGCTGACCAGTTGCGGATTGGCAAACGACGTCGAACCCGTGGCTTTGAGCATCACCTGATCGTTGATTTTATAGGTGGCGCCAAACGAGGCGCTGGCCCAATCCTTGGCCACCGGGGCGGCGTCCAGGCTGTACGGCGTGGCCGAGGTCGAGGTGAGGGCGGCCTTGACCTTGCGGTCCTGGTTGGCCAACTCGTGGTTCCATTTGGCTTCGGCAAACGGCTGCCAGCTGCCTATAGCCACCATGGCGCGCCAGCCGAGCTGGCTGACAGCGGAATCGCGGGTTTGGCCGCCAAAGGACAGGGCGGTGACGCCGCTGGCGCCGGCCTCGGTGAAGCCCTTGAGGCGCACTTGCTGCAGCACCAGACCGGCCACCGGTCCGGTGGTCACCGGCCCGAGGGTGATGTCGCCGCCGGCCCGCAGTGCCAGGGCCAGGGACTGGCCGGTGGTGTTGGCGCTGTTTTGGTCGGTGAACAGGCCAAGGGCGACCGGGCGCTCGATCTTGTCCTGATACCAGCCCAAGGACCCAACCGCGTTGCCCCAGACCGGCCCGGCCCGGTAAGCGGTGTAGAGGCTTACCGCCTGGTCATTCTGGTCGAATTGGCCGCCGCCCATGGAGAAATCCTGAGTTTGAGCCCCGGCCGTGAAGGCCGCGCCGAGGATGAGCCCGAAAGGAAACTGGTAATCAGCGCCCGCCGAGCCCGTCAGCGGGGCGCCGGCAACATCGGGGAGGCCCGAAAAATTTTTAAGCGTCAGGGAACTGATCCCGCCGCTGGCCCAGACGTTGACGCCGTTTGGCCCGCGGTGCTGCCCGGACAGGTCGATCTGCCCCTGGATGGTGGCCGCGCGGGCCAGGCCGCCCTGCACCGCGGCTTCCGGCAGCAGGGACATCAGGGCCGGCGCGGTCAGCAGGCTGGCCTCGTAATCCGCCTCGATCAACTGGCCGGCCGTGGTCAGGTGGTGGCCGTCGACGAACAGATACGTCTGCAACTGGACCGGGGTGATGTCGGCCCAGGAGGTGATCAAGGCGGCGACTGGAGACGGGGCGTTGGCCGCCAGCACCGAGGACGGGGTGAACCCGAACAGGGTGGGATTGATCGTCACGAACCGAAACACGCTGGTCAGGTCGGCGGGAATGAAACGCACGCCCGCCGCCGACAGGTCCGCCCACTTGGTATTCCCGTAAGCCACGGCCCGCAGGTAGTCGTCGACATTGCTTGCCGGAAGGAGGCCGCCCGTACTGGTCAACGTCGACGTGTAGAACGTATTGGGGACCAGGATGGTGCGGGCGCCGGCCGCCTGCAGGCTCGCCACGCTGGCCGCGAATTGGGAGGCCAGACCGCTTAAAAAGTCGGGGTTGGCGGCAAGCCAGGCCGCGCCCTGGTTTTGGGCAAAGATCAAATCGTTGTTGCCGCTGCTGACGACATACAGGGCGGCGGGATTGGCCACGCCCCCCATGGAGGTCAGGTAGTTCGTTATCTGCTGGATCGTGGCCACGTTCCCGGTCAATCCACCCGGGGCGGCGATGCCTCCGGCCGTAGCGCTCAAGGGGGCCGTATAGGCGCTGCCGTTGGCATAGTTGGTTCCGCCGCCGCCGACCGGCGCGTCGGAGAGGCCAAACCTTCCCGCCAAAAAGGTGGAGGTCATCACCCCGGGCCCGGCCCAGCCGCCGGCCGCGCCATTGGCGATGGCGGAGGCGACCATCGCATCAATGGACGTGTTTCCTGTCGAATTATAACGGAAATACCCGGAATCAATGGTGCTGTCGCCCAACCCGACGAACTGGTTGAACACTCCGGTGGCGTCGACCGGTCCGGCGGTGCTCAGGGTGGTTACAGCGAGCAATGCGGCCAACAGAGCAAATTGTTTCATCTTGGTCATGATGGTGATCCCGGGTTCACGCCACGACAGTACTCCCTGATTAGAGTGGTACTGGTCTGTGGTTTTCCTGCCTTTCTTCCGCGTATCGGTCGAGACACCCGGCCAGGGTGTGGCCCTCGGCTTCTTTGGTCGAGACGCATTGCCCTTGGACATTTCCGTTTCGATCTCTTTTGCCCACTGCTCGGCCTCGGTCTTGGCATCGAAAATTTTACACGTCGTGGGGTCGCCGCGCTTGCGAATCCGCGCTTCCGAAATGTTGTCATTTGCTCCGCCTCCGCTGGAGCAAGTGGAGCAAAAAATCAGGAAACGGAGGGCCGGCAGGGGGAAAAGCGTCGGCAAATCGGAGAATCTTCAAGAATGATGGCGGAAGCGTATAGGAGTCGAACCTACCGAACGCCTCGCGACGTTCCACTGGATTTGAAGTCCAGGCGCCACACCGGTGACGAAACGCTTCCGCACGGGAGTTCGCCACCATAGACGCGTCCCGGAATTTTTTCAATGCCTGATGCCGCCTGATCGTCTTTGGCGTTTGGGCCGGGTCGGGGACAACCGCGGCCGCCGCCTGGGCAATTCTCCCTGAAGCCATGCTACGGCGCGTCGAATCCGAAGCGGGCCAGGGCGGCGCGGGCTTCGGGCGTGACGAGATAGGCCAGAAAGGCGGCCGCTCCCCGGGCGTTGGCGGCTTTTGCCGCCACGGCGGCGGTGTAGGTCACCGGCGGGGACAGCGGGACCACGGCAGCGGTTGCCACGGCGGCGCCGGCAATGGCCGCATCCGTGGCATAGACGAACCCGGCGTCGATTTCGCCTTTCTCCACGGCGGCAAGGACGTGGCGCACGGAAGGATAATAGACCAGCTTGGAGGTCAGGGCGAACCACAGGGCTTGTCGTTGCAAGGCCCGTTTGGCGTAGCGTCCGGCCGGCACGGATTCGGGATTGCCGACGCCGATGCGCTGCACGCCGCCCTGGGAGAGCGCGGCGAGCCCCGTCACATGGGCCGGGTTGCCGGCCGGCACGGCCAGCACCAGGGTGTTGCCGGCAATGACGGTCCGGCTGGCCGGATCGACGCGGCGTTTGTCGACAGCCATGGTCATGGTGTCCGGGTCGGCGCTGATAAAGACGTCGCAGGCCGCGCCGCCGTCCATGCGCGAAAGCAGCGCGCCCGAGGCGGCAAAGACAGGCGTGACGACGTCGTCCGGGTGCAGCCGTTCGTACCCGGTCTTCACGGCGGCCAGGGCATTGGCCAGGCTGGCGGCGGCGTAGACCCTGATCTCTCCGGCCCAGGCGGGAAGCTGCAACGTGGCGAGGAGCAAGAAGGCGGCAGCCAGTCGTCTCATATCCGGTTCCTCTGTAGGGCGGCGTTGCCGGCCATCCTATTCGAATGCGGTGTCCGGGAAAAGGGGTGATCCGGTGCGCTCCCGCGCCGTCGGCGGCAGGATTGCTGCGCCATTATTGACATGACAGGACGTCCATGCTTTGTCAGGCATGGCTGCGTTGTCGGCCTCGTCATGAGCCGTCCGCCTGCATGCCGAAAGCCGTCTTTGAAGGCGGGACACGGCAAAATCAATAGGAAATGGGAGCGATGCATGGATTTCAGGATCAATCTTCCCGAGCGGGAAATGCCCCGGCAGTGGTACAATGCCTTGCCCGATCTGCCCACGCCCCTGGCCCCGCCGCTTGACCCCCAGACCAAACAGCCGGTGACGCCGGAACAGTTGGAAGTCATTTTTCCCAAATCGATCATCGAACAGGAAATGTCTTCCGTACGCTGGCTGGACATTCCCGGCCCGGTGCTCGATATTTTGCGCCTGTATCGTCCGACGCCCCTGGTGCGGGCCAGACGGCTCGAAGAGGCCCTCGGCGTCAAGTGCAAGATCTACTATAAAAACGAATCCGTCTCGCCGGCCGGCTCCCACAAGCCCAATACGGCCATCCCCCAGGCCTATTACAATAAAATCGAGGGGGTACGGCGCATTGCCACGGAAACCGGCGCCGGACAATGGGGCACGGCCCTGTCGTTCGCCTGCTCCATGCTGGACCTTGCGTGCACGGTGTATATGGTCAAGGTGAGCTACGATCAGAAGCCGTACCGCCGCATTCTGATCAACGCCTACGGCGGCGAGATTTTCGCCTCGCCCTCGATGAATACCCAGACCGGCCGGGCCATGCTGGAGGCCGATCCCGACTGCACAGGCTCCCTTGGGCTGGCCATTTCCGAAGCGGTGGAAGACGCCGCCACCCACGACGACACCAAATACGCCCTGGGCAGCGTGCTCAACCATGTGCTGCACCACCAGACCATCATCGGCCTCGAAGTCGAAAAGCAGTTGGCCATGGCCGGCGACAAGCCCGATTATCTGGTGGGATGCGTTGGCGGCGGCAGCAATTTCGCCGGACTTGTCCTGCCGTTTTTGCCGCGCAAGCTTGGCGGCGAGGCCATCCGCTTCATCGCCGTGGAGCCCAAGGCCTGTCCGACCCTGACCATGGGCCAGTACCGCTACGATTACGGCGATGTGGCCCGGCTGACGCCCCTGCTCAAAATGCACACGTTGGGACATGCCTTCATGCCGGCCCCGATCCACGCCGGCGGGCTGCGCTACCACGGCGATGCGCCCATTTTGTGCAATCTGGCCAACGAGGGCCTTGTCGAGGCCACGGCCTACTACCAGACGGAATGTTTCGAGGCGGCCCAGCTGTTCCTGCGCACCGAGGGTTTCTTGCCTGCCCCGGAAACCTCCCACGCCATCAAGGGGGCCATCGAAACGGCAAAGGCCGCCAAGCCCGGCGAAACCGTGGTCTTTCTGTATTCCGGCCACGGCATGCTGGATCTGGCTTCCTACGACGCCTTCCTGCAGGGGAAGTTGAAGGATTTTGCCTATCCCGAATCGGATATCGCCGAGGCCCTCAAGGCCTGCCCCGACGTCGATTGACGCTTGGCCTTCGCGTCATGCCGTCTTTGCCGCCCCCGTCCGCGCCGCAACGCGGGCGGGGGCATTTTTATTCGGCGTTTAAAATCACGCTGAAGGCCTTGAAGAAAAACCACACATTGTCCCCCTCCCGCAGGTCGAGGCTTTCGACGGACTCGGCCGTGATAAGCGCGCACATGGGGGTGCCGTCCTCCAGCACGCCCATGATTTCGACCGCCACGCCGTCCCCCCGGATGCCCGTGACCCGGCCGGAAAAGCTGTTGCGGGCGCTGGTGCGGGCTTTTTGCTCGTCCTTGCCGAGCAGCACCCAGGGGGCCTTGACCAGGGCCGTCACCGTGCCGCCCTCGGACAGGCCCAGGCGCTCGTAGCTCTCGTTGGTGATGACCGAGATCACCTCCAGGCCGTTTTGGGCGGCCAGGGAAACCTCGGTTAACAGCGGGCTTTTGCGCACGCTGGTGACGGAACCGAAGAAGGTGTTGCGGGCGCTGGTTTTCATGCGGCTCTCCTTGGCGACACAATGGTTGACGATGCGCTGGCAGTCCTGGTCCGAAAACGAACAGTAGATCGACGTCAGCGCCAGACTGGAGTGGCCGAGCATGACCTGGACCACGGGCAGCGGCACGCCGCTTCGCAGCAGTTCCACGGCTCTCGAATGGCGCAGGGACGTGGGGCTGACCCGTCCCACGGGCAGCCCGGCCTTGCGGGCCTGCTCGTAAAGCTTGCGGCGCACGAACCCCGGGTCGAGCCTGAACAATTCGCCGCGGCTGCTCCGGTTGGCAGGGCTGGCGGCAAATCTTTCGACCGCTTCGATAAATTCCCGGGGCACCACCACCCGGCGTGGCGCGTCCTCGGCGCGGGCCCCGGCGAAGGCGACGGTTCCCTGGGCCGGGTCAATGTCCGACCGCTCGTTGACGTCGAGCACTTCTCCCAGTTTTGCCCCGCTGTGGCGCAGCATCAGATACACCAGACGCATGCGCTCTCTGGCCCGACGAATCGGCGCGGTGCGGGCGGCATCCCGCCAGGATTCGAAAGCGCTTGTCAGACGGTCGAGTTGCTCGGTGTCCAGGTGGCGGATGTCGTGGGGCACCGAGAAAAGCGCTGCCTGACAGGGGCCGCCGCCGTGATGCGGCCTGCCCCCGGGCAGGTCGGTTTTCCGGGCGAGAACGGCGCCGGTGTGGTCATAGAGCCGACGCAGGGAGGGCACGTCCATACGGGAGACCATTTCCAGGATGTTTTCTTCTGCGGTACTCATGGTAGGAAGAAATATCGCGGGTGTTATGTGTTGTAAAGCATATGATGGTTGTGTCACGGATATTACTTTGGTCGTGATACTGTAAAAAATATGTTTCATTGTTCAATGATGCTGTAAAGTATGATGAGTGTCACGGCAATTTGAACCTTCGTGTCAGTGTTTATTGTCTTGATGCGTGCTGTCACGAGAGTATTATTTTTCGGGATACTGGATTTGTCGCCGTATTGCTGTACCATGTCCGCTGAACCCATGGAGGCCCGGCGGCGACCCCACCGGACGCACCGGGTGACGAAGGAGGTCTCATGGCGACATTTGTCTGCGTCCACGGCGCCTTTCAGGGCGGCTGGGTCTGGAAGGAAACCGCCAAGGCCCTGTCCGCTCTGGGGCATGTCGCGTATGCGCCGACCCTTTCCGGCTGCGGCTATCACCGCCATGCCATGGGGCCGGGGCTCGGTCTTGGCACGTATATTCGCGATCTCAAGGCGTTTTTTGCATTGGAGGACCTGAAAGAGGCCATTTTGGTGGGACACAGCTATTCCGGGTTTGTCTGCGCCGGGGCCCTGCCCGATCTCGTGCCGCGCCTTGCCGGAATGGTTTTTGTGGACGCCGTCATCCCCGAGCCGGGGCGGTCTTTTGCCGGCCTTGGCGGGGAGCCTTTCCGGGCCATGCTGGCGGCCAGGACCATCGACGGCTGGCTCGTTTCCCCCTGGGATGCGGCCCTGTTCGGCGTGGCCGGGTCCCAGGGCGAGGGCTGGTTCATGGAGAGGGTCGCGCCGTTTCCCCTGGCGGGTTTTACCGACGCGATGCCGGCTGGCCCCCTGGCCTTTCCGGAAAAACGCCACTACGTGCGCTGTGCCGAAAATCCCAACCCCATGCTGGCGGCCATGGCCGATAGGGCAAAATCCCTGGGGTTCTCCATGCAGGCCATCGCGTCAGGGCACTGCCCCCAGATAACGGTTCCGGTGGAATTGGCCCGTGTTCTGGCCACCATCGCCGAAACCATGGCTCCTGCGGCATGACGCTTTCGGCCAGGGTGGTCAAACGGCTGCCGCATTTTGTCCTCGACGTGGAACTGTCCTGCGCGCCCGGGACCATCACGGTGCTGACCGGGCCGTCAGGATCGGGGAAGACAACCTTGCTGCGTCTGCTGGCCGGACTCGACGAACCGGATGCCGGCCGGGCGGCCATGGCTGGGCGGGTGTGGCTTGATACCGCCAAGGGCATTCGCGTCAAACCCCAGTATCGCGGCATCGGTTTGGTTTTCCAGGAGTATTCGCTGTTTCCCCATATGACCCTGGCCCAGAATGTGGCCTATGCCACGACCGATGCGGCTTTTGCCCATGAACTGCTGCGGCTTTTCGGCATCGCCCATCTGGCCGGGGCCAGGCCGTGCGGCATGTCGGGCGGCGAACGCCAGCGGGGCGCGCTGTGCCAGGCCCTGGCCAGACGCCCGGAGGCGCTTTTGCTCGACGAGCCGTTTTCGGCGCTGGACGCGGCCACCCGGGTCGCCCTGCGCCAGGAATTGCTCCGCATTCGCGACCGGTTCGCCATCCCCATCGTCCACGTGACCCACGATCTGGCCGAGGCGGCCCTGCTTGGCGACCAGATGCTGTCCATCAACCGGGGCGTCGTCGATCCCGACTGGTTCGACCGCCAGCTTGCCTTGCATCTGGAGGAGCGGCAGGCCTTGTTCGACAGGAGGACGTCGCTGCGGCAAGGGGGGCGTTTCGGGACAGCCGCCGTGCCGGGCAAACACTGCGGATCGGCCGGAGCGCCTGCCGCGTCCTGCTTTGCGTTGGCCGGCACGGGCACTGACGATCCGTCATGACGCAAGAATCAGCATAAGGAGGTTTGTATGAAACGTGTTTTGTGGGCCTGTCTCGTGGTCCTGCTGCTGGCCGGCCAGGCCATGGCCGAACCGCTGACCATCGCGGCCGGGGCAGGTTATAAAAAGCTCGTCACGGCATTGGCAAAGGGCTTTGAAACGGCATCCGGCGCCAAGACCGAGCTGGTTTTCGGCAACATGGGGCAGGTGGTGGCCCAGGCCAAGGGGAGCGGAGCCATTGACGTGATTGTCGGCGAGAAGGGCTTTCTCGAAAAATCGGGGCTGGCCTTTTCCGGGTTCGCCGAAATCGGCCAGGGCGTCCTGGTGGTGGCCTGGCCCAAGGGCAAGGCACTGGCCGCACCGGCGGATGTCGCCAAGCCTGGGATCAGGCGCGTGGCCATGCCCGATCCCGAAAAAGCCATCTATGGCAAGGCTGCCGCGCAGTATCTGGAGAAATCCGGCCTGCAAAAGGACGTGGCCGGCAAGTTGCTGGTGGTGGCCACCGTGCCCCAGGTCACCACCTACCTGCTCAGCGGCGAGGTGGATGCCGGCTTTGTCAACCGCACCGACGTCATGGACCTGGGCGAGGCCATCGGCGGTTATCTGGAGGTCGATCCATCCCTGTACGCACCCATCGCCATCGGGGCCGAGCGTCTGGCCGAGGCGAAAAACCCTGGCGACGCCAAGGCCTTTGCCGATTTCCTGGCCAGCGACGCAGCCAGGGCCATTGCCAAAAAGCATGGTCTGTAGGAGTTGACGCTGCATACCGTTCAGGCCGTTGTCGCGGCGGCTGGCGATGCCGGGCTCGGGTTTTCCGTTTTCCTGACGCTTCGGGTCATGGCCGTCGCGGCGCCGGTGTTTTTCCTGCTTGGCGTGCCCCTGGGCTACCTGCTGGGGCGGGGGCGGGGGCGGCTGGTGGCTGTCCTGGATTTTCTGGTTTCCCTGCCGCTGGTGTTGCCGCCCATGGCTGTCGGGTTTTTCCTGTTGCTGCTGCTTGGGCGCAAGGGGCCTTTGGGCGCCCCGTTGCTGCATGTCTTCGACCTGGAAATCGTGTTTGGTTTTCCGGGGCTGGCCCTGGCTGCTGTGACGGCCGGCATGCCGCTGATGGTGCGTCCGGTCCAGGCGGCGGTGCGGGGCGACCTCATGCGGCTTGTGGAGTTGTCGGCGGTGTTGGGGAAAAATGGTCCCACCACCTTTGTCCGGGTGGTGCTGCCGCATTGTCGCAAAAGCATTGCCGCCGGCATGTTTCTGGCGGCCGGCCGGGCTCTCGGCGAGGTCGGGGTCAGCCTGCTTTTGGGCGGCGACATCGTCGGGCGTACCAATACGGTGTCGCTGGAGATTTATAATGCGGTCTTTACCGGGGATTTCGCGAGGGCTGGCCTGTTGTCCGGCCTTTTGGCCCTGGTTTCCCTGGCGTTGACCTTCGCCCTGAAACGCACGGGGCGCGGGTGGTAGGGTTGGGAGGAAGAGGGATGGGCGCGAGGCAGATGTTGCATAATCGTGACGAAAGAGCTTGACAATCATTCTCATTTAAGCGATTGACAGGGCCACGCAAGGAGAACGCTATGGCCCCGCTTGGTCCCCTGTCCTCATTTCCCCCCGGCAGCTGCGTCCGCGTCGAGACGTTGTGCGAGTGTCCCAGAGCCAGGGGACGGCTTTGCGCCATGGGGATAACGCCTGGGACCGTGGTGGAGATCACTTCCGGGTGCGGCGGGCCGGTTTGCGTGCGGGCCAGGGGCAGCGCCTTCACCATCGGGCACGGATTGGCCGAGAAGGTTCTGGGCCGGTTGGCCTGCAGCGGGCGCCAGACAGCCTGACCCTGGACGGGGTTGCTCTTACGATGCAGAGTGGACGTCATGGAGGTATGCCTCCATGACGTTTTTTATTTTTTGAAAGGAGTGTTTATGAGTCAGGAATCGCCTGAGGCCATTGTCGGGTTGCGGCAGTTGCAGGTCGGGCAGCGAGCCCGGATATGCCGTGTGGATGCCGCTGGCGAGCTTGGCCGACGGCTTCGCGATATGGGGCTTGTGCCCGGGACGATGGTGGCCGTGGTCGGTCGGGCGCCGCTTCGGGACCCGGTGGCCCTGCGGGTTCGTGACTTCACCCTGACGCTTCGCAACAATGAAGCCGACCATATCACCGTGGCGGTGCTGTAGCAGACGATCTGGCTATCGCCCGTGCAGGCAGGACGGGCGACAAAAATCTTGTCGGCGCGTGGGGGAGTGCGATGCAGGCAGACATTGCGAAAACAGCTATCGGGTATTTTGCCGCCGGGCACAATTGCGCCCAGTCGGTTTTGCGGGCGTTGGCCGGCGACTTCGGCCTTGACGAGGCTCTGGCCGTCCGTCTGGCCACAGGCTTTGGCGTGGGCATGGTCCGGGGAGAGGCCTGCGGGGCGGTAGCCGGAGCGATAATGGCCCTGGGGCTGGCCGGCGGCGGGGGAGGACCGGACGGGACGGCGGCCAAGCTCGCGACCTATGACCGGGTCCGGGCGTTTTACGACCGCTTCAACGCGCTGCATGGCTCGTGCGTCTGCCGGGAACTGATCGGGCTTGATCCATCGACGCCGGAGGGGCTGGAGCAGGCGCGCCGGGAAAAGCGATTTCATGCCGTTTGCGCCGGCCTTGTGGGCGACGCCGCCGCGATTGCCCAGGCGATCATTGCCGCCATGCCGGTCGTCGAGCGATCCTGAACGCCGGGCTTGGCCTTGGCCGGCGGATTGGCTTACAATCAGGCGCATGGACCACCTTCCTCCCTGGCCGGACAAAGGACCAGGATTGTCTGTTTTGGCCCGTGGCCGGGCGGACGGGGTTGCCGCGAACAGGGCAGGATCGGTGTTTCGACGCAGCGGGCCGGACGATCGGCTGCAGGGGCACGGGACAGGACGGGGAATTGCTGTCCGGGACGCCATGGCCCTCGCCGCGTTTTGTCGCGGCCGGGGAGGGCGTGTTGGACAGGTTGACCGGGCTTGTCTGGGCGGCCCGGGCGGATGCGGCTGGAACAGCGGTTTCTTGGGAGGAGGCTTTGGCCGTGGCTGCCGCCTATGGCGATGGAAGCTGGCGGCTGCCCGACATCAACGCCTTGGAGTCGCTGGTCGATGCCTCCCGGCATCATCCGGCCCTGCCGGCCGGACATCCCTTTCTTGCTGTGGGCGAGGCCTACTGGTCTTCGACGACGAGCGCCTTTGAAACAAATTGGGCCCACGCCCTCTACCTCCATAAGGGGGCAGTGGGCGTGGGCGTCAAAAGCGCCAGGGAATTCCTGGTCTGGCCCGTTTCCGGCGGCCTGTCTTAAAACCTTTCGAAACCGCCGTCGTCAATGCCGGGCGTGTTGTGCAGGCCTGCCTTGCGCTTCAGGGAAACCGTGCGTCCATGGGCTGTTGCCGTGGCGGCAGGGCAGGCCGGCTTGGGTCGGGGCGCGGCCAGGGCTTTGGGTGTTCCCCGGTGGCGGGCGGCCATGGCGTCCAGGCGAAAATAGGACACGGTTTCCTGGAGCTGCAGGGCCTGGCTGGAGAGTTCTTCGGCTGTGGAGGCCATCTCTTCCGAGGCGGAGGCATTTTGCTGCACCACCTGGTCGAGTTGCTGGATGGCCCGGTTGACCTGCTCCGCTCCGGAGTTCTGCTCCACGCTTGACGCCGCGATTTCCTGGATGAGTTCGGCGGTGTGCTGGATGTCGGGTACGATCCTGGCCAGCAATTCGCCGGCTTTTTCAGCAATTTCGACGCTCGAGGAAGACAGCTCGCTGATCTCGCCGGCGGCGTTGCCGCTACGCTCGGCCAGCTTCCGGACCTCGGCGGCCACGACGGCGAAGCCTTTGCCGTGCTCGCCGGCCCGGGCCGCCTCGATGGCGGCGTTGAGGGCCAGCAGGTTGGTTTGCCGGGCGATCTCCTCGATGATGCCGATTTTTTCGGCAATCTGCTTCATGGCGGACACGGTCTTGGCCACGGCCTCGCCGCCGCTTTGGGCATCATGGGCGGTTTTGAGGGCGATCTGTTCGGTCTGTTTGGCGTTGTCGGCATTCTGGCGGATATTGGCGGTCATTTCCTCCATGGAGGAGGAGATTTCCTCGACGCTGGCCGCTTGTTCCGTCGCGCCCTGGGACAGGCTTTGGGTGGTGGCCGAAAGCTCTTCCGATCCCGAAGCCACATTCTCTGCGCCGCCCTGTACCTGGCCGACTACTTCCCGTAGTTTTTCAATCATGTGGCGCAAGGCCGCAGCCAATGCCCCGATCTCGTCCTTCTGGTCGATCTCGATGCGCTGGTTGAGATCGCCCGCAGCCAGCCCCTCGGCGGCCCGCACGCCGAGCAGGACGGGCCTTGTGATCATGCGGGCAATGACCACGCCGAGCAGCACGGCCAAAACCACGCCGATGCCGGAACCTGCAAGCGACATGACCCTGGCCTTGTCGGCTGCGGCCGCGCCGTCGTCTTTGCTTTTCCGGGCATCCTCGAGGGTGATGGCCATGAGCCGGTCAAGGATGTTGAAGCAGAGCACCTGCTTTTCGCGCACCGTGACCATGGCGACCTCGCGCATTTTGGCGTAGAGGGCCTCGATCCGGGCAACTTCCTCGGACATGGCATTGAAAAGGGCGACCGTCTGTTCGACAGGCTCCTGCATGTCCGAACGGATCAGTTGCAGCATTTCCTCGCGGGGGGCGTTTTTTCCGGCCAGGTCCTTCAGGCGCAATACGGAGCGGTGGAGTTTTTCGTGCCAGGGGCGGATCTCCTGGAGGGCTTTCCGGAAAACCGGATTGGCGATCTCACGCCCTTCTCCGTCGCTCCACTGGCCAAAGCCGCATTTGGCGGCGTCGTCGCCCCCGGTGAGGGCCTTGCCATAGAGGGCCAGCTGCAGGGCGTCGTCCAGGAGCTTGTAATGGTCGCCCCGGAACCGCTCCAAAAGCTGGCGCAGGGCATGCGGGTCCCTGATGTCGGAGGCGTCCCACTGCCGGGCCATTTCAAACGTGCTGTTATTGATCTTGATCCATTCCTGCCAGGCGGGGGCAAGTTCCCGCCACAGCCGTTCCGCTTCCGGCGTCTTGGGAAGTTTTTCATATTCGTCCCAGGACGTTCGGTAGTTGTCGCGGAGGCTGGCGACGTTGTCGTACTGCCGCTTGCGGTCCTTGGGGTCGAGTCCGGGCGCAAGCAGCGTGCGCTGGGCCACGCGAACGGATTCGCCCGCAATTTTAAGGTGCTGCAAATCCCGTACAGCCGGAAGATTGACTTCGGTGACCGTCGTCAGGTGGGAGGATACGGTGGAAAGTCCGATCAGTCCCACGATGCCGACCAGCAGCGTGATGGCTGCGCAGATGAGGAATCCCCCGATAAGTTTCACTCCAAGCTTCAAATTGCGCATGAATTTTCCCCTCGCGGCAATGGCGCACAGGTTTGTTGAAACGGCGCTGCTTTGATACTCCTAAAATCGCTCATCGGATTTTGTCAAACCTTCCGGTGAACATGTGATAAAAGAAACAAATGCGCCGTCTGCCGCGAGGGAAGGAACCTACGATGCCGGCAGGATGCAGCCATCGCGGATTTCCACGATCCGTCCGGCCATGGCGGCGTAGTCCGGTTCGTGGGTCACCATGGCCACGGTGATTCCTTCGGCGTTGAGTTCCTTGAGAATACGCATGATGTGCAGGCCGGTTTCCCCATCGAGACTGCCGGTTGGTTCGTCGGCGAAAATGATCCGGGGTTCGGTGACAAGCGCCCGGGCGATGGCCACCCGTTGTTGCTCGCCGCCGGAAAGACGGCCGGGCAGCCGGTCCGCCTTGTCCGACAGGCCCACCCGCTCAAGGCATTGCCGGGCCTTGCGCTTCTGGTTGCCGGATACCGGCTTCAAGCCGGAGAGAAAGGGGGTGAGCACGTTTTCCAGGGCCGTCAGATAGGGGAGCAGGTGATGCATTTGAAAAACCATGGAAAAATCCGTGGCCCGCAGCCTGTTTCGTTCCCGCTCCGAGAGGGCGGCCAGGGACCTGCCCTGGTACGCGACGTCGCCGGAATCCGGCGTGAGCAGGCTGGAAAGGATATTGAGCAGGGTGGACTTGCCCGATCCCGAGCGGCCGACGATGCAGGCGAAGTCCCCGGCCTCGATGGTCAGGCTGACCCCGTGCAGGGCCGGGGCGTTCCCGGCTTCGGTGGCAAAGGTCTTCACGACGTTTTGTGCGGCGAGCATGGCGTCTTGTCTCCTTGCGGCGGCGCCTAGAGCATGACCAGGGCTTGCGACGGCTCGACGCGCGCGGCCAGAAGGGCCGGCGGCAGCGAGGCCAGACTCGACAGGCAGACCACGGCCAGGGCGACCAGACCGAATTGGGCCGGATCGAAAACCGGTGCAGCGGCCGGACCAAGGTCGAGCAGGGCCATGAGCTTGAAACTGGCCCCGTAGCCGGCCAACGAGCCGGCCACGGCCGAGGCCAGCCCCAACACCAGCGCTTCCAGGTGCATCAGGAAAAAGACCGAGGCCTTGGAATAGCCCAGGGCGCGCAGCAGGCCGATTTCATTTTTACGTTCGTTGACCGAGGAAAACACCGACAGACCGATCATCACGCAGGCGGTCAGCAAGATGACCCCCGAGACGGCAAAGGCCATTTGTTTGACGAAATCCACCGTCATCATGCGGCTTCTGACCACCTGCTGCATGGCTTTGATGTCCGTGCCCGGCAGACCGGCCGCCATCTGGGCCGTGATCTCGTCGATGGGGCAGCCGGCGCAAAGGGCGGCCACCTCGACAAAATGCACCAGATTTTCCTTGCCGGCCGCGCGTTGCAAGGCATGCAGATCGGCAAAGAGCAGTTTGTCGTCTTCGGAGCCTGTGGGGGCGAGCACGCCCGCGACGACGAAATCCCGGCCCTCGATGGCAACGCTCGCCCCCGGGGCGAGCCCAAGGCGGGCGGCCGCGTCGGAGCCGGCCAAAACGTCCGTCCCCCCCCGGGGCATGCTGCCGGCACTGGCGTGCCAATAGCTTTTGATCAACCGTTCCTGTTCGTGGTCCACGCCGACCACGCCGACAGGCGTTTGGGCCACCCGCGTCACCACGACGAATTTCGGGGCCACGGCGCTTAAGCGGTCCTTGTGGTGGATGCCCCGGATGGCGGCCAGCGTCTCGTCTTCCTTGAGGTACTTGATGTCCACGGACACGTCGCCAAGGGCCATGCCGCCATAGCCCACGGACAGGGTTTCCGTTTTCGGGCTGACGAGGATGTTGGCCCCGTAGGCGGCGAGTTTGCTTTCCAGGCTTTCGCCCACGGCTTTGGAGAGTTCGAGCAGGGCCGTCACCGAGGCCACGCCGATGGAGAAGACCACGAGCATCAGGACGGTGCGGGCCAGTTTGCGGCGCAGATTGCGCAGGGGAATGGTCAGGATATTCACGCGGCATCGCCTCGCATGAAGGTGGCAGGCGTCGCGCCGCTCGGCGGACGGACAGGGAAAGGCGGCGCAACCATGCTAAAAGAACCTGCCGCCGGCAGCCAGATCGGCCATGCCGATTTGCAACATGTCGCCGGCGATGGCGGCGGCCAGCGGCGCCGGGTTGCATCCGCCATGGACGTCGCCAACCATGGTCAGATGGAATCGCCGGCCGCAGTTGGCGCAGAGCATGAACTCCCCTTCCTGGCGATACCCTTTCTTTTCCGGAAAGCACACGTCGCAGGCGTCAAAGGCGGTGCGCATCCGCCCGTCAGGCGTCTTGACGGCAAAAAAGCGGATCTGCTTTTCCCCGGCGGCCACGGCATAGAAATGGGCCTTGCCGTCGGCCATGTCGGCCACAGGGATACGTACGACGTCGTTGTCCGGCGTCAGGGTTGTGGTGTTGGAAAAGAGGCCGAGGAAGGCTGCGCTCGGTTCGGCCGCGCTGAGCAGGACGGCCAGAAGAACCAGGGCGACGGCGGCCATGGAGAGAAGATCGATTTTTTTCAACGGGTTTGGCATGTTGCGTCCTTTATTGAATCACGACTGCTTTGGTAGGCATTTATGCCGTCTTCAAGCAAGACTCATGCCAGGTAGAACGAGGACAGGCGCCTCCCGGGGCGGAAAGAGCGGCGCTCCCTGCCGGGGGACAGGCTGCGGATGGACTGGAACATCCCATGCACTCCGGGCGATGGGCTGAAAAAGGGCTGTCCCGGCACACGGGCTGCTCATTTTCTGGACATGGCGGGCACTTCATGTGTATAAAAATACGACAGCCTGCCTGTTATTCATGCAGCGGCTGCCAGGCGCTCTGCGCGGGACGGACTCTTGCAGCACATTTTCAAGAAATTTTCGTATCGCGGGACAGCGTCGCCGCTTCTGGTCCTTGGCGCGGCAGGCATTCTGGCCGCCGTGGTGGCGGCCATGGCCGTCTTCGATCTGGGTCGGGAAAAGCAGTATGTGACCCAGCTGTTGCTGGAAAAAGGCGCGGCCCTGATCAAGGCTTTTGAGGCCGGGACCAGGACCGGCATGCGCGGCGGGTTCGGCGCGGAAATCCGTTTGCAGCATCTGATCGAGGAAACCGCCAACCAGCCCGGCATATTCTTCATCGCCGTCACCGACGCCGACGGCAACATCCTGGCCCACAGCGACGCCACGCGCATCGGCCAGCTTTTGTTTGATCCGGAAACCATGCGGGAGCTTGCCCCCCAGGCCTCGGAAAAATGGCTCCTGGCCCAGGAAGAGGCCGATGGCCGGCGTTCGTTTCTGGTCTACCGGCGATTTGTCCCCTCGGCTGGCGGACGTGGCCCCCATGGCTTCCACCGCCAGCCTGCCGGGCGTGATCCCAGTTTTTTTTGCACCGAGGACTGCGATTCCAAGGGCGTGCGGCGTGATCTGCGCAATGTCCCGCTGGATATTTTCGTCGGCCTTGACGTGGCCCCCATGGAGGCCGCCCGGCGGGCCGACCTGCAAAACATGCTGGCCACGGCGGCGGTGGTGCTCATCCTGGGCGTGGGCGGCGTGGTGTCGCTTTTCTGGGCCCAAAGCTACCGGGCCCAGCGCCGGGCCCTGCGCCAGACCACGGCCCTGGCCTCGGAAGTGGTGGCGGCCATGCCGGCGGGACTTGTGCTCATCGGGCCTGACGGCCGGGTGGCCATGGCCAATGGCGCGGCCGAAGCCCTGGCCGGCGTCGGCCCGGATGCCCTGATCGGCCGTGAAGCCGATGCGGTCCTGCCCGGCGCTGTCCTTGGGGAAGCTGCCGATGGCGAGCGCGAGATGGACGTGTCTCTGGCCGGCGGACCGACGGTGGCGCTTGGCGTGTCGGTTTCGGCCGTGCGCACCGAGGAGGGGACGCCTGTCGGGTCGTTGGTGCTGCTTCGCGATCTGCGGGAGGTGCGCCGGCTCGAAGCCGAGGTGCGCCGCCGGGAAAAGCTCGCGGCCGTCGGCAATCTGGCCGCCGGCGTGGCCCATGAGATACGCAACCCCCTCAGCTCCATCCGGGGCTATGCCGCCTACTTCGGGGCCAAGTTCCCTCCGGGCAGCGAGGACCGGCAGGCCGCCGACATCATGGTCCGGGAAGTGGACCGGCTCAACCGCGTCATCTCGGAATTGATCGAATTCGCCCGGCCCTCGGACCTCAGGCGCCGGCCCGTGCAACTGGCCGATCTGGCCGCCCATGCCGCGCGCCTGACCCGGCCCGACGCCATGGCCCGGGGCGTGACCGTCGATCTGGCCGCTGCCGCCGACGGGCCGGAAATCCTGGCCGATCCCGACCGACTGACCCAGGCCCTGCTCAATTTGTGCCTCAACGCCATCCAGGCCATGGAGGCCGGCGGCGTCATGCGTCTGTCCACAGGCATGGCCCCGGATGGACGGGCCTTTATCGAAGTGGCCGACACCGGCAGCGGCATCGATCCTGCCGAGCGCGACCGGGCGTTTGACCCCTACTATACCACCAAGCCCCGGGGAACGGGCCTTGGCCTTCCCATCGCCCATAAGATCATCGTGGCCCATGGCGGGGAAATCCGCCTGTCCAAACGGCCGGAAGGCGGCACTTCGGCCATGGTGTACCTGCCGGTTGGCGGCGCGGAAACGACGGGAGCATCTGGAGACGACAATGCGGGCTAAAATTCTTGTAGTGGACGACGATGCCGGCCACCTGTCCATGCTGCGCACCGTTCTGTCCGGCTGGGGCTACGCGCCGGAAGGGGCCATGGACGGCGCCGAGGCCGTGGCCAAGGTCCGGGAAAAGCCGTACGACGCCGTGCTGCTTGACGTGCGCATGGCCGGCATGGGCGGCATGGAGGCGCTTTCGCGCATCAAGGAACACAACCCGGCCGTGCCGGTGCTCATCATGACGGCCTATTCGTCGGTGGAAACCGCCGTATCGGCCCTCAAGTCCGGGGCCTACGATTATCTGACCAAGCCGCTGGACCTCGACGTCATGCGGCTGACCCTGGAACGCGCCCTGGACCATGTGCGGCTGGCTGCCGAAAACGAGACGTTGCGCCAAAAGCTCGGCCAGAATGCCGGCGGCCCGGAAATCATCGGCAAGAGCCGGGCCATGCGGGAACTCTATTCCATGATCGCCATGGTGGCCCCGACCGAAGCCACCGTGCTCATCACCGGCGAATCCGGCACAGGCAAGGAGCTTGTGGCCAAGGCCATCCATGCCGGCAGTTCCCGGGCAGCCGGGCCGCTTGTGGCGGTCAACTGCGCGGCGCTCAGCGAGACGCTCCTGGAATCCGAGTTGTTCGGCCATGAAAAAGGGGCCTTCACCGGGGCCGAGCGGCGTCGGGAAGGACGGTTCATGGCCGCCAACAAAGGCTCGATCTTTCTTGACGAGATCGGCGAGATCGCCCAGCCCATCCAGGCCAAGCTCCTGCGGGTCATCCAGGAACGCGAGATCCAGCGCGTGGGCGGCGACCGCCCGGTCGGCGTGGACGTGCGCATCCTGGCGGCCACCAACCGCGAGTTGAAAAAGGAAGTGGACGAAGGGCGGTTTCGCGAGGACCTCTATTACCGGCTCAACGTCGTGACCGTCACCGTGCCGCCGCTGCGCGACCGCCCGGACGACATTCCGCTTTTGGCCCAACATTTCCTGACCCGTTTTGCCGAAAAAAACCGCAAGCGCATCAAAGGGTTCACTCCGGCGGCCATGGACCTGCTCACGCGCGGGGTCTGGCCCGGCAACGTGCGCGAGCTGGAAAACGCCGTGGAGCGGGCCGTGATCCTGTCCGTCGGCGAATATGTCGGCGAGCGCGAACTGCCCCTGTGCCCGCCCCGCGAGACGGCTGCCTGTCCGGCGGAGAGCGGGCCGTCCATAGCCGGGCTGGCCGGCATGCCGCTTGACGACGTGGAGCGCGAAGTCATCCTGGCCACCCTCCGCGATACCGGCGGCAACAAGAGCGAGGCGGCCCGCGTCCTCGGCATCACCCGGGCCACGTTGCACAAGAAGCTCAAGAAGTACGGCGAGGAATAATCCGATCGTGCCGCCGGTCAGCGTTTGGGCTTTGCCGGGATGCGCAGGTTCTGGCCGATGGCGATGTGCCGGGGGTCGACGTCGGGATTGACTGCCGCCAGATCGTCGGCGTTCACGCCCAGCCGTCTGGCGATGGTCAGCAGGGTATCCCCGTTCTTGGCGGCATAGACTTTGTTGGTGGCCTTGACTTTTCGGGGTGGCGGCGGGGTTCGTTCCGGCCGTTGCGGGGCCTCCTCGGGCACAGGCCGAATATCGCGGGCAAAGGCGCGCAGTTCGTCCATCCCGGCGGTCGTTGGCAGCGCTTCCTTGTCGGCCAGGGTCTTGAGCACCAGCCCGGCCAAGAGTTTTGCCCCGGCATCGGTCATATGCACGCCGTCAGCCGTGCGCAGGGCTGCGGTTTCCCCCGTGGCGGCGTCCTTGGCATGGCGGGTGAACCGGCCCTCCGGATCGGAAAACGCGGCCTGGGTGTCGATGAAGCGGCAGCCGTCTTGCGCCTCGCACATGGCGGCCAGGGCGGCATTGACCTGGAGCACGCCCGTGGACAGGGAGGCCTCGCCCATGGAGGGGACGCCGACCCAGTAGACCACGACATCCGGATTGGTCTGGCGGCAGACGGTCACGAGTTCCCGGGCTTTGGCGGCATAGGCGGCCGGCCACGCCGGGCTGTCGAAATAGACGCGGCTGCCGTCCGGTCCCGTCACCGGCATCACGTCGTTGGCTCCGATCATGATGACGACCACGTCCGGCCGGTCCTTGGCCACCCGCTCCCGCAGGTGCGCGGGCCAGTCGAGAAGCTCCGGTCTGGTCAGCCCCGTCGACCGGGCGCCGTCCCGGCTGTAGTCAATGCCGGGCGCCCCGGCCAGGGCCCGTTCCAACTGCTCGCCAAGGCTGATCGACAAGGAATCGCCAACGACCAGTATGCGTCTGGAGGCGGGGCTTGGCGGCCTGGGCGCGCGCAGGGAAAATACATCCGTCGGGGCAACGGATGCGGATTGTTGTCTGGTGTCCGCCTCATCCCGGCTGCAGGCCGGTCCGGCCAGACAGACGCAGCCAAGCAGCACGGCCAGGAGGCGGACTCCCGGAGCGGATCTGGCCTGCGGGAAGGCTGCGCCCGGTTGCCTATGGCAATGGGGGGGGCGTGTCGGGAAACCCTTGGTCATGTGTTCCTGGCCGGCACGGGCGGTTGTGCCGCCGATGCTCCGCGCCGGACTGGTTTGCCGCGCCCGGGATCAGGGGCGTGGCGCGTTCGCGAAAGACGGCGTTTTTGCGGAGAAAAACGAATGGCCAACGTGTTTGTCGCGCCGTACGGATAAAGGCTTTTCCTGCGGGCGGCCTTACGGGGCGCTGGAAACAGGCGTTCCGGGAGCCGCCTGGGTTTTGGTCCGCAGCTCCATATCCTTGCCCATGGTTTTCAAAAAGGCCTGGGCCAGGATGTCGCCGCCGGCCACGGTGAAGTGGACCTTGTCGTTGGCCCGCACCTTGATTTTCACGCCCTTGTCGTTGGGCAGGAAGGTGGAATAGCCGCCTTCGTCGTCGGCCAGCAGGTTCCAGGTTTCCAGATAACGGCTGTTTTTGAACTTGGCGCATTCAGCCACCACGATTTCGTTCATCACCTGGGCTTGCCTGGCGTAGGGAGGGTCGCCCATGATGGGCAGGCCGATCCAGTAGTTGGGGATATTCTTTTCCGCCAAAGCCGTCAGAAAATCCTCGACCCGCATGGAGAAAACCTCGGGCCACGTCTTGTTGCCGCTGCCGGCTGGCCGGGGTTTTTCGTTGACGTTGATATACTTGGCGTCGTTGGCCCCCATCATGATGACCACGACATCGGGTTTGTACTTATCCAGGAAGACGCGCAGCGCCTTGCTCCAGTCGTAGTATTTGGGATTGGCCAGGCCGCTTGAGACCTTGCCTTCCTCGATGAGCTCCACGCTGTCGAGTTCGGCCACCGACCGGCGCAGGGACAGCGACAGGCCGATGGCCAAAGAGTCGCCGACAACAAGCAGCTTGCGAGGAGCGGGCAGCTTTCCCGATGTCAGGGACGGCGCATCGGCCGGGGGGGACGGTTCCCGGGAGACGGTCTGCGAAGCGGCCGGAGAAGCCGAAGATGCCTGGGCCGGTTCGCCGTCCTCGGACGGCATGGCCGGCCGGGGCGGGGAGAGACTGGCGAGCAGGCCGTCGGCGTCCACCGGTGCATCGGGTTTGAGCAGGGGCTGGTTGGGATCGAGCCGGTCGCGCATGGCTGCCGCGGCCGCGTCTGTTTCCGGTTCGTCGCGGCAGGCCAGGGTGTTCTTGTAGGTTTCGTCGAAAAGCGGGGCCAGGGCGCAATCCACGGTGCGGGAATAGCCGGCAAGGCCGGCCTCGCGCCAGACATTGCGGACATGGCGGACTTGCCGGACCGCAGGGGAGGCCGGGCCATCGGCAAGGCGTTCGTCGACCCACACCGAAACCTTTTCGATGTTGGCCAGGATTGCCACGGCCAGGGCAAGACAATATATGAAAAAAGCTTTTTTCCAACTCATGGGGATTTGGCGTACTCGGAAGTTGAGGATGGGAGAGGAACCGCGTCCGGCAGGACGGCTGTCAGGGCGTGCGGGCCATGCCTGTGGCGATGCGATCGGTTAAAAGCCGGCAGCCGGCCACGCTGAAATGTACGCCATCCTTGCCGCGAAGAGACACAACCTTGCCGCCGATGTTTTTCTGGGCAAGAAATTTTCCTGAAGCGTCGGAAAAAAGATCCCAGGAGTCAATGAAACGACAGGATTTGGCCGCGCCGCAGGCCGAGCGCATGGCTTCGTTGGCCACCCAGGCGCGCTGGCTGAACGCCCGCTCGCGCATGGGCGGCAACCCGACCCAGGAGACGGATACCCCGTGGCGTGCGGCAATGGTCAGGAAACGCGAGGCCTTGGTCTGGAAATCCTGGGACCATTCAGGCGTGCCCCCGCCGTTTTTGGCGTCGTTGCCGCCAAGCATGACCACCAGGGCGTGCGGCTTTTCGGCGTCGAGAAATTCGGCCAGGGATTTTTCCCAATCATAGAACCGGGGGCTGTTGAGCCCGCTTGAAACCTTGCCCCGGCTGGCCAGCATCACCTGTCCCCGGGGGCGAAAGGATTGTTCCATGGTCAGCCCCAGGCCCACGGCAAAGGAATCGCCGACGATCAGGATTCTTTTGGCCGGGCCGGCCGGCATGGCTGACTGGGGGGTGTCCGGAACGGTTGCGGCGTCGTGAGGTTTGTTCTGCTTTGGCCGGTCACTCCAGGCGGCCGTGTCCGCCGGACAGGCGGCGTCCTGCTGTTCTCTGGCAAAGGCGTCGGGAGCCAGGGCGCAAGCCAGGATAACGGCCAAAATGGTCGTCAGCGCGGCCAGAAGGCGCGGCGTGGCAGGAAAGAGGCGCTTACGCGGAAGGCGCGCCGCAAGATGTCGCATCCATCCATGTATAGCCCCGCCAGGATGCTTTGTCCAGATGCGGGGCAGGGCGGACCGGCCGCGTTTGTCGGCCCGCCCTCTATTAATATGCATCAATTCAAATACTTGGACGCAACCCACCCTTCCTGTCCCCGGGTATAGGCCCAGACGTGGGTCCAGCGGCCTTCCTGGCCAAGGACCTGGACCTGCTCGCCGAGGTCAAGCGAGGCAACAATGCCGCATTTGGTCGTCGGGCAGCTGCGAAGGCTTAAATAATTGGTGTTGACCACGGCGTAGGCCGCGTCAGCCGGCACAACCACGCCCACGGGCAGCGGCAGGCACCCGTAGCCCGACGACCAATAATAGCCGTCAGGGCAGGCTGGCGGCGGCGGCGCGGGCAGATACACCGTCGGGCCGGCTGCAACCACGCATCCCGACACTACCAAGAGCGTTGCAAAACAGCATAAAAGCCCAAATCCCCGCAATGCTTTCATGGGTCTTCCTCCCGCCGTTTGGGCCGTCCGCCCGTTTTTGTCCAGGCCCCTGGCGCAGGCGTCGTGCGATTTGCCGGGCCGGGATAAGAAAAATTTGCCAGCATTGATGTCCCTAGCACCGGAAAGGACGGCCGGTCAACGCGATCCGTTACAAAACGCTCCCGCTTGCGCCTTTACAAGTGTGCGCCCAAGGGACTATTATCTTCCTTTTATCAATTCCAGGGAAGTTGCTTCGCAAGGATACCGCCATGCCCCAACATTTTTTGACCATTTTGGACCTGTCTCCCGAAGAGGCCAGCCAGCTCCTCGACCGGGCCGCTGCCATGAAGGCCGCCGACTATCGCAGCAATCTCCTGGATGGCAAAACCTGCATCCTCATTTTTGAGAAGGCCTCCACGAGAACCCGCGTCTCTTTCGAGGTCGCCGTGCGCCACCTCGGCGGCTGGCCCATCTTTATGACGCAAAACGACTCCCAGCTCGGCCGCGACGAACCTGTCCGGGACACCGCCCGGGTGCTGTCGCGCTATGCCGACTGCCTGATCGTGCGCACCTTCGGCCACGACAAGCTGGAAGATCTGGTCGCCCATGGCTCCGTTCCCGTGGTCAACGCCCTGTCCGACGCCTACCACCCCTGCCAGATCATGGCCGACCTGCTCACCATGCGGGAGCATTCCGGCCGCCTGGACGGGCTGACCCTGGCCTTTATCGGCGACGGCAACAACATCGCCCACTCGCTGATCAACGCTGCCGCCCGTTTTTCCATCCGGGTGGTGGTGGCCGCGCCCAGGGGCTATGAGCCTGCGCCCGCCGTCGTGGCCAAGGCCAGAAGCCTCGGGGCCGATGTGGCCGTGGTCAATGACCCGGCCGAGGCGGCCGCCGGAGCGAACTACCTCTACACCGACGTCTGGGCCTCCATGGGCCAGGAAGGCGAACGGGAAAAGCGGGCCAGGGCCTTTGCCGGCTTTCAGATCAACGAGAAGCTTCTGGCCACGGCCGCGCCCGGGGCCAAGGTGCTCCACTGCCTGCCGGCCCACCGGGGCGAGGAGATCACCGACGCCGTCATGGAGGGACCGGCCTCCGTTGTCTGGGACGAGGCCGAAAATCGCCTTCACGTGCAAAAGGCCATTCTCGAATGGATTTTCACCAAGGCCTAAGGGCCGCATGCGACAAGGACCATACGCCATGAGCAGCATTAAAAAAGTCGTGCTGGCCTATTCCGGAGGCCTGGACACCTCGGTCATCCTCAAGTGGATCAAAAAGACCTACGCCTGCGAGGTCGTCACCGTCACCTGCGACCTCGGCCAGGAAGAGGAACTCGACGGCCTGGAGGAAAAGGCCCTGCGCACCGGGGCGACCAAGGCCTATATCGACGACCTGCGCGAGGAGTTCGCCAGGGATTTTATTTTTCCCATGCTGCGGGCCGGGGCTGTTTACGAAGGCCGCTACCTGCTGGGTACGTCCATCGCCCGGCCGCTGATCGCCAAGCGGCTGGTGGAAGTGGCCCGGGCCGAGGGCGCCCAGGCCGTGGCCCACGGCGCCACGGGCAAGGGCAACGATCAGGTCCGCTTCGAACTGACCACCGGCGTGCTCGCCCCGGATCTGCGCACCATCGCCCCCTGGCGCGAATGGGATTTTGCCTCCCGCACGGATCTGATCAATTTCGCCAAGGAAAACGGCATCCCCGTACCCTCGGACAAGAAGGGCTCGGATCACAGCATGGACCGCAACCTCCTGCACCTGAGCTTTGAAGGCGGCGAGCTGGAGGACCCCTGGAACGAGCCGAGCGCCGATACCTATCTGCTCACCGTGCCCATCGAAAAGGCGCCGGATACGCCCGAGATCGTCACCATCGATTTCGAGCACGGCGATCCCGTGGCCATTGACGGCAAAAAAATGAGTCCGGCCGCCCTGATCAAGAAACTCAACACCCTGGGCGGCAAGCACGGCATCGGCCGCATCGACATGGTGGAAAACCGTTTCGTCGGCATGAAGTCGCGCGGCATTTACGAGACTCCCGGCGGCACCATCCTGCACGTTGCCCACCGCGACCTGGAAGGCATCTGCCTGGATCGCGAGGTGATGCATCTTCGCGACGGACTTATTCCGAAATACGCCGAAATGGTGTACAACGGCTTCTGGTATGCGCCGGAGCGCAAGGCCTTGCAGGCCATGATCGACCAGTCCCAGGAGCGTGTCGCCGGCGCCGTGCGCGTCAAGCTCTATAAGGGGCAGGCCTATCCGCTGGGACGCAAGTCGCCTTTCAGCCTCTACAATCCCAAGCTGGCCACTTTCGAGAAAGACGAAGTCTACAATCAGGCCGACGCCACGGGCTTTATCCGGCTGGTCGGCCTGCGCCTGCGGGGACTTGGCCAATAGCCTGACGGCGTGCCCGGCCGTGCTTCGCGTCGGCCGGGCTCCTTGGCGTATTTGGCGATCGCTGGATTCGTTTTGCGTCCTTCAAGCATGACCATGGGTTTTAAGGAGACGGTATCCTTTTGATGGTGTAAAACTTGTAGGGACGAATTTCAGAGGTGCGACACTGGCGGCTTATTTGGCGAAGTCCGCTGGCGCGGCCAAAAAAGTCAATCAAAGCGAATCGGTGCGGTGAAAAGAGGCAAGGGCCTCTTTTGCTGCGCCCCCCTGACCAAAGTTTTTTGGGGAGGGAGGGGGCCCGGGGGAGGGAGGACCTTTTTGCAAAAAGGTCCTC